>Ga0209390_10002582_pt1 | contig 31389 bp, 27 predicted proteins | sample BON01_FD_187212 | JGI IMG/M metagenome (GOLD analysis project Ga0209390, IMG submission 187212) | Freshwater microbial communities from Lake Bonney liftoff mats and glacier meltwater in Antarctica - BON-01 (SPAdes) (version 2) | ecosystem: Environmental > Aquatic > Freshwater > Ice > Glacier...
CTCGCGGTCGGCCATCACCATGCTCAGGTCGACTGCCAGGGGCTTCGCGCTCGGCAAATCGAAACCGACGCGAATTGTCCATCTACTATCTTGACCCCGAGCGGGTCGCTCAGTTGTCTGACGCGTTGGCCGTCGAGCGTGCGACGGTGAAGCGTCTGGAGCGGGTTGTGCAGGTGCTCGCTCTTGAGAACGAATCGTTCAGGGGCGGAGGCAGCCGCTCGAACGTGAGGGCCTTGCAACGGAGGGAGTAGAGAGGTCAGTAGTACTGGCGGATGTATTCGTGTGCCCGTTCGAATACGAGTGGGTCCCGCATCTTGTAGCGCACGTAGAGCGTTCTGCGCAGTGCCTGCTGGACCTCGCGGTCGCCCTGAGCTGTGTCCTGCCAGCCGTCGAATCGGACGGCGCGCACAACGTCGTCGATGTCGGTGACAACGCGCTCCACCATCACTGGTGTGTCATCGTTCTTGACTGACTCGAACAGTTCAGTCAACGCGGCTTTGCCTTTCTCCTCACGGGGGATCTCCTGCACAGCCTTCTCAGCTGCAACCGTGTCCCGGGCCAGCTCGAGTAGTTCGCGCAAGAAGTCGAGGCTCGCTTGCTGGCCATGCTCGTATTTCTCCTTCAATTTCTGCAGCCGTTCGCCGAGCGCATGGAACACCGGATCGTCGTGACGCCCGATCCGTACTGAGATCGCTTTCATGACTCCGTGGGTGTCGCCACCGCCGGCAGCCAGGTCTTCAAGTACTTGGGCATCCAGGACAATGGTGTCCAGGTCATCACGCGGCACTTCAACCTTGACGTTGTTGTTGATCAGCTCAAGAGTTTTGGCGCCGAGCGCGTGCCACACCAGTTTGCCTATGTGGTCGGCGGGCTTGATTGATTCGTACACGTCCGTGAGCCATCGGTAGTCGGCCTCGTGCTTCGTGAGAATCGGGTCCGGACTGACGGCTTCCCAGAGCTGGGATACCTTGCTGTACGCCCGTGCGAAGTCGTCGCGGGCAGCATCGTCGGGCAGCTTCTGCTGCGCGGCCTGCAAGCCTTCCCATCCCCCGACTGTTCGGTCGGCCCCCGGGAAGAACGCGACCGCAGCGGCGATCGCCTCCGGCACCTGGATGCGCAGCTCACTCAGGTTTGTGATGACCGAATGTACGGTTGAGTCGTCGAACATGAACGCTTGCGCGGCATCGTCAAAGATTCCGAGGTAGTCAACAATCAGCCCGTGGCTCTTGTTCTTGTAGACACGGTTGGTGCGGCAGATGGCCTGTAGAAGTGTGTGCTCGCGCAGCGGCTTGTCCAGATACTGCACTTGCAGGATTGGGGCATCGAACCCTGTGAGTAGTTTCGCCGTGACGACCAACAGCTGCAGCGGGTCGGCAGGGTCCCGGAAACGTTCGAGGATCTTCTTCTCGCCGTCGCGGTCACGGCCCCATTGGTCGCGCCACTCCTGTGGGTCGCGTGCATCGATCGACATCACGATCGTGGACGCTTCCGGTGGTAGGAGCGTGTCGAGCGCTGCTTTCATCATCACGCACGCTTCTTTGTCGTAGACGACAATCTGGCCTTTGAGACCGTTCGGTGCGATGTGGTCGGTGAAATGTTCAACGATGTCGGCGGCGACCTTGGCCACCCGGTCTGATGCCTTCAAAATGTGCGACGTGTTTGCAGCCCTCTGGCTGAGAAGGGCTCGTTCTTTGTCGGACAAGTCTTCCGTCAGCAGCGCGAACTCTGCGTCGATCGTCGCCTGGTCGATACGCAACCCGACCAGGCGCGGCTCGAAGTGGAGCGGCAGCGTGGCCCCGTCACGGATCGAGTCGCTGAATGAGTACTTCGACATGTACCCGCCCGGGTCCTCGGTGGATCCGAACGCGTAGAACGTGTTGCGGTCACGTTTGTTGATTGGTGTGCCGGTTAGCCCGAACAGGAACGCGTTTGGCAGCGCAGCGCGCATACGGCGGCCGAAGTCGCCTTCCTGGCTGCGGTGCGCTTCGTCGACCATTGCCACGATGTTGTCGCGGTCGTCCAGCACCCCTTCTGCTTCGGCGAACTTGTGGATGGTGGTGATGATGATCTTGCGTGTGCCGGCGCGCAGCAGCGTGTGTAGTTCTTCACGGCTGTCGGTGGAGACCACGTTGGGCACATCCGTTGCGCTGAACGTGTCACCGATCTGCGTGTCCAAGTCGAGACGGTCGACAACTATGAGCACAGTGGGTGCGTTCAAGTCATCTTCGGCGCGCAACCGTTTGGCAGTGAACACCATCAGCAGCGATTTTCCGGAACCCTGAAAATGCCAGATGAGCCCCTTTTTCACTCGACCCTCCCGCACACGCGCGACGATGGCGTTGGTGGCCAGGTACTGCTGGTAGCGGGCGATGACCTTGATCTTGCGGTGCGAACTGTCGGTTGCGAACACGGTGAAGAACCGTATGAAGTCGGAGATGGCTTCCGGGGTGAGCAGGCCGGCGACGGCCTCTGTCACTACGTGAAGACCGACCCTGTACGGCCCCGGCCGGTCTTCACGCCAAGGACCCCACTGATCGAGCGGCGTGCCAACGGTCGCGTAGTGGAACTCTTTGCCCTCAGTGGCGAAGCAGATGACGGTTGGGACGAAGAACGCTGGGATGTTCTTTTCGTAGTCGTCGTGGAGTTGTGATGCTGCGTCCACCCACGTGTAGGCGGGTCGGACAGGCGACTTGGCTTCACCAACAACAAGCGGGAGCCCATTCACCCACAGCACCAGGTCAAAGCGTCGTGCGACGCGCCCTTGAGCGAAACGTACTTCGGTGGAGACAACCAGTCGGTCGGCGCGAGGGTTGTCCCGGTCAAACAGGTGGATGGTGACATGTTCGTTGTCGGTGCCGAAGGGCATTGACCGGTCACCGTTGAGCCAGGCCGCGAACTCTTCGTTCGCAGCAAGCAGTGACCCACTGCGGGCTGACAGAATGACGGCGCGCAGCTGGTGGATGACCTCGTCTGCGCGGTCGGGATTTGCAGCGATTGTCGGGTTGAGCCGTATGAGCGCATCACGAAGGTCGCTAGCGATGAACACCTCGGTCTCATCACGGTCGAGTTCGGCGTCTGAAACGAACACCCACCCGCCGGAAACGGCGTTGTCTCGGACGAGGTCGCGGACAGAGTTCGCTTCGTTGAAGGTCACGTGAGCTCCTCTGATGCAAAAGCAGCCTCGAGGTCACACAACAGCTGCACCTCTGTACGGAGGTTGGTGCGTGCCGCAAACAGTGCGTCCAACTCTTCGGCCACAGACCGTTGCTCGACTTCCGAGACAACCGGGAAGGTCAGCGAGGAGAAGCGTCTGAGGCCTAGATGCGTAACCGTGGTGGTGCTGGCGGCAGCCGCGAACGTCCCAGCCAAACGCATGCCTTCCAGAACAGCGAGCGCGTAGCGACTATCGACGCCAGCCTTCGGACGAAACCGAATCAACGTGTTCTGGAAGCACAGACCCTGGGCGGCATCCCCACACAGCGCTGGACGGCCGACGTTCAGTGGAGAGACAAGGTCTCCCTCGGTGACCACCACATCACCAGGACGAAGGGAGAACTTGGCAACCTCAGTTGGACTGAAGTCCATCTCTTGAAGCTTCGTGAGATCCAACTCCAAGTGACCTACGTTCGCGACCGAGATGAATGGATGACTTCGCTCACCAGTCATGTACTTCGGGGCCTTCTGTCGACCCATGGAGATTTCAGCCGCCTCCGTCATCAGAACGATCTCACCCGCTGCCAAGGACCATTCCACTGCTGCCCTGCAGAACGCACTGATAGCGACATCAAGACTGCTCAACGCAGTCCGGAGGTCGCCTTTGTGTGCTGCTAGGGCCCAAAGCAAAGCGGCGATTCGCTTTTGCTCGTCGAGCGGTGGCAGGTCGAACTCTTGGATCGCAAGTGTCTTCCAATTGACCGTCGGAGATAGCGAGCCCACTGAAATTTTGATGGCGCGGTCCAAGAACACGGCGCTGCTTAGAAACACGGGAAGGAAGTCCGGGTCGATCATTGCGGTCTTCGCGCGCAGGACGAGTGCATGGGCGGAGCAAATGCCCTCGAAGTCTGCCCTGGCGACTTTCTTCTGGTAGGCGCGGCGCCGTCCGAAGATCACGTCACCGGGCTGGAAGCGAAGTTTCTGGGCTTCCACTTGATCAGGAGTTCCCCATCTGGTCACAGTCATCGAGCCAGGATCTAGATGCTCAAGGCCGACGTACCGGTCAACTCCAGCCTTTGACGGGTCGTCCACCCGATCAGTGACACTCTCAATGACATCACCGAACTTGACACGTTTCCACGTGCCGCGGTCAAGATTGAGCGTCATTGTGATACTTCCTTGCGCAGAAGGTTGATGAGTTTGCCGACAGACTGGTCGGACTTGGACGCCGCTGCGCGCCATGCGGTGACAACGTCGCCCGTTTCGGGCGCGATGTCGGTGCTCTGGACAACGTCGACGTAGAGCGGCAGCGCCAATGAGTAGCTGTTTCCGGCAATTTGGCCGAGCGTGGCCACCCCCGCCAAACCGGGCTGATCTGCATATGCCTTGTAGGCACCGAGGATCGAATCCTGGTGCGCCTTGCTGAGGAATGACTGCGCGCGTTCGCGGGCGACCAGATCGACGGCATTGATGAACAGCACCCTGTCCCGCTGGTCCTTCGGCCGATTGGCACGCAGGACGACGACAACAGCTTCCATCGGCGAGTTGTAGAACAGACCCGCACCAAGTCCGATTACAGCTTCCAGCAGTCCTGACTTGACAAGGTTCTCGCGCAGCGCCGCTTCCTCTTGCCGGAAAAGGACACCATGAGGAAACAGGATGGCGGCACGCCCGGCTTCGGGTTTGAGGCTGGCGGCAATGTGCTGGAAGAACGCGTAGTCGGCACGGCCCTGCGGCGGGACACCCCACATGTTCCGACCGAATTTGTCGGCGGTGAACGCATCACGGTCCCACGCCTTGATCGAGTATGGAGGGTTGGCGAGAACGACATCGAAGGTGCGCAACCTGTCGTGCTCGTCCAGGAATGCAGGGCTGGTCAGCGTGTCACCGTGAGCGACATGCCCGCTCTCGATGCCATGCAGGAACAAGTTCATCTTGGCAACCGCTGCAGTGGTGAAGTTGCGTTCCTGGCCGTAAAGACGCAGCCCACGATGTTCGAGCCCCTGGGCGCGTAGTTCGGCTGCGCACGAGATGAGCATCCCACCAGTGCCACACGTCGGGTCGTACACGCTTTCACCGGGCGCCGGGGTGAGCATGCGGGCCATCAGATGCACGAGTGTCCGGTTCGTGTAGAACTCTTGAGCGGTATGTCCGGAGTCGTCCGCGAAGCGTCTGATCAAGAACTCGTAGCCGTTGCCGAGTTCATCTTCGGGAAGAGCAGAGATGGTGAGCGCCGTAGTGGAGAAGTGCTCGATGAGGCCGCTAAGCGTCGAGTCCGACAGCAGGCTCTTGTTGGTCCAGTCGGCATCTCCGAATACGCCAGTGAGAGTGTCGGGGTTTGCTGCCTCGATCTGTCGCATGCTCGCACGGAGTTTTGCTCCGACGTTGGTGGCGGTGGTGCGTATGTCATCCCAGTGGCAGCCATCGGGAATAGAGAACCTGTGGTTCTCTGGAAGTGCTGCGAGCGCTTCGTCGCCGTCGTACGCGACGAGAGCGGCGTCGTGCTCCTCATCCCAGACGTCACTGATGCGCTTCAGGAACACAAGCGGGAAGATGTATCCCTTGTAGTCGCCGGCGTCGATGAGCCCTCTGAGCAGTACTGCAGCTCCCCACAGATAGGACTCCAACTCCTCCTGGGTGATACGCGTCCTCTCAGCGGCATTCATGACAGCCCCCACTCGGAGAGAAGGAGTTCCAGTTTGTGTCGGCTTTGAGTAGCGGCCTGCTGCGCAGCAGCAAGTGCGTCGACCGCCTCGGCAAGTGCGAGCAGTTGTTCTCCTGCCGCAGCGTTCACGTACAACGGGATGTTCAGGTTGTACTTGTGAGTCTCGATGTCCTCGAGCCTGACCACACAGGAGAGGCCCTCGACGTCTGTAAAGCCGGTGTACAAGTCGAGCAACTGCGCGGCGTGGGACGGTTCGAGGGTGTTCTGGTTACGGCCTCGCTTGAACAGGGTTTCCCCATTGATGAATAGAACATTGCCACTGCGTTTGCCCGTCTTTGACGAGCGAAGAATGAGGACGCTGGCAGCGAGCCCTGTCCCGTAGAACAGGTTGGGACCCAGCCCGATGACGGCTTCGATGAGGTCAGCTTCGAGCATCGCTTGACGAATGTTGGCTTCGGCACCGCCGCGGAACAGGGCGCCTTGAGGAAGTACAACGGCGACACGCCCAGATGGCTTGGTCATAGAGGCGACCATGTGTTGCACCCACGCCCAGTCGGCGTATCCGCCGGGTGGTGTGCCACCCATGGTGTTCCTGCCCCAGCGGTCCGACGACCAGGCATCGTCGCCCCACTCCTTCAGAGAAAACGGGGGGTTAGCGATAACGCAGTCGAACTTGGCGAGCCGGTCGCCGTCGAAGAACGCCGGACTCCGCAACGTGTCGTCTTTGACGATGCGAAAGTCTTCAATGCCGTGCAGCAGCAGGTTCATGCGTGCGATGCCGGACGTGGTCAACACCTTTTCCTGGCCGTACAACTTGCCCCACAGTCGCTGAGGCTTGCCGCCAGCAGCCTTCACGTGCTCGATGACTTCGATGAGCATCCCGCCAGTTCCGCATGCAGGGTCGTAGACGGTTTCGCCTTCTTGCGGATCGAGGATGTTGACAAGAAACTGCACGACTGAGCGTGGCGTGTAGTACTCGCCGGCTTTCTTGTTCGACTGATCGGCAAACCGTTTGATGAGGTACTCGTACGCCTGACCGAACACGTCAGGAGCAACGCAACCGTTCGTGAGTGGTTTGCTCGAGAAATGTTCAAGCAGGTCCGTGAGGGTCCGGTCTGGAAGCTTGGCCTTGTTGGTCCACGAGGCGTTCCCGAAAATACCGAACAGGGTGTCCGGGTTGGCCTTCTCGATCTCGCGCATCGCAGTCACGAGCGCCTTGCCGATGTTCTCGGTGCGCTTGCGAACGTCTTCCCAAAGGCAGCCCTCGGGGATTTGGAAGCGGTGGTTCTCGGCGAACGACGCGAACTCGTGGTCGCCGCCGGAATCTGCCAGAGCCAACCCGTACTCCTCCAGGTAGACGTCGGAGATCCGTTTGAAGAACATCAACGGGAAGATGTACGCCTTGAAGTCGCCCTGGTCGATGGCGCCCCGCAGCTGGTCGGCAGCTGCGGCGAGGTGATTCTCCAACTCTGAAAGGGTCAGCGGTTCCCGGCACGCTGGTATGAGCGCGCGAGCTTCCGCCCGAGCTTCGTCCTCCGTCATGCCGTCAACCGTGCCGGGACATCGATGCCCCGCACACAGCCCGATTCGCGCATGTGCCACTCGCGCTCTGGCCCTGAAGCGGTCGTCAGCTGGTGTCCTGGGCTTGTTCCGGCATCGCAACAAGGTAGCTCATAACACGGTGACTTTATAAGGAACGGCGGGTTAGCGAACATGTAGGAGAAGCGCTCGGTGGGGAAGGCGTCACCGTCCACGGGGTCAAGATAGTAGATGGACAATTCGCGTCGGTTTCGATTTGCCGAGCGCGAAGCCCCTGGCAGTCGACCTGAGCATGGTGATGGCCGACCGCGAGACCGCGAGGGCGTGCCGGCTTGCTGACCAGGACTAACGCACCAAACCGACGCGGATTGTCCATTTGCTCGCTGAACCCCCTCCACTCGCTCACCGTCGACCAGCGTGTACGGCTTGAGGGTGTCTCCGAACTCAATGTTTGAGTCGCGATCCTCCAACATCATGTCGGCCTGACAGGTGGCAAACGACTCCGGCTGGATCTCCTGGCCATAGAGGTGGACGCGCGCTTTGTCGTTCTTCCACGTGATGAAGTCCTGCGCTGCTGTGAGCATTCCGCCGGTCCCGCAGGTCGGGTCGTAAATGCGGGCGATCTTGTGCTCGCTGAACAGCTCGTCCTCGCCGGAGAAGACGAGGTTGACCATCAACTCGATCACCTCACGCGGCGTGAAGTGCTCTCCGGCTTCCTCGTTCGAAAGGTCGGCCGTGAGGCGCACCAACTCCTCGTATATGTAACCCATCTCGACGTTGGTGACCGTCGCCCGCGAGAGATCCTGCTCGGAGAACGCCTTCGTCACGAGGAACAAGATGCCGGCGGCGCCCATGTTCTCGATCTCGCCTTCGAGCCGGAAGTGCTTGATCATCTCACGGGCGTTCGGTGAGAAGCCTCGGATCATCTCCAGCCAATTCTCGATGATGTTGTCCTCGTCATCGAGGAGGTTGGCGAACGTGAACTTCGACGTGTTGTAGAAGACCTTCTTGGCGATGTGTTCAAGCACCACGTGAGCGGTGTCGGGGTCGTCGTACTGCTCCGCCTCAGCGACGACTTCCGCGCGGGTCGGCGCCAGCACCGACTCGAGACGGCGAAGCACGGTGAGCGGCAGGATGACCTTGCCGTACTCGTGCCGCTTGTACCGGTCCCGGAGCAGCTCCTTGACGTTCCAGATGTCGTTGAGGCGTTTGGAGTGTGTGCTCATGAGTTCTTTCCGTCGTTATTACCAGGCCGCTTCGTGAGGGAGGGGTTCTCGCGAGATTCGAACGACGGCTTTGGCTGCTGCGAACGTAGCCCCGCGATCGTCACCACCACTCCCCCGCCAAAGCTGAGTGTTCGAAGTGTTCGGTGGGTCGGTCGTAGGGGTCGAGGCCGGCGCTTGATGTGTGTCGGGTGGTGCGTCGGATCTTGTTCTCGGGGACGCCGTGGTTGGAGCATTCGGTGACGAACCCGGAGCGAAGTGAGTGTGTCGAGTAGGGGCTCGGGTCATCCAGGAGTGCGTGTTCGACGTAGAACGCGACGAGGCCGTCGACGGATTGGCGTGAGAGTCGCCCCATGACTCGCCCGGACCGGTGGATGCTCCTGAACAATGGACCGGTGTTCGTTTGCGTTGGGAGGCGCCGCCCGGTGACGTGGTCGCGGTTGGTGACGTGCATGAGTTTGCGTGTGTAAGCCATCGTGGCTCGCACGGGGCACGAGTTGAAGTGTGTTGCGTATCTGACTCCGATGTCGGCGCCGGTTCTCGTCTGGTCGGTTTTGGATTGTCGGATGCGGACGAGCGCTCCCCCACCGGTGCCTGTGTTTGGGTCGCCGTAGGTTGAGATGTCGTCGATGTTGAGTGCGACGATCTCGGAGACGCGTAGTGCTGCTGCCCAGCCGAGTGTGAGCAGTGCCCGGTCGCGCAGTACGCGGAGGTGGTCGGGTGGTTTGTTGAGCACGGTCGGCATGGCTGCGACGATGCGACGTAGGTCGTCGAGCATGAGCGGCCGCGCTCGGCGTTTCGCGTCGCCGATCTGACGTTTGGCTGCCTCGAGGGTCTTCGCGACATCTGACGTCGAGGTTGGTGATGGTCGTCCTACTTCGTCGAAGTGCCAACGCACTGCGGCGAGGCGTCCTTCGATGGTGGGGACCCTGTACCCGGCACGGGTGAGGTCCAGGATCCAGTAGCGGACGTCGTCGGGTTCTGCTTCGTAGGGGTCGATGCCTTTGGTGTGGCACCAGCCGCCGAAGGCTTGCCAGTTCGATTCGTACTTGGCGCGTGTCGATGCCGCGACGCGCTGTTTGTCGAAGTCATCGAGTGCGTCGGCTTCGCGTGCACGTCGCCATTGTTCGCTTGCTTGGTCGGCGCGGGATTGGTGAGCGGCCGGTCGCGGGAACTTGGTCGTGTCCCGGTTGTCGTCGAGTCCGCCGTCTTCGTCATCGAGCGCAGCGATGTCGATGAGTCCAAGGTCGGCGCTGTTCACGACGCCGGTCCGGTGTCGTTGTCGCCGACAATACGCAGGGTCCGCTTGGCAGGTTCGGCCATGTAGAAGCGAGAGCACTCGTTGTGCGTTGCCTCGAGCGCCGCGGCCGCTGTCTGGATCGTGTGTCGAGCCTGATCGAGGTGACCATGCGTCGAGCCGGTCACCGCAGGGCGCCGTGTCTCGTCGTGGTACAGGCGACCTGACCCGTCGAGGTGGTCGAGACCGGCCTCGACCAGTTCGATCGCCCGATGCGCGCGCCGGGCAACGGCGGCGAGGTCGGCAACCGTCCGGTACAGCTCCTGAGAATGGAACCGCCGCGTGTCACCGGTCGCGTGGATCAACTCTCGGAGCGCTTCGGCAGCGCGATCGCCGCCGCTCACATCGAGCGCGTCGCCGCCGCCATCGATGTCGCTCACTGGCGAAAACGGGATGCCGGAATCCTGCAGCCGACCGCTCCGGCCGATCAACGGCGTTTCGGGCTGTCGCCGGCGCAACCGGTCCGTGCAGGTTCGCTCCTGCGGGCCGCTATCGATGTGGGTGGGGCTGGGCACCATGGCTGTGAAACCTCCGTTTCGTCAAACTACATCGGCAGTTTCAGAAAACGGGGGACCCCACTCCCCCACCCTGACCAGGACTTTCGCGTATTCGGCGCCGTTCGCCAACGCCCGGACAGGTGGGTTTACAGAAGGCAGCATCTGTCAACCCACACGAACGGTTCGGGCCAGTCGAAAGCGGACCGCGTTGGGGGTAGTCATGAGAGCGCGATTGCGCTCATCGATCCCGATCGGAGAGAACAACATGACTGACAATCGCTCGAAGAAGTCGACGAGGAAACGGCGGCGCGCTCGGCGTTGCTTCAATAACCAGTTTCGGCTTCGCGACGAAGAACGCAAACTGCGAATTCGCTGCCACTCCCCCACGCCTGACTTTGATTCGGGCGGGAGCTAGTCGTCTAACGCCAACGGTCCGCCCATCAACTGCGGTCTTCGTTGCGATGTTGTCGTTCAGTTTCGATCTGCCGAGCAATGGTCTGTTCGTACTCGTCGCCATCGGCCGGATTCTCACCTATGGCTCGTGTAGCGCGGCGTATGGCCTCCGCTTCCGGCATCACGAAGGTGGTCTCGCTCGCGGGATCCGGATCCTCGTTGACCTCGGGGTCAGTAATGGCGAACGGACCGTCCGTTCGACGAGGCGTCATCAACTTCTTCACGAGTGCGCCGACAGAAGGTTCCGGATGCCTTGGACTCATACCTTCCATTGTCGCACGAGATGAGGCGATCCATGGTCTACCACCGGCCCAGCACCGTTGGAGCTGGTTGTGCAGAATGGCCCTTCTGCACCGTCAGCATTGCGTGCGGTCCAGATGGTCCGGTGAGTCGAACAGCAGATGAACAACACCCCGGCGCGTCACACCCGCCACGTTGTGCGGGTAGCAATGTGGTCACCGCGACGGTCCCGTCCTCCCGCGCCGGGACCGTCGCGGGCCACGCTCGGCCGGGATCCGAGCAGGCCGCCTCTACGGTGTGTCCCGTGACCGGCGCCCACATCGACAACGAGACGCCGAGGGCCATTGTCTACATCGACGGACTGAACCTGTACGGCTCGGCACTCAAACATTCCGCACACAAGTGGGTCGACCTCATGGCGGCCGCCGAACAACTGATCCCTGCGTGGTACACGCTCGCTGGCGTCAAGTACTTCAGCGCCGACCTGCACCCCGACGCAGCCGAGGACCCCGCCAGCCCGATGCGCCAACGCCACTACATGAAAGCGCTCGCCGCAACCGGAGTCGAGATCCACCGTGGCACCTTCGTGGTCTCCACCCGGTGGCGCACGATCGCCACCGGCGAAGCGTGGGCCGGCCGCACCCGACCCGCACTTCCAGCAGCACTGGCGTCGCCCCTCGACGCGATCGAGGCCACGCTGGACCGGCCGATGAAGATCAGCGTGCGACTTCCCGAAGAGAAGTTCACCGACGTCGCGATCGGCGTCGAACTCGTCGACGACTTCCACCACGCCCGATGCGATCTGAGTGTCCTCGTCACCAACGACGCCGACCTCAAGCCCGCCATCGCCAAGATTGTGACCCAGGGCCACCTCGTGCACATCGTCAGCCCGGCAGCGACCGTCAACAAGCACCTGGCTCGCGCCGCCACCACGAGCACACCCATGCCATCGAGTCTTCTCGAGGATCATCAACTCCCCGACGAGTTCACGATCGCATCAGGCGAGAAGTTCTCAAAACCCAACGCCTGGAAGACCGGAAAATAACGAGAGCCCACCCTCACGGGCGGGCTCAACGTCATCCCAGGAGCCGTAGCACTGGGTAGGTATGTCACACATGATACGACACCCGTCGAGTCCTCCACAACCCCGGCACCCTTGCTGCGTGTCCTGGCGTCGGGGAATGGGCCTTCCCCGCACCCAGACCCGCTTTTGCCTGTTTCGAGGGGTTGACGGAGGGTGCCGTTTCCTGTCACAGTGACAGGTAATGGAGCGTCCGGCGGTGGGGTCGGCGCCTCGACCCTCGGAGCCGAACAGGAAGGTGTCACAGTGTCGAGTGAACGGGTCGGACGGTGCGAGTGGTGCGGTACGGAGTTCGTTGCGGCGAATGAACGCGGTCCGGTCCCGAAGTTCTGTCGACGCTCGCACCGCCAACGCGCCTACGAAGCCGCACAGTCGAGTGCGCCGCCGGCCACTCCCCCGTCGACCACGAACACCACCCACGCACTCACCGCACTCCGGGACCTGCTCGACCAGCCGATCGACGCAGCCGACGCGAAGCGGCCCACGGTCCTCGCCCCACGCCTCGAGCAACTGATCGACGCCGTCGTCGCGGTGATTCGGACCGTGGGCTATGACCCCGACGACCTTGACGCAACCCGACTGTTCGTGGTCGCAGCCGACGTCGTCGAACCGTTACTCGCGCAACGTCGTGTCCTCGTCGACCATCCACGATCGGCCAAGAAACTCGCGCGAGCACTCGCGGACACCGAACGGTTCGCCCGCGCACTCCTCTACCCCGCAGCCACCGCCGAGCGGGCCAAGTTCACCCACGGCCGACTGCTACGCGTCGCGGTGCCGGGCCCCGACCGGCTCCTCCCGCCCGGGGTTGTCGAGGTCGACTTCGATAACAGCGGCCACCGAGAAGTCCGCTGGTATCCGAGCTATGACTCGATCCACGACGGAGCACAACTCCACCGAGTCGCCCGTCGCCGCAACGATCCGCACCGCTTCAGCGATCTCGACGACTGGACCAACCTCGCACGGGACCTGATCATCGTATGCGCCGGGTGGATCACCTCTCCGCTCCCCATGCCCACCTCGCTCGACCAGCGAGCGTCGAGAGAACTTGGTGGCCAGTTGATGCGTCAGTTCCGAACCGGCCCATGGAGCATCACAGGCGAAGAAGTCCTGAGCTGGCTCACCAGCTGCGGATACGTCACCGTCACCGGCGACACGGCCATCTCAGACCCGGCCCTCGAGACCGTCCAGAGCCAATAGAAGCACGCAGGCTTCGGAATGGCGAGCAGATGGACAGCCATCTGGTGCGGGCACCCCAGAAGCGGCGCTGCGCTCGCCAGGCGGTCGACCACTCCCCATCTCTAAGGTTTCACGGTGATTCGCGAACTCGTCGAGGCGCTCGGGCACGTCGGTGGCACGTCATGAGCGACCCCGCGAAGCCGGCCACAGTTGGGCCGAGATCGGTGACGCCCTCGGCTTAACACGCCAAGCAGCGCAGCAGATGCACGCACGAGGCTGCGAAGGGCCAAGGGACGCTACGTGGGCGCTCCTACGGCCCCTCCGATGGCGGCATGCAGCGGTACAGCGACGTCTCGATGACGCCTGAGACTTCCAGACGGGTCAGCGCTCGGCGTCGACGCCGCACGGTTCGATGCCGTCACCGTCGTGGTAGTGAGCAATGGGAGCGCTGAAATGTCGACGAGACTCGATGCAAGGGGCGCAGCCGCTGTCGTTGAGGTCGTAGGCGAGGAACTCCGCGAGTTCGCTGGCGATGTACGGGATGATGATCTATTGGAGCCCGGAATACGGCAGACTATGGCGTCTTAGTCTGCCCTAGTCAGCCTTACTCTGAACTATGCGTCCTACGGTCGCCTATGGCCTCCTATTGCGCCGTAGCTTGACCTAGCCGACCTATGCGGGCATACTCTTCCGTATGGCTGACTATGTTGGAGTATGCCAATGACGCCGATCGTTGCTGTGGTGAACGCCAAAGGCGGTGTCGGAAAAACCACGACGACGGTCGGAATCGCAGCGGAGGCTGCGTTCCGAGGTCTGCGTACGTTGGTGATCGACTTCGACACACAGGCAAACGCATCGAGTCGGCTGTTGGGACGCGCTGAAAGCGACGACGGCCGGGGTGTGTACCGCACGGTGATCGATGGCGATTCGTTGCGTCCGGTCGAGACGTCGACGACTGGTCTGTGGGTGTGTCCGGCGGGAGAGCGGACCCAGGATCTAAGCGACGCGCTCGTCCGTTCACTGCGTGACGCCGATCCGGAGGAAATGGTTGACGCATACGCGGCGGTGACCGACAACATTCGCGCTGGTGTCGAGCCGTTCGATTTTGTCGTGGTGGATTGTCCGCCGTCGGAGCAGTCCAGAACGCTCATCGATTTTGTGTTCGCTGTATCGACCCATCTGTTGTTGCCGACCAAAGTCGATGATGACTCGACATCTGCAGTCACTCGGTCGTTGACACGTCTGGTGAAGCTGTCACGTCGTGGTGTTGCCGTTGCTGACCCGGTGGGTGTGCTGTTGAACGACTGTGACCCCTTCGGGACGAACCTTCGCTCGGTTGCTCGGTCGAAGTTCGATCATTTCAGGGAGATCATCGAGCCGTTCGAGTCGTTCATCGAGCATCGAGCTGGCCCTTGCACCTACTCGGGCCAGGCGGGTCTGACGCCCCGTCAATTTCTTGCCGCGGCCCAGGCTGCGGAGCGTGATGGCTTCCAGGCTCCCGATGGCGAGTCCGTGCGGTCGCCGTGGTCGGTAAAGCCGGCACTCAATTTCGTGAACGATTTCGAGCGGGTCTTCGATGAGTTGTGGGGCCGACTGAGCGAACCAGTGACGTCGGGATGACTCCCAAGTCAAAGCTCGATGCGCTCGGTGATGTCCTGGGTGTCACCGACGACACGCGTGACATTGAACGGCCACAGGCTGGACGAGGCTTGGCTTCGGTACTCGGCAAGAAGATGGTGGTCGACGACGAGCCTGAGACTTCAAACCGTGAAGCGAATGAAAAGGCCGAGACGGCTCCTCGCTCGATAGCCAGCCGGGAACCTCTGTCACCGGCCGACGCGGCGCCTACACCGGTGACGATGACGACGTCGGTGGTGGCATCGACATCAGGAGTGTCGAAGAAGACGTCAGCGACCGTGCCGGTTGGTTTGGTTCGCCGATTGCGTGAGGCCAAGCAAAAGCGCTGGGATTTGCCCCGACTCGTCGGCGACTACCTCGCTGCACCGTCGGCGGAGAAGGTATCGATGGTGCAGGCCGAGAACTTCCTCGAGTCATCAGAAGAGGAACCTCGGGCGGTCGAATCGTTCCGGTTGCCGATCGAGGATCTTGATGCGTTGGACTCGATCGGGGCGTCGTGGCGGATGAATCGCTCCCAGGTCCTATCGACGGTGCTCGACTATCAGCTCGCCGTTCTCGGCTTCTGAAGCCAGCCGACCCAGCTTTCGAAGCCGGGTTGCGTCCGGTCATGGCGGTTTGGCAGCCGAAATCGGGTACCAGAATCAGACCACCGAACCTTCGGCCCTGAACGGCTTGTGGTACCTGACGAAGATCAAGGCCGTGGTCACTGGTCTGTCGAGCGGGCGCGTTTGGTACCGTAGCCGTCGCAGAACTCAGGATGCTGCGGCAATCCTCGTCGTTCACCCGCTGGTCGATCGTCAGACTTCGACCAGCGGCCTCGTCTTCGTATGGGCCCGCCCGCAGGGCGGAACGTTTGAACGTTCGGACCTGTGTCGTGCTGCACACCTGTCGAAATAATGAATCGCCTTCAGGTGAAGTCTGGGTCGTCGAAAGGATGTTGTGATCTGTTGTTCTCGCTACTTATTTACTTACCACCCCTACGGGGTGACTTGTGCAGCGTTGTGTTGCCAATGAGGAGCAGCGTCATCTTGCCAATGAATACTCCTGTGCGACGAAGCTGTGGACAACTTTGCAAGTGGAAAGTGATGATCCGCTAGTGCGGACGCGGAAGTTCCGCCCTCGTGGGGCGGTGATGTCCAGGCTGCGTGCCGGCTGGGAGCTGAGCCGGGGGAAGTCGTGTGCTCCTCTGGAGCGGCGCTTCCCGTGTACCTAAGCCGGGAGGCCGCTCAGTGTTGTCGTCGACGGCGCATGAAGCGCTCTGTCCACGCTCGAACACGATCAGGGACTACTTGGTCGAGCGTTTTGGCGTCGACCTCGACGCCATCGGCATCGAGCTGGCGGACCGTTCGTTGCGCACGGCACCGCAACCATGCCTGTATGTACTGGCGTACGGCGGTGCGATGGTCGAGCGGGACGTCGTGGAGGAGTTCCTCGAGCGTGTGAGCCGCGTACTCGCCGGCCTGCACGTGCGGATCGCTTAGGTCGCTTTCCATCGTTGTTCGCACGGTATGAAGGTGGGCGCGTCTGGTTTGGTAGAACGCAATGCCACGGTCCACCCAGACGACGTCGTGTCCTGCGCGCGCCACGGCGCGGCGGGTGAACGACTTTTCGTGGCGGCGGATCACGGGCTTGCCGTGCATGTTGACCATGCCGTCGAGGAGGCGAACCAAGTCGGATGGGATCCGGAACCCGGTCATGGCGGGTTGCTTGAAAAGGTTGACGTCGTCGCGGTCGTTGACTACCCAGCCGCTGTCGGTCTTGGTCTGGCCGTTCTTGTTCTTGACTGCCTTGTGTTCGCCGGTGCGAGGGTCGAAGTAGCGGTGGGGGACTTGGTCCTCGACAACGAGGTAGTCCAGGCGCTGGCGCACGACAAGTCCGAGGCCCTGCAGCACTTGCATGTGTCGGCCAACAGTGTCTTCGGAGATGAGGCCAGCGCCGAGCGTCTTGTGGCCGACCTGCACGGGTTTCCCACGTGCATCGGATCTGGCGGCGAGGGCAGTTGCTAGGCCAAGTGCGTCGAGCGGGAGGAGTCCGGCTTCTTGGGCTGCGACAACGATTGAGCGCCACAGGTCTATGAAGTCGTGTGAGCGTATCCGGTTGCCGGCTTCGTCGTAGGCGAGGTGTTCGTTCTCGGAGAAGTGGCGCTCGAACCGCATGGGTCTGGGCGGGACGGCACCTCCGTTGCCGAGACCATAGCCGGCGCTCTCGTTGCGACGTCCCAGCGAGTACCAGGGTGTGCCTCGAGCCGTGATCCGCTCCGGGACCTCGATGTCGTGGCGCGGATCTTCCACGTGCTCGGCGGCGACAGTGTCGCTAGGGGAGAGGAGTGTGTCGGTCATCGGGTCGTGTTTCGACCCGGCAAGGGGGAGCACGGGCACGCCAAAGGTTGACGTAGTGCTTGCTCTGCCCCCGACGAACCCGTATAATCACGGGTGTTCGATGTTTCTTCGGGAACAGAGATGAGGCCCCTTGCCGGGGGCCTTTCTCATTTTTCGGGTGTCAACCGCTCTCTTCGTAACTGGGGCGTCGTTGGTGAAGTTGCCGCTTCCCTTGACGCCTGGGGTGTGTGTCGGGGACAAGAGTTACACGCTTGTGATTCTCTCGCTAGGGATCTCCGCGAATCTCCGCGAACTTTCCCGACTTAGCGTCAAGTGACGTGATTGGGCCGCACGAATTGAGTTTTGATTCTCTTCGAAGTCAACTGCAACGTCCATATCACTGTCCGGTTTTCGCCAGTTGTCGCCAGTTGTCGCCAGTTCGCGCCATCTCTGGTACGGTTGGCTTCCGTGGGAGTGCAACGGCACCTGATTCAGGACGCGGAACTGGGCGAAATCGTCACGTACACCTCTGTCGACGCAGCTGCGATCCTGGGCACGACATCGAAGACAATGATCGCCCGGGTGCAAGCGGCCAAAGGCCAACGGTCCGAGTTGCGTGGCTGGGCGCCGAACACCGAAGCCAACCCGAACCGCGCATGGATGGTTGACGCGAGCCAAGTCGACACGCTTGCGGACGAAGATACCGACCAGCTGCATGCGCAAGTCGCGCAGTTGCGCGAAGAGCTGGCGCTTACTCGTTCGCGCTCCGAAGCGGATCTCGAGCGTCTGACAGCTGAGCGCGCTACGGCTGCCGACGCAATCGCGACGGCTGAGATGGAACGCAGCGAGTATCGCCAGGCGACCCTCGATGCAGCCCTGCAACGAGTGGCTCAGTTGGAACGCGAACGAGACCAGGCTCGCGCTGCGGTCAGAACTCTCACCGCCACGGTCAACGCTCTCACAGACTGACAGATTCCCTCGTTGAGTCGTGACGGAATCGGGCTGCTGGCAAAGAGGGCTCCAGCGCCGTTTGTCGGTCATCGCAGATCTATGGGGTAGCTCTCACACGGGCGTTTCACTTTTTATCTGTGTGTCGGGTTCGCTACGGACACCGTTGGATGACAGGGAGGGTCCTAGACTGCGCGACCGCAGCCCGACGGACGCGTTCGCAAGTCGGCAGCCATGAGATCCTGTACGTGGGCGGTCACGAAACTGCCCGTTGGTGGCCAACTGAATTGCCCACTCGCAGTCAGGGGTTCTGGCCCTCGTTGAAATCTCGTTCATGCACTTCTGGGGCCACCGTCGGTGTCTTCCTCCCCACTCGGCTGGTGGTCGCCAGACCACAACGCAGTCGAGTCGGGAGCGGCGCAGCGACTTTGGAGACGAACAGCCCGGCATCCCGATCGGCTTGAGCCGTCGACGAATGTGATCGGTGCTATGCAACGCGTTCGACAGCTCACCCAGTTCGTGTCCGCTATCTCCGGTATCGCCGCCGTGCTTGGCCGGCCCACCGGCATCGTTTTGTGGGGCATTGAAGACAACACCGGTCGTCCTTAGTTGAGGCGGATGCGTGAGACGCCCTGTCTATGGAGGTCAGGCACTCCAACGATTTGGGCGCTGATTTCTGGGTCGCGGACCGACCAGCGCCCGGATTCGGCGGGCAGCTCGAACGGCCCCGCGGCCCCGCGCGTATGCCAGACAACGGCGTCGCGGCCGACCCAATGGAGGAGCACAATCGCATGGATGTCTGGATGCTCTGGGACCATCACTGCACTCTCATCGTCGTAAAATCAGCCTCGAACCGTGAACAAGGAGGGATGACGCCGTGTTCGAAGAACGCCGCTTCGACGAGGGCCGTATCGACCCCTTTGGGATCGTGTACGACCACCGACGCCTTCCAGTTGGAGAGCGCGTGATCGGTCTAGTTGGAGATAACGAGTTTCCATCCGCCAGGGACGACTACGACGACACCCTGTCGATTGATCTCCCACCGGATGGGTCCGATCCACGCAACGACCCGTCGAGCATGGTCGAGCGCCCGATCGCGAACATTTGCAGCCTCGGCCTCTTCGCGCCGACGTCGCTCGAGCCGGGCCTGGCGCATCTCGAAGATCAGGAGCGCGAAGGCCACCAGTGCAGCGAGCGTGATCACACCGACTTTCGCCCAGTCGGCCGCAAACGATTGGTCTGCTGCGATCATCGGATCTGTCTATCGTTTAGTGACAGCCGAGCTACCCCGGCTCTCCAGAACCGAGGTGACGGTGACCGACGACTCGAACTGTGTCCCGCTGTGCGTCGGCGCGAATGAAAGGCCCCATGGGTGGAACCTCGGTGCCGAGACCAGGAACCCGTGCGTATCCAGTTGGCAGTAGGTTCGTGAGCGATGGAACAGGACCAGTTCGTTGAAGAATTCGGCGCAGCAATCGAGCGCGGGCGGGCGAGCACATTGGTCGGCGCTGGGCTTTCTTCGGGCACTGGGTATCCAGGGTGGGGCGCTCTTGTGGCCGGCGTCGCCGAACAGTTCGGAGTTCCGATCGGGGCGGACCTGCCTCTCGTGGCGCAGTACGTTGAGAATCAGCCCGAAGGAAAAGAGGCCCTCATCGAGCACCTGGTGCGCGAACTCGGCAGCGTTTCGCCGGCCGCCACGGAGAACCACTACCTGCTCGGTCAGCTCCCAATTCACGACCATTGGACAACGAACTACGACCCACTCATCGAGACCGCCGACGCAAGTCTCGAGGTGATCTCCCAGGACTCGGACTTCGTTGAACGCAGCGGCGGGATTCGACGACTCCACAAAATGCACGGCTCCATTCCACACGCAGCGACGGAACCGGTTGGCGGGCGCGATCAGGTCGTGATCTCGCGCGACGACTACGAACGGTACGACCGGACCCACCCGTGGTTCTGGCGCCTCTTGCAAAGTCAGTTCCTCACGACCAGCTTCGTGTTCCTCGGCTTCTCGCTCACCGACCCGAACTTCGATGCCGTGTTTCGACTCGTGCGGCTTGCGATCTCTGACGGCGTCATGCCGCATTACGCGATAATGAAACGGCCGGTCTCAGATGACGGCGGAACGTTCGATCTCAGAGCACACGATCTCCAACGAGTGGGAATCTCCATCGTCGAGATCTCCGACTACGACGAGATCACTAATCTGCTGCGCCGCCTCGTGGCTCGCACCCGTCCAGCGCAGCTCTTCGTCTCCGGCTCACACCGGACCAACTCCGACACGACAGATGGCGGCGTGGAATACCCGACTGTAGAGCCCGTTGCCGAACTCACCGACATCGCCGAGCGACTCGGTGTCCAGCTCGGCAGACAGGGCATTCCAGCAGTCGTGGCCGGCGGAGATGTTGGCGCCACCGTTGGATACAGCTTTCTCGACGCGCTCGAGACCTACGCCCACGAGCGGTTCACGCTCGTACGTCGCACGCAAGACAGAGCACTCGACCCACCCAACTTGCGACGGGGCCAAATCCAGTTCACCGGCGAAGACCCGACGGATCTTCGCAGTGCCGTATTCGCTCAGGTGCGCGCCGTCGTCGTTCTCGGCGGCACAACTGGAACACTCGACGAAGTGGGCCGCGCCGGCGATGCGGGAATGAGTGTCGTTCCGCTCGCCCGATCCGGCGGAGCGGCACACGAGGTCTACGACACGATGCGAACCGATCTGTCTTTGCATCGAATCGGACAACGCCCAATTGACCCCGAGTTGTTCGAACTGCTGAATTCACCAGACATCGACACAGCCGTACAGGCCGCCGTCGAGTTGATCAAGATCGCTCTGTTCACGCCCGCTGTCGACCACGGACACGTGCGAGACTGACTGCACGCTTCAGAACTCTGTAACACCCCTTCAATAGGATTCAACCCATGCTCGCTCAAACGACTCGCAGCTCCACCGCCGAACTCACGTTGTCGGCAACGGTGACGCACGCCTCACAAGCAAGCGACACGTGGGCGGGCACAGCAGAACCGGCCCTGCTTGACACCCCAGCGGAGAACGAGCTGGTGTCACTGGGCGACGCTGACTACCCGCACGCTTTGCGCTTAATCGAAGCGCCGCCACAACACCTTCATGTCCTGGGCCGTATGAACCAACCCGGCGACGACCAGGCCGTCGCGATCGTTGGAAGCCGAACCGCATCAGCGTGCGGGCTTCGCACGGCGCACACCATTGCCGAAGCGCTCGCTGAGCGAGGCCACACCATTGTGTCGGGACTCGCAGCCGGAATCGACAGCCAAGCACACCGAGGCGCGCTCGCCGCAAAAGGCCGCACGATCGCTGTGATCGGCACCGGCGTCGACCGCACCTATCCAGCTGAGAACCAAACGCTCAGCGACGACATCGCAGCGACGGGCGCGGTCGTCTCGCAATTCGCGATCGGCCACGCAGCAAGCAAGACCACCTTCCCAGCACGCAACGTTCTCATCGCCGGTCTCAGCAAGGCGAGCCTGCTCGTTGAACTCAACGAACGCAGCGGCACCCGCATCGAGGCAAACATCACCATCGAGCAGGGCAAGCCGGTCCTGCTCTGGGCGCCATTGCTCGCCAAGGCCGAATGGGCACAACGCTTCGCAGACCACCACCTCGTGTCCTTCGTGGACGACATCGATGAAATCGCAGCCGTACTGTCGTCCACCGATGGACCCTGAACTCGCGACCACGTCGGACGCCCTGAGCGAAGAGCTCGTCCCGCTACCCGACGACGCCGTCGACGTCTGCCCGCTTTGCCGATCCGGACGAACCCGTCCCACCCGACTCTGCTTCAGCTGTGAGGCGACCTCGGGCCACGTCGGGTTCCCCTGCCCGGTAGTCATCCCGATCAGCTACTACACGAAGCCGTCGCCGCTGCGCGAACGAATGCACGACTTCAAAGAAGCAGAGTCGGAACAGGTCCGTGAAGTCGAATCCCGCAACGTCGCCTCGATTGCCAGCCGTTACGTCACCGAACACGCCGACCGGCTCGCAGAAGTGTTCGGTCCATGGGATCGAACGGTGGCTGTTCCATCGACCCACCACAGCGACGCCCCGGCACTCCAAGTCGCAATCGAAACCAACTTTCCCGACCCCTTCGCCCCCTTCGAGTGTCCGCTCGGCTACAACAGCGACAGCAACATGGGCTTCCGTCAAGCGGACGAGGACGGCTTCCTGCTCGACCCGGAGATTGATGTCACAGGGCGACGCTACATGCTCATCGACGACACCTTCACAACCGGCGCCCGTGTTCAATCCGCTCACCATGCGCTCATCGCAGCTGGCGCCTCTGTGCCAGTCGTCCTGATTGTCACGCGCAAGATCAACCCCGACGCGAGGTACGGCACCGATCAACTCTGGGAGCGTCAGTCGTCATTGCCGTTTGAGTTCGGATCTGTTCAGTGGTGGGATCGCGACTGACGGAACCCGGAGTGCGACCACGGATTCGGTCCGCTGTAGTGCGGACTCGGTTGCTTCCATCGGTGGACGGACTGAGATGGTTGGGGCCTTGATCCGCCGGCGGCTGTGGACATCTACATTTGATCGACCCCTGCAACCCGCTACGGCCGAGGTGAGGGCAGAGCCTCTGAGCAGGGGATACGCAGGAGTTCTCCATTTGATGGTGGCCACACAGCTCGACATTGATCCACTCGAATGACCGCAAGTCGCGATCTCGGCCACCGGTGCTCACTCGAGATCAGCGTCGTGCGAGCCATCCGGCGTCATCGAGCGCGTTGACGAGGTCGCGGCTTGCGTGGCGCGTGTACAGCGCCGTCGTGCGCGGGTCGGTGTGGCCCATCAACTGCTGCAACGTTGCGGGCGACACCCCACGGATCGCGAGCTGCACCCCGAAGTGATGCCGCAACCCGTGCACTAACGCATCATCAGGCAACGAGGCTCCCGCAGCGAGCGCAATGCGTTTCACCAAGTGATACAGCGAGTCCGTCGACATCGCCCGTCCATCGTTACGGACAAACAGCTCCGTGCGCGGCCCCACCCGGATACCGGCCTCGGCCCGTTCCGAAAGATAGGTGTCGATGCGTTCGGAGGCGTCGAGGGGGAGTGGCACCTCGCGGCGCTTGTTGCCCTTCGCACCCCGACGGATATGCAGGATCGAGCGGTCCGTCGTGCCGACGTCGCCGACCTGCAGCGCGCAGAACTCTGCTGCCCGGACACCGGTGAACGCCAACACGTCGATCGCCGCAGCGTCACGCGTCGCCCACGAAGAGATCGCCTCTGGTGGGGGAGAGGCCGCGGCGCCGATCATCAGGTCGATGTCCTCCGGCGAGAACGCTCGAATCTCTGGCTGGGTGCGGTGGCGGACGTGGAGGATCTCGTCGTCGAACGGGTTGCTCGTGAGGTGGCCACGGTTGACCAGCCATCGGCAGAAGCTTCGGAGCGTCGAGATCGACCGCGACAAGGTCGCCGATTTGTACCGGCGACGGAGCACGTCGAGCGCGGCGACGAGGTGTTCGACGGAAAGCGATCGTGGTGTCAGTCCGGCGAGGTCGGCCTCGACGTCGAACTGTGCTGTCTCGTCGACGTCGTGGCCGGCGAGTTGTCGCAGAATCCGTCCCCAGCGGGCGAGGTCTTGGTGGCGGGCGCGGTCGGAGTTGCCTGTGGTCGTGCCGGCGGTGACGGCCTTGGCATGCAGCCAGTCGACGGCGAGGTGGGGGAGTGCCGGCGCTGCTGCCACAGCCACGAACGTACACGGATAGTCGCAAATATCCGTGCGCCATTGAAGCGTTCCGGTCTCGACGTCGAACTTCGCCACGTCGCCGTCCGCAACTTGCGCGGTGGGGGAGTGGTACCAACGCGCAAACCGGACGGGCGATGCGGGCACGATCGACCGGCGGAATGGTGCGCCCACAACGGCACTTTCAGGGCACCCGTCAAGCCAAGCGGTGAGCGTTATGGGGCACTCGACCATGATCGGAATGCCGGACCTGCTCGTCAGGCTGCGTTCGTCGGTGTCGCAGTTTCAAACGCTCGTGCCGATCGCGCTGATTTCGCGCAGACGCCGCGTCCCTCGTTCGCCGACTTCCGGTTACCCTGCGACGCCATGTCGTTGCTCGCCGCTCGAGGCACCCCGTTGCCTGCGGATGGTGGCTCGTGGCGGCGACGTCTGGTCGGCGTCGCCATCGGACTGGTGCTGTTGTCCGTCCCGTCGGCCGCAACTGCACACGACGGATCGGCGGCGATGATCGAGTGGTCCGCCGGTCCGTCGGCTCCGACGATCGGATTGATCGGCGACTCGACCTTGTCGGGGGTTCGTTGGACGAGCGAGTACGGCGAGCTCGAGCGCTTCAACTTCTTGCTCGATGCCGAGTCGTGCCGGAGGACGATCGAGACGTCGTGTTGGAGTCGCGAGCAGTATCGGCCGGATAACGCGATCACTGTACTGGAGGATCATGCCGGGGAATGGGGCGACGTCCTGGTGGTGATGACGGGCTACAACGACTCGAGTAGCGGCTTCGCTGACGGCGTGGAGGCGGTCGTTCAGGAGGCTCGCGCTCAAGGGATCAGGTCGGTGCTGTGGTTGTCGCTGCGGACGAAAGGCGTCGACTACGAGGAGCCGCTGCACCTTGCGAACGGCAGCACGTATCGCGATGCCAACCGAACCCTCTACCGTCTGGCCGACGAGACAGACGGGTTTCTCCAGGTCGCCGACTGGGCCACGCACGCGGCGGACCATCCCGAGTGGTTCGAGGCGGATGGCGTCCACCTCGCCGCTCCGGGGGTGGAGGCGGTCACGAGCTTCATCACCGACCAGGTCGAGGTGGCGTTGGCGGGTGGAACGGTCACCGCAGACCCCATCCCGTGGGAAGACGTGCGGGACGGCGACGAGGGCGATCTGGTTGCTCAGGTACAGCGGGCCCTGCGAGTGGTCGACGTCGACGCGATCGGAGTCGTTGATGGCGTCTTCGGCCCGCAAACCGACGACGCCGTGACCGAGTTCCAACGTCGGTCCGGGCTACCGGTCACCGGAGTGGTCGACGAGGCGACCGCTGTCGCGCTCGGGCTCCACGTCGACGAACCGCTCCGCCCAGACTCTCCTGTTTCTGCGCCGCCCACCACTGTGCCGAGCGCTTCGCTCCTGCGATCAGCTGTTGCGTCGTCGGCGCCAGGACGAGCGGCGCCTTCGTTGTTCGGTTCGATGTGGTGGTTGCCCGTCGTCGCCATTTCCCTCTGCGTGTTGCTCCTTGGGCGGCTTGTGCGTGGACGCCGGATTCAAGTTCTGCCGTCCTACGTGATGCCGGATGAAACGAGGTCGGATGCAGATTCGGCGCGAGCGGCGCCGTACGACTTCACGACCGAACCGGCATGGCAGCGCGACACGCACTGCGGTTGAGCGAGTGCGCAAGTCGGTCACGGCGCAGCATCCCGGCCGACCACCACACCGTCTTCGTGGAGTCAGTCGTCGTCGGTCGGGACATCGGACGGGAGCACTCCTGGGACAAGAATCCGATCAGTTGGAGTTCCCATCGCAACGACGACTCGCTTCACCGAGACCGGCGAACAGCGAACGTCTCGCCGTGACGCGTCACTCGCCACACTTCGTTGCTCGCTCAGCCGTTGCTTGCGGCGAGCATCACGCTCGAGACCCTCGTGGTCGTGGAAGAGTGCGCTGAGTGAATGCCCTCACCATTATCGGCCGCCCGGCAGTACGCGGCGATCACCTCGGCGTCCTCGTTGCCGCAGCGGTGCAGGCATCGTCCTACCTCAAGAGCGGCTACGAAGGTCTCCTCGTTCCAACCCGGCATGGAGATCCGTCGCAAGTACCAATCGAGCGCGGCAGCGTCATCGCCGGCGTCGCGGTAGCTCTGCCCCAGGTAAAACGCGGTTCGGGCATCGTCCGGCGACTGGTCCCACGACGCCAACAACGCAGCGACGTCTCGGCGGAACTTGAGCGGATCCTTGCCACGCCCTCCCAGCGACTGGAAGACCAGGTGATAGCGCCCATGGAGTTTCTCGCTACGCGCATCACCGTCAGCCGCGACGGCATACTCGTGAACGGCTCCGCGGTACTCCCACCGCCGGTCGAGGCGGAATAGCGCAGACCGCCAAAAGACGAAGTCGGGCCCGAACTGCAGTAGATACAGGTCGACGTTGTGATCGATTTGGTCGAGCGGAACGTGGCCGACCACCAGGTCGTCGGCGTCCAGCATCAGTGCGTAGTCAGCAGTGCCGGCAGCCAGGGTGAGCGCCTCGGTGCGGTTGTGCGAGAACCCAACCCAGGGCCGATGCATCAGCGTCCCCGGAACACCCGCCTGCGCGAAGAACTCGGTCACGACCTCGGCCGTCCGGTCGACCGAACCAGTGTCGACGATGACCCAGTGGTCGACGTACGGTAGGACAGACGCCAAGGTTTCGGCGATGAAGTCCGCAGCATCACGGACGATCATCGTGAGACAGACCGAGATCCGTTGCGGGGTCGCGCGCTCGGCGTTCGACATCTACTCGAGAACAATAGTCCACCCGCCTTGTCGAAGCGGTCGTCCGCGCACCGCAGTTGCGGCTCTCCGTGTGGAAACAACCGTCGAATTCGTTGATGGATGTCGACACTGCCAGGCGGCCTCTCTCGACCCTTCGATCACCTCAGCGAAGCCCTGCCTGTCGCGCCGCTCTCGCTCAACGAGCGTCGACGCTTCCCCTGACTCAAAGTCCCATAATGTGCGGCCACTGGGCCGACCAGATGCGTCCCCCAACGCCGGGTAGAGGCGCCCATCACGACGGCCTCGTGCTCGTCGTCACCCATCCGGTGAGCCACCAGATGTGGAATTTCGAGGGCTCATCGAAGAGTGTGTTCCACGGACTACCAGCCAATCGATAATTGCACCGCTGTGCGTCAATTGGCGCTAAAACACGGATAAACGGTATTATCCGTGCGCGAACAGACGTGAATAGCGGTTGGAGTATCCGCGAACTCTTCCGTGATCGCTCCCGCCTCGCGTGCTTACAACGAGGGCCGGAGGATTCGCCGACGCCAGCCGGGATCGACTGCATGCAGACGGCTCCTATGACGAGGTGATGGCGTTGATGACCGAAGGTCTCCGTGGGCCGAGTCCGAAGGCGAAGCCGAGCCGCCGGTGTTGCCGTCGAAGTCAGCGATCTTCCAGGCCCGCGTCCGTCTCGGTGTGGAGCCGGTCAAGGCGTTGTTCGAGCGTGTTGCGCGCCCGTGGCAACCGAGTCGACGCCGGACGCATGGTTGGCTGGTCGCCGGTTGGTGTCCATGGATGGGACCACGTTCGATGTTGCCGACAGCGACGTCAACAACGCGTTCTTTGGTCGGCCGGGCGTGAACAGGGGCGAGCGTTCGGCGTTCCCCCAAGCCCGCATGGTCGCTCTTGCCGAATGCGCAACACACGCTATCTTCGACGCCGAGATCGGCCCGTACACGACATCGGAACCAGCGATGTCCAAGCTGCTGTTGGATCGGCTAGAGCCGGGCATGGTGCTGACTGCGGATCGCGGGTTCACCAGTTTCGACGCATGGAAACAGGCAGTCGCGACGGGCGCCGATCTGATCTGGCGAGCCAAGAGCAACGTCAAGCCACGCTGGATCGAGACGCTTGCGGACGGGTCGTGGCTCGCTGAGATGCGAAAGAACAACTCCAAACTCGCCAGCGAGCACGTCGTGATCCGCGTGGTCGAGTACTCGGTCGATGACGGACGCGGGGCCGAGTTGGGCCCGTTCCGCTTGTTCACCACCCTGCTCGATCCAGCCGAGGTGTCAGCGGTCGAACTCGCGGACAGCTATCGGCAAAGGTGGGAGATCGAATCGGCGTTCGGTGAACTCAAGACGTATCAGCGCGGCTCGAAAGCGGTGCTGCGCTCGAAGTCGCCGGCGCTCGTGGAGCAAGAGATCTGGGGCCATTTCTGTTGTCACTTTGCGATCCGGACCTTGATGTTCGCTTGGCGGAGGCAGTGAGCTATTCATGGGCAGGTCGGAGCATTCAGGCCGAAAAGAGTTGCGCCGTCGGCCCCGCCGGGATCTTGCTGGCCGTAGGCAGCCGCGTAGCCGTCTGACGCCGAAAGGACATAAAAGTTCGATGGAGCTTTCCCCGTGGAATGAACATCGGCAACTGTCGGGAGACCTTGAGTAGGGGGAGCCTGAACCGCCTTGGCTCCGTCGGTCCATCGCTGAGAACGACGGTCTGATTTGGTCCCACTTTGGGGGTGTCGCCCTGGGTCGCCCCGGGTCGCACCGGGGCCAAATCAAACCGTCGAACTCACGCCAGTCGGTGATGATCGAGGAGTACAGGCCCTCGCAGCGGAGTAACGGCCCCTTTTCGCCTGGCTCGGAGCAGCGGTCGTACTCGCGAGCATCGCGAGCTTGTCGTCGTTGCGAAAGATTCGCCGCTGTGCCCGTTTCCCCGAACCGGGCGTCGGTGCTCGAAGACTCTTACGCGATCCTGAATCAGCCTCAGTCTTGCCGACCCGTACCGCACTCTGCTCGGCTGTCGCCATCTCCAATCAGTCGGACATCAAAGTTGTCTCACCGATCATGGACACGAAGGGCGGAGTGTGGCTACGGTCGTAGGGCGATGAGTGGTGAAGCAAGTGGTCGCACGGTGCCACACGAGTTGGCTGAGCGAACGGATTTCTTCGCGGCGTGGGCGACGGTGGAGTCCGCTGACGGCTACCCGGCGACGACACGCGCTCGTGCGTTCGCTCTTTGGGTTGGCCTCTTCCAGATCCTCGACGAGGACGGTGTGGTCACTGCGACGGCTGAAGAGATCGCAATCATGTTCTCGGTGAGCAGGGCGGGGTGGCTGCAGTACCGCAAGCTCCTCAGTGAGGTGGGTTTGATTGAGCAGCATCGAAGCAACACGCAGCATCGACCAACGATCATTCGGGTGAACCCACCGCCACGCGTGGACGCCAGCAACTCGTGAATCAGAATCATCGTGCGTCGAGCACGGTGGACCAGCGGTGGGTTTGCTTGGGTCCTGAGAACGCTCAGCCTGATCGAAAAATCCTGGAACCACTTGCGGGTCATGGCTAATTAGCATACGTTAGCTTGGATGATGGTAGAGCACCTACGAGGAAAGGCATACGTACTGTGAGTATCGACGCCGAATCGGTTCCCCCGCCGCCAACAGAAGCGGCTGAGGGTGTGCGTGGTGCCGCTCATCGTTCGAAGAAGTCGGTGAAGCGTCGTCGTCGTGCGATGACGAAGCGGCGCGGCAAGTTGTCGGAGCGGATCACGTTGACGATGATTGTTGGCACTCTCGCATTGCTGCTTGCTTTCGTCAGCGTGATTGCGGTGTTGAGCGATCGTCGGGAGATGGTCGAGGTCATTGTTCCTTCCGTACGCATTCCGGCTGGTGCGGTGATCTCAGCAGACAACGTGGAGATCATCGAGATGCCCGCAGCGGTGTCGTTCTCGGATGATCTGCTCGGCCAGGACCGACTCGCCGAGGATCTGGTTGCCGGACGCACTCTCGAAGTTGGCGAACCAATCGGTGCGTCTGCGATCGGTGAAGGATCGTCGCGTCCGGTCGGGCGCTCGATGGCCGTCCCGATCTCGTCGTGGGGCCTCACCGGCGGTGAACTCGAAGTTGGTGACGAGATCGACGTCATCGATACACGCGATGAGGGAGCGATCTATGTCATGACGGGCGCTGTGGTGATCGATCGGTCTTCGGACGGTGGTGGTAGCGGCGGATTGACAGCGACGCGCAACGAGTTGTGGGTCGCCATCGAAGTGACGCGCGACGACGCGTTGCAGCTCGCCGCGGTGATCGAGGCCGACGAGTTCCTGATCGTTCGTTCGACGGGGCTCAACGAGACAACGGTTAACCCTGCGGCGCCCACGGAAGATGGCGAGTGATGGCCCGCAAGGTCGGTGTTGCATTGTCGGATTGGGGCCTTCGGTTGAAGGGCTATGCGAGCGACCATGTCGCTGACGTTCAGGTCGTTCTGGTGCGCGATCGGCGCGCGGTGACTGATCGTGGTTTGAGTGTCGTGTGTGTGCAGGTCGGTGACCCGTGGGTCGATCGACACTTCATTGCGGCCTGCGCCGCTGAGGGGCTGCCGATCATTGGGGTGTACGACTCGATCGACACCGAGCACGAGGCCATCGGGCTTGGCATCGAGTTGCGTATGGATGCCTCGACGACACCGACGCGGATGATGCAGCAGATCGCATCGGTTGACCCGGCCGCCGCCGACGTTGGCCTCGGCGACCCGGTCGACTTTCACGCCGCCCCTCTCCAAGGTCGCGCAGCTCTCGTTGTTGGTGGGCCGATTGGTACTGACGCGACTGAGGTCGGCGTTGCGCTCGCTGCGGCGATGTCGAATGACGGATCGAGCATCCTGGTCGACTTCAACGAAACTGACCCGCATCTCGCGATGCGGCTCGGATATCGCGACGTGCCGAACGTGGCGACCGCTGCTGGCGCGGTCAGCTCGAACGGCGAGGTCGCAGCGCATCTCAGCGGACCGCGGCCGGGTCTTGCGCAGTTCGATTTCGACGTGATCTGTGGGTTGCCGTCGGGTGACGACTGGAACAAGCTGGGCGAGCACGACAGTGTCCGTCTGCTCGCCGAGTGCGATCGCAACTGGAACTCTGCGGTGGCGATCACCGGCCCGATGGTCGAGGATTTGGACGGCTGGGTCCCTCGTTTTGCGGTGAGCCGACGTCTGTTGTCGACAGCTGATCACGTACTCGGGCTGTGCGATGCGTCGCCGGTCGGAATCGTTCGGTTTGCTTCTTGGCTTGTGCACGCGAATCCGAAAGCACCCGTCCTGACGGTCATCTCGAATACGCCAACGAAGTCGACGAAGGTGGTGAGCGACATTGCTCAGCGCCTGCGGTCGCTGTGTGGTGACCGAGTCGAGATTGTCGGGTCGTTGCCGGTCGATTCTCGAGTCGGCAAGGCGGCATGGAATGCCGAAATGGTTCCGCGCGGCCCATTCAGCCGGGCAATGGCCGACATCAGTTTCCACGCTACTGACGCAATGGAATCTGCTTGGCGGACCGAAGGGGTGGTTCGATGATGAAGGCGACCGAAGACGGCGGCATCCCTGCTGGCATGACGGCACGCGAGTTCATCCGTCAACGGATCCTCGACCGGCTGACCGAAGAGGGAGCGGACGACTCCGCAACACAGAAAGAGGAT
>Ga0209390_10002585_pt1 | contig 31350 bp, 30 predicted proteins | sample BON01_FD_187212 | JGI IMG/M metagenome (GOLD analysis project Ga0209390, IMG submission 187212) | Freshwater microbial communities from Lake Bonney liftoff mats and glacier meltwater in Antarctica - BON-01 (SPAdes) (version 2) | ecosystem: Environmental > Aquatic > Freshwater > Ice > Glacier...
GGGACGCGGCAGCTAACTACGGCGCCATCGGTGCCGTGATCGGCCATGAAATTGGCCACGGCTTCGATGACCAAGGATCGCGTTTTGATGGATCCGGCCGCCTCCACAACTGGTGGAGTGATGAAGACCGTTCCGCTTTCGAAGAGCGAACCGGGACCCTCATCACGCAGTTCAACGCTCTTTCGCCGAGAGGCCTCCCCGGCCACACTGTGAACGGGGAACTGACCATTGGGGAAAACATCGGCGACTTGGGAGGCCTTGCCATTGCCTGGAAGGCGTATCTTCTTTCTCTCAAGGGCCAGCACTTGCCCGAGCTTGAAGACATGTCCGCCGCGCAACGGTTCTTCCTCTCGTGGGCACAGTCCTGGAAACTAGCCGTTCGGGATGAGGAGGCTCAGCGCTTGCTCGCTATCGACCCCCATTCACCGGCTGAGTTTCGGTGCAACCAGATTGCGAGAAACCTCGATGTGTTTTATGAAGCCTTTGAGGTGGGCGCGGACCACGCGTTGTGGCTGGAGCCAGAAAATCGCGTCTCCATCTGGTAATACCAAGAGAAGACAGCTACTCTGTCAATAGTTGTTCTACATTCCAAAACTGGAATACATATCGGAGGCAGTGATGAGAGGCAAGATAATGTTCGTTTTTGGCTTGGCTGTCGGATACCTGTTGGGAACCCGTGCCGGTCGCGAACGCTATGAGCAAATCAAGGCGGGTGCTGAAAAAGTCTGGCAGGACCCCAGAGTTCAGCGGCAAGTCAACACCGTCGAGGGCTTCGTGAGGGACAAAGGTCCTGACCTTGCCGGTAAGGCGACAATGGCAGCCAAGAACGTTGCCTCTACGGTGCGTTCCGCGCGGGGTTCCCAGCCTGAAGGCGTCTAAGGGACCTCTCTAATGACAGGGAAATCTTCTCGCTCAAAAGTGAGGGATAAGTCTTTCTTCTCCCTGGTAACAGATGTCCCGCACCTCATCGTCCAGCTGGTGCGGGCTGAGTTAGAACTGCTGAAAGCAGAGCTTGTTGCAAAGCTCAAGGCGACAGGAATCGGCGTCGGCCTTTTTGTTATCAGCCTCACTCTCGTCACGTTCGCTCTTTTGCTTGTGGTGTTTTCTGCGGTCTTTGCGTTGTCGCTGGTCGTTCCACTGTGGGCGGCGGCACTGATTAGTGCCGGAGGAGCGTTGATTCTTGCTGTCGTGGTGGCCCTCATGGGCGTAGCCGTCCTGTCCGGGGCTAAGTCCCCGAAGCCTGACGAGACCATCGAAAGCATTCGCAAAGATATCCGCACCATCAAGGGGGAAAAATGACGGCTGGCGAAGAGGTACGAGGTTTTGTGGAATCCACCAGGGATGACCTGGGTGCTTCGCTAGACGAAATTGAGCACCGTCTCAGCCCCCAGCAGCTTGCGCGAACCGCCGCCGACTCGATCTCACGGTCCTATGACAGGAACTCCGGCGCGTGGCTTATCGGTATTGGTGTGAGCGTGGTGGCGAGTGTGGCTGCCATCCTCTGGGCCCTTACCAACGACGACTAGTCCTCTACCTGCACGACAACGCGTCCTCGAGTGGCACCGGCGAGGACGAGCGACGCTTGCTGGCCCGCCTCTTCAAGGCGGATGGTGGTGGCTATGTCGCCCCAGGGAACTAAAGAGGCGAGCGACGCCCACCTGTCCCACATCTGATGGCGGACCTCGGCGGGCTGGCTGACCGAGTTAATTCCATGGAGGCTGATTCCCCTCAAAATAAACGGCATCACCGTGCTGGGAAGGTGTGAGCCTCCCGCTAGACCGCAGGCGATGGCCACGCCGTCCGAGGCAAGAGACGCAAGAAGTGTTGCGAGGAGTTCCCCACCTGCTTGGTCAATGACGGCGCTATAGCGCTCGGCGAGGAGCTGCTTGCCTGCGCTCCTAAGCACCTCTTGGCGGGAGACCACCTCCGATGCCCCCAGGTGTCTGAGGTAGTCAGCCTCGTCTGTCCTTCCGGTAATCGCTACCACCGAGAACCCGGCCTGAGCGAGTAAGAAAATAGCGAGAGACCCGACGCCGCCTGCTGAGCCGGTGACGGCGACTGGCAAGGAAGTTGCGGTCGGTGCCACCCCGTGTTTTTCGAGCGCAGACACCGCTAGGGCCGCGGTTAGACCGGCGGTGCCCAGTGTTGCGGATTGGTGAGCACTGAGACCGACAGGCAGTGCCACAAGGTGTTTAGCGTCTGCGACGAGGTGAGAAGCTAGCCCACCGTGACGGTCTTCTCCAAAGCCCCACCCGGTGAGGATGACGGTGCCACCAACGGAATACGCTTCGTCAGTGGAGGAGATGACTTTCCCCACCGCATCAATCCCAGGAATTAACGGGCTTTTTCGCACCACCCCTCTTGAGCCTTCGAGGGCGAGAGCGTCTTTGTAGTTGATCGCGGAGTGGCTTACCGCAATCTCGAGGGACCCCTCACCCCATTCGGAGTGAGCGATGTCGGTACGGAACCTCGTGGAACGGTCGTCGGAACCTCCCCCGGTAATCCACCAGCCTCGGGCGTCGTTAGCCAAAAAGCATCGCTGCCGAGTCGTAGCGGTCTGCGGGAACAGTTTTCAGATCACCGAGAGCTTCGGCAAAGTCCACTCGGATAATTTCTGTTCCCCGAAGCGCCACCATGTGGCCCCACTGACAATCGTTCACCAGGTTGACCACACTCATGCCAAAACGGGTGGCCAACACACGATCAAACGCACTCGGCGTTCCACCTCTTTGGATGTGACCCAGCGTGGTGGCGCGGGTTTCGATTCCCGTCGCTTCTTCAATCATGGGGGCGATGATCTCACCGATGCCTCCAAGCCTCGGTCGACCGAAAGCGTCCAGCCCGCGTTCGGAGTAAGGATCGTCCATGGTGTCAAGGGCGAAACCTTCCGCGACAACAATTAGAGGGGCGCGACCACGGTCGGCAGCGGAGCGGACCCACGTCAATATTTCCGCCATGCTCGTTTTGCGCTCGGGGATAAGAATCGCGTGAGCACCAGCGGCCATGCCCGAATGCAGGGCAATCCATCCCACATGTCGACCCATGACTTCGGCGACCATGCAGCGCGAGTGCGAGTCGCCGGTTGTGCGAAGTCGGTCCATTGCTTCGGTGGCGATACTAATCGCAGTATCAAAGCCGAAGGTGAAGTCTGTGCCGCTGAGGTCGTTGTCGACGGTTTTGGGGACACCAACAATGGGAATGCCCGCGTCACATAGTTCCTTGGCGGCAGCAAGACTGCCTTCCCCGCCAATTGCAATGACGGCGTCGATACCGTTGTCGGAGAGAACCTTTTTCACTTGCTCCACGCCACCGAAATCAAAAGGGTTGGTGCGAGAGGTGCCTAAAATCGTCCCACCCTCTTTGGAAATTCCCTTTACTTCATGTCGGGTGAGGGGCATGATGTCGGCCTCACAGAGGCCCTTGTATCCGCCGACGAATCCAACAAACTCATGACCGTCGACGCGGGTCCCCTTGAGAACCGCGCCGCGGATGACAGCGTTGAGCCCTGGTGCGTCACCGCCACTGGTGAGAATTCCAATCTTCATACCTCTATTGTGGCCCCTCCGCCGTCACAGGTAGCCTCGTACCAACGATATTCATAGAAACCGCCAAGAGTGCTCCAAGGCGGGCTTCGTATTGTTGAACTACAGGACGTTAGCCCTGTTCACACTAAGGAGAAACCCATGGCAGAAGATACCGAAACCGCGGCCACTGCAGAACCCACCACGAAAGCGGCACGCGTTACTGTTGGCCCCTACGAGGACTACGCCGGCAAGACACTGGGCATTGTGGCTCTTGTGCTCTCATTTTCCATGCAGTTGCCAGCTCTGATCCTCGGAATTATCGCCTGGGTCTGGTCGAAGAAACTAGGCATCTCGAATGTTCCGGCAAAGGTCGCTGTAGCCGTCAGCTCAGCGCTCATTGTGCTCGGCATTCTCATTTTTGTGGGATGGATTATCTTCGCCGCTGCGGCAGTGGGTGGCTTTGGAGGGTTTGAAGCTTTTGACGCTTGGGACATGAGGGGTCCCGGTCGCTCGTAGAGCTAGCGTTATCTGAGTATTTGGCTCCGGCGGGCCAGGCTTGAGACGACGACTGCCGGAGCCAGATGAGCAGGATGTGCATTCCTAGGTACGCACCCCCTACGCTGAGAAGCATGGCATCACCGTTGAATCCCGTGGTGAAAACCACTCCTCCCACAGGCGTCCTCGGCGCCCAATCTTTAGCCGATGAAGCGGTCGTGCTGGTTCGTTCGTGGTTGGATCGAGCCGCCGTATTGCACCGAAAGCCCGATGCTTCCTCGGAGCGGCTGGCCGGGGTTCTTAAAGACCCCAAGGGACCCGCCTTTGCACTTGGCTTCGTCGATGGTGTGGCTCGACCGGAAGAACTCTTGGTAGCTGGTCGGAATTTCCGAGCACTTTCCCGCGATATCCCCGCATTTTTGCCGGGGGTCTTGCGGACACTGATCCAGGTCGGCGGTTTCTTCGCCCCAATCTTTCCCACTCTGGTGGTCCCCATCGCACGCTGGGCGCTCAAGACCCTCATTGGCCACCTCATCATCGATGCCAGTGACAAGAAGCTGACTAAGTCGCTCAGACGTCTTAGCGCGAAGGGGGACCGTCTTAACATCAATTTGCTGGGCGAAGCCGTCCTCGGTGACAACGAAGCGGATCGACGCTGGGCGGGAGTTTCCGCTCTCATAGCTCGTCACGATGTCGACTACGTCTCCGTCAAGGTCTCCTCACTCTCAAGTCAGCTGTCAATGTGGGCTTATGACGAGACCGTCGAGCGAGTGGTGAGGAGGTTAATCCCCCTCTATCAGCAGGCGGCAGCGACCATGCCACCGACTTTTATCAACCTTGATATGGAGGAGTTCAAAGACCTCGACATGACCATCGACGTTTTCGAAGGTGTGTATAGCGACCCGTCTTTGAAGGCCTACACCGGGGGGATTGTGTTGCAGGGTTACCTGCCGGAAGCCCTCGCCGCTATGAAGCGAATCCAGGCTTTTGCTTCAGCGCGCGTTGGCGCGGGGGGCGCGTGCGTCAAAGTGCGTGTGGTGAAGGGCGCAAATCTCCAGATGGAACAAGTCGATGCTGCCATCCACGACTGGCCGGTCGCTGTTCTTCCCTCTAAGCAGGCCAGCGATACCAATTACAAGCGGGTGCTGGAGTACTCCTTGACCCCTGCTCACACACAGTCAGTGCGTATTGGTGTTGCAGGCCACAACCTGTTTGATGTCGCTTTCGCGCACCTTCTTGCCCAGAGGCGGGGTGTCACCGCCGGAGTAGATTTTGAAATGCTGATCGGAATGGCACCGGATCAGGCTGATGCTGTTCGGGAAACAGTCGGGCACCTCCTGCTTTACACACCGGTTGTTCACCCTCGGGAGTTTGATGCTGCCGTGGGCTATCTCGTGCGCAGGCTCGACGAAAACGCAAGCCCGGAAAACTTCATGTCAGCGGTCTTCGATTTGTACGACAACGGCGAGCTTTTTGCGCGGGAGGAAAATCGCTTCCGGAGTTCACTGAAAGCGCTCACGGCCGCAGCCCCTGCTTATCACCGCGTACAGGATCGACTCAACTTCGTGCCCTCGGGGCTCACCATTGGCGACCCCTTCCACAACGAAGCTGACACCGACCCGTCCCTGGCTGCAAATCGTCAGTGGGCCTCGGGTATTCGCTCCTTGGCGGCCTCAGCTCCCGGAAAAGCCCTGGGCCTTGACGCCTTAGCTGAGGGCGCGATTCCTGATTCTTTGGGCCCCGTCAAGGGCGCTATTGCGGTCGATGACGTTGTGGCGCGCGGTCGAAGCGCGGGCGCAATCTGGGGTACGAGACCAGCTCATGAACGCGCAACAATTTTACTTGCCGCAGGCGAAGAGCTTAACAAGCGCCGCGGGGAACTTCTCGCCGTGATGATGCAAGAGGCCGGCAAGACCTTGCTGGAGGGCGATCCCGAAGTGAGTGAAGCCATCGACTTTGCGCGCTACTACGCCAAGCTCGCCCTCGAATTAGAGGAGGTAGATGGTGCAAGCTTCCAGTCCGCCACGTTCACCTTGGTCACGCCACCGTGGAATTTCCCCGTCGCTATCCCGGCAGGATCGGTGCTCTCTGCTCTTGCGGCGGGAAGTGCGGTGGCCATCAAGCCGGCCCACCAGGTGCGACGCTGTAGCGCTGTCATGGTGGAGGCGCTGTGGGCGGCTGGGGTTCCCAAGGATGTTCTGCAACTGATCGGTATTGAGGATCGCGAGGTTGGACAGGGGTTGATTTCTCACCGCGGTGTGGACCGCCTGATTTTGACCGGGGCTTTCGAAACAGCGAAGCTATTTCGCTCCTGGCGAGCGGACCTTCCTCTCCTCGCAGAGACCAGTGGCAAGAACGCTGTGATTGTCACCCCCAGCGCAGATTTTGACTTAGCAGTCGCCGATATTGTCAAGAGTGCTTTTGGGCACGCAGGCCAAAAGTGTTCCGCTGCGAGCCTGGTGATTTTGGTCGGAACCGTGGGTCGCTCTGCACGGTTCCGTCGCCAGCTTGTCGACGCTGTCACCACGCTTCGCGTGGGGTACCCCGACGACCCCGAAGCGGTGATGGGGCCTGTTATTGAGTCTCCCGGCGGCAAGCTGCGGTCTGGACTCACCGAACTGGGGGAGGGCGAAAGCTGGGTTCTCAAGCCCGAACAGCTTGATGACCAGGGTCGTCTATGGTCACCCGGGGTGAGAGAGGGAGTGAAAGCGGGGAGCGAGTTTCACCAGACCGAATACTTTGGACCCGTCTTGGGAATCATGACCGCACGAACCCTCGAGGACGCTATTGCTGCGCAAAACGGAAGCGATTACGGTCTCACTGCGGGAATCCACTCCTTGGATCTCCAGGAGATTGAGTATTGGCTGGCTCATGTTCAGGCCGGCAACTGCTACGTGAACCGCGGGATTACCGGAGCCATCGTCCAACGCCAGTCCTTTGGAGGCTGGAAGCGATCAAGCGTGGGACCAGGGTCTAAAGCTGGCGGCCCAAATTATCTTTTTGGCCTGGGTTCGTGGAGCACGAAACCCTCACAGGTCACGGTTGATCCAGGCGAGCTTGACCCTTACCTGGCCGCACTAGCCGGGAGTGTTGTGACAGGGAAAGACGAAGAGTCACACTTTCTACGCCGGTCTCTCGCCAGTGACCACGCGGCGTGGGCGAGCACCTACGGAATCTCCTCAGACCCCAGCGCGGTGGGTGTGGAACGCAACGTCTTTCGCTATCACCCCCGCGAAGTGACCCTGCGCGTGAGTGAATCTGTTTCGGAGGCAGAGACGGTTCGCGTCTGTCTCGCTGCATTTCGCGTTGGGGCGAAGGTGAACATGTCCCTCGCCAAAGAGCTCCCGAAAGAGTTGCGTGCTGAGCTTTCTCTCGCTCCTCAGCACTTGGGTTCGCTTGGCGGATATGTCGTGGAGAGCGAGCAGGCTTTCGTCGCTCGCGTTGCCACTTCTGTGCCCGAGCGGGTTCGCTTGCTGGGCGGGCAGGCTGCCGTTTTGGCTGCGGCCTTTGATGGCGCCCCCGAGGTCGCCATTTATGGAGACGAGGTGACAGAAAGCGGGCGCGTGGAAATGCTGCCCTTTGTGAAAGAGCAGGCCGTGTCGCTCACCGCGCACCGTTTTGGTGCGCCGGACGCCCGGATGTTGGAGCTCGTTATCTAGTGTGCCGCCGTGTGAATTAAGCGCGAGAGCACAATGGAGCTCTTTGAGTGGTGAACATTGGGCGCGGCGCGGACTCGTTCCATCGCGCGCTCCAGCGAGGAAATGTCTCTGGCGCGCATGTGGACGATCGCGTCTGCATCGCCAGAGACTGTGCCGGCCCCGATCACTTCAGGGATGTGGGACAAGATGCGTTCGAGCTCCGTGGGAGACACGGTGCCCTGGCAAAACAGCTCAATGTAGGCCTCAACGGCGGTGCCCTCGACCGCCGGGTCCACCACCACCGTGAAGGAACGAATGATTCGTTGCGCGACCAATTTGTCGACTCGACGCTTTACCGCGGAAGCGGATAACCCAACAACCCCACCGATGTCGCCGTAGTTGGCCCGAGCATTGTGGCGAAGTTCGGCAATAATACGGGAATCAAGAGCGTCCATATAGCTACCTTACGCTGAATAGTTGCGTGTTTTCGAAATATGCAGAGGAATATTTGCGCAATGTTGTCTGTAAAGAGCGTTCATTGCGTGTGAGGATAGGGTTATGACTTTTACTTCGTTGACTGACGCTCCCGGGAAAACTTCTGAGAAGGACACCACACCCACGGTGCTGATGTGCCGACCCGAGTACTTCACCGTCAGCTACCGGATCAACCCGTGGATGCACCCGGAAGTTCCCACCGACACTTCGTTGGCACTGAAGCAATGGACGGCGTTGTATGACACCTATCGCGACTTAGGTTTCACCATCCAGCTGATTGACCCGATTGAAGGCCTCCCTGACATGGTGTATGCCGCCAACGGCGGCTTTGTCCTTGACGGAATCGCCTACGGCGCCAAGTTTCACTATCCCGAACGCCAACCAGAAGGCCCCGCCTACATGGACTGGTTCCGGGACAACGATTTTGAGGTGGCAGAGCCACAGGAAACCAACGAAGGCGAAGGGGATTTCCTCCTGGTCGGGGATGTCATTCTGGCTGCCTCAGGTTTCCGCAGCGACACCTCCAGTCACCAAGAAATTGCCACGGTGTATGGCAGGAAAGTGATTTCACTTTCGTTGATTAATCCCAGCTTCTATCACCTGGATACCGCACTGGCCGTTATTGACCCCGAGACCATCGCGTACCTCCCGAGTGCTTTTGATGAGTCCTCCCTGGAAATCCTTCGCGAGCGGTACCCGGATGCAATTATTGCTACGGAAGAAGACGCGGCAATCCTGGGTTTGAACTCCTTTAGTGATGGACACAATGTGGTTATCGCCGAAAAAGCCGTCACGTTTGCGAAAGATTTACGCGAACGCGGGTACAACCCATTAGGCGTTGACCTGTCCGAACTTCTCCTCGCCGGCGGAGGCGTGAAGTGTTGCACTTTAGAATTGAGAACATCATGACCAAAATTACGACCGCCCAAGCGCTCGAAACCGAGCGAGGTTCGCTGACGAGGAATTACAACCCGCTTCCGGTTGTGGCAGTGCGCGCCAAAGGGGCGTGGGTAACTGACGTTGACGGTAAAAAGTATCTGGACTGCCTCGCAGCGTATTCTGCGGTCAATTTCGGCCATAGCAATCCGACGCTGATTCGAGCCGCCAAGAGGCAGTTGGGCAAAGTGACGCTGACGTCGCGCGCTTTTCACCATGACCAGTTGGGGCCTTTCGCGCGAGAGTTAGCCGCACTTTTGCGTATGGACATGGTGTTGCCCATGAATACGGGGGCAGAAGCGGTCGAAAGTGCTATCAAAATCGCTCGAGCCTGGGGTTATCGCGTTAAAGGAGTCCCGGCCAACAAAGCGAAAATCATTGTGGCCAAGGGGAACTTCCATGGACGCACTATTTCCCTCGTGAGTTTCTCCACGGATGAGTCTTCTCGTAAAGACTTTGGACCCTTTACGCCTGGCTTTGTGAGCGTCCCCTACGGTGACGCAGCCGCGTTGGAGAAAGAAATCGATGCCGATACCGTCGCGGTATTGATTGAACCAATCCAGGGCGAAGCGGGAGTTGTCACCCCGCCCAAGGGCTACCTGAAAAAAGTCCGCGCTCTCACCACCGCCAACAACGTCTTAATGATTGCCGATGAGATTCAATCCGGTCTCGGCCGCACCGGCGCAACCGTGCAGTGCCAGAACGAAAAAGTAAAGCCGGACATGTTCATCCTCGGCAAAGCGCTCGGAGGCGGAATTGTTCCCGTTAGCGCGGTGGTGGGGTACAAAGACGTCATGGGAGTGTTGAAGCCTGGAGAGCACGGTTCAACCTTTGGAGGAAACCCCTTGGCGGCGGCTGTTGGGCTAGCTGTTGTGCGCATGCTTGCCAAGGGGGACATGCAAAGGCGGTCCGCCAAACTCGGAAAGCATCTCCACAAGCGCCTTCACGCGCTCGAGGGCAAAGGTGTTTTGGCTGTGCGAGGCGCCGGGCTATGGGCAGGCATAGACATTGATCCGGCCCTGGGTACCGGCCGACAAGTGTGTGAAGCACTGATGGCCAGAGGAGTGTTGGCGAAAGACACCCATGGCTCCACGATTCGTCTCGCACCACCACTGGTGGTCTCCAAGAAAGACCTCGACTGGGGTATCGACCAGCTTGAAACAGTGCTGGAGCAACTCATTTCCCACTGATGTCGTCAAAATCATTGCGTTTTGGTAGGCCCTGAGTTAACGTTCAAAGGTAACCCTGGCGTGATGAACGACCATCCGCCTGTCATTCTTCTAAGGAGAAAAATGTTCAATTCTGTGCGCCAAAAATCAGGTCTAGCCCTCATGGGGGCAATCTTTCTTTTAGCCGGATGTACCGGCGCGACGGACACGCTTTCTGAGACCGAGGATGTGGTTTCCGCGGAGGAAACAACCGAGACAGAAGCTGTTGCAGGCGTTTCTGACAACTATGTGGTGTTGTACTCGGGACGTAAGGAAAGCCTCGTTCAGCCCCTGATAGATATCTTCACCGAGCAGACCGGAATAGAGGTTGATGTCCGCTATGCCGGGACCCCGGAGCTCGCCGCACAACTTCTCGAAGAGGGTGACCAAAGCCCGGCCTCGGTTTTCCTTTCCCAGGATGCGGGTGCACTGGGCGCTCTCAGTGATGCCGGACTGTTTGAGATTCTGCCTTTGGAGATTTCAGATCGGGTGGACCCCTCGTTCACCTCGCAGGACGGGTCTTGGATTGGTGTCACCGGGCGTGCTCGCGTTATCGTCTACGACTCAGAAACCGTCACCGTGGAAGAGCTCCCTCAGACCGCGAATGACCTCGTGGGAGAACAATGGTTGGGCAAAGTTGCAGTGGCACCGGCAAACGCAAGTTTCCAGTCCTTTGTGACGGCGTATCGGGTCATCGCCGGTGAGAGCGCCGCCGATCAGTGGGTCTCCGACCTTGCCAACAACGAACCCGAGATTTTTGAAAAAAATGGGGCCATCTTGGAAGCTGTCGATGCGGGTGAGGTTCCACTGGGGCTGATTAATCACTACTACTGGTACCAGATGGAGGCTGAGCGAGGGGCGGAAAACATGAGGGCGAAGCTGTATTTCACTGAGCCCGGCGATCCAGCCTCCATTGTCAATGTGTCAGGGGCGGGAATTCTTGCGGCCCAAAGTGGGGACCTTGACGCGTATGAATTGGTCGAATTCTTCGTGTCTGACCAAGCCCAGGAGTATTTTGCCACCACGACCTACGAGTATCCCCTTGTTCCTGGAATCCCTGCACCCTTAGGATTACCTCTGCTGTCTGACTTAGCCACCGCGGATTTTGATCTCTCCGATTTGCGCACACTGGCTGATACTCAGGAGTTACTGAGAAGTTATGGGTTGATCTTCTAATCCAATCTGTGTTCTCTGGAGGGTAGTTGTGGGCAATGCTAAGGGACAGAAAACGCCCCGAGTGTGGCTTGTTCTTGCCGCGCTCGCGTCCTTGGCTACCGTCTCCATTCCACTGGCATATCTGAGCGTTCGCGCCTCAGATGTGCCAGTGGAGCAGGTCCTCGAGGTACTCACCAGGCCAAGGGTGGGGGAGCTAACCCTCAATACAATTAGCCTCAGTCTCGCCGTGTCGGTGACCGCCCTGGCCGTGGGAACAATAATTGCGGGAATCCTCACGAGAGTGCGGTTGCGGTTTGCTAAGACTTTGCTCCTCGTTTCCGCTCTTCCACTGGCGGTTCCCTCTTACCTTGCATCGTATGGATGGCTCGTGGTCGTGCCCAGTGCTCAAGGGTTTGTGCCGAGTTGGGCGCTGCTTACCGCGGTGACCGTGCCTTATGTCACCCTCCCGGTAGCCGCGGCCCTCCGGGGAACCTCTGCTGAAGGAGAAGCTGTAGCGCGAACCTTGGGTTTGGGCCCGATCAGAGCTTTCTGGCAGGTAACCTGGCCCCAGGTCCGATCAGCGGCCGCGGCCGGTGCTTTGCTCGTCTTCCTCTATACCGTGAGTGATTTTGGCCTCGTCGCGATGCTCCGATTTGAAACCCTGACATGGGGAATCCAGCAGTCCTACGCGGCAAGTTTTGATAGGTCCCAGGCGGCAATCTTGGCCCTGCTTTTAGTGGTGATTGCCCTTGTGGTGGTCATCTCCGAACGCGGTGCTCGCGGACAGGTCCTGAGGACGACAGCCACCCATGTGGTGACCGCCCCGGTGAGTGCGCCGAAGAGAGCCATAGCTCTCAGCCTGGTGTCACTCCCTCCTGTGGTGGGCGTGCTTGTGCCGCTCGCAGGTCTTGGTGTTCGCCTTGTAGGGGCGGACACCATTCGGGAATTGGACGTGCCCCGGTTGGCAGTGGCAACGGGGGTGACAGTGGGAGCCGCCGCCCTGGCTGCTGTGGTCGCCGTGCTGATGGCGCTCCCTCTGGCGGCCTTGGCAGCCCGCTACTCGCAAAGATGGGTGGGCGCTCTGGAGACGCTGGGATATCTGCCCCACGCCGTTCCGGGAATCGTTGTGGGCCTTTCTTTGGTTTTCTTCAGCCTGGCAGTCGTGCCCGCGCTCTACCAAACGATGGCCGTGCTCGTTTTTGCCTATGCGGTGTTGTTCATGCCCAAAGCCCTGGGAACAGCCAGGAGCAGTATTGAAGGTGTCTCTCCAGGTCTGGTTAGCGTGGCCAGAACATTGGGCGCAAGCCCGTTTCGTGCGTGGTCAAAGGTGACGCTTCCGCTGGCACTTCCCGGTCTCGGAATCGGAGCGCTTTTGGTGGCCATCACGACCATGAAGGAATTGCCGGCGACGCTCCTACTTCGACCCATTGGTGTTAATACTTTGGCTACAGAGTTATGGAGTCGAACGTCTGGGGGAGAGTTTGGCGGAGCTGCCCCCTACGCAGCGGTCCTTGTTCTTATCGCAGCAATTCCTGCGATGATTCTCTCTGGTGTGCGCTCAGTAGCGAAGGAGGAGTTGTGACGACGCTGGTAGTCAAGGCACTTTCCCTTTCCTATGGAAATCGGAAAATTTTGAGTGAGGTATCTCTAGAGGTGCCTTCAGGGTCACTCGTGGCCATTCTGGGGCCATCGGGATGCGGGAAAACGAGCCTCCTGATGGCGATAGCCGGCCTACTCCCTCTTGATTCAGGGTCCATAACCGTGGGGTCCCGGGACCTTTCGAGCGCAACGAAGAATGTGCCCCCCGAACAGCGCGGTATTGGCTGGGTCCCTCAAGAAGCGTCGCTATTCCCCCACCTCAGCGTCGGGGACAACATCGGGTTTGGGATGCCTCGGGGCAGAAGACGCAACGAAAGAGTCGACACATTGGCCAAGCTCATTGGGCTCGAAGGATTTGCAGACCGCTCACCCGGCCAACTTTCCGGGGGACAAGCTCAACGCGTCGCCCTCGCCCGGGCACTCGCGCCCTCGCCCGATGTCTTGCTCCTGGATGAACCCTTTGGTGCATTAGATAGCGTGCTTCGCCACTCTCTAGCGAGAGATGTTGCCAGGGTTCTTCGAGAGGAAGACACCACAGCAATTTTGGTCACCCATGACCGCGAAGAAGCCCTCGATCTTGCCGACTTTGTTGCCGTGATGGACCAAGGACGCATTGTTCAAGTCGGGACACCCGTGGAAATTTATGAATCTCCCGCCACCCCCTGGGTGGCGTCCTTCGTGGGAGATACGGTGGAGCTTCCCGGCGTGTGGCGCAGCGATACTCTCGATTGCAAGCAGTGTGGAGCACAAGAATTCTGTGGGCCCGGGGAAAACAGGCCCGGGTGCACGGGGCATGTGGTGTGTGCACTGGGAGACGTGGCGGCAACTTCGCAAGGCCTAGCCCCTAGCGATGGGGACGTTGTTCGGGTTGTTGTGCGCCCCGAATGGTTGGTTCCCTCCGCTACGGGGATTCCCGCGAAAGTATCGGGAGTCTCCTACGCCGGGCATGACGCGCTCATAGAGTTTCAACTGGAGGGCCAACGGGAACGAGTCCGCGCGCGCATTGCGGCGCCGTTCTTGCCGTCAATTGGACAAAACTTTCATTTGGCGCTGAGGCATCCGGCTCTCGTGTTTCCGGGACATCCCCAGAGCAGCGAGCTAGCGTAGAGGTGTGAATTCTTTCAGCGGACCTCCAGCGCAGTCGGTTCTGACGAAAGAGCTCCTTGGCGACATTCGCGCCAGAGCGGCAGGGTATGACGAACGCAACGAGTTTTTTCACGAAGACCTCGACGTTTTGCGAGAAATCGGCTACCTCGTCCCCCGTTCGTTGACGCAGATGATCACCGATCAGCGATCACTTGCCGCCCACGCACCGGCAACGGCTTTGGGAATAGGCATGCACTTGACGTGGATGGGGGTGGCGAGAGACATGGTCGCCGGAGGGCATTCAGAATTTCAGTGGATTCTTGATGAAGGCCGTCAAGGCGAGCTCTTTGCCTTTGGGGTGAGCGAAAAAGGAAATGACCGCGTCCTCTCGGACTCGGTGACGACAGTCACCGAGGTTCCCGAGGGTTTTTCCTTCCACGGGACCAAGATCACGGTGTCTTTGTCGCCGGCCTGGACGAGGATGAGCCTGCTGGGTCGACTCGGCGACGAGATTCTGCACGGATTTATTACCCGGGGCCAAGAGGGTTGGTCGCACAGTGCGGACTGGAACACGCTGGGAATGCGTGCCACCCAGAGTTACACCACGGCACTGTCTGGAGTTGTTATTGACCGGTCACGGCTGGTGCGGAGGATCCCCGTCGGGCCGAACAGAGATCCTTTCACGGTGGCCGTATTTCAGAACTTTCTCCTGTTGGTGTCCTCGGTGTATGCCGGAATTGCAGATCGAGCACTGGAGCTCGCGGTCGTTTCGGCACAGGAAAAAGTCAGCGCTTTTGAAGGCAAAGAGATATACGCGGAGAATCCGGACGTTCGCTGGCGCGCTTCTGACGCTGCAATTGCGCTCGACGCGCTGGGTCCGCAGTTAGCCACTTACGCCAGGTGGGTGGATGAGGGAGTCGATGGAGGAGAGAAGTGGTTTCGCCTTCTTTCGGGGCTCAAGCACCAAAGTGTGGAAACAGGCCGGAGGGTTGTGGACCAGGCTCTGCGAATCACAGGCGGTAGCGGGTATAGCGCCGGTCATGAACTCTCTCGGTTAGCCCGCGATGTGTTGGCCGGCATTTACCATCCCAGTGACACGGAAGCTGTTCATCACACCGTCGCGATGAATCTTTTTTCTCCGCGGAGCTAGGAAGCACAACTCTTCCGGCGTAGCATGAGCCAATGGCACAGCCAAAGCGCATCGACGATGTTTTTATTGATTCTTATGGTGTCTCCATCCATTTTCATACGTGGTCGCCTCGGGGGGCACCAAAAGCTGTTGTTCAGCTCACCCACGGGTTGGGTGAGCATGCCCTTCGGTACGGATCCCTTGTGGACTCCCTGGTTGGTGCGGGATACGAAGTGTGGGCTGAAGAGAATCGTGGCCACGGTGCTACAGGTCTCGAGCAGTGGGGCGGGGACTATTCAAAGCTAGGAAAACTCGGCCCGGGTGGCATGCGCGCCACGGTGAAAGCCGTGCGAGATTTAACGATGATGATTAGCGAACGCCGTCCTGAAGTTCCCATTTTCTTCCTCGGACACAGTTGGGGCTCCCTCATCGGCCAGATGATTCTGAACCAGGGGGGAGCGAAAGATTATGCCGGTGTCATTCTGACCGGAACGGCATACCGGGTGCCGGGGTACATGAACGCCGGCAATCTCAATGCCCGCCACAAACACCTGGGCACGATTGGGAGCGAGTGGCTGAGTAGGGATGTCAAGGTTCACGAAGCCTGGCGGGATGACCCCCTCACCTTTGTTGCGAACACACTGAAACTTTTTGGTCCTCTCGACGCTGTCAGGCTCATAGGTGTGCCGAAGGCCCTCGGGGTGGATATTCCCCTGCTGATCATGATTGGGTCGGAGTGTTCTGTCGGCGGCGAGCGAAGCGTCACTAAGCTCGCCAACGCCTATCTCAAGGCCGGCTCGAGTGATGTTGAAGTGGTCATCTATAACGGTGCCCGGCACGAAATTTTCAACGAGACCAACCAAGACGAGGTCCGCGGGGATGTCTTGGACTGGTTAGCCAGCAGGCTCGAAGCACTGACCGCGTAGTCTTTATCTGTGCATGCTGAGTACAAAGTCCCGGGTGGAAAACTTGTCGTGGTCGACCTCGAAGTCGATCAGGGTCGCATTTCTGCGTGCCGCGTAGCGGGGGATTTTTTTCTTGAGCCAGACGAGGCTTTAGAGGACATCAACCGTGCGATTGTGGGGCTCTCGGCGAGCGCATCGGGTGACGATATCGCGCACGCGGTGAGAGGGGGGCTCGCCCCGGACGTGGTCATGATGGGCTTTTCCCCTGAAGCCGTCGGTACCGTTGTGCGCAGGGCCATCACCGGAGCGACTGGTTTTAGGGATTACCGCTGGGAATATATTGCGCCTGCGGCGCTGGAGCCCCTGCAACAGATGGCACTGGATCAGATCCTCGCCGAAGAAGTGGGCGCGGGGCGACGAGCCCCCACCCTCAGGTTCTGGGAGTGGGCTAAGCCGGCTGTCGTAATCGGAAGTTTCCAGTCCTTCAAAAACGAAGTTGACCTCGATAATGCCCAGAAATATGGCATGGAGGTCGTCCGCCGAGTGAGTGGCGGCGGGGCCATGTTTATGGAGCTGGGAACCGCGATTACCTATTCGCTCTATGCCCCGGCTGAGCTGGTATCGGGAATGAGCTTCCAAGATTCTTATGCGTTCCTCGATGACTGGGTTATCCGCTCGCTCCGGGGCCTGGGGATTGATGCCCGCTATCAACCCCTCAATGACATCGCGAGCCCCGAAGGAAAAATCGGCGGTGCCGCCCAAAAACGCCTTGGTAGCGGGGCAGTTCTTCATCACGTGACGATGTCCTACGACATGGATGGTGACCGCATGGTCGAGGTGTTGCGCATCGGGCGAGAGAAGATTAGCGACAAAGGTGTCTCGAGTGCCAACAAACGTGTGGACCCTTTGAAGGCCCACACCGGGCTGACAAAATCCGCTCTCGAGCATCACCTCGTGGGCACGTTCCGGGAGCTTTACGGGTTGGCCGAGGGGGAGATAACCCCAGAGGAAATGAAGCGCGCGAACGCTCTCGTTGAAGAAAAGTTTGCGACCCCTGAATGGTTGTATCGCGTACCGTGAGCGCTCCCGCCCCCAGGACGCGTCGTCTTCGCCTGCGCAGCGTCGTGCTGTCCTCGTCGCTGGGACTCGTTCTTATCGGGGCTGTTATCGCTTCAGCGGTGACAGGCCAATTATCTATTTCACCGCTTGATGTGCTCGGCTCCATCCTCAAATGGGGAGGTATTCCGACCACTTTCGCCCCGGTCGATCCCATCGTCGAGGCAACGCTCCAGGTCGTCCGGTTCCCGCGCATCGTGATGGCCCTGACTGTGGGGGCAGCACTCGCGGTCGCGGGCGCGGTGATGCAGGCCGTATTTGGGAACCCGTTGGCCGAACCGGGAGTGGTGGGTGTTTCGTCTGGAGCAGCCCTTGGCGCGTCCACCGCCATTGTTTTTGGGGTCTCTGCGGGCGGTGGAGGGGTCGCGCTCCTTGCCTTTCTTGGGGCGCTGGGAGCCACTTTGCTCGTCTATGCAGTGGCGAGAGCAGGGGGTCGAACGGAAGTGGTCACCTTGCTCTTGACCGGAATTGCCATCAACGCTTTCGCTCAAGCGGGGCTGGCGTTCGTGTTGTTTCTTGCCGACACTGCGAGCAGGGAACAGATTGTGTTTTGGCAATTGGGATCACTTGCTGGATCCGTGTGGTCTGAAGTGCTTATTGTGTTGCCCGTCCTCATCCTGGGCACGATTCTTGCAATCCTGATGGCGGGGAAGCTCGATCTTCTGTCCCTGGGGGAAAGAAATGCCCGCCATCTTGGCGTTGATGTCGAGCAGCTGCGGATTGTGGCCATCGTCTTGGTGGCCTTGCTCACCGGGGTAGCGGTCGCCTTCGCGGGGATTATTGCCTTTGTTGGTTTGGTTGTTCCCCACATCATTCGCATGGCACTTGGCCCCTCGCATCGTGGCCTCCTGATTGCCAGTGCGGTGGGAGGCGGTGCACTCCTGGTCATTGCCGACCTCCTGACCCGCACCCTTGTTTCTGGTGCGGATTTGCCGATTGGAATGTTGACCGCGCTGGTCGGCGGACCTTTCTTCTTCGGCCTGATCTACCAGCAGCGTCGTCGCAGCGGAGGGTGGGCATAGTGGGTAATTCCACCGCGGTTGCCGAACTGGATTCTGTGGGTCTGGTTCTTGATGGCAGAGCGATTCTGAGGAATGTGTCCCTCCAGGTTTTCTCCGGGGAAGTCTTGGCAGTCGTGGGACCCAATGGCGCTGGCAAGTCTTCGATTCTGTCGGTTGTTGCCGGCGATGTTCCCGCGACCAGTGGGACGGCCCGCCTGGAGGGCAAAGACGTGGGGCGTTACCGCCCGGAAGAGGCAGCGCGCGCGCGCTCGGTCCTTATGCAGTCCAACCAGGTGTCGTTTCCGTTTAGCGTGGGGGAAGTCGTCGAAATGGGTCGCGCTCCGTGGGCGAGGACTCCACAGTTTGTAGACGATAACGCGGCCATTGCTGAGGCTTTGATGCAAGCAGATGTCGAAGCTTTGGTTGATCGACGATTTAACCAGCTTTCTGGTGGGGAACGCGCCAGGGTGTCGTTGGCGCGAGTCCTTGCGCAAAGAACTCCGCTGGTGCTTTTGGATGAACCCACCGCGGCGCTGGATCTGAGGCATCAGGAGGACGTGATGGTCATTCTCCGTCACTTGGCCAACCAGGGCCGCGCTGTGGTGGTTGTGCTTCACGACTTATCCGTTGCAGCAGGATACGCCGATCGGGTGGCGATGGTGGTGGATGGCCAAATCGAGGCAGTCGGGACAGCGAAAGAGGTGATTGTCGCTGAGAGGGTGTCGAGGGTTTATGGCGTGGAGGTGGATATCGAACAGGTGGGAATCCCACCAAGGCCGGTGGTACTGCCCCGGCGTTAGGCCCTTAGATCATCAAACTCGGAATTTTTCATCATGTATTTGGCAATGTAGGGGCAGGTGGGCCTCACGGTGAGACCTCCCCTGTCACGAATTGCGTCCAAAGTTCCCTTCACCAGCGGAACACCTAAGCCTTGGCCTCTCTTTTCTCGAGGCACTTCTGCCCTGACCAGGTCAAGGGTGGTGCCAGTTTGGACGTATTCCACTTCTCCGAGAAACCCCCCACCGTCGCTCAACACGTAGCGCATGGCATCTGGTTCGTGGGTAATCTTCATAGATTCACACTACGTCGAATGGGCTTTAAGCGCTAGCGCCATTGCCACCACAATCTTTTCCAGAATGTGGTGGGGGGTGCAGAGCATCACGCGCAGGTGTCCCACACCGGCATCCCCACACAGGGCACCATCGGTCAGACCCACCTTCGCTTCATCAGAAAAGAACTGCGCCCAGGAACGTTCGCCCTTCACATCGGGCAACCCCGTGGCATCAAGCCACGCAATGTAGGTTCCCTCCGGCATCTGGTAGGTCATCCCAGGCAGGTGCTCAGCAAGCAAATCGGCGAGAAGGGTGCGATTGATGTCGATGTATTCCAGGACATCTGTCAGCCAGGGCTCACCGCTGCGATACGCAGCGGTGTTTGCGAGGGCGCCCGGTGTCGCTGTGCCATGGGAGACCATGTACCCCAGAGCGTGGAGTGCTTCCTGGTGGGAATCATTCGAAACAATCAGTTGGGCACATTTGAGGCCTGGGATATTCCACGATTTCGAGGCCGACGTTGCGGTAATGGTGTGTGTGGCAGCTGTTTCGGACACCGAAGCGTAGGGAACATGCTGGTGGCCGGGAAACGTGAGGGGGGCGTGAATTTCATCAGAAAACACCATGCCATCGTGGGAGTCGACCACGGTTTGTAAGGCTTCCAGCTCACCTCGGGTATAGACACGACCCAGAGGGTTGTGCGGGTTGCAGAGAATAAGAACATGACCACCGGACTCAAAAGCCCGAGCGATGCCGTCAAGATTCATCTCCCATCGTCCCGTGGGGCCCTGAACCATGGGCACCTCAATGACGTCTCTGCCTCGTGCTGCTGTGATGGTGAGAAAGGGCATGTACGCGGGTGTGGGAATAATGACTGGCGTTCCCGCTCGAGCAAACTTCTCAAGAACCAGGTCATACGCGCTGAGCACATCAGCGGTGGGATAAATCTGTGCTGGCGGGATATCCCAGGCGTAGTGAGTGCGAAGGTAATCACTGGTCGCCTGACACATGTCCTCCTTGACGGCGGCGGGCAAATACCCCAGAAGCGCGGTGTCGGTCATGTGGCGCAGCGCGTCGGTAATTTCAGGGGCGGTGCCAAAATCCATTTCTGCGACAAAAGCAGCTAAGTGACCAGGCATCTTGGTCCATTTCATACTGCCTTGTGCAACAAGGTCATCGACAGTGATGTCATCGAATCTATGGTGTGTAGCCATGCACACATCCTCGCAATCTTCTCTCCCTCAGTCTGTCACTGGACTACGTGCTGGGCATTCTCGGCTCACTAGACTCGGGGGGTGGGAGAACAGGTGGAACGCTACAGCTATCTCGGACCGATAGGGACCTTCACGTGGGAAGCCCTGGGTCAAGTTGAAGGTGGCGACACAGGCGAATGGGTCAGCGTCAATAACGTCGGCGAAGCGCTTGAGGACGTTCTCTCGGAACGAAGCACATACGCGATGATTGCGATTGAAAACAGCATTGAGGGAGGCGTGAGTGCCACCCAAGATGCCCTCGCCGTGGCCCCCGAGCTTCGCATCGTCGGCGAATATATGGTTCCCGTCCGCTTTGTCCTTGTCACGAGACCGGGGGATTCCCTTGACTCTGTTTCGACGCTGACGGCGCATCCTGTCGCTTACGCGCAGTGCCGGCTGTGGCTGGAGAAGAACCTGCCCCACCATCTCTACATTCCCGCCACCTCCAACGTTCATGCGGCACTCTCCATTGTCGAAAACGACCTTGCGGAGGCGGCCATTGCCCCTCCGGGCATATCCCAACAGGCGCAGGTTCAGGTGGTTGCGGAGAACATTGGTGACAATCCGGACGCGCAGACACGTTTCGTCCTGGTCCAAAAAGGTGGATTGCCTCCCCACAGGACAGGTGCTGATAAGACGAGCATCATCGCAGAGCTGCCCGATGATGGCCCGGGAAGATTACTCGAGATGCTGGAGCAGTTTGCTACCCGGGGTGTCAATATGAGTTTGTTGGAATCTAGGCCGATAGGTGACTCCATGGGACGTTACCGCTTTGTCATTGACCTCGATGGTCATATCGAGGACGAAAGGGTTGCCGATGCTCTCATGGGGCTTCGACGGTTCAGCCCAAAGGTGATTTTCCTCGGTTCTTACCCCAGAGCCAATGGGCACCGTCCCGACGTTTCTCCCCGATATAGCGATGATGCTTTCGTCGAGGCCAGAGCGTGGCTCGAGCGCCTCCGCGCCGGTTCCCTCGACGAGGCGTGACAGACTAGGGCCGTGATCGACCCACAACTCTTGCGCGAGAATCCCGAGATTCTCAGAGGGTCTCTTCGCAGCAGGGGCGGCGATGAATCGCTTGTCGACCGCGCGATTGTTGCTGATTACTCGCGCAGGGAGGCCATCGCCACCTTCGAAGCTCTTCGTGCTGAACAAAACGCTCAGGGAAAACTTGTCGCCAAAGCCCAGGGCGCAGAAAAAGATGCCCTCCTTGTGGCGGTCAAAGACCTCGCAGTAAAAGTCAAAGAAGCTAGCGCGCAGGTGAGTGAAGCCGAAGAGATGGCAGCCACCGTCATCGGAGCGCTGCCCAATATTGTGCTCGAGGGCGTTCCTGCGGGAGGGGAAGAAAATTTCGTCACCCTCAAAGAGGTAGGGGCCATTCCTTCTTTCGAGGGTGAACCGCGGGACCACCTTCAGTTGGGCGAGGCTCTAGATATTATCGATATGGAACGCGGCGCCAAGGTGTCCGGGTCGCGCTTCTACTTTCTCAAAGGCGCCGGCGCTCTGCTAGAAATGGCGTTGATGCAGTGGGGGATGAAAACAGCCATCGACAACGATTTCACCCCGCTGATTCCCCCCACACTGGTGAAGCCAGAGGTAATGAAGGGCACAGGATTTCTCGGCGAGCACGCCGATGAGGTCTATCACCTCGAAGAGGATGACCTCTATCTCACGGGAACCAGTGAGGTGGCGCTTGCCGGCTATCACAGTGACGAAATTATTGACCTAGCCAAGGGGCCCCTTCGTTATGTGGGGTTATCCACGTGTTACCGCCGTGAGGCAGGCTCCTACGGTAAAGACACCAGGGGTATTATCCGGGTGCATCAGTTCCAGAAGCTGGAAATGTTTAGCTATATCGCTCCCGATGGCGCCGAATCAGAACACGAGCGCATGCTCTCTTTGCAAGAAAAAATGTTGCAATCTCTGGGACTGGGCTACCGAGTTATCGATGTCGCCGCGGGTGATCTAGGCTCTAGCGCTGCGAGAAAGTTTGACGTTGAAGCATGGGTTCCCACGCAGGGCGCCTATCGCGAACTCACGTCCACCTCAAACTGCACAACGTTTCAATCCCGCAGGCTGAATGTGCGCTTTCGTCCCGAGAAAGAGGGTCGTACCGAGCCGGTAGCCACGCTGAATGGGACGCTTGCCACCACCCGCTGGATTGTCGCGCTTTTAGAGACCCATCAGCAGTCCGATGGTTCGGTGGTGATTCCCGAAGTTCTGCACCCGTATATGCACGGCGTAACCGTTCTCAGCGCTTCCTAGTCCAGTCCTGATACAACTAAAGGTGACATGACAGACTCTTTTCTTCCCTGGCTGGTAGCACTCGACATTGACGGCACCGTGCTTCACGAAGATGGGACACTGTCCTCAGACGTCATTGCAGCAGTTCAGAAAGCCCGGGATGCGGGTCACGAGGTGACGCTAGCCACCGGACGCTCGGTATCGATGACACTGCCAATTTTGGAGCGGCTCAGCATTGTTCCTGAATATGTGGTGTGTTCAAACGGAGCAATTACCCTCAAGAGAGACACAGAGGCTCCGTCGGGTTATAGCCGCTTCCACGTGGAGCGCTTCGATCCCACCCCTGTTTTGACCAGAATCAAGGAACGCTTGCCTCAAGCGCATTACGCCGTTGAAGACGAGACAGGCTTGTACCGATACACCGATTGGTTTCCTGAAGGCGCGCTTGATCTCCTGAGTGAACAAGTGAGCTTTGAAGAGTTGCTGACAACAGCGGCAACGCGAGTGGTGGTGATTTCGCCCGGCCACGAAATTGACGATTTCTTGGAGGTCGTCGAGAGCATGGGCCTTCATCAGGTGAGCTACACCGTGGGGTGGACCGCCTGGCTCGACATTGCGCCAGAGGGCATCAATAAGTCCACCGCCTTAGAGCGTGTCCGAAACATTCTTGGTTTCGAGCTCGATCGAGTGATGGTGGTGGGCGATGGCCGCAACGACATTGAGATGCTGCAGTGGGCGGCGCACAGCGGACGAGCCGTCGCGATGGGTCAAGCACCCGAGGAAGTGCGCATCCACGCCACGGAGATGACCGAAGACTTTCTGAAAGACGGAGTTGCACTAGCGCTTTCTGCCCTCCCAGAGTGAGCAATCGAGGCGGTGGCCTAGAATTACAGACGGAGGGCTGTCCGAGCGGCCGATGGAGCTAGTCTTGAAAACTAGTGGGCAGAAATGTCTCGCGGGTTCGAATCCCGCGCCCTCCGCCACCTGCAGGCCGGCGCAAGAGAGGGGGAAAATCTGTGGCTGATAACGCCAGGTCAGCTGTCCCCGAGCTTTTTGAGTCGGGAGAGGATTACCCCGAACCCTTACATTACCAGCGCAAGCGCTTGGCGGGCTGGAAACTGATTGCGGCGCTTGCGGGAGGAACGGTAGGTGTTCTCGTCCTCAGCGCGGGGGGCGTTATTGCCCTGACTCTGCAGGATCTTCAATCCAGCATCGTCACCGTCGAACTGCCCAATGCGCGAGAACCGATACTGCCCACCATTGGAGAAATCGAAGGGGGTTTCAACGTTCTCATTGTGGGCTCTGACACCAGGGCTGGCCAGGGGGAAGGTTTCGAGTTCGTTGATACAGAGCTCAACGACGTGAACCTCTTGGTTCACGTGTCGGAGAATCACCAAAACGCCGTCGTGATTAGCTTCCCCAGGGATCTCCTCTTAGACATTCCAGCCTGCCCCACGCCGGATGAGACGGAGTCCACACCTCGCACGATGGCGCCCTTGAACACCACCATGGGTATTGGGGGTCTGCCGTGTGTGGCACTGACCATTGAGCAACTCACGGGGTTAGATGTGGGGTACGCGGGCTTGATGACCTTCGCCGGTGTTGCACAGCTTTCTACCGCGGTGGGCGGGGTGGAAGTATGCGTGAGCGCTCCTCTGATTGACCCGTGGTCGGGCATTAATCTTCCAGAAGCCGGGTATCACACCCTGGAAGGTTATGAGGCTCTCGCCTTTCTCCGAACACGCAAAGGGGTGGGAGATGGCTCCGACCTTTCTCGAATTTCCTCCCAGCAGGTCTATATGTCGGCATTGGTGCGCACTTTGCAACAAGACGGTGTTCTCAACGACGTCGGTAAGCTCTACGGGATAGCGCAGGTTGCAGCGCAGACCATGGTGCTCTCCACCAGTTTGGGCAGTCTTGACGTGATGGTGGCTATGGCGAGGGCGCTGAGGGGAATACCGAACGAGAACATCGTCTTTATTCAGTTCCCCGTTCTGGACGCGGATCCTGAGCTATACCCGGGCAGGGTTGTTCCCTCGGAAGCGTTGGCTGCTGACGTTTTGTCCCGGTTGAAGCTGGATGAAGCATTCACTGTTGCATCGGGAGCAGAGGGATCTGGGTCAACTGCTCCTGACGATGGGGGCGCGGATTCAACTGCCAATCCCAGCGATACGGAAGTTGTCGAGGGCTTAGTGGGCCAGACTGCCGGGGACGAGACCTGTACGGTTCCTCGCTAGTCGCCGGGTCGATATAGTTGTGTGGGTAGTGGGGCCAAGGCCACACTTCTGGAGACGTCGCATAGTCCGGCCGAGTGCACCACCCTGCTAAGGTGGAGAACCCTTACGGGTTCCGAGGGTTCAAATCCCTCCGTCTCCGCCATTAGACAATCCCCTGAATCCCCGTAAACACTGAGATGTTCGGGGCCTTTTGATGCAGTCGAATTGGGTTTTGACAACGGTTTGACAACACTTGAGAACGTAGCGGCATCATTCAACCGGTCCGCAACAGCGTTCAGGTCGGCGTTGGTGAAGTCCGCGCGGATCAGGGTCGCGCCGCGCAGCGATGCGCGGCTTAGGTTTGCGTCGCTCAGGTTTGCGCCGCTGAGGTTTGCGTCAGTGAGGTTCGCCTTTCCCAGGTTCACTCCTTTTAGGTCTCGAGCATGCAAGTCCAGACCGGCGAGGTTTGCGCCTCGCAGGTCTGCATCGGAGAGGTTTGTAGCGGTGAGTTTCGTGTCCCTGAGGTCTGCCCCTCTCAGGTCTGCGCCGGTGAGGTCCGCTTCCAATAGTCGCGCCCCGGTGAGGCTTACCCCGCCCAGGTTTGCCTCCGTGAGGTTCGCGCGCCACAGGTCCGCTTCTTCGAGGTGTGCATAGACCATGTTCGCGCCGGTGAGGTTCGCGCGGCTCAGGTCAGCGCCCCACAGGTTCGCGCGGCTCAGGTCCGCGCGGCTCAGGTCCGCGCCCATCAGGTCCGCGCCCCTCAGGTCCGCGCCCATCAGGTTCGCGTTTCTCAGGTTCGCGCCCCTCATGTTCGCACCACTCAAGTTCGCGTCAGGCAGGTTAGCCCGGCTGAGGTCCTCTCCACTCAGGTCACGCGTCATACGCACACCTTCCCATCCACTTGAATTGCGCCCACTTTAGCCTGTTCCGCAAGTGCCCGGACCATGAATTCTGGCTCCCTTCAGGGCTTACCAAAAGTGTGACCCTTTTTGTGGCGGTGTGCAGGAAACACTGGGCTACGGGGTATTGAGTCTGGGCTGTGTGAGGTTTGACCCCACTCCTCTTTGATGCCGGGGGTACCTCTACCGGGCTTTAGGGCAGTAGTTGCAGGGATGATTAGGCCCAAGGAGGCAAACCCGGTGATATAACTTCACAAAGGTATAAGCCACGGGAATGGCTTTTGGGGACGAATTTGGTAAAGACAACGCGTTTTAAGGGGTTACCCCTCAGGGTGAAAGGTTTAGGCACGTTGAGGCACCTTCCTTGGTGGCTATCCAAATCTAAAGCATGCCGATTGTCCCGTCGAGGCGGAAAGTATCGGCCCTTGACTAAGGCGTGCCTTCTGCTTCTTCTTCCTCCTCAGGCTCAGGAGAGGGCTCCGCAGTTGCCATCGCTCCGATGGAAGCTAAAACGCCTCGCACTTTTTCAGGATCAACCTGATTTGAATACCACCCGAACGTGCAGCAACCATTGATTGATACACCGAGGCTAAACTTCCCCCCAAAATATCCGTGGGCCTGGGCGATACGGCATGCAATTTCTGTTAAATCCAGGTCCGGGTACTGAGACATTTCCATCGATCCAACAGGAGACCCACCGCCATCCTGGGCGACCTGGGGCAATTGTCGACAATTCTGGGGGCTCGCTGTAAACGTGTCGTCGCTGAAACCTTTCGGGCGGAGAGTTCCGTCGACGTATTCCTCTGTTTCGCTCTCCCCTGCCCGTGCCCGAAGCTCAGACATTGGTAGCTGCAATGCCAACTCGCGGGCAACACCATTCCATAGACCATCCAGGGTCGCTTTTGTAGGCTTGGTGCCCGGCGATAGCCAGGTCAGACCAGAATACGAGCTCCCATTGAGTGTCCACTGGGCTCCGGGGTAGTGCCGTTGAAGAATCTTGTCGTATTGCGGGCCCGGCCCAAATAGCGCTAGGTAATCCACTTGGTCCACCAAAGCGTTGCGGTTTGGGTCTGCCGCGCGCTCTTTTTGTTGCACAGCCTGTTCTGCCGCTTTCTGCTCGGCTTCTACTTGGTCGGCTTCCCGCCGGTCGGCAAGGCTTTGGCCAATTTTGGGCCAAAGCGCATGAAGCTGTGCCTTAGCGGGTTTGCTCCCTGGCCCAATCCAGACCAGGCCTTCATAGGTGCCTCCATTGAGAGACCACTCTGCGCCAGGGTATTCCTCAGTCAAAATAGCGGCAATATCCGGAGTGCCCCACGCAAGGATGGCCTCCGCAAGGATGGCCTCCGCAAGGATGGCCTCCGCAGCGAAGTCTGGCGCGTCCATGCTTTCTGTTACTTCTTGATTCTCTGAGAACATAAGTTCACTACTTTGGCTGCGAGCTACTTCTGCTGTGGTGGTGGCCTCGGTGGTTGAGATGGCGGCAAAGCCGACCCCGACACTGCCACCAATAATCAGCGAAACGGCGAGAACGGGGGTCAACAACAGCACGAGATGTCTTTCCAGATCTGTGCCATGAAGGCGAGACGTTTTTTTCAGCACCATGATGAGGGGTCGCTCGGAGAGCCACCTCAGTAAATTTATATTTTTCATAACTCTCACGGTAAGGCGAGCCACCGACAGACGCAACCCGGGGGGCCGACAAGAATCATCAGAAGTGCACGCGAAATGCCGCCCTTCCTGTGGGTGCTGCGGGGTGCTTCGCGGGGCACCTCATTCTCCTCAGGTTGGGAATTACGTCCCCTGCATGAGGGATCATTCGCAAACAGTCCCATCTTTGTCTCCATCTCTGTACCAGCCGTACTCTTCATCCACTCCATTCGTGTATGGCCCGAACCCGGCAGCCTTAGCTTTGGCGCAAGTGGAAAACTGCGGATCTGTTCCCGCTGCGGTTGGAGTTTCTGGCGCTGGAGCTGTTTCTGGGGCAGGAGCGGGGGCCTCTTTCTCCTGAACCGCTGCCGGAGCTGGCCGGTTGGCTGAGTTGTTTCCCCCGTTGGCATCGGAGACGATCGCCACAAGGAACATGATCACCACCCCAGCAACAACCCAAACCCAGACGGGGGTCCCTTTCGTTAGAGCGGTCAGACGGTCAACAATCCGATCCCCCAAAGGATCCCGCTCCTCTGCTTCTTCATCGGGTAGTGACATAGGACCTCCTACGGTCTAATGAAGTGATGAGTTTTGTCGGTGAAGTTGCCGAAGGCTACGGTGAAAATGTCGACTATCCAACCGATGAAGAAAAGCCCTCCGGTGAAGAGAAATAGGATTCCTGTCTCCACTTTGCCCACGTAGAAGCGGTGTCCCCCGACGAAGCCGAGGAGAAGAACTAGCGCCAGGGTGACCCCGTAATTCTCCACACTCTTCTCTGGGCTCATACATCCCACAGTACGTCGTTGGAGCTAGGTGAGCAAGCCTCACGACTGGCGGTAATTGGCCGCGCGGAAGGCGAATCGCGGGTGAGAGTGGGTGCCATACCGGGAGAGGTTCTCTGGCAGTTCTGCCTGGGTGAGCATGATGAGGTGGGTAACATTTTTTGTTAACTTGGGTCCTCAGGTTTGATTTTTTCTCGCAGACTGTCCTCCTCCGCTCGTAGAATTGGTCGATGGTGCGGAGTGGATTGACAGTGGCTGATTGGCCCGACGTTGCCGCGGAATTCGATTTTCAGAAAAACGCGCCACTGACTCCTGACAGCACTGCCGCTGGGAGCCCGAGGAAGCGATGGTGGTTGTGCGGCGAGGGCCATAGTTGGGTGGCTGTCGTATCAAGCCGCACTCACCAGGGTCGGGGTTGCCCGTTTTGTTCCGGACGCAGGGTGATCTCTGGCGAAAACGACTTAGGCACTCTTTTCCCAGAATTGGCGAAAGAGTGGTCTGACAAAAATGAGGGCCCGGCATCTGAGCAACTGGCCAACGCCTCGAAGGAAGCCTGGTGGCTGGGGGAATGCGGTCACGATTTTCTTGGCAGCATCGGTGCTCGCACCAGGCGCGGCTACGGATGCCCATTCTGTTCGAACCATCAGGTGTTAGCGGGTTTTAATGATCTCGCGACTCTCAAGCCGGAAATTGCCTCGGAATGGCACCCAAGAAATTCGAAACAAGCAAGTGAATTTACGTGGGGCTCGAACAAAAAGGCGTGGTGGCAATGTCGCAGGGGTCACGAATGGGAAGCACTCATTAGAGCCCGGACATCGAACAGGTCTGGTTGTCCGTTCTGCGCCGGCAATCGGGTGATTCTTGGAGAAACTGACCTCACCACGACCCATCCAGAGATTGCGGCGACCTGGGATTGGGCCAAGAACCCTGGAACTCCGATGGAGTTCAGCTCCGGCTCTTTGAAGAAGCTCTGGTGGAGGTGCGATAGGGGCCACAGCTGGGAAGCGCGAATCTATTCCCGCAAAACAAAAGGATGCCCGGTCTGCGCTGGCCGGGTCATCGAGGAAGGCTTTAATGACCTCGCATCTCAGAGGCCAGATTACTTGGAGAATTGGGACTTCGAACTGAATGAGAAATTGCCTTCCGAAGTGTCGATGAACTCCTACCAAAAGTTTTGGTGGAAATGCGAGTTGGGGCACAGCTATTTGTCCCCAGTGACCTCTCGTAATCGAGGAAGGGGTTGTGCTGTCTGCGCCGGTAAGCAAGTCGTTACGGGTTTCAATGATTTACGCGGTGAGGCTCCTGGTTTAGCTGCGGAGTGGCATCCCACAAAGAATCTCGGGTCGACTCCGAGCTCGGTGACTACCCGATCTGGAAAGAAGGCCTGGTGGGTGTGCCCAATAGGTCATGAATACAAGTCTGTTATTGCCAGCAGGGCAAAGGGCTCTGGCTGCACTGTGTGCGACAACAAGATGGTTCTCGCCGGATTCAACGACCTCGCCTCGCAACGGCCAGACCTGGTCGGGCGTTGGCACCCGACAAAGAACTCTCTGAGTCCTGACCAAGTAACCGCTGGCTCGGTTAAGAGGATTTGGTGGATTTGTGCAGAGGGCCACGAATGGCAATCAACCCCGGCTAGCCAGGCATCTGGGCACGATTGCCCTCTTTGTGGCAATTTCGGCTACCGAGGTGCTCTTCCTGGCATCTTCTATTTTCTTGAGAACGAGAAAATCGGTGCCGCAAAGGTTGGCATCACGAATGTTCAAACGAGGAACAGTCGAATTAAGGCTTTGGGTAGATATGGTTTCCGGGTTGTAAAGACTTGGGTACGCGACGACGGCTACGCAATAAGGGACCTTGAGACTCACACTCTTCGCTACATCCGCCAAACACTTGGCTTGCCGCCATACCTGGGCAAGGGAGATTTGGGTCAGACGGCCGGCTGGAAAGAGACGTTCAGCCGTGAGGGCATCTCAGAATACGATTTGATTCTCTGGGTCGACCAGAAATTGCTAGAGCTTGAGAAAGACAGGGAGGGGCAAGACCGTGCCACACAAGACTGACACCACCCTCACGGGTGCCGCTGGCGAACACCTAGTCCTATCGAGACTTCTCCAACGAGGGGTTCTCGCCGCTCCTGCGCCGAGAGGTGCCAGCAAAGTCGACATCCTCGTCAACTTCCTAGACGAAAGACAACCCGTTTTGTTGCAAGTTAAAGCCCGCCAATTCGGACCTGACGGTGGCTGGCATATGAGCGAAAAACATGAGCACGCCGGTGAAGATGGCATCTATTTTTGCTTTGTAGATTTCGAGCCCGAGTACCCCCGAGTGTTCGTTATCCCATCTCGAACCGTCGCAGACGCCGTAACGACCGACCACGCAACCTGGTTGGCCACTCCTGGGAAACAGGGGCAGGCCCATAAGCCGACAAAAATGAGAAGGCTCAGACCAAAAATGTTTGGGATGCCCGTGGGCTGGATGGATGAGTACTTAGAGGCCTGGTACCGGGTCACCGGTTAGTCACACGCCTTTTCTCTGCGGCTGTCACTTGATTGTCCCCTGGGGTTTGCTGAGCGTAACTGGAGTCATAAACACGGCGGATGAAAGCCTTTGCGGACCCGCGATTACGTTAGAGAACTCCGTTCGGAAATCTGGAGGGCAGGGAGGTCAGGCCTAGCCCTCGACTTGGTGACGGGTGTGAAACCGTCTTCCCGCAGAAGGGCGACAACAATTTGACAACACTCCTCAGAAATCGAACCCAATCTAAGTGGCGTCACCTAACCTAAAATCCGTTTAAAAACGCCACATTTGAGGGGTCAAGCCATAGGTTCAGGGAACTGAATAGGGTTCAAATCCCTCCGTCTCCGCCACTTTTTAGCGGTTTTACCGGATTAGTGCGAGCAGCGAAATCCTTGGTGTTTCTGCCCCCCGTTTGCCGGGCGCGGGGATTTTTGGCTCCTAACGCCATCT
>Ga0209390_10002587_pt1 | contig 31339 bp, 31 predicted proteins | sample BON01_FD_187212 | JGI IMG/M metagenome (GOLD analysis project Ga0209390, IMG submission 187212) | Freshwater microbial communities from Lake Bonney liftoff mats and glacier meltwater in Antarctica - BON-01 (SPAdes) (version 2) | ecosystem: Environmental > Aquatic > Freshwater > Ice > Glacier...
GGGCATCTGCCGAGTGAAATTATAGTGAGCCAATTTGCCTAAATTTGGCCAAAATGGCCGTTTTTAGCCTCCTTGAGATCCACTTAAATATTTACTAACAAGCCATTTGGGTCCGTGGGACAGGCTCTAGATGACGGGGTGCCTCCCCTCGCCGCGCTTCAGCTCGGCTTCGAAGCCATCCTCAGTTCCCCGGGGTTCCTTTTCCTCGCCGAGGGCCAAGGGCCTTTGTCAGACTACGCCCTCGCCTCACGCCTCTCGATGTTCCTGTGGTCGTCCCGGCCTGATGCCGAACTCCTCGATCTCGCCCACCGCGGAAAACTCACCGATCCGACGACTCTTCAAGTCCAGATCGAGCGCCTCTTAACCGATCCCAAGTCAGCGCGATTCGGGCAAAACTTCGTCCGTCTCTGGCTAGGCCTCGATAACATCGGCCAAATGCCGCCCTCGCCAGACTTCACGGCCTACCACCGCGACAATCTGCAGACCGCAATGCGCGAGGAAACGGTCGCATTCTTCGATCACCTGCTCACTCACAATCTCCCGCCCCGCGAATTTCTCACCGCTGACTACACTTTCCTCAACCGAGAACTGGCCCGGCACTACGGCCTGCCTCCGATTGCCGGCGCGCAAATGCGCCGCGTGGCAGTCAACGGCACGACGCGCGGTGGATTACTCGGCCAAGGCGCCTTCCTGACCACTTCGGCCAATGGCGTCGACACCTCCCCCGTCATCCGCGGCATCTACGTGGCCGAACGCATCCTCGGTTACACCCCGTCCCCGCCGCCGCCGAACGTCCCCGCTATCGAACCCGACATTCGCAGCGCCACCACGATCCGCGAACTTTTGGAGAAACATCGTGCCGCTCCCAAGTGCGCCGAGTGCCATCGCAAAATCGATCCCTACGGATTTGCACTGGAGAATTTCGACGCCATCGGCGGTTGGCGCGAAAACTACGCGCCGCAGCAAACCATCGATGCCTCGGGCGAGCTTGCCTCCGGTGAAACTTACCACGGGCCCGCCGAATTCCGCACGTTACTGGCCGGACGAGAGACCCAATTCATCCGCGCCCTCACCACGAAACTGCTCGCCTACGCGACCGGCCGAGAAATAACTAGACACGACCGTTCCGAAGTCGAACGCATTGTGCGGGAAACTCAGACCAGCGATCAAGGCCTACGTGATCTGGTCAAACAGGTGGCGCAAAGTAAGATTTCCCAACAACGCTAAACCACCGAGCGGACGCAAAATTGCGCAGCCCGCGCGGCTACGGCTCCTCGACCACCGTCGACTCGCCGATCTGCACCTCCGTTTTGCGACGATCTTCATCGCCGATCACCAATGGCAGGTCTGAATCTGTGCCAAAATACGGCGCTGCACTCGCGAGCATCACTTGCATCGCGTCCGGCAGTCGATTCCGACGAGAAGGGATACTGATCCGCGTGCGCCACATCATGCTTTTCTTTTTTTCGCGCAGAGCCTGCGGATCTAAGGCCGAAATCGTGATATAGAGACGGCCATGTTCAATCGCGTCAGTGATCTCGTCCACCACGGCTGAGGAAAGCACCTTACCTTTGATTTTGTTCGCGCCCGCTAGGCCATAGATTTCTCGCCCATTCAACACCGTCGAAGTCGTGCTCCCCCCCAGGAATTCACCCGACTCCGAATCAAACTCATCCTCGGTCCATTCATCGACTTCAAGGTAGGCTGAACCGTAACCGTAGATAATAATGATATCCGGCATCACGCCCCCCTCTTGCGTCGCAGTGAACCCCTGAGAAGCCAATGTGCTATGCACCGTCGCCTCCAATTGGGATACTGGAGGCATCTTTTCACCGGCGACGGAAGCTCCCAAATCCCACTGCTTTCCTCCCAACAATAAATAGTGAATCGGTTTGTCCTTAGTCGGTCGTAAAGCTTGGGCATCATGACCGAAATTATCGGCCACGATCAAAACTTCCGGACCTTCTTTCTCCGCGGCGGAAACAGTGACGATTGAGGTCGCTAACAAAGCGGCCAGAGTAAGACATCGACGTGATACGTGTGACATTATGCCATTAAGACGACGAAAGTATCTCATGGTTTCAAGACGCTTGCTGCTAAATCCTTTAAGCGAATCCCCCCCCCCAGCCACCCTCTCCATGCAGGAGATGTGACGGTTCAAAATTGCGATTTCAGTTCCGAATTACGGAATTCGTGTTTCCGCGAGACTCCTAGAATCGCAGCCCTCTCATGATAGTGCGGCTAGGAGCCTGTCGGACTTAACCCCTCGAAGCGATCTATAGGCTCAAGGATGACTTCAAAGTTCGCCGCGAAGTGATTGGATTGAGACTAGGCACCTTCGAGGCCGTCTTATTGAGATTCGTTTCTAAGTCCGACAGGCTGCTAGACCCTCGGCCCCGACTTCGGCGCATCTTCGGAGGATGCACCTGCCTCGGGTGGAGCAGCCCCCCCCATGATATCGCCTCCAAACCCCGATAGTTTCACGCCCATATTCTTGGTAAGCTCAGGTGGCAGGGCAAAGCGCCCACCAGTCTCGTCGTTGCAAGAAGGATTGAAAGTCGTGGACTAATTCGATCGCAGCGACTCCGCGGATCGGAGTTCCGAGCCACCGGGGTACAACCTAGCATCTCAAATCAGGATCTGTCTTTTGGATAACCTGACCCACTTCCTAAATGAGCCTATTAACTTAATTTCTGCGACTTAGGGTATTCCCCCCTACCGTATCTTTACCGCCAAAATGACGCCACCTACCCCGGCCACCAGCGCATTGGGCGTGCGTTTCTGCCACCGCCCACCAAAGTAGACTCCCATGTCCGCCAACTTTGAAGAAATCGACTACCAAGAGACGCCCATCGGGCCAGTCAGCCTTCGCCGCCAGCGCCTCAAAATGTTCGGCGACAAGGAAATCTTCGAAGTCAAACTCGGTAACGACTACCTCATGTCCTCGCTCTTCACGGTGGTGGAAGAAGCGCTCAGCACCCTCGCTCTCGCCGAGGTGACCGCGCCCTGCCCCGATGTGGTCGTCGGCGGTCTCGGCCTCGGCTACACGGCGGCAACCGCTCTCGATCACCCCAATGTAAATTCACTCATCGTAGTCGACTACCTTAAGCCCGTCATCGATTGGCACGAGCAAGGCCTCGTCCCTCTCGGCCCCCGCCTCACCGGCGACCCTCGATGCCGTTTCGTCCACGGCGATTTCTTTAAACTATCCGCCCCGGATGGCGGCGGCTACGATCCCGAGCAAATCGATCGTCGATGGGATGCGATCCTCTTGGATATAGACCATTCCCCCGACCATCTGCTCCACGCGCGTCATGCCGATTTCTATTCCGAGACCGGTCTGCGGGCATTTTCCCAGCGAATATTGCCCGGAGGAGTTTTTGGGATGTGGAGCGATGATCCCCCTGAGGAAAAATTCCTGCGCAATCTCAACACGGTCTTCAGTCAAGTCCGCGCGGAAATCGTAAAATTCCCCAACCCCTTTCTCCACCGCGATTCCGAAAGCACCGTCTATGTCAGCAAAGTCCCCAACTAAGGATCGAGCTCTCTTCAGCTCGGTCTCGCCAAACCGTCAGGACCCATTCAACGTATAACAACCATGTCTATTTCCCTTCGTATCGCTCACGGCATTATGGCCCTGCTTTTTGCGCTGTCCGTCACTTTGCAGTTCAACGACATTGGACCGGCGCCATGGATCGTAGTTTACGGTGCCTGCGCCGTCGCCGCCGGTTCGGCTGCCATAGGTCGCCCGCTGCGAAAATTCGCCCTAGTCATACTCGTGGTCTGTGCGCTCTGGGAGTTACACTACCTTTCACTTGGGGCTTGGCGCGTGCCCATTACTTCCCTCGCTGAGGAGTGGACGATGAAAAACGAGTCCGTTATTAACGGCCGAGAATTTTGGGCTTTAATTTGGCTTGGCAGTTGGATGGCGCTCGTCTGGCAAACTAAGCCAACCCTAGCCGGGAGTCGTCCCGCCGCCGACAAATAATCGGCCTCCTTTCCCTTTCATTCGACCCCCTCCGGGTCCAACTCGAGACCGGTCTAACCGATCGTTTCTCTTCATGACACTTTACACTCGATTTGGCCTAGTTCTGCTCGCTGTTTTCTTCGGTATCGCCGCCGCCGTCGTATTCTCTCATCGCGAGATCCGAGCCAAGATCGAGACTCTCGTCGAAGACCGCACGGCCGAGCGACGAGAGTATTTTCTCAACGGAATCGATCTACTCAGCTCGAGTATTCAGAGTCTCGCGTCCAGCTACGCGTGGTGGGACCAGATGATCGAGTTTATCGATGAACCGGACCCCAAATGGGCCACTAATAATATTGATACCATCGTCGGGATCCCCAACGGCGGTGACGCGTTGTGGGTTTTCGACGAAAAATTTACGCTCGTTCACGCAATTGATGCCGAATTCCGAGCTCCGCGTGCCCCCTTCAACCGAATATCAGAAATTCAATCTCTCGCGGATGAGAATTTCGAATTTCGATTTTACGAGATTATCGATGGTGAGCTTTGGCAACTCTTCGGGGCGGCCGTTCAAGATCCCACTTTCTGGCGCAACGAAACTCCCGTTCGTGGTTACCTCTTAGTCGGTATAAAGTGGAATCACACTTGGCTCGCTCGCCTCGGTTCTCTTTCCCGATCTCATCTGACTCGGCACATCGACTCCCTTGCTGCCACCGATTTGGAAGACCTCCCCCCGCCCTCCTCTTCCTACGAGTACCAAGTGCCACTGCCCGGACTCAACGGGGAGACCATCGCAACGATTCGCGGAACTTTTGAGGCTCGGATCGTCGAGGAAGTCCGACACTCCTTATCTGAGCAGGCCCTGGTCTTCATTCTTGGTCTGGTCAGTTTCCTTGCCCTGCTCGGATTGTTCGTCGGCTTTACGGTGCTTCGTCCACTCGGCCAAATCGTCCGGAGTCTCGAATCTCGCAACCCTACGCACTTATCCGAACTCTTGGTCGTGAAATCTGCCTTCGGGGAAATCGCTCGACTCCTTTCATCTCAGTTTCGCCAAGGCCGAATGTTGCAGGAAGAAATCCGCCGCCGGATCTCCAGCCACCCAACCAAAGACGATGGCGGTCTCAATGAAAGCAACGAGGCCCTGCGGCTCCGACTCGCCTCCGATCTGCATGACGGCCCCATGCAATCCATTTACGCTGCGGGCTTAAAAATTGGCTCGATGGAAGCATCGCTGGCCTCCGGTCGCAATCCCGACCCAGCCCAGCTTCAATCCGTGCGCACCATCCTCACCGAATGCTCCAATGATCTGCGTAGCCTCCTCCTCGATCTCGAACCCGCCGAACTTCGCGATCAAGATCTGGACGGCGCCATGCTTCGATTTGAGCGTTACCTGAAATCCATCACCCAGCGCTCGGGCGAATTATTCCTCGAAGACGGGGCCCTCGATAACCTCTCCCGCGAAGCTCAACTGCACCTCTACTACATCACTCGGGAACTTATCAGCAACGCCGCACGTCACGCCCGCCCTGAAAATACTTCTCTTTCCTATCGTCGCACCTCCGGCTTTCTAAACATTTCTTGGCGAAACGATGGATTCACCGCTCAAGACGCTCAGCCCATGGGGAACGGCCTGCGTAACATAGCCCAACGAGTCGAAACGATGGGTGGAACCTGGAAGCAAAAAACTCATCGCCGCAAAGAGTGGCTGGTCGAGATAGAAATCCCGCTAACCAACTTGCAGGAATTCGACCCTCTCTCCCGCCCCGACCCAACCGACACAGATCTCTAGCCGGAGTTGACCTTAACTCGTTTCAACCGTAGCCTCGCCTTTTTAAGCCGCCCCCCTCGGCCGGAACATTCCCCTCAACTGCGTCTCTAACCGACATGTCCGTTTCCCTTCGATCCCTAGTATTACTCACTCTTCTCGGGACTGCGGTGTCGTTGTTCGCCGAATCTGCAGAGACTCCCCCGCCGGTCTCCACCAGTCCGATTTCCGGGTTGGGCGACTCCGAGCGACTCGCGACCGGAGTGCACGAACTTAGCGACCAGGAACGCGCTAATCTCGACAATCTCATCAATTTTGAAATCGCATCTGCTCGCGCCGGCAACGTGAACGGATTTGCGGGCACCTTCAGTGGCCGCCGATCAGACGCCGAGCTCGACGCGACCGGCATCAAACGACTCGCCATCGAACAACGCGAAAGACTCGATGAGCACATCACCGGCTTCATCGCCGACATCCCCACCATTCCTTATCTCACTCGCTCCGAACGCGGGCGCTACCGTGGGGCCACCCGCACCCCGGACGATCAAGACATGATCTCTCGTCCTCCCCTCCTCAATGTGCACGGTTCCGTTTCGGTGACCGTCGGCGGTAGCAGTGCAGGCTCCTTTTATGGTGGGTCGATGACCACCATCATCAGTGACCCCCAAGGTCGCTTTAGTGCCGCGATCTCCGTCGGCACCATGCGCGGTAGCCTGCCCTACTACGATAGCTACGACCGCTACCAACGGAGTGGTCCCCGCCTCCTCCGCTAACGCGGTCGTTATCCGCGCCCTCATTCCCTCTATCGTTTGATGGACGAAGCCGTGGCAGAGCGGGCGGCACAGGAATCCGATTGGATCGCCCGTGCGCAAGCTGGCGATGAGGCCGCCTTTGGTGAGCTCATGCAACTCCACTACGAACCCGTCTTTCGCAAAGTCTTCTCCGTCGTGCGCAACGAACACGACGCCCGCGACATCTGTCAGGAGGTCTGGGTCAAAGTCTGGCAACAGCTCTCCAAGTATCGCTCCGAGTCGAAATTTGCCACTTGGCTTCACCCCATCGCCGTCCGGCGTGCCCTCGACCATCTCCGCAAACGCCGACGGTGGTTCGACCGCTTTCTTCCCTTCCAACGCGACAACGGCGAGGGCGAAACCGAAACCTTCTTCGAACCCACCGACGAAGTCCCCGTGGCCCCCGATCAACTCGAGGCCCAAGAACGACGCGAACACTTCGAAACTGTCCTCGCCAGTTTACCTCCCAAACAAAGAGCCGTGCTCGCCTTGCGTGAGCTCCAAGGTTTAACCTACGACGAAATCGCTGCCACCCTCCGCTGTCGACGCGGCACCGTAATGTCTCGTCTCTTTCACGCCCGCCGTCTCCTCGCCCAAAAATTCCGCGAATCGCCATGCGACTAATTACTCTCATATCCCTCTTCCTCGGCCTCCTCGCGACCACCGTGAGCACCTCCGCCGCCGACGGCGATTCAGTCACGGTGCGCGCCATTCTCGTCTCCGCCTCCAAGCAACCCGGGCAGACCGATAAAGCCCTCTCCCGCTACGAGTCCACCTTGCGCCGCATCCTCCGTTTCGAGACTTTTAAACAACTCGGATCCGGCCGCGAACGCGCCGACGTTCCCGGCGAAGCCACCATTTCCATCGGCTCCGGACATCAGATCCAATTCCGCACCGAAGACTCCCGCGATGACCGTCTTCGCGTTCAAATTATTTGGCAAGGCGGCGGCCGCACCCTCATGCGCACCGGTCTCGCCTTACGTCCGGGCGTTCCCGCCGTCCTCGGCGGCCCCGCCCGCAACGACGACGAAGTCTACGCCGTCATCATTATCGCCGACTAACCCCCCCAGGTATTTTTCAAATAAATGAATACGCGGCCATCGAGCCCCGTCCCAACTGGTGAACTTAAATAGGATATCACCATGAAAAATACCATAATTACCCTCACCGTCCTTGCCGCCCTCACCTTCGCTCCCCGACCTGCTGCCGCCCTTGGCGACAAAGAAGCCGCCATCCTTGGTGGACTCCTGGGGGGAGCGATTATTGGTGCGGCCATCGATAACGCCTTCGACCACGATCGCTCCCGTCAACCCGTCAGCGTCCGTTCCGGCCATGACGACCGTGGCCATGATTACGGACGCGCTTCTAGTCGTAGCCACAGCAACAACGGCTACGGCTACTCCTCCAGCAGTCACGGCTCCAGCTGTGGTTGCAGCAGTTGTCGTAGCTCCCGTAGTGGCTACTGGACCACTCGCTCGGTTCGAGTCTGGGTGCCCAAACACACGAGCTACTATTACGATGATTGCGGTCGCCGCTTTAAACACTACGAACGCGGCCACTGGACCTACCGGAGTGAAAAAGTCTGGGTCTCCAACCGCCGAGGCTGATAAGCTGGAGACCTCCTCGTGAACTGCCGCCAAGCTCAAGACGAACTTCTCGCCGCCCGCGACATCTCCCATGGTGCCGCGGGCTCGGGCGCGCTCACGGCGCACGTGCAGGGCTGCTCTGATTGTCAGGCTATCCAACAACAACTGCTCGCCGCCACCGCCGCATGGCAGGAAACCGAGGCGAACATCACGATTCCCGACGCCCAACAAGAATGGCACGCCGTCCGGCGTCGCCTCCGCCGGGATCAATCCACCGGCAAAGCCACCGCTTGGTGGCGTCGACCCCTGCCATACGCCGCCCCTCTCGCCGCGGCCGCCGCCGTGGCTCTGGTCATCTGGACAGGCCGAGAGCCCCCTTCCTCAAACGGAGTTGGCGCTCCGGAGCCCACCTCCGAAATCGCTCAAATCGATGACGACCTTTGGGCCGAATTCGCCGACCATTTCGCCTACGCCGCCAATGTCGAATACGTTGAGACCGACAACGAAGACGCCTCCCCCTTCGTCTACGTCGACGACGAATCCGGTTGGCTCATCGTCTGGGCCAGCGAACCCTCCGACGAAGTATCCATTTAAGGAAATATTGCGATCAGCGCCGATTTACCTTCGACTCCCTCTTCGATGAAACCCGCCATCGCTCTGATTCTCGTTTCCCTGTTCTCCGGCTTTAGCGTTTACGCTGCCCCCGAACCCTCGTCCCACCCCTTCGCCCAGGTCGGAGACCACCCGCTCGTGCTCGACCTCTATCTGCCGGCCGCCCCGCCCAAAGGCGTCATCGTCTGGATTCACGGCGGCGCTTGGCGAGCGGGTTCCCGAGCCAACCCCGCCCTCAAAGGCATGACCGCCCACGGCTGGGCCATCGCCAGCGTCGACTACCGCCTCTCCGGCATCGCGCCCTTCCCAGCCCAATCTCACGACGTCAAAGCCGCTATCCGCTACCTCCGCGCCCACGCCGAGAAACTCGGTATCCCGACCACCCCCTTTGTCGTTTCCGGCTCCTCGGCCGGCGGGCATCTCGCCGCAATCATCGGCGTCACCAATAATTCAATACCACACGAGGGCACCATCGGCGGCAACCTCGACCAAGACTCCTCGATCCAAGCGATTGTCGACCTCTACGGCGCATCGAATCTCACCACGATTCTAAAGCAATCGACGCCTCACGGCCTCAGCGTGCGCCAACCCGCCCTGGACCTCTTCATCGGCGGACAACCCGCCGACGTTCCCGCCGCGGCCCAGCTCGCCAGTCCCGTCTTCCATGTCGATGCCCACGACCCGCCGCTCTACCTTTCCCACGGCGACCAAGATCCGCAAATGCCGATCAACCAAGCGCACGAACTCCACGGCGTCTACAAGTCCCACGGCCTGCCCGTCCACTTCGAGGTGAAACACGGTAGCGCCCACGGCGGCCCCGCCTTCCAAGACGAGGCCGAACTCGCCCGGATCGACGCATTCTTAACGACCCAGTTGGGCCTGTAACCCTTGACCACCGAATCGGGTAATACGAGGGCAACACCATGAAGACGCTTACCATCAAAATTGCCGAAGCCTCAGACAACAAACTCAAGCCCGTAGCTAAACGCCAAGGCGCTCCCGTTTCGACCTAAGCCCGGGCCGCGCTTGAGCGCGAAGTGAACGAAGACGGCACCGATTTTGCCACCACCGCCGCTGTTCGCTACCGCGGCAGGGTCAAAGTCGGCCCCCTCTGATCTCTCCACTCGCGAGGGATATGGCAGTTGAAACTATCGTGAACGCTGGACCACTAGTGGGTTGTTTTACCCGATCAATGGCCCGAATGGAGTGTTACGATACTCTCAAGGCGAACGGGATCGATGCACCCGACGGAGATCGTGCTCGCCGAAGCGCTCCACCTCCTCGGGGGAAACTCGGCCGCAGCGCACGCGCTGCTCTCCTTGGTTCGTGGTGGCTCAATCGTGCTCCATCAAATCTGGCCGGAAGCCTTGCGGCGCACTCAAGAACTCATGCTCAAACATGAAGTGATGAACGCCGCCGACGCCTCCATGTCAGTTTGCCTTCAGAACGCTTCCCCAAAGCCACCGGAATCACCACCGATTCAAGATACTTCCGCACCTACCGCCGATCCCACCATCACAGCTCTACTCCTCGCGCTGCCAGATTGAAACCTTTCTCGGAATAACTGAGTGGTCTCAGATGAAAACTTATCGAACGAAATCTGCCGTGAGCGGCGCCGCCTGCACCCGTATCGGAGAGGTATTTAGGCGTTAAATTGCGGCGGTAATCTACGCCATCGAGATTACCGTCCGCGTCGACCGGTCTGCTTTCGCTCGCCAGAACATTACCGACTGGCTCTGAATTAGACGGTTACTTGATCGCTGAAAAGTCGGTCGGTGCCATGAAGGTCTTATCGACTTTCTTCACAATCTTTCCATCCGCCGTGCTCGCCTCGGAGGCGGCTTTCCACTCGGCGTCGACGCGAAAGGCCGCCCAGAACTCCGTCGATGCCTCCTTACTTGGATGTGCAATGATATAGTGCAGCTTAGGCTCTTCGCCATCAGCCGGTTCCATTTCGACCCAGTAACCGATATTCTCAGCCCCCAATCGCTCGAAAATTCCACAGGTATGATCTCGGAATCGAGCCAATAGATTAGGCATCTTACCTGGATTCACGGTGTAAACGCGGTATTCAAAAACGCGATCGGCATGGCCATCTTTATGGTGGTTCGCTTGCGCCGAAAATAAGCCGGCAAAAAGGGTGAGCACGCTCAATGCGCTGATACGGATAGATCTGTTCATAGTTTTTAGAGGTTAAGGGCGGAAAATTCAGAAGAGGGGGTTTGGCCGGCGCGGATCAGGCCTGCGCATCGATTTGCCGGTAGGCTTCAACCAATTTCCGTTCGCCTTCGACGCCGGAAATACTCGTGCCGTGCTCCATGCCGATCACGCCCTCATAACCACGGTCATGCAGCCACTGGAAGATGTGCTTGAAGTTGATCTCGCCGGTCAATGGTTCCTTCCGGCCCGGCACATCACCGACTTGGATGTAGGCAATTTCGTCCCACCCATCGATCATATTGGTGATCAAATTACCTTCCGTGATCTGTTGATGATACAGGTCGTCCAATATTTTTACCGACGGACTGCCGACCAGTTTACAAATCTCAAAACCTTGCCCGATTCGCTGCAGAAAACATCCGGGATGGTTCATCCGGTTCAGTGGTTCCAATACCGCGATCAGTCCCGCCGGTTCTAAGATATCCGCACAACGCTTCAGCATTTCGACCACGTTATGCGTTTGGTATTCTTCCAACAGGCTCGGGTCGATCGCCCCCGGCACGATCGTCGTCCAACGCGCCCCGAGTCGTTTACCGATTTCGACGGCCTCATGCATCTTTTGCTCCACCATCTCTCGCACCGCTTCCGGCGTGCGTTGCCGAGTGCCTACATCCATCCGGTGCCCGGTAAACGTCGGATTCTTGAAGTCGGCGTAAGACACGAACACGCCCATCGTCATTCCTAGTTTCGCGAGGAGATCACCCATCGCTTTCTGCTCCGACTCGGGCCGACTCGGGGCTCGATTGTCCTCCCACGCCGTAAACCCAAGATCATGGGCGTAGCGGATTTGGTCCAAAATATTATCCCCCGCCGACGCCGCAAAGTGGCGCGTATTGGGTCCAAACTTCATGTTAAACTTACCGCTCCGGTTCGATTCACCGTGATGGGCCGCGTGGCCCAACGAGGCGATACTGGCAGTTAAAGCGGAGGCCGCCGCGGCGGACTTAAGGAAATCTCTTCTTTGCATTTGGGGTGAGTGGGGAGGGTGAACTGTAAAATCGCTTTCATCAAATCCGATGATGCCGAGTCTTGCAATACTGGGCGTTTCTAAGGTCTGCTGTTTCCGAACTCACCGCGAATCCAATACTCGCACTTTTTCTGCTCATGCCCCGTAAACTCCTCTTCCCCATCGCTGGCGCAGCGCTCTTAAGTGCTTCGCTCTCTTTACTTCTCGCCGCCGAAGACGCCCCCCCCACGCAAGTCCCCCTCGACCTGTTTAAGGTGCCCGACGGACTCGAAGTCACGGTCTGGGCTCACACGCCCCAACTACGTAACCCCACCAATATGGACATCGATCGCGATGGCCGCATCTGGGTTGCCGAAGGGGTCAACTACCGGAAACACGCCGGGCGCGACCCTCTCGGCGATCGTATCACCGTGATCGAAGACACCGACGGCGATGGCGTCGCGGATTCCTCCCACACCTTCGTTCAAGAACCCCTGCTCGGTGCCCCCCTCGGCATCGCCGTCATCGACAACCAAATCGTTGTCTCCAACTCACCTCACCTCATCGTCTACACCGACGTTGATCGCAACCTACGCTTCGACGCCAACATCGATAAGCGCGACATCCTCCTCACCGGCTTCGACGGCATCAATCACGACCACTCGACCCACTCCGTAACCGTGGGTCCCGATGGCCTGTGGTATTTCAATCAAGGCAACGCCGGCGCGTTTTTTACTGATCGTTCGGGTAAGACCTTCCGACTTGGCAGCGCCTACGATCCGGTTCGATCCGGGGGCGGTCAGCAGGTGTGGGGCCCCCGCCCCCCCGACTACGCCAGCGCCAAGAGCGATGACGGTCATGTTTACAACGGCGGCACCGCCATGCGGATGAACCCTGATGGCACCCACGTTGAGGTCATCGGTCATGGTTTCCGTAACAGCTACGAGCAAACCGTCACCTCTTTCGGCGACGTCTTCCAAAACGATAACGACGATCCTCCCGCGTCCCGCACGACTTACCTCCAAGAATACGGCAACCTCGGTTTCTTCTCTCGTGATGGCACCCGCAATTGGTCCGCCGATCGCCGCCCCGGCCAAGACATCCCGACCGCCGAATGGCGTCAGGATGACCCCGGCACGATTCCTTCTGGTGACATCTACGGTGCCGGCGCCCCCACCGGAATCGTCTACTACGAAAACGGCGCGCTGGGCAAAAAATGGCGCGGACTTCTCCTGAGCTGCGAAGCCGCCCGCAATGTCGTTTTCGGCTACCAACCCCAGCCCGTCGGCGCCGGATTCTCTCTCGACCGCATACAGTTCTTCACGCCAAATCCCGATCAGAACCTTTCTGGCGTGGACTCTATGCGCGGCGAGATGACCAACGACCTCGTCACCAACTTCCGCCCTTCTGATGTTTCCGTCGGCCCCGACGGCGCTATCTATGTGGCCGATTGGTTTGATGCCCGCGTCGGCGGTCACGCGGACCACGATGAAACGATGAGCGGCACGATCTATCGCATCGCGCCCCAAGGCTTCAAACCGAAGATTCCTCAATTTGATCTCAATAAAACTGCTGGCCAAATCACCGCGCTCCGCAGCCCTGCAGTCAATGTTCGCTCCCTCGGGGCCAACGCGCTCCGCGCCGGCGGCGATAAGTCACTCGCCCCCCTTCAAACCCTCCTCACCGACGAAAACCCCTACATCGCCGCTCGCGCCATCGCTATCTTCCCTCATCTCGGCCCCCAAGGCATTGCCGCCACCCATGAACTGCTGTCGCACGCCAACGCGCAGTTCCGAGTCGCCGCTTTCCGGGCGCTTCGCCGGGCCAAGGCACCGCTTGAAAAAGCGGCCCAGCAACTCGTGCGAGATTCCTCCCCCGCCGTCCGTCGGGAGGTCGCCGTTTCTCTGCGCGATACCGCCACCGAGATTGCCGTTCCTTACCTCGTCGAACTGGCCGCGTCCTACGACGGCCAAGATCGCAACTACCTTGAAGCCTGGGGCACCGGATCGACCGGCAAAGAAGAAGCCGTTTTCATGGCCATCGAAAAATCAACCGATCCGCGTTTCCAACGCGACTCCGCCCGTTACGTCGATCTCGCTTGGCGCCTCACGCCCAAAACCTACGCCGCCAAGTTTGCTGCTCGCGCCGCCGATGCTAGCCTATCGGATAAAGCGAGACTCCAATCGCTTACCGGACTCGGGTTCATCCCGACTCAAACCGCCGCCGATGGCGTCCTCGATGTTTACCAAAAATCCGACGGCATCGTGCAGGAAACCGCCCTCTGGTGGATGCTCAACCACATGAACCTGGTCTGGCAAGACACCACGCTGGCCGCCCGCATCAAAGCTGAAGGCATCTACGATCCCGACACCGTCACCATCGTGCCCAACGTCCACCCCGAACTCGACCCTGCGAAGATGATCCCCGTCGCCAGCGTGCTTGCCCTCACCGGCGACGCTGCCCGCGGTAAATCGAAAGCCGCCGCCTGCCGCCTTTGCCACAACTTCGCTGGTTCGGGTCCCAGCTACGGTCCCGCCCTCGATGGATGGGTCGGTCGCCAAGGGGTCGAACAAGCCATCCGCGCCATTGTTGATCCCGGCTACGACATTGCCCACGGCTATGAAGGTAATCGCGTCGATTTAAAAGACGGCAACTCGGTCTTCGGCATCGTCTCCACTTCCGGTGATCCCACCGTAATCAAATCCATCGGCGGTCTCACCCAAATGATCCCGAAAAATCGGATTACGAAAACCAATCGCTACCGCGAAACTCTCATGCTCAGCGCCGATCAACTTGGCCTTTCTGCTCAAGATGTCGCTGATATCGTCGCTTACTTGAAGTAGAAGTAAGCCTCCTGCTCAAACTCTTTTCCCCTCAGGGCCAGCCTGCAAAGGCTGGCCCTTTTACATTTCACCCTCCAACCTTCGCTCATGGCTTCTCCACTTCGTTGGATCACCGCTCTCCTTGTTCCCTTCGCCTCGGCGCTCGCCCAGTCCGAGCGCACCCATGTCACGGTGCTCTCAACCACCGACTTGCACGGCCACATCCACCCGCTCGACTACTACACCGGCCAGCCCACCGAGAACGGACTCGCTAAAGTCGCGACCCTGATCAAACGCGCCCGGGCGCTCGATCCCGATCTCATTCTGCTCGATTCCGGCGATACGATTCAAGGCACTCCCCTGGCCTATCACGCCGCCGTCGTCGAACCCGTCTCACCTCATCCGATGATCGCCGCGATGAACGCGCTCAAATACGACGCGATGACTCCGGGAAATCATGAATACAACTTCGGCCTCGATGTGCTCAACAACGCTCGCCGCGGAGCCCGCTTCCCTTGGATCTCCGCCAACATCTGTTTGGAGGGCTCCGAAGATCCCGCCTACGCGCCCTACATCATTAAAAATATTCGCGGCGTTCGCGTCGGTATCCTTGGACTCACTACCCCCGGCGTTCCCGCCTGGGATAATGCGGCCAACTACGCCGGCCTCACCTTCACCGATCCCGTCAAAGCCGCCCACCGTTGGGTGACGGAGCTCCGGCGCCGCGCGCGCGTCGACGTCGTGGTCATTGCGATGCACATGGGACTCGAAGAGAACATTCTCACCGGCATTCTCAATATCGGTCAGGTCCCTTCCGAAAACACCGCCATGCGAATCGCCCGCGAAGTCCCCGACATCGACGTCATCCTCATGGGCCATACCCATCGCGATATTCCCTCGCTCACCATCAATGGGGTGCTGCTCACTCAAGCCGGGCGTTGGGGGGAATTCCTTTCCCGCACTTCCCTCATCCTCGAACGCGCGGAACCCGACGCCTCTTGGCAGCTCATCGGCAAGACCGCCTCGACTCATCCCGTCAACGCCTCGGTGGAGCCCGATCCCGAAATTCTGCAGCTCACCCAAAAAGCCCACGAAGCGACGGAAGCTTGGTTGGACAAACCCATCGGCCAATCAGAGCGTGCCCTTTCCGCCAAAGAATCTCGGGTTCGCGATACCGCCATCATCGACTTAATCCATCGGGTCCAACTCGAGGCCGGCCAAGCCGACGTCTCTCTTGCCGCCAGCTTTAACCCGTCCGCTATGATCCCGGCAGGCGAACTGACCGTCCGCGACATCGCCGGACTCTACCTCTACGAAAACACCCTCGTCGTGCTCGAACTCACTGGCGCCGAGCTCAAGGCCACCCTCGAACACTCCGCCCGCTACTTCGGCCCCGGTCGACCCGGTGTCCCCGCTGAAGCCCTCGTCGATCCGGAGGTTCCCGGTTACAATTTCGATATGGCCGAAGGCGTCGACTACGTGATCGATCTCAACCGCGCCCCCGGCGATCGTATCATTGATCTGAAATTCAAGGGCCGCGCTCTCGACCCTAAACGTAAGCTAAAGGTTGCCACCAATAATTATCGGCAAAACGGGGGCGGGGGCTTCGAGCTACTCGCCACCGCCCCCGTGACTTCACGGTCCAACGTCGGCATTCGCGAACTCATCATCGAATGGGTATTGAAAAATCGCGATATCCCCACCCGACCGACCGAAAATTGGCACATCCGACTCCCCTAGCCCGTCCGGCCGCCGCCCATTTGCCTTTCATTTACCGCAGCAACAACTGCACCTCCAGTCCCGAGATGGGGGCCTCCTCTTGGCGGCGAATATCCCGGATCAGGTAGTCTCGCGCGAGATTGACCACCAGCCCGGCCGATCCCTGCTCCCTCCAAAGTTCCTGAAACGCCACCATTTGGATCGGCTCCAAAACCGTCTGCTCTCTCATGACAAGTTCGTCGGTAATTTTGGCTCGATTTCTCCATCCCCTGCACGATCGGCACCCCCTGTAGTGCCTCTGCATTGACCACCAAGAGACTCCCGGCAACCTTTCAAGCTCCTGCGCAGTGAGGGATAAGTCCTGAAAAAGCTCCGCAAATCGCTTTTCGGGTAAGGTCCGCTGATGCGAAACCAACGCGCGAATGAAGCGCCGGTCTTGCCTGAGGGTTGTCACATTTTGCAGGTTGCGATCCACCAACGCCTCCACTCGCTCCCGGACTCCCGCCCTCGTCCTTAACCCCGTCCAGCACGCTGGGGGACCCGAGGAGCAACGGTCCCCTCCTCCATATTCTTTACCACCTTATCCTCCCGCGCCCTCCCACGATTCCAACTGGCCGTGCCGGAACCACCCCAAAACGCTCGGCACCGCCACCGCCGTGCCGAGCGCAGCGCCCCCGAATTGCCTTAAGTTGACCATGTGCGAAAGGAGACTTTTGATCGGAGACCGTTGATGCTTAATTGTTCCCCGATTAATCAATGAAATTATCCGACGTCGAGACCTGACGATAACTCACCTATATTATTTACATTCAATTGGTTAAACTTTTTCTTTTCCGTAATTTTCACCCAATTTCAGCGTCATTTTCCTCCTCTCACGATACGCCTCGAACTCATGGCATCTAGCACCTCAATTCCCGTTACTCATCACCATGCCAGCGAACTCCCTCGCGAAGCCGCTGACCTCGTCGCGGTGGAGGAACCTCTGGAAATTCGCGTTGAAGGGCGATCGGTCGCTCTGACCATGCGCACTCCCGGGCACGACGAAGAACTCGCGGTGGGATTTCTCCTCACCGAGGGCGTGATCACATCCGTCGACGACATCCTCGAGCTCGATGTTTGTTCCGCCCAAACCGGCGGTCCGGCCAACGTGATCGACGTCCGACTCACCCACCCGGAGTCAGTCAACCTCGACCGCCTTTCCCGTCACATCTTCACCAGCTCATCCTGTGGCTTGTGCGGCAAAGCCACCATCGATTCCATTCACCAACAACACGACCCGATTTCCGTGGGTCGGGCGCTACGTCCGACTCCCTTGGTCCTGCTCAGCCTGCCGGCGAAACTCCGCGCCCGCCAAGCCACTTTCGAACAAACCGGCGGACTGCACGCGGCCGGCCTGTTCACCGAGTTAGGTGAAATCGCCATCATCCGCGAAGACGTAGGCCGCCATAACGCCGTCGACAAAGTGCTCGGCCGCGCCCTCCTCAATCGGCGCGCCGATCTTGCCCAGCTCGGCTTACTCGTCTCCGGGAGAATCGCTTTCGAAATCGTGCAAAAGGCTCTCGCCGCCCGCGTCAGTTTGATCGCCGGGATATCCGCCCCCACCAGCCTCGCCGTCGAGCTTGCCCGCGATTCGCACCAAACCCTTATCGGCTTCCTCCGCGATGGCCGTTTCAACCTCTACACGGGTCGACTGCAGTGAACGCAACCGACGTTTCCATCGCTGCCGTCGTGCTCGCCGGGGGGCACTCAGTGCGAATGGGCAGCGATAAAGCCGCCCTCCCCCACCCCCAATCCGGCGTTCCCCTGATCCGCCATCAACTCGATCTGCTGCGCGGGTTAAAGCCTGCCCAACTCCTTGTCTCCGCTCGATTCGAACAAACCCTCCCTGCCTTGCCCTCCGATGTTGCCCGGGTGAACGATGATGGCCAAGCCGGCCCCCTCGGCGGTCTCTGCGCCGCGTTCAACGCCGTCTCCACCACTCATCTACTGGTTGTCGCCGTCGACCTCCCCGACCTCACCCTCGCTCCCTTACGTCGACTCCTCGATTCCGTCGCTCTCGGCCTCGGCGCCGTCGCCGCCACCGGCACGGGATTGGAGCCGCTCATCGCCGTCTATCCTCGCGAAATCTACCCGTACTTTGCCACCGCCCTCGCCGCGCAACACCTCGGACTTCGCCTCCTGCTTCAAACGCCCAAAATTCAAGCCCAAGTAAAAACCATCACCTTCGATCCGCCTCCCCCCGCGTTTCATAATTGGAACACCCCTTTGTGATCCCACCCTTGCTCCGCCTCCGCTTCCCCCTCACGCTCACCCCATGCTCACGACTCTCGTTATGACCGTTATTGGCCCGGACCGCACCGGCCTCGTCGATTCCCTCGCTCGCACCGTCGCCGATCAAGGCGGCAACTGGCTCGAAAGCCGGATGTGCCATCTCGGCGGTCAGTTCGCCGGTCTCATCCAAGTCGAAATCGACCCCGCTCAAGCGCTGTCTCTGCGTGAGCATCTCACGCTGTTAAGCGAGTCCGGCCTGCAAGTCTCCATCCAAGACGGCGGTGATGCCACTCCCGCCTCTCAATCCCTCGTGATGATCGATCTCGTTGGTCAAGATCGCCCCGGTCTGCTGCGCGCGATTACCGCGGTGCTCGCCCAACACAATCTCAACATTGAAGAACTCGACAGCGAGCGCTCCGCGGCCCCTCAGGGCGGCGGCACTCTCTTTAAGGCCAACGTGACTATATCGGTGCCCGCCAACGCCGACCTCGATACCATCGGCGACGACCTTGAGCAAATCGCCGCCGATCTTCTCGTCGATATCAGCCTTGTCCCCGGGCCGTCGGCTTAGAACCGCGTCAATAATGCGCCCGTGCCTGGCGCCAGCACGTAGACCTCGACTAAACCGACGCCAGTCCCTCCCCCGACGCCTTCCACCACCGCGGAGTAAACCCCCGCGGGCAGCGTCACAATGATCGCTGCGTCGAGCGCATTGTCGGGCAACGCGAATGCGCCCAACTCCTGGGCCCTACTCGCAATCAGGCCCGCATCACTCGTCGAACCCGCGTTGTCGCACTGCGTCAATAAACCCGCCGCATCGAAAATTTTCACCACCGGATCCGCGAGCGTGCTCTCGACCCCAAATCCCGCTAGCGCCGGCCCCACTCCGCGCACCAACAATGTCATCGTGCCATCGATCACAAAACCTGCGATCAAGACTTCTGATCCCGTTCCCACTTGGCTACGGGCGGAGACATTGAGTAACCGGGTCGCCCCATCCCCTCCCGCATCGTAGGCTTCCACCAACACGATGCCGGGCGTCGCATCCGCTCCGTTCACATGCACCGAATTTGGCCCCGCCCCGAAATCAGTCAACGCCGCCGCATCCGCACTTAAAGCCACCAACGGAAACGCCCCCAACGCCTGAGCCGTCGTTGTAATTTCCACCGCGTTGATCGCGGAAAACCAATTATCATTTCCCCCTGCTTCGACCCCGCCAGGAGCATAGAGCGTCATCTGAGGATCACTTAAAACTCCCGTCAGTCCAAACGACTCCTGCAAAGTCGGTCCTACCCCCCGTAAGAGCATTGAGCGCGCGCCCGGTCCCTCGACCACGAACCCCGCGACCAACGTCTGCGAACCGGTCCCCGCCGTCGTGCGCACCGAAAGATTCTGCAAACGCCCCGTCGCGGCATCCGTCGTTCCCCGCATCTGCCATCCACCGCGATTCGCGGTCCGATGAAACTGCGGCCAATCGCCACTGAGATCCGCGCCCACCGTGCTCACGATCGAGTAAAGTATCTTGTCATAGCTTCCCACATACAGCCGTCCGTTTTCTCCCACGACCGGCGAGCTATCCACCCAGTCGCCGAGTTCCGTCGTCCACAACTCCGCCCCGCTCGCCGACCACGCGTGCAAATTGAAGTCACTCGCGCCCACCACCACCGAACCGTCAGCTCGCACCGCCGCCGTCGCGTAAATCGCTTCCGTCAATTGCTTCTCCCACTTGGTCGTCCCATCCGGATTGAGCGCCAAAAACTTTCCCGATGACGAACCGATATAGATGGTGCCATCAGCTGAAATCACCGGAGACGCTTCGACGCCATCTCCCGTGTCCACCGACCACTTCAACGAGCCATCCAAATTGATCGCATAAACAAACCGATCTCGTGATCCAAAAATCACCGTGCCATCGGCCGCAATCGCCGCCGAGCCCACAATATCTCCGCCCGTTTCAACCGACCAAAGTAATACCCCCTCCGCCGACAGCGCGTAGAAGGTGTTGTCCCAACACCCGAAATAGATTACCCCGTCCGCGGCGACGACCGGCGACGATTGGATCCAATCCTCCACCAGATAGATCCACCGCACGGAACCATCCGCATTAAGCGCATGCAGCGACCCATCTCCTCCCGGAACATACAACGTGCCATCCGGGCCCTGCGCCGTCGTTCCACTGATGAAGCCATCCGTATCATAACTCCACTTCAGGGTGCCGTCGCTGCGATTCAAGGCGTAGAGATTCCCATCCCAACATCCCACATAGATCGTGTCATCGCCGCGGCCGATCAACGGTGAGGCGTCGATCCAATCAGGTGCTTCAAATTTCCACTTTAACGAACCATTCGGATTCAAAGCGATCACCTCTCCCTCCGGATCCGGACTGGATTCACTCCCGATCTCCAACCCGAAATAAATCACTCCCGTTTCATCTAGGGCCGGCGATGACAATATTGCTCCAGCTTGAACGGAATCCAATGTCTTATACGGCCAATCAACCGCGCCATCGGTCTGGGCTTGAGCGCCCTGACTCATTCCCACCAAACTAAAAAATAATCCCATCCATCGTCGATATTCGTTCATTTTATTAGACCTCCATATTCGGGTTTCGCCTCAACCGCCGTTGGTAACTCCAGACCAAAACAAGTTCCCGTTTCTCCCGAGCTCACCACTCGTAAATGCCCTCCCGCATGTCGGGCCAATTGGTAACTGAGTGCCAACCCCAAACCGGCTCCGCCGTTCTTCGCACTCACTACGGGTGAAAAATTCGCCTGCTGCACGAGATCTGGCAATCCCGCGCCAGTATCACGCACTTCGATACTCATCGCACCTCCCGTTCCTCGGCCCACCGCGAGCCTGACCTCACCTCCTTGAGGCGTGGCTGAGATCGCGTTATCGAGGAGGTTATGTAGCACCAATCCCGTCAACGAAGCACGATTCCCTCGCAGCGTAAATTCGCTGTTTTTTCCGGAATTGATCAACACCACCCCGGCCTTTTTTGCCGCCTCACCTACTTTGCGCCAGGCCGCTTCGATCACCTCATCGACCGGCACCATGTAATCGGCCTCATCTTCAGTTTCTCGTAAGACCTCCAAAACTTCGTTAATCATTCGTCGAGCTCGACGCGTCGTCTCGACTGCCTCCCCCCAAGCTGCCCCCCCCCGATCGTCGGAACCATCGGCCTGTGGCTCCACGGCCATGAACCCTTCTAAGCCAGCTAAGGGATTTTTAAGTCCATGAATGAGGTGCGAACTGATCGCCCCAATCGCCGCCGTTTTATTGTAGAGTAACAGGTCTCGATTCGTCCGGGCGAGATCGTCCGCTTGACGCTGCAATCGCGAAAACGCCCACAACAAAACCAATGCCAGCGTCACCGCCCCGATTCCACCCGACCAACCTGCCACTCGCAGCAATTGCCGGTCGATTTCCGCCCACTCGGAAGCCACGTTGCGGCCATCAATCCAATACCGAGCCCAACTCTCCGGTGCCGATTTCGATTCGCCAAACAACGGCACGATCACTTCCAACCATGGCCCGGCTAAACCCGCCAACGCATCGCCCGCTCCCCGCACCTCAGTCCCCTCGCCGTGGAGCTTCGCAAACGGTTCCAACACTTGCTTTGCTTCACCCAGATTTTTTACGTAAGCCAACAACGGTAATTCGCGTTCACCAACTCCATCCGGGTTGTAGAGTTGGAGCGCGACCACGCCCTCCAATTGCGCCGATTCCAACAAAGCCTCAAAGGTGTCGATCGCCGTCGGCTCAATGCCCAACTCCCGGTAACGTTCCGCGCCCAGATCACGTTGCAACCGCGCGACCGCCGCCATCGATCCCGCCTCACTCCGCAATATTTGCTCCCGCAACGCCGCTCGCACCGGCCAGGTCACCCCCGCCACCAATGCCCCCGACAAAATAATCACGCCGCCCAAAACCATCCACTGTAACCGACGAGACTTTGAGCGTTTTAACATGGGGTATTCGAGATTCGATCGGACGGGCAGACTAAAACGTATACGCCGCCCCGACCACAACGGTGCGGTCACGGTAACTTGCATCGACCCCATTACTGAGACTTCGATCCACTAAAATTTCCCCAAATACTTCCCAATAGTCACCCCAACGGTAGTGCACCTCCGCCATCCAACTACGATCCTCCTGTAGGCGAGCATCGGGGTTAATCCCCGCGCCCACCGTTTGTAACGTATAAGCCACGTCTTGCTCCTCCCACTCTCCGCGAATTTCCCATCGGCCGAGTTCCCAGACCAACGCTCCACTCCAGCGCTCACGATCATAGTCGTAAAAGCCTGAGGCCCCATCGCGATTCTCAAACCGACTGCCCTTCAGCTCCAGCTCCCAATCCCCTCCCCGCGTCCAATTTAATCTCAACCGCGCATACTCCGTCTCTTGCCCATACGCTAAAAGAGTATCGTCGAGCAAACGCCCTCCCTTGGTCGTCTCGCGCCTAAAATCGTAATCCCGATCTGCTGCTTGACCGCCCACCGCCAAGGTGAGCCATTCGCCTGCGGTCCAAAAGAATTCCCCTTGATACCGGAGCGCTTCGTAATCTTCTCCCACCCCGCGGTAGTCCAAACGGGTTGCGACCAACGTGGCATCAACGCCAAACCCACCCCAAAAATCAACCCGCGTCCCAAAACTCCCTTCGCCCCCCCAAACCTGCAGCGCCGCCACCGTGCGTGTGCCAATTCCCTCGGTGAGGTCGATCACCTGGTCCTGCCAGAACCCCTGCACCGCCGCCGTAAATTTCAACGGCGCCCACGGCGACCACCGCACCTGCCCACGTCCGAACCAAAAATGTTCGTCGTCGGTAATTGGGTTATCGGCATACCAACGCGATTGACCATCTACGATCGCCAACCACTCCCAACCATTTAACGGCTGTCGCATCGCCAGTCCCTCCAGACGCGCCTGCCCAAACGAATCCGCCACCGGCGCCACCGAGCTAAGACCGACATTATCGCGATATCCCAGCGCCATCGAAACCGTCAACAGCGTCTGCCAGGCCCCCGGCTCCATTTCTTCCAACAAAAGTCGCAAGTCCTCCGGCAGGGCCTCGACCAATTCTGGCGGCAGGTCTTGCAACGCTGCCCAAAGATCGGTCGGCGCGTCTTCGCTCACCGTATCTTCCGCCGCGGCGGCGAGCTGTGCGGGTCGGCAACAAAGCACCGCCAGAACAACTCCTAAGAGTCTTCCAATAGATTTCACGCTGGTGAAGGGGGGGGGGATTAAACTAACCGGGGTTTGGCTGACAAAAACGAACGAAAGACCGGATTCCGGTCTGCTAAAAGATTCTCCGCGGCGACGTCGAGGACTGGGCAGAGTTTCCGGAACCCCACCCAGTCGAAATCGACGCCACGAACCAGCGTGAACCGTGGCGCCGAAAGACTTATCCGCCAGTGTCAGACCGACGTGCTTTGCGTAAATCGAGCAATTCCTTCCGGACCTGACGAGCTAGATCACGTTGCGCCCGGTTGACTTCTTCCGAAGCTGATCGTGCCGCCTGGATCGCCGCTTTCCGCTCTTCTTCCGACAGTCCTTGCAGCGTAGCCTGCAATGCGCGGCGGCTTTCCATCAACGTAGAACGCTGAGCTTGAAATTGAGCGACAAGCTCCTGCACTGCGGTGGGGAGCTCGACGCCTTTTGGCACGCGGATTTTTGTAGGCCCACGATTTTCGGCCCCGGAAGGACGTTCCGGACGCTCTGGACTTTGTTGGGCCATCAGCCCGCCGACGCCGACTGAAACCGCGAGGGCGAGTAGTTTTAAGAATGAAGTTTTCATGATATATTTGATTTAACTGTTTTGCTGGTGCCTCTGCTTCTGCAGGCTTCGTGCCAACGTGCTAAATCAACTTTTTCCCATTTAACTACAATAGGTTATGTGATTTAACCGAAGTCAACCAATCGTGCTAATTGGGAAATCCCCCCCAACTCGACCCGGCGTCGCTGGGAAATATTTCCCATCCGCGGCATCTACCGTTTATCCGCGTCGTGTTGCTTCAACCGATAACGCACGTAATCCCTCGGCACTCCCAGTAAACGGGCGGCCCCCGAGACATTCTGGTCCGCTTGGTCCAGCGCGCGAGCGACCAACTTATCAATCGCACCCTCCAAATCGAACCCGCCTTCAGTCGGAAACGTAAACTCGGGTTGCAACCAAATCGCTCCTTCTCCCTCGGTGCCACGCCCAGCTCGTCGCGCCGCCAGGCCACTAAACGTGAGATGATCTTCCTCGAAGACCAGCGAGCGTTCGATTTCGTGCGCGAGTTCTCGAACGTTACCCGGCCAGTTGTAGGCTTGGATCCGTTTTTGTCCGATCGCCGGTATCGCCTTCGCCTCCATGCCATACCGAGCTGCAATCCGCCGCGCCAATGCTTCGGCCAGCGGCACTACGTCGGCCCCTCGCTCTCGCAAGGGCGGCACCCGCACCCGAAATAAATCCAAACGCTGCCTCAAATCCTCCCGAAACTCGCCGGCCTGAACTTTGGCCTCCAAGTCACCCTGCGCCGCCGCAATAATCCGCACATCCACCGGTAAAGTCCGTCGCCCCCCCACTCGACGCACCGCCCTATCCTCGATCGCCGTTAGTAGCTTGGCCTGAACGCCGGGGCTCAAACTTGGCAACTCATCCAAAAACAACGTGCCTCCCGCCGCCGCCTCGATCAGCCCGATCTTCGTGTCCTTGGCATCAGTGAACGCCCCCCTCTCATGGCCAAACAATTCCGACTCCGCTAACGCATCGGGCAAAGCCGAACAATTTACCTCGATCAACGGACCCTCCGCCCGCGGACCGTGATGGTGCAGCCAGCGCGCCAACGTCGTCTTACCCGTGCCCGTTTCACCTTCGACCAAAACCGGTGCGGGTGCCCCGCCCGCCTTCGCCAATCGCACGTCCGCCCCCACGATTTTTTCCAAAGTGGCCCGCACTCCCGCCAACGCTTCGCCAAAGAAGAACGACTCGTCGTTTGCCGCATCTTTTGCCCGCCGAAACTCATCCTCCCGCCCTTTGCGGCGATTGCGTTGGGCCCGTAGCAGTCGCACCACGGCTTCCTCGATTTCGAACGGCTTCACGAGGTAGTCGCCGGCCCCCAAACGCATCGCTTCCACTGCGCCTTCCACCCCTCCCTCCGAGGTCATGATCAACACCACCGTCCCTGCCCCGATCGTGCCATCCGTCAACAGCTCCAGACTACGACCATCTGGTAAATTCACGTCCAGCAGCGCAAAATCAAACGTCATGTCCGCGGCCAACCGACGCGCCTCCGCAATATTTTTCGCCACCGTCACCTCCGCCCCCAGCTTCTCCAACTGCGCGGCGAACCGCCGCCGTAACAGCGGTTCATCCTCCAACACTAACAAACTGGCAGCATCAAGTCGCATGAACGGGGTAATTTATTCGACCAACGTCATTTCACCGCGTTCCTGGCGCAACGTTCATTTCATAATGCCAAATCTAGCGCCCAAACAATCGATCCATCAAAATCGCCGCCGCCACGGATACATTGAGCGACTCCACGTGCGCCGAACCTTTGAGGGTCACGAGCCTCGTGCAGATCCGCTCCAGTTCGCGACTGATCCCCTTCTCCTCGTTGCCCATCACCAACGCAATCGGAGCATCCGCGCGCAGATCTTTCAAAGCATCGGGGCCCGCTCGCGTTGCCGCTCCCACGATTTCAAAACCGAGGCGCGCCATATCTCGCACTAAAGCTCCTAGATCTCGCGGCGTCCAAATTTGGATATGCTCCAAACCGCCCTCCGCCACCCGATAAGCCGCATCATTAGGTCGTGCCGCCCCCGGCGTATCCGGTATAATGATATGCTTGACGCCGTAGAACGCCGCCGTCCGCGCAATCGCGCCCAAGTTGTGCGGATTCCCCACCCGATCGAGCACGATCACGTTCTCTTTCGCCTCGGCCCATTGCTCCGCGTCAGTCCGTTTCGGCGCCTCCACTCTCGGCGCCATCACGATCGCCACGATACTGCCATGATGCACTGAGCCGGCTACCCGCTGGAGCTCTTCGGCCTCCACACAGCGATAAATCTTCTTCGCCGCCGCCAACGCTTTCGACATCTCCGGGACCTTGCGGCCCATTGCCTCATCAAAAAATAGGCGCCGAAACGAATCCGGATTCGTCTCCCAGCGTGCTTTCACCGCCGCGAGGCCGCAAAGTGTTATCGTTTTTGGATTCATGATTCAGTTTTCCCCAAGGCCCAAGACTTCACCACTGACAGCGTAAACGACCAATCAAATCGGAAGTCCTCAATCGCACTATAAAGAAACCAATCTCCAAACGCGCGCCGATCCTGACCAAACGGATCCGGAAACACCTGCGGGAGATCTTCGCGAATCGAATAAAGATAATACGCAAACTCCGTGATCACCGGAATCGCTTTACCCTCACTCGGATCCGCTTCCGCCGGACTCATCAACCAATCATAAAACGTGCCCGGACCCACCGCGCCGCCATCCGTCCATCGGGATGAATCCTCTCGAGTCAGATTGAAATAAGCCCGCAGATGGATCGCCGCCAACGGCACCCCGTTGGCAAATTTCCCGTCCGGGAAAGGATTCCCCGCGCGGGCCAATGTCGTCACTCGCTCATTCGCCGGATCATCCAGATCCATCGAATACCCTAACGCCGCCAACTGCGCCGGATACGGTTCATCATCTCGCAAAATCGACCTCAACTCCGAATCCATTTCGTCCCGCCAAGCGCCCAGTCCGCCTTTCCTCACAAACTTCCCTTCGGGATCATGGTTCGCCCGCATCAAGCCAATCTCACACGCACACAACGCGTGCCGCAGTTTCTCCAGCGGCATCGGTACGATTCGATCCGTCAACGCCTTGAACGTCTCCACGGGACGTTGCCACATCTCCTCGTAACGCACGCCATGCGACCATCCGCCTCGCAGCCAATAAAGTGAAAGGTGCAGCTTCAGGTAGAACCCATTTCGAGCATACGCCCGAGTCGCCTCGCCAAACACCCCCGGACCATCCTCGAGCATCGAATCCGGCATCACCGCATGCATGAACTCCGGGGCCTCATCGCGCTCATCCCGATTGTCCGCGTAGTGCCTCAACGAAACAAATACATCCCCCGGATGCCGCACGGGCGTCACAAAAATAATTCCATGCTCCCGGGCGATCTCCAGTAGCTCGGGCTCCGGCGGGTAATGCTGTTGCCCAATCCAGCGCGGTCCCAAACCCTTCCAGTCCACTACCCGGAAGTCGGCGGCCAACGCCACCCGATCGAGTACGTATAACTCCGCGAGCAGGTAGTTGAGCCAAGTATTCCCCGCCTTGGGCGTGCCCACGATGATGATCTTCAACGTGTCCGCCTCACCGGCCGGTTCATGGACCGGACCGGCCAAACTTAGTGGAGCACAGTTGAGAGAAGTCACTCATCGCACCAAAAGGCTCCCCTCGCTCCCCGTCCACGCGAAAGATCAGTCGCTCCGACTTTGCTTCCCCTTCTTTAATTCCCCCACCAACGTAAACTCTTCGCGATCGTGATACAAATGCCGCACCCGCAGCAGTGAAGTGTGCTTCACAAACGGTGAATCTGCCCTGGTCATTTCCGCCAAAAGCGCCGTCGCATCCACTCGGCCAATTTTTAGGTTCACCACAAATCGCCGGCACCAGCCATTGATCAACCACGGTGTGATCAAGTTGTGCACCACGTGATTCGGATCCTCAACCAGATCGCAAAACAACCAATCCACCGGCTCATCGGCGCTGGGCCGATACGCAAACGCATCTTCTCGGCGATGTTCGATCAGCGGATTATCCAGTGCCCCCTCCTTGAGGGGACCATTATCAATCGCGATCACTCGCGCGCCGCGCTTCGCCGCGCTAAAACTCCATCCCCCCGGAGCCGCCCCCAGATCGACCACCAGCTCCCCCTCGATCGGCTCCGCTTCCAGCACGCCGTAAGCTTCTTCTACTTTCAGATAACTCCGCGACGGCGCATCGCGATCATCCGCCATCCGTCGCTGCCCCCCTCGCACCACCTTTTTGGCCAACCACATCCGGCCAAAATCAGCGAAGAACACAAAAACCCCTTCCACCTCACCCACCCCCGCCGGCACATCTGGCACCGCTAATCGGGCGACCCGCCCCAGCCGCTTCTTAAATTGCTCCCGAAACGCCTTCTCCACCGCGCTCATTCGCCGCCCCAGCCCATTGAGTTCCCCCGCCGTCGTGAACACACAGGGCCACTCCGTCTCAATTCGCTGCCCCTTAATCGCCGCCAGGGTGTAATCCAGAATAGCAGCCGCCAGTCGATTGACCGAATCCCCCTCCACCAAAGTCGGATCAACTAAGATCTGGTGGGCGAAGCAAAGCTCACTCGGCACGTCGTTAAGCCCTTCGACCTGCACCCAACCGCCTCCCTCTGCGCCGACGCGTCCGCCCCGTGACTCGAGTTCACGGGCCATCAAATCCTCATATCCGGACTGACATCGATAGATCATGCGCCGGAGCCTGCCACCCCTTCGCCTCCGCGCGAGAAATATTGCGTGTGCGGGTGATTCAAAGTCGAACCACGAAACAAATCAAAAGGCCCGGAGCAGATAGTCCATCAATCCGAGACTTTTTCGCGGTCCCCGCGCCAGACCAGTGAATTCCCCCCGTCCTAGACCCACCAAGGGCACGTGGCGCGCTGGCGACACCGAGCCGACGTTGGGGAACTGAGCGATGGGCGAGGTCGGAATTGCTGCTTGCTGGCGGGGCGTGTGCCGCAAGGCGTGGTTAATCGCATGGCGAGCCAATCTAAAATTAACCACGAGTAGCCTCCCCCCCTCGGATTGTCCTTCAAACCCGATCAAATCACCCCGGAGTCCAATTCAGCAACCAGCCTCGCCCCTCCCCCGTGGTCTGGGATTACCGAAGTTAAAGAGAGGAGCACAGAACAAAACGTGTGTGATTCCCGCTTCGGAAAGCAGCTACCCAAACGTCTGACGCCTCAAACCACGCAAAGTAGATAAGTCGCCCCAATCGGTCACTTGCGGCACCGGTCGCGGCGCCGTTCGGCTTCGTTTTCCGGTCAATTTTTGGTCGTGGGTCAAATGCTGCTGCACAAACGCCTGGCCTCCTATCACCGCGCCATCCGTGAAGTAACGCACGCGGCAACGCAGAACCTGATGGAGAGGCAATCTCCCCTTCGCTTTGATCACCTTCTGCATGGCCGCTGCATCGATCTTCGCTCCTCCTTCCTTGGGCGCGGCCCCTTGACCAAAGAGCGTTTCACGGTAGGCATTCTGCGCCCAAGGCCACCCCTGTTTTCGCCCGCCTTCAATCAATCCAACAAAACCCTGTCGCGCCGCTTGGTGACCTGCCACGGCTTCGGCATAACCGCAAAACCGGTAGTCTTTAGGATCCTCAACTATCCCAGCCCGGACCGGGTTCAGATCGATGTAGGCTGCCATCGTGCGAAGCACCCCTGATTTGGCTTCGACTAACACACTCTTGAAGCGTTCGGCCCAGAGTGTGCCATACCGTTGGTGGCTGCGGTTAAACCAAACTGAGAACCGTTGTTTCACCAACTTCATGAACGGCGAAAGGTCACCCATCATCGCGAGCTGACGATCACGCCAAGAATCCGCCTCCGCGCCCTCGGTTTTCAGCTGCGCCTGAATCACCTCAAAACGAGCCGTCTGATATTTGGTGGGTTTGGGATAGAGTACCCGGTAGCGGCGAACCAACTCCGAATCGGCAACACCCCCCCGCTGCGGCACCCGCACTAGTACATGGAAGTGGTTGGACATGATGGTGTAAGTGATGATTTCCAGGCCGCAGTAATCCGCAATCTGCCACAGCTGTTTCCGCAGCACCTCCTTCGCCACATCATCCAACAACCGCTCCCCATTCACCGTCCGAGACATGCAATGATACACCGCCGCCCCCTCTGCCGCATCCACCTTAATCCGTGCCTGTCTCATCAGAACCAAAGACATCCAAAAACATCTCCCCCGTCAACCATTACTAACCCGTCCCTTTAATATGTATTCAAGATGCTTTAATCCGTGCCTGTCTCATTCAACTATGGAATCTCTTGTTATAAGTCTGTCCCTTTGAATTCCCGAATCAGGTATCAAGAGCCCCTCACGGGCACGATTTCGAGTCTATCACCACCGTCATGGACCTGCCCCCCGGTGCGATCTGCTGGCTCGATAAACGGCGCTAGGAAATCGAGAAGATTTTTGACCAACTCAAAAGCAAATTCAACGAATCCAAGGCCTGGTCGAGCGATTCGAATGCCAGGGTGATGCAGGCCACCTTCCTGTGCCTCACCCATAATCTAACCGTATTATTTGAACGCGGGCTGGCCGACGAAGGCATCGACGACGTGGCGGAGCGAAAGCGGCAGCAGGCTCGCCTCCAAAAAGAAATCGCCCTCGCCCATAAACATTCACGCCCCATGAGCACTCTGCTCACCAATGTGCTCCGCCCTCTAGCAGCCTGTCGGACTTAGGATTAAAATAACATTAAAGGTTGAGTATCAACGTATAAAGAATTTTTATACGTCCATGGCCACACGATTCGTCATTATAGATCGGGACACCCCGTTGCTGCTGCCGCCGGACTTGCGCGATTGGGTGCCGTCGAGCCATCTGGTGCACTTCG
>Ga0209390_10002589_pt1 | contig 31308 bp, 15 predicted proteins | sample BON01_FD_187212 | JGI IMG/M metagenome (GOLD analysis project Ga0209390, IMG submission 187212) | Freshwater microbial communities from Lake Bonney liftoff mats and glacier meltwater in Antarctica - BON-01 (SPAdes) (version 2) | ecosystem: Environmental > Aquatic > Freshwater > Ice > Glacier...
CCCCGCACACCCCCCAAAAAACCCTTCATTCCCCGCAGATGACGCCCCTGAGCGACCGCCTCCTCATCCGCCCCATCGAGGACGAGCCCAAGACCGCCGCCGGCATCCTCCTGCCCAAGGGCCCCCCCAAGCAGGGCGGCGACGCCCACTTTGGAGAGGTGCTCGCGGTCGGCGCCGATGTCAAGGCGGCCATTAAAGCGGGCGACAAGGTGGTGTTCAACAAGTACGCCATGGCCGAGGTGGAGGTGCCGGGCGGGGACGTGGTGTTCGTGGCGGAGAAGAGCGTCATCGGGGTGCTCGAGGAGTGAGGGCGCCGGGGAGGCGCCGCCGCGCGCTTTTTAGTCGTTTGACGTTGACGGGGCCCCCCCGCTTTTTTATTCTCGTCGAGCTTTTGCGGTTTGGCATTCTTCTGCAGGTGTAACAAAGATCATCTGGTCCGAAACTTTGTCCATGTCTACCACCACACACCACCACCATCACCAACACCACCACCACCACCACCACCACCACCACCACCACCACCTCCTCACGCCACAGGCGCCGCCGCCGCCGCCACCGCCGCCGCGGGCGCCGCCGCCCTCCCGCCCTTTCTCTTTGTGGCCGTCGGACCCGCCTTTGCCGCCTTCTCGGCCATGACGGCCTCGGCCATCTCGCGCATGCGCTCCTGCTGGTCCGCCGCCACCATCCCCCGGATGCAGTCGTCCAGGTCCCCGTCCAGCGTCTTGTTCAGGTCGTAGTTGGCCTTGAGGCGGTGGTCCGACACGCGCGAGTCCTTGAAATTGTAGGTCTTGATCTTCTCGCTGCGGTCGCCCGTGCCCACCTGCGACGCCCGCGCCGCGCGCTGCTCCGCCTGCCGCCGCGCGACCTCGGCCTCGAACAGCTTGGCGCGCAGGATGGCCAGCGCGCGCTCGCGGTTGGCCGCCTGCGTGCGCTCCTCCTGGCAGAACACGCGGATGCCGGACGGCTTGTGCACCAGGTCGATCGCCGTCTCGACCTTGTTGACGTTTTGCCCTCCCGCGCCGCTGGCCCGCGCAAACTTGATCTCCACCTCGCGCATGTCGAGCACGAGCTCGACCTCGTCCGCCTCGGGCATGATGGCGACCGTGGCCGTCGACGTGTGCACGCGGCCCGCGGCCTCGGTGGCGGGAACGCGCTGCACGCGGTGGACCCCGGCCTCCCACTTGAGTTTTGAGTAGACGGGCGACTCGGCCGAGCCCCCCGCTTTCACCTGAAGCACCACCTCTCGGAACCCGCCGCTGTCGGCCGCCTGCGAGCTGACCACCGACGCGCGCCACCCCTGGGCGAGGGCGTAGCGCTGGTACATGCGCAGCAGCTCTCCTGCCCAGATCCCGGCCTCCTCGCCGCCCGCGCCCGCGCGCACCTCGAGCAGGATGTCGCGGTCGTCTAAAGGGTCGCGCGGGAGCATCAGCACTCGCAGGTCGGCCTCCGCCCGCGACACTTTCGTCTCGAGCTCGGCCACCTCCTCGCGCGCCATCTCGACCATCTCGGCGTCGCCCTTGCCGTCGCCCAAGGCCTGCGTTTCGTCCTTGTAGAAGCGGCGCGCCGCGACTGAGGCGACGTCGAGGGCGGCGATTTCGCGGAACAAAGTGACGGCGGGCTCGAGCTCGCCCGCCGCTTTGGCGACGCGCTGAAACTCTTCTGCATCGCCCGCGACCTCGGGCTGGGCCATGCGGGCCTGGAGCTCGTCGTAGGTCTCCTCGGTGGCGCGCATCTTGTCGACGAGGTAGCCCTCGAGGGCGCGCGGGGGCGAGGGCAGCGGGCGGCGGGAGGACGGGGAGAAGGGCGAGGGACGGCGGCAGGCCTCGGCGGCGGCGCGCGTCGGCGTCGGCGGCGGCGGCGCAGCGGCGACGGCCGGGCGGCCGCTGGTGCTCGCGAGCGCGCCGGCCGAGACGCGAGCACTGCTCGAGGAGAGGAGCATTGTCGTTGCCGTTGCGGTGGATGGATTGGTTGTCTGAGTCTCTCTCTCTCTGATGTGGCTGCGATTGCGGGGCGGCAGGCGGCGGAGAGAGAGAGCGAGAAGCAGGGGCTGTGGCTTTCCTCTTGCTGGGTTGAGCGTGCGTTGGATGTGGTCGATGTGGTGGGGTGTGCAGATGCAGAAGTACGTAATCGAGACGATTGCGGGGGGCGCTCGGGGATAGAGCTGACAAGGGGAGGAAGAGGAGGAGAGGAACAGGAGGAGAGGGCGGCCGGAAAGCCGTTCAAAAGCAGGGAGACGCCCTCCCTTTTTGCCACGCACATAAACGCACGTCGACGCTACATCCACACGTTCGCTCTCGCCCCTGGTTGTGAGATCGATTGTACACAAATTCTTCGCCAAGTCACCAAAAACAAACGGCGCGACGCGGACGACGCCACGCCCGCATCTGGCTCGGATCGCGCTCCCCTTGTTCCAATGTCTTCTCGTTCCCCGCCCCCCGCGCTCGAGCTACTCCCCCCGCTCCAGGCCCACCAGCTCGAGCTCGAACACCACGTCCTTGCCCGCGAGCATCGGGTTGGTGTCCAGCCGCACGCTCCCCTCGTCCAAGGCAACCACCAGCGCCTCGGCGCCGTTGGCCAGCTCGACAACCATGCCCTCGCGCAGGCCGCCGTGGCTGTTGTTATGTTGTTTTTGAGGGGTGGTGTGTGTTGACGTGTTGTTGAGTTGGTTGTTGTGGGGGCGGGCGTGCGAATGAACCCGATTTCGCGTCCGGAAGGTTTTTTGTTTTTGAGGGCGCGCGCGCTGCAACCCCGGACGATGCGGCCGCGAACGCTTTGCAGGCGAGGCCCTCTCGGGTCTCCTCAAGCGCGTGCGCGCCCCCTCCCCCCTGTCCAACCATGTCCACACAAAACTGCGCACCTCTTGTACCGCCCCTCGAGCCGCGCCACCTCGTCGTGCGCGCGCGGCACCGTGAACAGGCGCGCGGCGTCCCAGGGCCCCCCCTCTGCGCGCACCTCGGCGCGCCCGCCCAGCGGCAGGCCGCGCACGGCGTCGTCGAACGCGTCAAAGATGGGATTGTTCTGCGCACAGCCCGCGCCCACCTCGAAGGTCAAGGGCTCACGATCGCCGTCCTCGCCGTCGCCGTCCTTGCCGTCCTCGCCGCCGTTTCCGCCGGCCGTCACGTCGCCGCGCGGCGCGGAGGCGACGATGGCGCCGCCGCCGCGGCTGCACGAGAGGACCGCGCCGGACTGGGCGTCGCGGCACGACCAGTGGACGCGGACGACGTCGCCCTCGACGGCGACGACGGGGGCGGGCGCGGCCGCGGCCGCGGCCGCGGGCGCGCTGGGGTCCTGGCAGCGGCAGGCAGGCGGCGCGCGCCGGCGACGCGGGCGGCGCGGCGGGTCGTTTTGCCCGCCGCAGATCGGGGCGCGCGCGCGTTGCAGGCCTACCGATGGCGTCATCGTTGTCGGCCGGTAGCTGGTCGACGCCGCCGCGCTGCTGCGTGCCCGCAGCTGCGCGACGGAGCTGCTCATTGTTGCTCGCTCTTGGCGATTGGGTGAAAGATTGAGGGGTCGGGGCGCCTTGAGACGCGCGCGCGCTCTCGACTGCTTTCTGTCAATGCCACGAGAGATGTGGGGGTGCCAAGGGTGGAATTGGCGCCGGGAAGTTGTCGTGGATTTTTTTTCGTTAGGGACACACACTTGCGTTGCCACACGCGTGAAAAACCCGATTGCCACTCCGCCGTCGCCGCCGCCCAAAAGTATCTCTTTTTTCTCTTCCTGGATGGCAAACAAGGCGCCTCCCCACGTTCGCCCGTTTCCCATCACCCACATTCCTATCGGCCACTTACACCTACTCCCCCTCCACGCACACGCACCCATTCCCCGCCACCCGCATTCCCATCCGCAGATCACTCCAAGCACCAGTCCCCCCCCCTTCAAAAAGCGCCGCTTCGAGAGAAAAACCCCCTGCTGTCGACAGAGGAGAGGCCACGCGCCATCGGCCGCCGATTCCTCCGTCCGCCTCGAAGATCGTTCTGGACCGCCCAGTCGCGCATCTGGTTTACGCGACCCTCTGCGTCGTGAACACGACCTCTCGGCCCCGTTTCCTGCCCACCTGAACACCCGGGCGGGCGCGAGAGAGCGAGCCGGGCAGGCCGTCGCAGCCACTCCCGCGCGGAGCGTGTGCCGGGCGTGTGCCTCGACAAAAAAGAGAACAAAGTCCACAGCCCCCCCCCCCCCCCCCCCCCCCCCGGCGACAAGAGTCATCATGGCTGTCTCCCCGTCCTCTCACGGCGCCAAGGTGGTCGACGAGCTCCCCTCGGGCGGGACCGGCTCCCCCACCCACGACGACGCAGCCGCGGCCGCGTCGCTCGCGCGCCGCCGCCGCCTGGCGGCCGCCGGAAAGGTCGCCGCGCTCGTCGCCCTCGGCGCGGGCATCGCCCTCGCCGTCGCCCTCCCGCTCCTGCTGCCCGCCGCCCGCGCCAAGGGCAGCGTCGGCGCGGCGGCGCCCGACTCCCTCGCCCCCTCCTCCGCCTCCTCTACCGAGGCGATCGAGGGCGCCCGGCGCGAGGTCTTCCTGCAGGCCGAGCCTCTCGAGGGGTGGGTCTGGAACCCCCACCCCAAGGGCGCCGCCTGGGACGGATGCCACGCCGCGCGCCTCGAGCCCGGCAGCGACGCCGCGCTGACGGCCACGGGCGGGCCGCTCGGCCCGACCTCCACAAAGGCGGTGTGGCGCGCCTACACGGACGCGACCTTCTCGGAGGCGCTGCCGCACGAGGCGCACCTGGGCCTGCTTGGGCCCACGATCCACGCCGAGGCGGGCGACGCGCTCATCGTCGCCGTCCGCAACGCGCTGCCCTTCCCCGTCAACTTCGAGGCCGGCGGCCTCGAGCTCGCCGCCGGCGGCGGCGCCCCGCCCGCCCTCAACACCAACGACACGGCCACGCTCACGTGGCGCGTGCCCGAGAGCGCGGGCCCCACGGGCGAGCCGGCCCAGGAGGGCGACGGAGAGGCGTCCGCCGCGCCGACGAGGCCCTGGCTCTACCGCTCGACGGTCGACCAGGTCGCGCACGTGCAGGCGGGCCTGTCGGGCGTGCTGGCGATCGCGGCGCGCGGGGGCCTCGACCCGTCGACGGGGCGGCCCAGGGGCGTCGACCGCGAGTTCGCCGTGCTCATGCAGGCGTTCAAGGAGGACATGTCGCCTTTTTACGCGCGCGACGCCTCGGCGGCCGCGCGGCGGCTGCTGGTCGTGGCGCCGCCCGCCGCCGCCGGCAAAAACGGCACCGCCAAAAAGGCGGTGGCGGCCCCCAGGACGCGCAGCAAGGCCGACGCCGGGTTGCTGGCCGCGATCGACGCGGCCGAGGCCTCGGGCGACGACGCCGCGCTCGCCGCCGCCGCCACGGCTGCGCTCGTCGCGCGCGGCGGTGAGGCGGGCGCCGAGCTCGACGGCGGCGAGGACGCGCTGCTGGTCGCGAGCACCAAGCACTCGGTCAACGGCTATCTGTACTGCTCCATCCCGCAGCTGGACATGCGCGAGGGCGAGCGCGTGCGCTGGTACGTGGCGGCCTTCGGGTCCGAGGAGGCGCTGCACACGGCGCACTGGCACGGAGTTGTGCTGCAGGATCCCGAATTCGGGCGCCGCACCGACCAGATCGTGGTGCAGGCGGCCGAGGTGAAAGCCCTGGACGCCGCGCCCGCGGACAACGTCGGCAAGTGGCTGTTGCACTGCCATTTGGACGACCACATGATGCAGGGCATGATGGCGACGTTCCGCGTGCTGCCCAAGGGGGAGGGCGGCGAGGAGGAGGCCGGGGCCGAGGCCGAGGGCGGCGCCGCTGGCGGCCGCCGCCGCACCCGCCGCCGCGCCTCTGCGCGCCGCGCCCTGCGCGCCGCCGCCCCCTCCGACGCCGCCCCCGACGGCGGCAAGGTCCGCGAGCACTTCATCGCCGCCGAGGCCGCCGAGTGGGACTACGCCCCCTTTGGCGGCGAAATGTGCACGGGCTCGCTCAAACCCTTTGGCGAGGGCGCCTCGGTCTTCCTCGGCGACGCGCCCGACCGCCTCGGCCGCAAGTATCTCAAGGCGCGCTACGTCGCCTACACGGACGCCACTTTTAGCGAGAAGAAGCGCGTGGGGCCCGAGTGGGAGCACCTGGGCCTGGTCGGGCCCGTGCTGCGCGCCGAGGTCGGCGACCTGCTGCGCGTGACGTTTTTGAACAGGGTCGACATTTCCGGCGGCGCCGGCAAGAACGGCACGGCGCTCGGCCCGCTGCCCCGCCTGTCGATGCACCCGCACGGCGTCCTCTACGACAAGGCCTCCGAGGGCGCCCTGTACGACGACGGCACCCCGCCGTCCCAGCGCCAGGACGACGCCGTCCCGCCCGGCGGACGCAACGTTTACGAGTGGCGGGTGCCGGCGCGCTCGGGCCCGGGGCCGGGCGACCCCTCCTCGGTGTTTTGGCTGTACCACTCGCACACGAGCGAGGCGACCGACCACCACGCGGGTCTGTTTGGGGGGATCATCGTGACGCGGCCAGGGCTGGCGAACGAGGACCTGACTCCCAAGGACGTCGACCGGTGAGTGGCTCCCCCCCCTTTGAACTTTTTTTTCTTGTTTGTCGAACAAACTTTGTTTTTTAGCGCGCGCGCGCCCCCCCATTTTTTTTTCTTTTTCCTCGCGCACGCCGCCGCCGCCGTTCCTGGTCTATTTTTCGATCGCTTTTGGCTCACGCCCAAGATCCTGCCTCCCCCCGCCGCCCCCCAACAACACAACCATACTCAAACCACAAACCAAAACAAACATAAAAACCCAAAACAGCGAGTTTGTCCTCGGCTTCACCATCCTCGACGAGCTGAAATCGTTCATGCTCGACGCCAACATCGCGCGCCCGCCGCCCGCGCCCGCCGCCGGCGCCGCCAAGACGCGCCGCAACGCCACCGCCCTCGCCGCCCTGCTCGAGGACGGGGACGCGGGCTTCGCCGAGTCCAACCTCAAGCACGCGGTCAACGGCTTCATGTACTGCAACCTCCCGGGCCTCGAGATGCGGCGCGGGGTGCCCTCGCGGTTCCACTTTTTCGCGCTCGGCGGGGGGAGCGACATGCACACGCCCTCGAGCGCAGAGGTGACGGCCTTCCTGTCGGGCCACCGCCGGCAGGCGCTGCAGCTGCTGCCCGGCGCCTTCTTCTCGACCGACATGACCCCGCCCGTGGCCGGACAGGGCATGCTGCAGTGCGCGGTGGCCGACCACGTGTCGGGCGGCATGAGCACTCTCTTCTCGGTGACGGCAGAGGGCGGCGGCCCGGGGCTCGACGCCGCCGCGGCCGCCGCCGCGCCCGAGCGCGTCTTCTTCGTGGCGGCCGAGTCCGTCGACTGGGACTACGCCCCTCTGGGCGGCAGCGCGGCGGGCGGGACGACCAACGGCTGCCCGGCGACCGGAGCCGTGCCGCTGACCGAGGACGAGCGCGTCTTTACGATCACCAACGAGGGCGGGGTCGGATCGCGCTACCGCAAGGCGCGCTTCGTGCTCTATGAGGACGAGAAATTCGAGACGCCCGTCCCCGGCAACGGCTACAGCGTCGGGGGCGAGGGAGGTGCGGGGTCCGGGCTGGTCGTGCCCGAGGGCTGGACGGGCCTGACGGGCCCGCTGCTGGGCGCCGAGGAGGGCGACCGAATCGTTGTGCACTTCCTGAACCGCCTGCCGTTCGAGGCGAGCGTCCACCCCTCGGGCGGGTTCGTGTCCCTCGGCGGCGAGGAGGAGGGGGGCGGGAAGGAGGCGGCGGGGACCAAGGCGGGGGCCAAGAAGGACACGCCCGCCGCCAAGGCCGCGCCCGCGCCGGCGTCCGGCCGCCGCCGCCTGCTCATCACGGCGGGCGAGGCCGCGGGCGAGGCCGCCGTCGCCGCCGCCACCAGCAGCCTGTCGTCGGAGGCCGGCGTCGCGCCGGGGGGCGCGCGGCGGTACGAGTGGCTCGTGCCCGAGGGCGCGGGCCCCGGGCCCAACGACGGCGACGTGGTGGCCTACTCCTACTCGTCGGGGGCGTCGCCGATCGCGCACGCCAACGCCGGGCTGGTGGGCCCCGTGCTGGTCTACGCAAAGGGCAAGATGCCGCCGCCGCAGCAGCAAGCGGCGGACGGCGACGGCGGCGGCGGCAGCGACGCCGCCCTGGGCTCGGCCGAGCGCCCCCTCGTCCTCCCGCTCTACCTGGCCGTCATGAACGAGATGGGCTCGCCCTTCTTCGAGGACAACGTCGCGCGCGCGGAGGCGAGCGCCGGCCCCGGAGGCGTTGTCGTCGACCGCGAAGCGCTCACCTTTCCCGAGTCCAACCTCATGCACCAGGCCAACGGCTACCTGTACTGCAACCAGCCGGGCTCGTTGGCGCTGCCGCTCGGCACGAACGTGCGCTGGATCGTCTTTGGCTTTGGCTCCGAGACGGACATGCACTCGCCCGTTTTCGCGGGGCAGCGCGTGACGAGTCCCCTTGCCTCGGGGGGGACCTACACCGTGGGGCTGATGCCCGCGTCGACCGCCGTGGTCGAGATGGAGGCGGTGGCCACGGGGGCGTGGGAGGCCTACTGCGCGGTGACGGACCACTACTTTGCGGGGATGCGCGTGCGGATGCTGGTGGTCTGATCTTTTTTGTTTGTTTTTGTTGTAGTTTTTTTTTTTTTTTCAACTTGCGCCTCCCGACCCCCCCTTTGCTCATCCCCCCGCCTCCCGCCGAGCTTCCAGACAAATCCGCGCGCGCCTGGGGTGCCTACTACCATCTGCTCGCCCGTTCGTACGTATTGGACCTACGCCCCTGCAAGACGGCAGCGACGACGCGCCGATCTCTTATTATTATTGGTTTTTTTTCTTCCGCGCGCGCAAAGAATCTTTTCATCCGCGCCGCCGGGCGCACCGCCGCAACAACAATCCCACACCCGCGTATTAACCCCCCCCTACCCCTCTCACCCGAGGGTTGGAACAGGGTCCCACGACATAGGATGCAGCAGCACTGCATCGGGGTAGTGAATCAGCGTGTACTGTAAATAGTTGGTTTTCGGTCGGCTTTGATAACACGCCGATCAAAGCGGTTTGTTTGCGTTTCCGAGAAAATGAAAAAAACGAAAAAAACGAAAAAAACGAAAAAACGAAAAAAAACTGGGTGCGGGTGTGCATATTCTTATTTGCTCGTTCTAGCCGTGCGGCTGGGCCTTGACCGCGATCCCCTTGACGGCCGCGCGGCTCTGCCACCACACGCGGCGCGTCGGGACTGCCGCGGTCGCCGCCGCCGCCGCCGCCGCCGTGCGCGTTGCGGCGCCCGCCGCGCCCGCTCCCCCGCGCCCGGCCGGCGTCACGGCCGCTCCTCCTGCCCCTCCTCCCCCCTCCTCCGTTCCCCGCGGCGCAGGCGCCGGCGCCAGCAGTCGGATGTCGAGCGTCAGCGCGCAGTTGCCCTTGCGCGGCGCCGACGCCACGGGACCAAAGTCGACGCCTGCTCCTCCTCCTCCTCCGGCGAGGCAGCCAGGCGTGCCGGCGGGCGCGCCCGGCGTCCGCTGCTGCTGCTGCTGCTGCTGTTCTTGCGGTAGCGGCGGCGGCGGCGGCGGCGGCGGCGGCACCCCCCCGCGGCACGGCAGGTAGTGCGCGCCGCTGCAGCAGGTCGGCTGCGGGGCCGCGGAAGCGCTAGACCCGCCAAAGACGCCACCGCCATAGTCGCCGCCGTCGTGCCCGCCCAGCACGGCCGAGGCGGCCGCCGCCGCCGCGGCGAGGCGCGCCGCTCGCCCAGGAGCGCCGCTGCCGCCGACGCCGCCGCCGTTGCCGCCGCTCGGCCGGCGGTTCTCCTGCTGCTGCTGCTGATCCTCGTCCGGCACGTCCTCCGCGTAGAGCACAAACATTTTGGTCGGGCCGAGGACGTCCGCCCAGGCCTCCACGTCGGCGTGCCGCGCCACGAGCGCGCGCAGGACGCGCCGCGCCTCGCGCGATGCGGCCGCTGCCGCCGCCGCCGCCGCTTCTGCCGCCGCTTCTGCCGCAGCTGCCGCCGCCGCTGCTTCTGCTGCCGCGCCGTGGGCGACGTTCTCGTCGCCTCCTCCCGCCGCCGCGCCCTCGCCCCCGCCCTCCCCGTCCTGCGCCGCGAGCTGCTGCGGCAGCCAGATGCGGTAGACCTCCCGCGCGCGCGAGGGCGACGGCCCCAACGCGAGGACGAGCGCCGGCCCGCCCTCCTCCTCCTCCTCCTCCTCCTCCTCCTCCTCCTCGGCTCCCGCTTCCGCTTCTGCCGCCGCCGCCGCCGCAGACGCCGCCCCCTTTGTTTGCCGCGGCCGCCGGAGCGCCGCGTCCGCCGCCGCCATCACGTCGCTCATCTGGCGCCCGTACTGTTTGTTGTTGTTGTGGCGCGTGCTTGTGTGTTTGGTTTGTTTGGTTTGTTTTCCCAGCGAGGGGGACGACGTGTGAATCTGCAACGAGCGAGAGTAGCGAGGGCGGGGACCACGAGCGCGGCCGTCGCCATCACCATCGCCGTCGCCCAATCAAAAACGCACCTTGGTCGCGCGGCGCGCCGCCGCCGAGCGCAGCTCCCTCTGCTCGAGCGTCGTGAGCCACGCCTCGAGCTGGTCGCAGGGGGCGTGAACCTGCCCGCGCGCGAACTGCAGGTGCTTGACCACCTCGCGCACGGTGCGCGACAGCACGGATCGCGAGCAGGCGCACGACAGCCGAACGTCGACGCGGTGGTGCTCGTGCTGGGGCACGCGCCGCGCGCCCGGCTGCCGATTGTCCTGCTCCTGCTGCTGCTCGCGCTTGCGGCGGAGCATTCTCGTCTGGTGGGTGGAGAGAGAAGAGGGACAGGCGCGAGCTGTCGCTGCAAGTGATTTGGAGTCCCTTGTTCGTGTGAAGAGACAGAGAGATGGAAACCGATTGCGATGGGTGTGTTGAAGAGGTACCAGAGCTACTCCTGTGGTCGTGGTGCGACGGAGCGGCGCCCTCCCCGTATCAGCAGCGCCGACGGAAGCGCTCGCCGTCGGCCGACGCCGACGCCGACGCCGACGCCGACGCCGACGCCGACGCCGACGCCGACGCCGACGCCGACGGTTCTCGTTTCCCGCGATCGTCGGCCCGCGACCGTCGGCCTGCAGCGGCGCTCGTCCGGCGCCGAGGGCGGCGGCGGCGGCGGCGGCGGCGAGGGCCGCGCCGCGCGGCGGCGATCGGGCGGCGGCGGCGGCGGCGGCGGAGGCGCCAGGGCCGCGACCGTAGCGTGCTGCTCCTGCTGCACGGCCGCGAGCCCCTCGCGCAGGTTTGTTGGAGGGGCCCGCGCAAACCAAAAAAGGGCAGGAGATGATCGGACAGCCAGTAGACCGATTCCTTGCCCAGAATACTACCGAGCGCACAAGCGCAAGCGCAAGCGCAACGAACAAAGCAAGCGACCCTGTGCCCCGCCTGCCGCCGGCGGCCCCCTCGCTCTTGTGCGCGGCGCTCGACCGCATCCCCCCGTTCGAGCGCTCGCGCACAAGCCAAATGATGCTGCACCGCACGGCGGCGGCGGCGGTCCCGAGCGCCGCGCCGCCGACGCCGAGAGAGCACATCAACGTGGTCACGCTCACCATGGACGGCTTGGCGCCGACGCCGACGCCACCGCAGCGGCAGCAGCAGCAAAGGCCCAAGGCGCGGCGGCGGCTGTCGTTCTCGTCCGCGTCGGCGGCGGCGACGGCGCTCGAGCCCCCTCCCGCTCGCGCCGCCGCTGCCGCCGGCGCCGCATCCGCCTTCGCCGCCCAAGCCCCCGAGACGGCCGAGCCCCCTGAAGCGGTACCAGCACCAGCACCAGCACCGGCACCAGCACCAGCACCGGCACCGGCATCAGCACCGGCACCGGCACCGGCACCGGCACCACTGTCGCCACCGCCACAGACGCCGCGCCAGGCAGACACCCGCCTAGCGCTGCAGTCCCGCTTGCTCTGCGCGTGGCGGGCGGACGCGCTCGAGCGGCGGGCCGGGCGGCTCGCGTCGGCCCTCGCGCGCGAGCGCGCGGCCAGGACCGCGCTCGCGCGCTGGCGGCGGCACTGCAGCGCCCGGACGCGCCCGCCGCCCGGCGACGGCGAGAAGAGCTCTCCCTATGCCGTCGCGCAGCTCGCCCTCTTTTTGGCCGCCTGGCGGCGGCACGCGCGACAGGCGGCCGGGGCGCGCGCGGCAGCGGCACACGCGGCGCGGCGGCGGGCGGCCTGGGCCGTGCGGCTGTGGCGGCTGGGCGCGGTGGTGGGCAGAATGGAGCGGCAGGATCAGGAGGAGGAGGAGGGGGAGGAGGTGGCTGGTGGCGCGGAGGGTCCGGCGGCAGGAGCGGCGGGAGCGGCAGGAGCGGCGGGAGCAGCAGCAGCAGCAGCGGCAGCAAAACCCACATTGCCGCGGTCTCCGGTCGTCGCGACCGATGTGAAGCGGCGAGCTCCCGTGGTGCCTAGGTGGATGGTCGAGGATTGAGGGCTCGTGGCATGCCGCGGGCCTCCACCCACGAGCTCGTTTTTGAGACGGACAAACGCGCGCTCATGCCGTCAGGATTTTTTCTGCCGCTTTGGCGAAATCAAAAAAGCCTTGGACTCTCTCTATCTCTCTCTCTCCTTCTCCAAGAAAAAAAAACCCATCCGGCAGCAATACGCGCACATTCTTCGACACGCACGCACTCGAATACGCCGATCGCCGCGCACTTTCACACACGTTGTTGCCCAAAGCGAAAAAAAGAAAAAGCGAACCACAAGCGAAAGGAGGAAAACGGCAAGGCGGCGGCGGCTGTTTGCTCGAACAGGAATGGGCCGCATCGTCCCCTACCAGGCCGCCATGCAGCGCGTGCTGCACGGCCTCGAGTGTCACGATGAGCTGACGTGCTGCGAGTCGGACAGCGAGGACGGCGGCGGCGGCTCGCAGGAGGACCGCGCCGCCGACAGGGCCGGCCGCCTCGGCCGCCTCGCGTCGCGTTTCGCCCGCGCCACGGGCACGCCGATCACGCCTGACGAGCTCCAGGCCAAATGCAAGGCGCCCGACGGCGAGTTCCACAGGCTGCGCGAGGAGCTCATGGACGCCGTGGTGCGCTACTGCGAGCGCAACGACGACTGGGCGCCGCTCGAGGCGATCGAGGACGGCGACTTTGACGGCGCGCTCGAGACGGCGGCCGGGCGCCTGGCGGCGGGCCTGTCGGCGGTCGAGCTCGGCAAGGCCAAGACGCTGCCGATGCTCATCTTGAAGGTGGCGCACCGGATAGCGACGCGGCCGCGCGCGGCGGCGGCGTCGGGCGGGGCCAAGTGAGCGGGCGGCCAGGACATCGACGAGGCCGCCCCCTTTGTGGCCGACGCGCTGCCGTCGTGGCGCGTTGGTGGGTTTTCTCTTTCGGAGGGAGGAGCGGGATGTCGTCAGGCGAGGCCAAAGTGAGCGGGCGGGGGCTGGTGGCGAGAACGACGAGGTCCCCTGCTGTTCAACGCGCCGCCGTCGCGCTCTGGTGGGTTTTTCGGAAAAGGAGAGGGCAAGACAGAGAGAGAAAAAGGAGCATTGGAATGCTGCGCGTTGCAAGCAAGAGGGGGGGCGCCGCGCCGATTTGCGCGCTCCGCGCTCATTTCTTCGAAGCACACGCTCTTTTCAACAAACAACGTCTCTTACAAATCCCATAATCGCCTCAGTCCTCCTCCTCCTCCCCCTCCCCCCGCCCTCCGGCGGCCCCCCCCGGCCCCCCCGGCGCCAGCAGCTCCTCCGGCAGCAGCGCGAACGCGGCGACCGAGTCCCCCGGCGCCACCCGCATCACGCGGCTGCCCCTGGCCGCCCGGCTCAGGCAGGGGACGCTGGCGGCGGCGCAGCGCGTCAGCAGGCCGCCGGACGTGGCGACGAGCACCTCGGCGCGGGCCCCCGGGGGCACCACGCGGGCGTGCACGAGCCGGGGGCGGGGGGCGGCTGCGGCGGCGGCGGCGGACGGGGAGGCGGCGCGGCTGGCGCGCTTGGCGGCGGCGGGCTTGCCGTCGCGGTCGCCGCCGCCGACGCCCGTCGCCGACGCGGCCAGGACGGCCGCTGACGCCGCGCGGAAGGCCATGACCCCCTGCGTCCCGCGCCCCTTGACGGGGAAGGCGTGCAGGGGCACGCGCTTGCCGAAGCCGTTGCTGCCGATGAGCAGGAGCCAGGGCCCGTCGTCCAGGGGCGAGGAGGCGGAGGAGCTGCGGCGGGCCGACGCCGCGCGCGTGCGGCGGCGCCCTTTGGCGCCAGCCAGCACGTCGGCGGCGGCCGTCGCCGCGCGCGCGAGGGCGGCGGCCGCGCCCCCTTCCTCCTCCTCCGTGTCGTCCTCCTCCTCCTCGTCCGGGCCCGTGAGCGGGTCGTCCTCGTCGTCCCCGACCGCCAGGGTCTCGCGCTGCGCGGCCACATCCGCCGCCTCCTCCGGCGCCAGAACGCACATCGCGACCAGCTCCTCGCCCGGCGGAAGCTTCATGCCGCGGATGGAGCCCGCGGAGCGGCTTGTGCCGCGCACCGAGCGCAGGCGGAAGTGGACGACGCGCCCGCCGCTGCTCGCGAGCAGGGCGGTGGCACCGACCGCCGCAGCGACGGCCGGCGTCTTGGGCGGTGCGGGACCGCCGCTGCTGGTCCCGTTGCCGTTGTTGCTTTCCGCGGCAGCGGGCACGGGGGGCAGGGCCACGGCCGCGGCCACGACGCGGTCGCCCGGCGCGAGCTTGATGGCCTGCGCGCCCGTGCGCCGGAGCGCGGGGCCGAACGCGCTCAGCGGGGAGCGCTTGATCTTCCCGCCGGCCGTGGCGATGACGACAAACGGCTCGCTCGCGACCTCGCCGTCGCCGTCGCCGTCGCCGTCGCCGTCGCCGTCGCCGTCGCCGTCGCCGTCGCCGTCGCCGTCGCCGTCGGTCTCGAGATCAGAATCTTCGATCTCGAGATCCCCCGCCACCACGGCCTCGTCCTCCTCCCCCTCGCCCGCGGTGGCGAGCCCGGCGCCATCCTCCTCGTCCTCGAGCGACGCCGCCGCCGCCGCCGCCGCCGCCGCCGCGCCGCCGCCGCGCCGCGCCGCCGCGCGCCGGTCCGCCGCCGCCAGCGCCGCGCCCTTGCCGCCGTCCCACCCGTGCAGCGGCAGCACGGCCGCCACCCTGTCTTCGGCGTCGAGCGCGAGAAGGGCCGCCAGCGCCGTCCCGCCCGCCGCGCGGCTGGTCTCGGGGACGCGATGCGCGGGCAGCACCAGCGCCCGGCCGGATTCAGTCAAGAACATCACGCGGTCGTGGGCCATGACCGCCGCCACCTCCTCGAGCGCGTCGGCGCCGCTCTTTGCGCGCGCGCCGGCGGCCGCCTTTCCGCGGCCACCGCGGCGCTGCGCGCCAAAGGCGTCGGCGGGCACGCGCTTGATGAAGCCGCGGCGCGAGAACAGCAGGAGGGAGGGGACGTTGGGCACGAGGGCCGCGTCGTCGTCGGAGCCGTCGCCGTCGGCCTCGGGCACGACCAGCACTGACGACAGAGACGACAAAGACGACGGCGACAACGCCCACGCGCCCGCCGCCGCCTCGGCCTCGGCGTACGCCGCGCGCGACACGCCCGCCGCGTACGCCGCCGCCGCGATGGCCCCCGCCGCAGGAGAGGGCAGGGGGCCCGACGCCGAGGAGGAGGGAGGCGCGGGCGGCGGCGGCGGCGGCACGGCAATCACAGCGCCGGGCAGGTACCTCAGGCGCGAGCGCCGCGGCGTGGCGTGCCGGTCCGCGACCGCCTGCGCCTCGCGCACCACCTCGGCGAGCACGGCCGCGCGGTCGGCCAGCAGCGCCTCGAGCTGCGCGGCCGTAGACGCGAGCTGCGCGGCCTCCTCGCGCAGCTTGCCCGACTCGAGCGCCGTCAGCCGCCGGAGCGTGAGGGCGAGCACCGCGTCTGCCTGCTCGGGCGACAGGCCGAACCGCGCCGACGACAGCTCGAGGCGGGCGGCGGGGCCGTCGGCCGCGGCGCGCACGGCCGCGACCACCGCGTCCAGCTGCGCCATGGCCAGGAGCAGGCCCTCGACCACGTGCAGCCGCGCGCGCGCCTTGCGCAGCCGAAAGGCGGCGCGCCGCTCGACCACCGTTGCGCGAAAGTCGAGCCAAGTCTGCAGCGCCTCGCGGAGCGGCAGCGGGCGCGGCGACCCGCCGACCAGCGCCACCATGTTTGCGCTGAAGCGCTGCTGCAGGCGCGTGTGGCGCAGCAGCTGCGCCCGCACCGCGTCCGGCTGGAACCCGCGCTTGACCTCGACCACCACGCGCACACCGTCGCGGTCGCTCTCGTCGCGCACGTCGGCGATTCCCTCGAGCTGCCGGGCGTCGACGAGCTCGGCGATCCGGGCGACCAGGTCCGACTTGCACACCTGGTAGGGGAGCTCGGTGACGACGATGCGCACGGGGCCCGTGGAGGAGGCCGGGGGGGGGGCCGGGCCGTCGTCGTCAAAGGGAGAAGGGGAGGACGGCGCGGCGGCGGCGGCGGCGCCAGCAGCGGAGCGGGCGGCGGCGGGGCGGCGGCGCGCGGGCGCCTTGCCGCTGCCCTTGCCCTTGCCGCCCTTGCCGCCGCTTTTCTCTTCGTTGTCGTCGTCCGTCTCGAACGCCATCCTCGCGCGCACGATCACGCCGCCCGAGCCCGTCTCGTACATCTCGGCGCTCCCGGCCCCGACCAGCACGTCGCCGCCCGTGGGAAAGTCCGGCGCCGGCACGAAGGCCATCAATTCTCGAGAGGTGGCGCGCGGGTTGGCCGCCAGGTGCCGCGCCGCCGCGACCACCTCGGCCAGGTTGTGCGGGGGAATCTTGGTCGCGATGCCCACGGCGATGCCCTGCGCCCCGTTGACCAGGAGCAGCGGCACTTTTGCGGGCAAGACAAGCGGCTCCTCCTGCGCGGCGTCAAACGTCGGCGCAAAGTCGACCGTCTCCTCGGCGAGGCCGTCGAGCAGCGCGTCCTCGGCCACCGCCGCCAGCCGGCACTCGGTGTAGCGCATGGCCGCGGGCGGATCGTCGTCCAGGGACCCGAAGTTGCCGTGCCCGCTCACCAGCGGCTGGAGCATGCTGTGCGGCTGCGCCATGCGCACCAAGGCGTCGTAAACGGCGGCGTCGCCGTGCGGGTGGTACTTTCCAAGCACCTCGCCCACCACGCGCGCGCACTTGCGGTGCGGCCTGCCCGCGGACAGCCCCAATTCGTGCATGGCGAACAGGATGCGCCGGTGCACGGGCTTGAGGCCGTCGCGCGCGTCCGGGAGCGCGCGGCCCACGATCACCGACATGGCGTAGGCCAGGTAGGACCGCGAGGCCTCCTCGGACAGCTCGCGGTCCTCGACCCGCCCACCGCCGTTGCCGTTGCCGCCGTCTCCGCCGTTTCCGCCGTCCAGGACCGCCGTGCTGCCTCTCGACCCGCCCCCGCCGCCGCCGCCGCCGCTCGCGTCTCCGGGGGAGGGCGCGGCGGCGCCGTTGCCGAGGGCGGCGGCGGCAGGAAGGGGGGCGCGGGGGCGGCGGGCGCGGCGGCGGGGGGCGGCGGCCGCCGCAAAGGCGCGGGGGGCGGAGGCGGCGGCGGCGGCGGCGGCGGCGAGCGGGGGCAGGAGGGGGCGGGGCTGGTGGTCGCCGCTGGCGCCGGCACTGGAGAGCAGGAGGGGCGCCGCCGTCTCGGCGGCTCTTGCTTGGCCGCCGCCGCGGCTGCTTCTGCTGGCGCGCGCTGCCGTCGCCGCCGCCGCCGCCGTCGACGGCTGCTGCTGCTGCCCTAGGAGCGACGTGAGCCGCGCCGGCGGGTGCGCCTGGGCGCCTTGCGGCGGCGGCGGCGGCCGCGCGTGCCCGGGGGCGTGCGGGAGCAGTGCCTGCTGGTTTTGATTCGAGGTGGGGAGTGTTTGAAAGGGGAGTCGCCGTCAGGTCGTCGCCGTCGCGTCGAGGCGCCAAGCGCTCGCGCGTTTTCGGATGGCGGATCGCGCAGGGCTGATAGCTCGCCCGGCGACGCATCCGCGTGTGTACGCGTCGCTCAGCCATCGGGAGGGGCTGGGCCGAGGGCTGTGGCAGGCGCGCGTCCCCCGTGGAAGGGGCGCATGGTTTTGGCCGCCGGGCCACCGAAACGCACCCGAAACATCCTCGAGCTCCTTCTCATGCAGCAGGGGAGTCGATGGGAGGTAAGGAGGCGCGCATTTGATGCATCAGTGGGGTTCGTTCGCGGCGTAGGATTGTACGGGAGGGGGCTTCATCCAGGGCAGTTCGCTAAGCGAACTTTTCGCTTCAAGAACGTCGCCTCGCCTTCATCAAAAAGCGCGCGCCATCACCATCATCGCTACACCCACCACACCATCATCATCATCCAGCAGCAACACGCCCTCAATAAAGCAGGATTGGCGGGCGCATAGCACTCGAAAACCCTCCCCCGAACTTGTCGAAACCCGAAACGCGAAACCAATCTCCCGCCAATCATGGACCTCCTCGACGAGTTCGAGCACGTCAAGGCGTCGCACGCCGGCTTCGACGGCCGCCCGGGGACCCCCGAGCTCCTGCCCCCGATCGGCGGCGACCTGGAAGGTGGCGACCTCGACGGCGTCGGCGGCGGCGAGTGGGGCGCGCCGTCGGCGGCGTCCTCGCTCGCAGACTACACCCAGCCCCTCGCGCTCGACCCGGCCGTGCGGCACGCGGCCCGCGGGCGCGGGCAGGTGGTCGCCGCGGCCGCCGGCGGTGGCACCCTGGCGCTGGCCACGTCGCGCGGCTTCGCCGAGTGGTACGAATGGGGCGGCGCCGACGGCGCCGAGCGCTGCGGCGACGTCGCGCTCGTGCCGGGCGCCGCCGGCGGCAGCGCCGCCAGCGCGGCGGCGTCCCCATCCTCCTCGTCCCAGGCGGCGTCGCAGGCTCGCGTGCAGCGGCTGTTTGTGGACCCGTCCGGAACGCACCTGCTGGCGCTGGTGCGGCACGGCGGCGGCGGGGGTGCCAACGGGACGGCGGCGGCGGCGGCAGGAGGCGCAGGAGGCGCGGCGTCGTCCGGCCCCCCAGCCGCCGCGGGCTCGGCGGCGGCGTCGACGTTCGAGGTGGTCTACGCGCGGCGAGGGTGGCCGCGGGCCAAGCCCCTGGCAAAGCTGCGCGGGCACGCCGTGTCGGCCGTGGCGTGGCCCTCCGCCTTGGCGGGGGCCGCTGACGAGGACGGCAGCGCCGACGAGCAGCGGGGCGCCGCCGCCTCTGCCGCCGCGGGCAAGCGCAACAGCGGCAGCAGCAAAGGCAGCAGCGCCTCCCCAGTCGAAGAGACCGTTTCCGGCCTGCTCGTCGGCACCGAGGCCGGGTCGCTGCACCTGCTGTCGCTCGTAGTGCGCACGCCCGCGTCCGTGCTGCTCGCGTCATTGTCGCCCTCTGCAACGGCCGCGCAGACGCCCGCGGCGGCGGCGGCGGCCGCCGCCGCCGCGTCCGCCGCGACCGTCGAGGCGTCCGCCTGGCGCGAGCTCCTGCGCTTTAGCGACCGCCACGCCGCCTGTATCTGCTCGGCCGAGCAGGTCGAGCTGCCCCAGCTGGCCGCCCCCGCCGCCGCCGCCGGCTCGTCGCCGCAGCGACCAAACCACGAGAGCGGCCGGCGCCTGGTCGTCTTTGTCTGCACGCCCCGCGCCCTGTACGCCGCTGTCGGCGGCCCGGGATTGGACGGCGTCTTCGCGCACCTGGCCGCCCCGGGCGGCGAGGTGGCGTGGGACCCCGTGGTGCAGGCGTCCGTCGCGTCCCTGCACTCGCACCTCTCCCTCCACTGCCCGCGGCGCTTTTTTTTGCCGCAGGGGTTCGCGCTACGGGGGGCGGGCGGGGGCGGCGGCCCCTCCGCCGCCCCGCCTCCCTTGCTGCCCACGCGCTTCACGTGGCTGGTCGGCGGCGTGCTGTGCCACGGGCACCTGCAGCTGCCGCAGCTGGCGGCGGACGAGGGGGCGGTCGGGGCCGAGGGGGCGGCCGAGGCGTTCACAGAGCCTCGTCAGCTGCCGCTGTGGGGTGGCGGGGCGGGGGCGGCGGCGGCAGAACAGGCAGGCAGGGGATCGTTGTCAGCGGCCTGGAGCAGCGGCGCCGGCCAGTACCTGCCCGGAGGGGTCCACATGGGCGGGGCGGTCGCTGCAGCGGCGGCGGCCCAGGCGGCCTCGGCGGCGGCCGCCGCCGGGGGCGCGGGCGTGGCCGGCGCGGCGGCGGCGGCAGAGGGGGGCGGCGGCGGTGCAGGAGAGGCGGCAACGGCAGCGGAAGGGGGAAGAGCGGACGAGGGCCCCTCGGACCGCCGCAGGGCCCTGCTCGGCGGGCTCGCGGTGCCCGTGAGCGCTGCCGCCGCCGCCGCCGCTGCCGCCGCCGCCGCTGCCTCTGGCGGCGGCGCCGGTGCCGCCGCGGCCTCCTCGTCCGGCCCCGAGCACGAGCCCCTGGCCCTCGCCGTCACCGAGTACCACTACCTCCTTCTCCACGCCGACCGCGTCGTCGCCGTCAACCAGGTCAGCGGCCGCGTCGTCGCCGAGGCGCGCGCCGCCGGCCTCTACCTGCTTCGGGACCCGTGTGGGCGCGGTGGCGGAAGCGGCGGCTTTGGCGGCGGCGGCGGCGGCGGCGGCGGCGGCGGCGGCGGCGGCAACCCCTTAATGCCCGAGGGCGACGCCTCGGGCACGGTCTGGCTCGTCTCGCCCGACCAGGCCGCCGAGACGTCCCTGCCGGGCGAGGGCCGCCGCATGTGGCGCGTGTACGCCGCCGCGGGCGACCACGACGCCGCCCTCAGGCTCGCCGTCGGCCCGGGGCAGCGCGACGCCATCCGCCTGGCGGCCGCCGCCTCGGCCTACCGCTCGGGCGACTTCCTCTCGGCCGCCGAGCACTGGGGCCGCGTGACCGCCGCCGAGCCGCGCTTCGAGGACCTGGCGCTCAGGCTCGTGGACACGGGCGACGCCGGCGCGCTCGCCGCCTTTCTGGCGGCGCGGCTCGACGCGCTCGGCCGCGAGGACCGGGCGCAGGCGGCGATGCTGGGCGCGTGGCTGACGGAGCTGCTCCTGGACGCCGCCAACCGCGAGGCGGCCGAGGGGGCGGCGGCGGCGGCGGCGCGCGGGTTTTTCCTGGCGGGGATGGCGGCCGGGGGGGGGGCGGAGTGGGAGCGGCGGGCGGAGCCGGAGCGCGCGGGCGAGGAGCGCGCGGCGGCGGCCGACGCCGCCGGCGCGCCGCCCGCGCCCGCCGCGCGCCGCCTCCGCGCCTTCCTCGAGCGCCGCAGCGCCGTGCTCGACCCGGCCACGACCGCGGCCCTGCTGGCCGGGTACGGCCGCGCCGACGACCTCGCCGCCTTTTGCGCGGCGCGCGGCGACCACGAGGCGCTGCTCGAGCTCTTGACGGCGGCGGCGCGGCCGGCGGCGGCGGGCGGCGGCGGCGGCGGGCAGCAGCAGGCGGCGCGGTGAGTCGGTCGGCCGTCGGTCGCTCTCTCTTGCATAGAGGTGGGGGGGAACGCGGTGCTCCTCTCCTCCGATCTCTATCTTCCCGTCGCCCTCCGTCTCCTCCGACGCTCGCACGCACTCACAGCACGCCTTTTCCCCGCACACCAACCGAGCAAACACACAAAAAATCGCACGCCCAACGCCGACGCCCCCCCCACTCCAAACGACCACAACCACAACGACAAAAACCAAACAATAAAAACAGCGCCCTGGCCGTGCTTCGCGACCCCCGCGTGCCGCAGGAGCTCGCCTACCGCTTCGCCCCGGCCCTGGTGGCCGCGTCCCCGCGCGAGACCGTGGACGCGTGGATCGCCGCCCGCCCCCCCCTGGACCCGCGGCGCCTGCTGCCCGCGCTCGTGCGGTTTGGCGAGCCCGCCCCTCTGGCGGCCGGCGGCGGCGGCGGCGGCGGCGGCGGCGGCGGCGGCGCCCACGGCGAGGCGACGGCGGCGGCGGCGGCGGCGGCGGCGGCGAGAGCGTCCTCCGCCGCGCCCGTCTCGGGCGGCCTCCGCGGCCGCGACGAGGAGTGCGCGCGCCACGTCCTGCGCTACCTGCTGCACGCCACGGACGTGCTCGGGTGCGAGGACGAGGCCGTGCACAACTTGGCCGTCGCGCTGCTCGCCTCGCAGCTGCCGCCGGCGCCGGCGTCGGCCTCGGCGCCGGCGCCGGCGCTGGGCGCCGACGACGACGCCGCCGCCGCTTCTTCTTTGACGGCTCTGGCAGGCTTCGCGGCGACATCGACGGCGGCGAGTGGTGCGGACGGCGTGTCTCCTCCGGGCACCCCAAGAGGTGGCGGCGCGGGCGCCTCCTCCTCCTCCCTCACTCCCGCCGCCGCCCCCCCCTTGTCGCTGCTGCCGCCGCAAGCGCAGGCCGACGAGCGCCCGCTGCTCGACTTTCTTCGGCGCGCCCGCTGCCGCCGCACGGGCCGCCCTCTGTACGACCCGCGCTACGCCCTGCGCGTGGCCCGCGAGCGCGGCCGCACGCGCGCCACCGTGCGCCTGCTGTGCGAGCTGGGCCTATTCGACGACGCCGTCGCCCTCGCCCTGGCCTCTGGCGGGCCCGGCGCCGTCGCTCTCGCAAAGGCGGCGGCCGCCGCGCCGCCGGCCGACGACGCGCCGCTGCGGCGGCGCCTGTGGCTGTCGATCGCGCGCCACGTCGTGTCCTCCCCGCCCGACGCCGACCCGCAGCGCGACACCGAGGAGGCGCAGGCCGAGCGCGTGGCGCGCGCGGCCGAGCTGGTGCGCGAGGCGAGCGAGGCCCATGCGGGGGGGGCGGGCGGCGGCGGCGGGGGGGGCGGCGGCGCCGGCGGCAGCGACGCCGCGCTGCTGCTCGGCGGCCTCGGCCTCGGCCTCGGCGCCGGAATCAACGGCCACTCCTCCTCCGTTTCTCCGGCGTCCGCCGCCGCCGCCCCGGCCCCGCCCCCGGCCCCCCCGCTCACCGTCGAGGACCTCCTCCCGCTCTTCCCGCCCTTCGCGGCCCTCGGCGCCTTCCGCGCGCCCATCGCCGACGCCCTGGCGCGCTACTCTCGGCAGATCGGCGCGCTGCGGCGCGAGATGGACGAGGCGACCGAGATCGCCGAGGCCGTGCGGCGCGACCTGGCCGCCTTGGCCGGGGGCCGCGCGGCCGTGCTGCCGGCCGGGGCGCCGTGCGCCAAGTGCGGGCGGCCGGCGGCGGCCGCGCCGGCGCCCAACGCGGCGGGCCTGGCGCCGCTGGCGGCGGGGCGCGGCGCGGCGACGGCGGCGCGGCTCTTTTACGTGTTTCCTACGGGGCTGGCGTGGCACGCGCTGTGCGCCGCCGAGGAGGTGTGCGCCCTGGGCGGCGAGCGGCGCGCGCGCCGCGTCGCGGGCATCGTCGCCCGGCTGGCGGGGGCGCTCGCGCCCGAGCACCACCCCCGGGCGTCGCTGGCGGCGGCGTCGGGCGAGGCCGCCGCCTTTGCCGCCGCCGCCGCGTCGGGCGCGCGCGAGCGCGAGCGGCGCCGCCTGGCCGCCGAGCTCGCCGAGGAGGTCGCTTGCGAGGACCCGTGGAACGGCGACCTGGTGGCCGCGCTGGCCGAGCGGCCCTTTATCGAGAGGGGCGACCCGGAGGTGGCTGCGTGGGCGCTGTGAAACAAGCACAGCCTGTGATATGAGATATGATGATATGATGATATGATGATATGATGATATGATGATGAGTGGGAATTTTTTTTTGGTCTCTCGTTTCGTTTTCGCGGCGACGGCGGCGGCGGCGGCGGCGGCGGCGCGAAACAATGAATTTTGACGCTGATTTTCGATGTGATCACAATTGTCTGGTCTCCGTAACTCTTTATGAAATCTCACTTCACGTTGTCGCTCAGCACAGTCCCCATCGTCGCCAGCACCTCGAGCGACATGGGCGGCGCCAGCTCGACGGGCCGAGCGGCCGCCGCCAGCCGCCTCACCCGCCGCCGCCGCGTGTCCGCGCAGTCGAGGCAGCGCAGCAGGAAGACGTCGAGGTCGGCCTCGGAGGTGCCGAGCCACACGGCCGCGAGCTCCGGGTCGTCCTCCGGGTGCGGGATGACGGGCAGCGGGCGGGCGACGAGCGGGGCCGCGTCGTCGTCCGCGTCGCCGCTGCTGTCGCTCGCACCGCTGCTGCCGCCGCCCGGCGAGGCTCCCTCCTCGCCGTCCTCCCGCTCGGCCGCGTGCAACGCGTGCCTGAGCGCCCGCAGCATCTGGCGCTGCGTCAGCGCCGGGAACCGCCTGCCGTGCGCCCGGATCTCGGCCAGCGCCACGGGCGTCTGCTGGTGCGGCTCTGGCGGCGGCTCGCCCGCGCCGCCGCCGCCAACGCCGCCGTCGCTGCCCCCCGCCGCTCGCCGCCGCGCAAAAGACACGTGCAGCGTCCCCGCCTGGTGCCCGTACGACAGGACCGTCGTCGCCGTCGCCACCAGCTCGTCGGCGACGTCGCCCGCCAGCGCGCCGGCCCCGTCCGAGCCGTGGCCGCCGCCGTCCAAGCCTCCGCCGCCGTCCGACACGCCGCCGCCGCCGCCGCCGCCGCCGCCGCCGTCCAAGCCCGCCCCCTCGCGCAGAGCTGCCCCCGTGATCCGCTGAAGGTTGTAAGCCCCCTCCGTCTCGTGCATCCTCCGGCCGAGCGCGGGGGCCAGGTGCGTGACGTACAGCTCCACGCGCGTCCCCGGCGACGGGTGCAGGGTGGCGGGCGCCGAGCCGTACGAAGTGACTAAGGGGGCGTAGGCGACGTCGAAGCCGGCGAGCAGCGACCGCACGACGGGAACGACCACGCCTTGCGGAAACAATTCAGGCGGGAACTTGCGGGCAAGCTGGGAGACGCCCGCGTTGCTGCCGACGGCGAGGATGGGGGCAAAGTGGCCCGGCGGGGCGAGGGCTGAGGCGTCGGGGTCCAGCTCGAGGGCGCGGCGCACGCAGAAGCCGAGGCGCGCGCAGGCGTCGGCGACTGAGAGGGTTGCCGCCGGCGCGCAAGCGTCGCCGCCGCCCTCGCCGCCGCCATCGCCGCCGCTGCCGCGGGGAGACGCCCACCCAAGCGCGGCGGGCGGCCGCACGGGCAGGTCAGTGAGCCACCTGCCGCAACGCAGGTCGTTTTTGGCGACCGCGGGCCAGGCGGCGCAGTCGAACAGGAAGGCGTGGCCGTTAATGTAGACGAAGGATGACTGGGGGCGCGCGTAGGGGTAGGACTGCGGGTGTTGTTGTTTTTGGTGGTGTTGTTTTTTTTCGCTCGGTTGGCGCGCGGCGGGCGTGTGAGCGTCGGCGTCGTCGTCGGGCAGCGGCGGCGACATCGACCCCCGGGCGATCGTGTTTCCATCCGGCATTCCGTCGGCATCGCGAGAGCTTGCACCCACCTTGGCGCGCTCGAGGCGCGCGGCGTCCTCCGCGCTGTGGCTGCTGCCCGCGGCCATCGCGACGACCTGGCGGGCGATGGGACGAGGTAGGGATCGCAGGCTGCCCCTCGCGGTGCTGCTGCTGCTCGCGCGCGCAGAGAGGGCGCGCATCGGGTTGTTTTGGAACGACGTGGGTTTGTGGATTGAGATCGCGAGTTTGGTTTTGGCGTGCGCTCAGAGTGAAGGGAACGGGCGCTGCGGAATACTGCGCGCTGCGCGTCGCTTGCGGGCCGGGCGCTGGCATTTACGATTCGTATGCCGAGCCGCCTACTTGTGTTTTTGCAACAATGCACCCTCGGTCAAGTCCCAGGCCGGCGACAACCGCTGGTGCGCCCAGCGCCCGGCGCGACGACGTTTATGACGCAGTTCCTGGCCCTTCAAAGGCCGCGCGCGCTGGTACGAGAAGGGCGCGCCCGTCGGCGGCGGCGGGCCGCGCCCTCGAGCGGCGAGCGCGTGCATTTGGATGCATTTGGCAAGTACCCTCTTACACTCAATTATGCAAGCATCGTAGCCAAACCCTCGTCTGGACTGCAGGGACAGCACACCGCAAACGAGGCGAGCGCGGCGATCGGTCACCTCCCCCTGTTCCCGCTTAACGGGATGATGGCCGCGCGCGCCATGAGCGGCAGGGCAGCCGCTCCCATCTGGCCGACCGCGTCATCATCAAGCCGCAGCGCATGGCGCGCCCTCAGCAGCACCCCCAGCAGCAACAAACCCCCGGGGGCGCACCGCCGGCGAACGGCGCCGCCGACCGCGGCGGCGCGCGCGACGGCGCCGTGGCATCAGAGCAGCGGCGACGCTGCCGGGGACGGGGCCGCTGCCAAATCCGCCGCGTCCCCCAACGGCGACGACGCCGACGGCGCCCCCGCGATGCAGATGCGCACCGACCTGCGCGTCGTCCTGTTCCGCCCGCAGATCCCCCAGAACGCGGGCAACGTCGCCCGCACCGCCGCCGCCACGGGAGTGCCGCTCGAGCTCGTCGGTCCGCTCGGCTTCCGCGTCGACGACGCCAAGCTCCGGCGTGCGGGGCTGGACTACTGGCGCAGCGTGTGCGCGCGCGTGCACGAGCCGCGCGGCGGCGCCCGGCCGAGGAGGAGAGAGGGAGGGGAGGGCGGCGAGGTCGGGGGAGGAGCAGAGGATGCCGGCGGCAACGAGGAGGAGGAAGAGGAAGAAGAAGAGGACGGCTGGCCCGCGCTGCTCGAGGCGTTCGACGCCGCGCCGCCGCCCAAGCGCCTGGTCGCGTTCACCGTCTACGGCGCGCGCCACTACGCCGCCCCCTCGTTTGCGTACCGGTCCGGCGACTGGCTCGTATACGGCAGCGAGACGGACGGCCTGCCCCCCCGCGCCCACCGCGACGTGCTTTCACGCGGCGGCGCCCTCGTGAAAATTCCGATGCGCGGCGGCGCGCGCTCGCCCGTGCGGTCGCTCAACCTGGCGACCTCGGTGGGCGTGGGCGTGTTCGAGGCGCTGCGGCAGCTGGACGCGGGGGAGCAGGACGCGGTGGAGCCGCGGGACGACGCGCTGTGGCGCGAGACGCCGATGCAGCAGGCGGCGGCGGCGGCGGCGGCGGCGGCGGCGGCGGCGGCGGCGGGGCAGGCTTGAGAGCGGGGGGGCTGCTGTCGAGGAGGGAGGGTGGGCGGCGGGCGCTGCGTGCGGGCGGCGGCGGGGCGGGCGGGCGACGACGGCGCCAAGAGGCAGCCCTCTCGAGGAGGGAGGGCGGCCGGGGCGCTGCATGCGGGCGGCGGCTGGGCGGCCGGCGCCGGCGAGAAGCTCGGTTCGATGGTGAAATGCGTCGTCTGCTGCCGCCGCTGGTCCCACACTGGAACCGAGTCATGATCTGATCCTCGCACTAGCGCTAGTCGGCGATCGGCAAACAACCATGCGACGCGCCACGGGGCGTCTCGAGAGGGAGATTTGAACCGATGCACCTATCGTGAAACGCCTAGACCGTCAAAGCAATCCCGCGCCATGCAGGCGCCCTCCGGCGCGGCGCGCGCGCCCACGCGTCGGTCCGTGGCCGTCCCGACGGCCCAGACCCTGTTGCATCGCCGGCGGCCGCGGCGGCGCGCGGTCCTGCTCGTGCACGCGGGTCCCGGCCTCTCCGACCGAGGGGCAACCCTGCCCGCGGACTTGCTCGCGCCGGTCGGCAACATGCTGGGCGAGGGGTCTTTCGGGCAAGTGTACCGCGGCGTTTACTCGGCGCCATCCGGGGACGAGCCCGTGATCCTCAAGCGTGTGAGGGCTCGCGTGTCGGTGAGTTGGCTCGAGCGCGTGGGCGCAACCCCCCCCGGCCGCGGCGCGACTTTGCGTCTGTCCCGCGGCGGCGGCGCGCAAAAATCATTTGCTCACGACAAGTGCCCCCCTCCCCCAAAAAACCCAAACCGAACACGACAGGGCGCCGCCGAGATGGCCGCCATGGAGCACCTGATCAACGTGCACGCGGCGCGCAACTGCCGCGGCCACGTGGCCGACTTTCTGGGCTACTGCGAGGCGCCCGAGCCGGCCGCGACGGAGCCGCGGCGCGGCGGCGGCCTCGGGGGCTTTTTCTTCGGCGGCGGCGGCGGCGGCGGCGGCGGCTCGTCCTCCTCCTCCTCGTCCTCCGCCCCCTCGTGTCTCACGCCCGGCCTTTGGCTCGTGTGGCGCTACGAGGGCACCCGCACCCTCGCGTACTACCTCCGCCGCCGCGACGCCCTCCGCGCCTTGGCGCGCGACCTCGGCGTCCCCGAGCCCGAGCCCCGGTCCGCCGCCGCCGCCGCCGCCGGCACGTCGAGCGGCGCCGCCGACGCCGCGCGCGAGACCGAGGCGCTCGCCGCGGCCCTGGCCCTGCGGCACGTGCTGTCCGCCCTGGCCTCCCTGCACGCCTCGGGTCTCGTGCACCGCGACGTCAAGCCGCTCAACCTCATCGTCTCGGAGCGCGACCGTCGCCTCAAGCTCATCGACCTGGGCGCGGCGGCAGACCTCCGCGGGGGGACCAACTGGAGGCCGGACGAATCCATCCTCGACCCGCTCTACGCGCCTCCGGAGCAGTACGCCCTGCCCACCTCGGCGCCGGACCTCGGGTCCCTGGTGGGCGGGTCGCTGGCAGCCATGGCCGTGTCGCCCGTGCTGTGGGCGGCGCACCGGCCCGACCGCTTCGACAGCTGGAGCGCGGGCGTGGTGCTGCTGCAGCTGGCGCTGCCCGCGATGCGGGCGCCGAGGGCGTTGGCAACCTTCAAGGAGGATTACGCGGCGTGCGGGTGCGACCTGCGCGCGTGGCGCGCCAAAGTGCCCCGGCGGGAGTGGGCGGTGCTCGACTGCTGGGGCGGGAGCGGGTGGGACCTGGCGCAGAGCCTGCTGCAGCCGCGCGCCAACCTCGAATTCGGGGAGGAGGGCAGCGTCACGTTCTCGGCGGCGGGCGCCGGCGCCGGCGGTGGGAGCGGCAGCGGCGGCGGCAGCGGGGATGCGGAGAGCGGGAGCGGGAGCGGCGGCGCTGGTGGTGGTGGTGGTGGCGGCGGCACAAGCACGCGCGCGGGCGGCTCGCGCATATCGGCGTCCGAGGCGCTGCGGCACCCCTTTCTGCGCGCGGCGGGCGCTCTGGAGAAGCAGCTGAGCGCCGCCCAGCAGCAGAGGGGCGGCGGCGCCTCTCCCGCGTCGTCGTCTTCGCCGTCGCCGGGCGGGTCGGGAGCAGCGGGGGGCGCGGGGGCGTCGGCGTCGCGGGGGCAGCGGGGCGGCGGCGGCGGCCGGGCCTCGCCGGGCGACGGCAACACGTCCGAGTCGGCGCGCGCGACGACGCCCGCCGAGCGGCGCTCGCGCATGCACGAGCAGCAGAAGCAGCGCAAGCAGCAGCAGCAGCAGGAGCAGGAGCAGCAGCAGCAGCAGGAGCAGCAGCAGACGGGCTCGTCGCGCGGCCTGCTCGCCGCCGCCGCCTCGACGTGGCGCTCGCTGTCGGACCGCCTGTTCGACCTCGAGGCCAACGTCTTCCAGGCGGCCACCGAGTCGGCCACGGCCACGACCACGGTCAAGCGCCTCAAGGAGCGCGCCAAGGGCGGCGAGGCGCGGGCGGCCGCCGCCCTGCCTGACGCGCAGCAGAGGGCCGGCGAGGCGCGGGCGCGGCTCGTGAGGCTGCGGCGCGAGGCGGCCGACGTGTCCGCGCGCGCGCGCGGCATCTGGGGCCTGCTGGGCATCGGCAGGCCAGGCAGCGGGGGCAAGAGCGCCTCTGGCGGCGGCAGCGGCGGCGCGGAGCTCGGCGAGAGCGGCGCAGCGGCCGCCGCCGCCGCCGCTCCCGCCGCCGCCCCTCCTTCCTCCTCCTCCGCCGCCTCGGCCGCCGCCTCTGCCGCCGTCGCCGGCGGCTCGGCCCTCGCCGGCTTCCTGTCCGGCGCGTGGGGCGCCTTGGGCGAGCGGCTCGTCGAGCTCGAGGGCGCGGTCGCGGCCGCCGAGCAGGAGGCGGAGTCGCAGACGGCCAAAGTGCGGCGGCTGAGGACGCATGCGGGGCAGAGGGCGCCGCCGGCGTCGGGCGACGCGCGGCGGGCCAAAGAGGAGGCGGCGGCGGGGAAGCTGCTGCTGCGGCGCGAGGAGCGCGCGCTGGTGGCGCGCGAGCGCGCGCTGGGCGAGGCGCGGGGCAGGTACGAGGGCGCGTGGCGGCTGGCCACCGCCGCGCTCGCCGGGATGGTGCTGCCTCCCCCCGGTGCGGCAGGGGCAGAGGTGGGGGGGGGCTCCCTTCCTCCGCCTCCCTCGTCCTCCTCTCCTCCTTCCTCGGCCGCCGCCGTCGTCCCCGCCGACGCACCCGCCGCCGCCGCCCCCGGCGCCCCCGCGCCCGGCGCGGCACCCGCGTCCGCGTCCGAAGGGAGCGCCGGCGGCGGCCGCCGCTCGCCGCTGGCAGGCCTCGCCTACGCCGGCCTTCGCCTCGGCGGCCTGGCCGCCAAAGTCGTCGCCGACGCCGTCGCCGCGGCCGGCGCCGACGCCTACCGCGTTGTCGCCGCGCTCGAGGCCGAGGGCGAGGCGCGCGCGAGGGCGCGCGAGGCCGACGCCGCCCTCCTGGACTCGCTCAGGGCGCTGCTGGGCGACGAGGCCGTGGCCGCCGACGTCGTCTCTCCCGTCGTTTCTGCGGCAGCGGCGGCGGTGGCGCCCAGCGCGAGCCGGGACGACGGCGACGGCGACGACGAGGGCAGCCCGCAAGAGAACGGGCTAGGGTCCCGCCCGCCGCCGCTCGACCCGGCCGCCGCCGACGCCGCCGCCGCCGCCGCCGCTTGGGCGCGCGCCTCGCGCGAGCTCGCCGCCTCGCCCGCCTGGCTCGCCGTGCCCCTCGAGGCCCGCCGCCGCCAGCTGTGCGACGCCTACGTCGCCGCCGCGCGGTCGGTGAGCCGCCGGCGCGCCGAGTCGGCCGTCGCCGCGCTCCGCGAGGCGTTTTTGCGCGCGGGCGCGGGCGCGGGCGGCGGCGGCGGCGGCGGGGGCGAAGGCGCGGCCGGCCCCCCCTACGACCAGGTGCGCCCCTTTGTTGACGCCGACCCGCGCGTCGCCCCTCTCTCTCCCTCGGACCGCGAGACGTTGTACGAGGCCCACCTGCGCGCCGCGCGCGCGGCGCGGGCCGAGATGCGCGAGCGAGAAGAGCGAGAGGAGCGGGGCCGGGCGGCCGCGTTCTCGTCGTCGTTGCCGGCGCCGGCGCCGGCGCCGTCGCCGTCGCCGTCGTCGGCGCCGTCCTCCCCTGTCGTCGCTTTCCCCGGCGAGGCCTCTCTGTCGGCCGAGGATCTCGCCCAGCTGCGCGTCCTGCGCCAGGAGCAGGCGCGCCTCCGGGAGGAGTACGAGCGCATGGAGCGCAAGCTGCGCGAGGTCGAGGGCCGGCTGCTCGCGTCGTCGCCGTCATCGTCGCCGTCGCCTCCCTCGCCCGAGCCCGAGCCCGAATCCGAGCCCGACGGCGGCGGCGTCGGCGAGGACGAGAGGGACACGGCGCCGCCGCCCGTCGTTCCCGGCGCCGTGTCCGAGCGCCTGGACGACGGCGCCGTCCTGTTCAAGTTCGACTAATGAACTGCCCGCCCCACACTCAAAATCACATCGATCCTCCCCCTGGCGCTCTGCGGCCCCCAAACACCACGTCCTTCCTCATCTTTTTTTTCCATTCCATGCACAAAAAAAAAGCTCGAGCGCGCGCGCTGCAAAATCCCCCCCCCCCCCCCCCCCCCCCCCCC
>Ga0209390_10002590_pt1 | contig 31302 bp, 28 predicted proteins | sample BON01_FD_187212 | JGI IMG/M metagenome (GOLD analysis project Ga0209390, IMG submission 187212) | Freshwater microbial communities from Lake Bonney liftoff mats and glacier meltwater in Antarctica - BON-01 (SPAdes) (version 2) | ecosystem: Environmental > Aquatic > Freshwater > Ice > Glacier...
AAATCAAAGCTTGGTCAGAAAAAACCACCATCAAACAGCGTGGCGTCGACTGGCGCGTCGAGATCGAAAACGCGCGACAAAAACTGAAGCGGCTCTACCCCATTATTAAGACTTGACGACGCACTAGGCTCGTGATCTTCACGTCGGGTTAGATGTGCCTTCGCGAAACTCAGTTTGGGCGATGCGTTACTTTTGTCAGAGGCGGTTCTGGAATTGTAAATTCACAAGCATGCGACGGGAGCAAATGAGCCTAGTCATCGCGAAACTCGCTTATTGGCGTTGTGTGCTTGCATTGAATGCTGCCGGAGACGGCGGGGCAGCGGGGCAGCGAGCGTTTGGTTTCTGGGGAATGAGGTGATTTGTTGCTTGTTTGCGGGAAGACAGATTTCCAGCGGCTGCGGTACACAGTTAAGTTACACCAGCCTAACGCTAGCCGGTGGGGGCCGTTTGGGTGAGGAGTTGCAGAGCAACTTTCCGTAGCAAGGCATGGTCGGCCGTGTGTTTAACGGTATTTGCGGACAGGGGCGAGGGGGATTTTATCTACCAGTTTGCTGAGAGTTTCGATGGATTCGAGGTCAGATTTCTGTTGGGCGATGGTTGCGCCTTCGACTCGTTGCACTTCGCTTTTCCAGTACTGAACTTCCACTGACAAAGTGCCTAGTTCCTGATTCATGGATTCCATTGACCGTGAAAGAGTCTTAAGTGAATGATCGTCTGCCTGACGTTGCTCTTCCATTTGAGCAACCTGCATCATGAGCATGTCGAGTCGATCATCGGGTCCTGTTCCGCCCCACCCGCCGGCCACGGGCGGTAATGTCGCGTTTGCAGATGGAGTGTTCTGCAGTCCGGATACTGAGTCGGGCCTTTGCAAATACTTGCAGTCGTCACAGACGAATTCGTTTTTAATGATGGGTTTCAAAGCCACTTCGCTGCCGCAATCTCGGTGGCACTGGCTACAGCACTTCTCGGGCTTTTTGTGCAGCAGCGAGCAACCAGGCAGTGAAAACAGGCTGGTTGCCACGATGAAGAGCAAGATTCGGTGTGTGGTATTCATGAGGGCTAACCGGCTTGAAGTATAAGAATCTTTTCAGGTGTGGCAGTGCAGAGTTAAGAAGAATATTCACAGTCCAGATTTGTCACGGCGCCGCAGGCGCAGCGGACTTTGATTTGGATGATCTCACCACTTGCATTGCGGACGACATCCAGTTTGGCGTCGCCGTGTGTATGGGCCGCATCGGTTTTTGACGTTCCCCGAACTGCATTTGGCTGTCCTCCGGATGGAAAGTCGGGAACTCGAACAGACGCACCGGAGTGCAGGTTGGCAGAATGTTTTTTGACGACTGGCATGATGGGCACCTAATCCTGATAACGCGTCAGCTGGCTGTGTAAAGTTTCAGGCCGATCGAAGTTCCACTCATTGGAATTTGTGGACGAATTCCGTTCAAGTTGGTGTATCGTAAGTATTTGACTGAGTTACTAAGGCTTGATCTCGTGACTCAGGCAGTCGTTGGGTTGTTGGGGCAAGGGGCGGTCACTAATGGCGAAATTCGTCAAGACTTTCGGCCCTGTGCCATGGTTTCACCGGCGGAAAGTCTTGACGAGTTTCGCTACTCCATTTCCTACAACGTTCTAAGTCGCAGGGCTTCGGAGAAATGAGTCAGCTTTCGGATTCTGCTGCATGAAAACGAGAAGCTGGTTTAAAGTGGAGTTCGTGAGCACTAAGCATGATTCTTAATCGTCCTGATCTGAAGACGCTACGATGGTTCTGATCATGATGCGAACAATTGTTGCACACAGCAGACCACAGACAACTGCGCGGATACAGCTGGTTGACAGGCCGACCTGACGAAATGCGCACACCAAAAAGATGGCGCAGGTCATCACAAGTCCAACTCCTGTAACCAGTGTTCGTTCAGTCAGCTTTGCAGAAGAGCTCGACAAAAATCGTCTTTCGCTGTCAGTCTATTGTGATTCAAAAAAGCCGTATCGGTGGTGTCGGCGAATTAGGCGGACATTCGCTGAGGTTTATTGGCTGATCCGGCATTGGCAGCTTCGGCCGGTCGATTGGGAAAGACTGATTCGTGTTGAATCAATGAAACGGAATCGATGATCATGTCAAAGGGCACTTCCTGATATCCGATGATTCCCAGGTCAGCGACAGATCTGGCCAATACCTGTTTCAATGGCCGACGTAGAGCTCGATCGACTAACAGAGCGGCAGATTGCTGTTTGCGATGGCAGTCTTTCCATGCGATGGCCACGCCCTGAATTAGATTGCCGAGCGGACCGGGGCCAATCGCCAGCTGACCATCGTGCAGGGACTGGCGAAGTTGGTTGTCAAGTTGTGGTGCCAGTGTAATGACTTGCAGCATGCCTTCCGGATTCCGAAATCGTTCGCACACCAGTCTGCCAAGATCGGTACGTACTTTGTCTGTAAGCCCGTTTATGTCCTGTATGGTTGCGGAATGATTGACGATGGATTCCAGAATGAGTGCCAGGTCGTTGAGAGGGATTCGATCTTCTGCAAGTTGAACAAGCACCTGATGCAAAGTGCCCATTCTTAGTGTGTCGGGGCGAATTTCTTCGATGACTGTTGGAGCGAACTGTTCGACTCGCTTCAACATTTGTTTCAGCGATTCCAGGGTTAGCAATTCGTGCGAGTGCTTTTTCAGAACCTCACCCAGATGAGTGATCAGCACACTAAGCGGATCGACTACCGTGCAGCCCTGAACTTCCGCAATGCGGCGATCAGCTTCAATAACCCAGCGAGCGGCGAGCCCGAATGATGGTTCCTGAGTGTTCACACCGGGAACGGAAACGTTTTGATGATCGGGCAGAATCGCCAGCAGATGATCTTTTAGAACTTCAGACGAAGCGACCGTGCGGCCAGCCACAATAATGCGGTATTCATCGGGCTGCAGCAGTAAGTTGCTGTTGACTCGGACGGGTGGAATCCAGACACCGTTGGCTCGGGAAAGTTCTTTTCGCAATGCCGTGATTCGATCAGCAAGTCCCTTTGTGGCACCTGATTTGATGGATGGCACCAGTTGAGCGCCGACTTCCAGAACGGCTCGATCTGCCAGCAGGAATTCGTCGATCTGATCAGATTCTGACGCGGCAGCAACGAGACCTTCGTCGGGAGCGGCACCGGTCGTTTCTTCCTGTTCAGCCGTCGGGTCTTCTCGATTCAACAGCAACAGCAGGCCGGCAGCAACACCGAAGAATGGCAGCTTCGGTAATCCGGGAACCAACGCCATCACACCCAGAACGCCGGCACCAATGTAGATCGGTTGATTTCGACGCAGCATCTGGCTCTGAATTTCATCGCCGAGGCTGTGTTCTGAAGTCGTCTTCGTGACCAGAACACCTGCGGTAGTCGCAATAACCAGTGCGGGAATCTGCGATACCAGGCCGTCGCCGACCGTGAGAATTGAATAAGTCGTGACTGAGTCTGCGAAGGACAGCCCGTGCATGAGGCCAATCACAACTCCACCAAGCAGATTGACGGCCGTGATGATTAGTCCGGCAACGGAATCGCCTCGCACAAACTTGCTGGCCCCATCCATGGCTCCGTAGAACTCGGTTTCACGAGACAGCTCGGTTCTTCGCTTACGAGCTTCGACGTCGGTGATTGAACCGGCGCTGAGTTCTGCGTCGATGGCCATTTGCTTGCCGGGCATGGCATCCAGAGTAAACCTGGCGGCGACTTCCGAGATTCGTCCGGCACCTTTCGTGATGACCATAAACTGGATGGTAATCAGAATCAGAAAGATAACCAGACCGACAACCAGTTGTCCGCCGACGACATAGTTTCCGAAGGCGGTAACAATCAGCCCTGCGTCGCCATCCAGCAGAATCAGCCGCGTTGTTGCGACATTTAACGACAGCCGAAACAGCGTGAGCAACAGTAGTATCGATGGAAAGACAGAAAGTTCCAATGCCCGCTTTGTGCTGAGAGTCACAAGCAGAAGAAGAAATGTCAGACCCAGATTTGTCGCCAGCAATGCATCGAGTAATGCTGGCGGCAGAGGTACCAGCATCACAATCAGTCCGCCCAACATGCCAAACGACAGCAGGCTCTCGCTGTTTTGCAGCAGGCTTCGTTCGGGTGCAAGTTGTTTGGGTGCGTCAGCCATGGGGGTGCGAGCAGGCGTTTCTAAGCGGGACTTGTTTCATAAAGGGGCAGATAGCGTAGTCAGCGGAAGCTCATACTGAGTGCCTGAGCAATCAGCACCCACCCGTCTACAACTACAAACAGCAGCAGCTTGAAGGGAGTGGAAATTACCATTGGAGGCATCATCATCATGCCCAGCGACATTAGAATGATAGATACGACAAGGTCGATCAGAATGAATGGAATGTAAATACAGAAGCCCATAATGAAGGCTGTCTTGAGTTCGCTGATGACGTAGGCCGGAATCAGAACTCGCATGGGCGTATCCTGCGGCGTTGAAATGGAAGTAATTTTCGCCATGCCGGCAAACAGCGCAATGTCACGTTTTCGGGTTTGTCTTAACATGAAATCCTGTAGAGCAGAACTGGCGATGTCAACGGCCTGAGCTCCGGTGATGCTGTCTTCCATGTACGGAGCCAGGGCATCTTTTTCGATGGTGGAGACCGTGGGTCCCATCACGAAAAATGTCAGAAACATCGACAGGCCAATGATGACCTGAGTCGGCGGAATTTCCTGAGTCGCGAGTGCTCGGCGAACGAAGGACAGCACAATCACGATACGTGTAAACGCCGTCATTGTGACGAGCGCCGACGAAATAAAGGCCATGCCGCCAAGAAACAGGGCGACTTTCAGTTGCGGCGAAAGTTCCTGCATCCCTTCGGATTCCAGCACGCGCTGAATTGTTTCTGTACCTTCCATCATGGTCGCTGCGCTACCGATCCTGTGGCGAATAGTCGCGGAAAGATGGCTGCTGTTCCGGTGACACCGGAGTACCATCATCGAACAACGCATCAGAAAACTGGTCGACCATCGGGACGACAGAACGAATACCACCGGCATCAGATGCCACCAGCACACTGCGGCCACCAATTTCAATCAACTGCACAAGACGATGTTTGCCCAGATTCAGCGTGTCGACGATGCGCGAATTTCCAACCGAGTTGCTGGCCTTCATGGTTCTGACATTCATGGTTCGCAGTCCCAGCACGGTCAATCCGCACAGGCACATGATGACAATCATCCAGATTCCGAAATTGATCAGTGCGTCTTTGTTGATTCCACCATCCATGGATGGTTCGGGAGTCGACACGGGATTGGTCAGATCAATAAAAGGGACTGTCGCTGCTGTGCTTTCAGTTATAGCGGATCTAATTACCGGTGGATTCGTCAGCTGTGGTTTTGTTATCTGTGGTTTTGTTGCGGTAACGCCGGCGCTGACGGAATCTGCGGTTGGCAGATGTTCCTCGCCAACCGCACCGAAAGCATTGTTGCTGTCTAACGCAGTGGTGATGATCAGTGCCACTGCAAGTATTGCACGGCGGTCTACGCGAGACGATTTCATTACGTCCCCTGTGATCCGAAAGCGGCCTGGTTTTTTGGCCCGAAGATGGATGTAATGCGAATGGCGTAGCGATCGTCGATAACCACCACTTCTCCGCTGGCGATGAGAACTCCCTGAGCCATCACGTTAACCGGAGCCACGATTTCACGATCAAGCTTCACGACCGCGCCCTGTCCAAGTTTCAGCAGTTCACCGATCGGCATGGACACTCGACCGATCTCAACGGACAGTTCCACCTGTACGTCGGCGAAGCGGTCCAATGACAAAGTTTGATTTGACGAACGCGCCTGAGCTTCTGGGAATTCCACCGGATTTGCTTCCTGTACTCCAACCTGATTGGCCGCCGCGCTGATATTTTCAGCGGGAGCATAGGCCTGAGACTTTCCCTCAGCACTGTTTGCTGCAGAAGATGAATCGCTCATATTCCCCCCTGCCGTTCGTTAGATGCGATGATTTCAATACCCTGACGTCGGCCAATGCGACATGGCATTCCCAGCCATTGCAGTTCTCCGTCAAGCACGGCTTCAACCGGTTGCGACAATGCCTGATCGAGTACCAGAAAATCGCCAATTTCCAACTGGTTCATTTCCGACAGAGTGACTTTTGTGTGTCCCAGTCGCACAACAATCTCGACGGGCAGCAGCTTCGCGATTTCTCGCAGACGCAGATCGGGCGTTACATCGACGGCTTCCGTCAGCCCAGTGTCTGAGATACCAAGTTCAGCCAGTCCGATCTGAGGCAGCAGCCACCAGGCGGTGTCTGTTCCAAATGACGTAGTGATTTCGATCTGGCGCCGCATCATCAGCTCATCGGGAGCAAATATGCGAGATCGATTGGGGCGAAAGACGCAGGATTCCAGCTCACTTTTCAGCGGTTCCACTTCGGGCCAGCTCATGGCGATGGCTCGACTGACTTCACCAAACAGTAATTCCAGCATGGATGATTCGACGGTTGTAAGGGGCTTGTACTCTGACCAGTCCTCGCCCTGGCTGCCGAGCAGTCCTTCCACCAGCGAGCAGACCAGTCGTCCGGAAAACGTCACCAGCGATGGCATGCCGGATGGCCCCAGTTTCAGGCTGGCGCCATAACCGGGGTCTGCAATGGAATCAAATGCAGACTTGCAGGATGTCAGATTTACGGTTCCGCATTGAACGGAAACACTGTCGCCCATCAGGCTTTGCCAGCTTTCCGTCAACAGCGAACAGGCCTGATTGTGCCATGTGTCCAACGCGCGATTGACAGAGCCACTCACGTGGCCCGGTGCGGCGAAGTTGTATGGTTTCAAACTCTCTGAGTCTGTCATTGCACGGCGAATTCATAGAAAAGAACGTCATAAATACGGTCGTAGCCGTCTGGAAACAGAACTGAATTAAACTGATCCTGAATTTCACGCCGAAGGCGATTTTGTCCGGCCGCTCCACGCACACTTTCCAGGTCCTTGTCTGAAATTTTACTGATCAGCCAGCTTCGTAGCAGCACTCGGTTTTCTTTCAGCTTGGCCTTAATCTCGACTTCGAACTCCTTGGGTACTTGTAGTTCCACAACAACGCGAAGGTATCGAGTCAGGTTGCCCTCGTTCAGGTTGACAACAATTTGATCATCTTTGACGTCTTCATCAGCGAACGGCACGAAGACGGTATTTTCCGGAGTCGGAAGTTCAAACATGGGCTTCGGAGCCGGTTCCTCCTCAGCGGTTTCCGTGGGCATAAACATGGGCACTGCTCCGCCAAGGCCGGCCGAAATTATGCCCACCAGAATCCATGGAATCAGACTCCGCTTTTCTGCCGGAGCCTTTCCGCCTTCATTTGATTGTTGACCTGGTTCAGACATGATCCTGTTCAGCCATGATGACGTTTGTAGATTGCGAACAGCGACAGAGTACCTGATCGCTGCGAGACTATCTGATAGCAACATCGACTCTGGTCATGGCAGGCTTAACTGTTGTAACGGTTAGGTAAGTTTTGCGGGCGTGGGATCGGTCGGCATGTGAGGGGACGCCTGCCGGTTTGAGTACAAACTGGCAGTTTGCGTGGAAACACGCACTACGGGATATTGCCCGGAGCAGACTCGCTGACTGCGGAAAACAGCGATCCGCTTCAGGGAAGATGTTTCCGGGGGTTACCACCCGGTTCGGGCAAACTGGCTGATGTGCTTGTGCAGAAAGATTGGTTATCTGACGAACAAATGCACTGTTGAACGATGCGTCAGGCCGTATACGCGATACGACTGGCACAAACTTTGCGATCGATACAGCCGGGACGATTTAAGGGTGGGCCTTGAAATCAACAGTCCCGCCTTCGGGTCGGCAATTCAGGACACTGCATGCTGTCAGGACTTTACAACGCTGCTCAGGGAATGGCGCTTGCCGAAAAGCGGCACGAAGTCACTGCGCAGAATCTTGCTCATGCACACATGCCCGGTTACCGGCGCCGTGTGTTTACACAGACAGAATTCAGCAAAGTGCTGGATGCCAACCAAGCTGCACAACAGCAGGCTGCTGCGAATGCTCAGGCGGGAGATTCAAATGTAGCTATTCCCCCTAACCAGGGGCCGGCCCAAATTTTTAGCGTGGTTTCGGATTTTTCGACTGGCTCCATGCAGGCCACGGGACGACCGTTGGACATTGCTATTGAAGGTGATGGCTTTTTTGTTGTCGAAGGCCCTCAGGGACCGCTTTATACTCGAAACGGCGGATTTCACATTAACACACAGGGCGAGATTGTCAGCGTCGATGGCCTGCCATTGCAGGGCAATGCTGGCAAGCTGACTGTAGCGGACAACGTATCTGCAGAAGCGATTACGGTTTCACACGATGGCCAGATCTTTGCGGGAGCGACTTCCGTGGGACAACTAAAAATTGTTGTCGCGCAGAATCCGCAGGCGCTGACGGAAATGGGAGAAACGTTGTATGCCGGATCAGATGCGGCTGGGATTCGGGACACAGAAGTGAAGGTGACTCAGGGCTTTCTGGAAGCGGCCAACGTAACGGCGGTGTCTGAGTTGGTAAACCTGCTGGTCGCTTCACGTCAGTACGAAGCGGCTCAGAAAACATTAACAGCCATTGATACCGCAATTCGCAATCGAATAGATCTGTAACACGACTTAGCGTTTTAATTAAACAACCAAGGACGGTTAAGAATGCTGCGAGCTCTATACACAAGTGCCACAGGAATGAAGGCACAGGAACTGATGATTGACAACACCGCAAATAATCTGGCGAACGTCAATACAACGGGGTTCCGCCGAAGTCGCGTGGACTTTGCAGACCTTGTCTACAACACAATTCGTCAGCCTGGAACCATCGCATCCGGGCAGCAGGTGTCACCCACGGGACTGCAGGTCGGAAACGGCGTCAGGGTTGTTGGTACGACCAAGCACTTTAATCAGGGCAATATCGAGCAAACCGGAAACCCGTTGGATATTGCCATCGAAGGCGATGGCTTCTTTCAGATGAAACTGCCTAACGGCGAACTCAGGTACTCGCGAGCCGGGAGTTTGAAGATTGATGCCACCGGACAACTCGTAAACGGAGACGGAATATTATTGGAGCCGGCGGTTACGATTCCGCCAGAAGTCGACATTTCCAAAATCACCATCAGCACGACTGGAGTTGTGCAGGGCATTCAGTCCGGAAGCGACACTGCGCCTCAGGAACTGGGCACGATTCAGCTGATCACATTTCGGAACCCGGCAGGTCTGTCCAGCGAAGGTGGAAACATGTTTGCCAAGACCGCTGCCTCCGGTGACCCGGTGCAGGGAACTCCCGGCGATATTGGAGTCGGGAGCCTAAGGCAAAGCTTTTTAGAGAACTCGAACGTGGAAGTTGTGACAGAACTGATCTCGTTGATTTCAGCCCAGCGTGCGTATGAAATCAATTCCCGAGCGATCCGAGCGGGCGATGAAATGCTGTCCACATCCGTCGACATTGTCAGGTAGTAATATGATCTTTCGCACACTCACTTTCTTCAGCTTGCTGCTGACCGTGCCTTCGCTGGCTTTCGGCGTCGCCCCCTTTGCGGGCGACAGTTTTGCCAGAATCGTAATGCCGGATCAGGTGTCAGTTTCAGAAAACGCTGTCAGCCTTGGCAGCGTTGCTGACATAATTACGGACGATGGAAATCTTAGAGCTCGGCTGGCAGTCGTTGATGTTGCTTTGCTAAAGCCGGGGCAAATAACGGCTACGGTATCTCCGTCTTTCATTGAGATCCGTTTAAGACTGGCCGGCTTCCGGCAGGACCAGTTCGAAGTGACTGGTGGCGATGAATGCCGCCTGGAACTGACAGAGCCCGTTCTGTTAAGTGACAGAGAAGTTCAGGAAGTTGCGATGCTGGCTTTTCAGAAGGCACTGTCCATTCCAGCGGAGGATCTTCGAGTGTGTTTGACTGCTCCCTTTGTCGCCTCGCTGCCGTCAGCGGCACGCAGTCAGACTGGACTTCGTGTGGAAGTTGCGATGCCGGCAGGTGATCGGATTGGCCAGGTTTCGACGATGGTTCGCTTGTGGAAGGATGACGAACTGGTGGCAGTCCGCCCGACTCGCTTTGAAGTGCTGAAGCGGCAAACAGTTGCCGTGACGTTGGTTTCGCTGCAGCGCGAACAACGTGTGAGTGACAGCAATATACGACTGGAATCGAGATTTGTAGAAACATTGATCGACGAACCGACTGTCGAAGACCTTGAAAACCGGGTGTCAAAAAGAGACATGAAAGCTGGCGAACTAATTTCGCTAAGCGATCTGAAAAGTACACCGTTGACGATAAGTCCGATTGTAGTGAACGCACGAGACACCATTGAAGTTGTCGCCATAAAGGGACGTCTGAGAGTAAAACTCAGGACGGCACAGGCACTGCAGTCAGGGCGTGTCGGTGACATCGTGCAATTTAAGAACGTAGATTCGGCAAGTATCCGCTCGGGGCGAATTATTGGCCCCGGACAGGTAGAAATCCGAATCTGATCGAAGGCTGTTCCTTTAAAACGGCATTAGAGCTTACATCGAAACACAGACATGAATCCGTGTTGGAGCCACCTGATCAATTGATCGTGTGGTGCCTGTTTCTAAGCGAAAGTATTTAATCATGCTGAAGAAAATCAAGACGGTTGCCTTGCTGGCCGCCGTCGCTCAGGCAGCGGGCTGGTCCAGTGCTTCGGCTGATTCGCTCTGGCCGCAGCGATGTCCCCAGCGAGCGTATCTGGTGGATGATTCTCGAGCACGACGGCCAGGCGATCTGTTGACAATTCTTGTCAGCGAGTCAACTCAGGTGACGAATCGCGAGGGCAAGGGACTGGCAAAAAAATCAGACGCATCCGGACTGTTCAACTTCTCCGGTGTGACGGGTGGTGGCTTGGGAATAGCCGCAGCAGATGCAGACCTGACCTTTGGGAAATCCAGCGACCGGTCTTTTGATGGTTCAGCAAATTATCAAAACAGTCAGCGTTTCACGGACCGAATTACAGTGACCGTGACGGGGACCGAGCCAAACGGCAATCTGATGCTACATGGAACGCGTTCGATCATGATTTCAGGTGAACAGAGGACTTTGCACATCAGCGGAGTTGTTCGCCCAATTGATATTGGTCCAGACAACACGATTAGTTCGCAATTCGTTTCGGGCATGACGGCGGTCTATGACGGCGCCGGTGCCGGGCAAAGCTTTACGCGTCAGGGGTGGCTTGGCCGCAAAGTGAACAAAATCTGGCCGTTTTGAAAAAACGAAAAGGCGAACGTCGTGGTCTGACGCCACAGCAACTCTGGCAGCAAACCAAAGATAATGAAACTTAGTGGCGCGCGTTCATTTCCGCCCGAGTTGGACTGAAGAAACAGAGTGGCAGAGAACTCCCCACAGATTGAATCAAAGATGTCGCAAATTGCTTCCATTCAAACAGATAACAGAAGAACCTGCGCTTCTTTCGTTAGGCGAAGTTTGATTCAAAGCTTCTGCGTCTGCCTGCTGTTGACATTGATGTTTGCAACTGTTGCCGCTAACGATGATCGGCATTCGGGCCTGATGGTTCGAATTAAAGACATAACGACCCTGTCGGGCGAGCACCCGAATCAACTTACCGGGTACGGACTTGTGACAGGGCTGAACAAGACCGGTGGAAAAAGCGAATCCACCAAACGGCTCGCCATCAATATGCTGCAATCACTTGGACTGCGTGCTGATCCGCGAACGCGGGCATTCATTCAGCAGGCCCAAGAAAAAACGGATAACCTCTCGGTAGTGATGGTGACAGCCACGCTTCCTCCGCATGCCAAAATTGACCAGGCAATTGACGTCACGGTTTCCGCTTTTGACGATGCATCCAGCCTGAACGGTGGAGTTCTGATATCAACGCCTTTGACTGGCGTTGATGGCGAAGTGTACGCCTTGGCAGGCGGGCCGGTTTCCACGAACGGCGGCAGCTTTGGTGGACAGGCGGGAAACGTTACTAAAAACCATCCGACAACGGGCCGCATCGTGAATGGTGGCATTGTGGAAAGAGAAGTACCGGCCTCCGTGTTTCGTGGGGGCGAATTTCAACTTTTGCTGAGACAGCCGGAATACGAGACGGCTAAGCGAATTGCTGCCGCGATTAACAAAGAGTTCCCCTTTTCGGCCCTTGTCGCTGACCCGGCGTCCGTTCGAGTGCGACTGGGACACAATAATGTCAGCGATCCGTATCAGTTTGTTTCGGCGTGTGGCAATCTGATGGTTCAGCCCGATTCAGTCGCCAAAGTTGTGATCAACGAACGTACAGGAACGGTGGTTATTGGTGGTCACGTCAAACTGACGCAGGCGGCGATCGCTCATGGCAACCTAATTGTCTCGACAACCGAAACTCCCGAAGTTTCACAGCCAGCTCCATTCAGTGATGGTGAGACAACGGTTGTGCCGCGAACTCAAATTGACGTTACTGAACAGGGTGGCCCCATAAGTGTCGTTGGGGCAACAGTCACGGTTAGTGATCTGGCTGCGACACTTAACGCTCTGGGAGTTACTCCTCGGGATCTCAGCAGTATTTTTCAGATGCTGAAAGCGTCCGGCGACCTGCACGCGGAATTGGTGTTTCAGTAAAACACAGATAAGTAAGGAATACAGACATGTCTACATCAATAATTGCTGCTGCACTTAGCCCGGCAGAAGGTACGGCAGAAGCGCTTGCGGCGGCAGCGGACAAGCAAAAGAATTCGGCGCTTCGCAACGTTCCGACAAGGGATGAAAAAGTTCTGCAGCAGTTTGAATCTGTCATGTTGTCCATGATGTTGAAGCAGATGCGTTCCAGCGCTTCCGAAGATGGACTGTTTCCCGGAGACAAAAGTGACACGCTGGGCGGCATGTTCGACACTTACATGGGCGATCACCTTGCGGAATCCGGCGGCCTTGGACTAACGGATTCTCTGGGCGATTTTCTGAATCGTGGCCCCGCTTCCATAAAGGAAGTGGCGTCGCTGCAAAACGAATTGAACACAAAGGCCATGGAGGCGTATTCCAATGAACTTTCACGATCCGGCGGTTTCTGACAACCTGCAGCTATTAATGGTTAACCTTGAACAGGAAGAATCCAGGTTGCTGGCCGTGGCTTCTTTGCTGGCCGACCTGGCCACGACGGGGACAGACGATCCGAAGCTTCGAAGCCGGATGGCAGCCGCGGAAAAGCTGGGGCACGCGCTATCGGCAGATAGGCAGACCCTGCTGCTGGAATTATCTCGAGGCACAGACATGCGGTCCGATCAGGTGACGCTGACTAAGCTGATTGCTTTGTCGCCGATTGCGGTGGGCAATCAAATGCGTGCTTCGCAAAAGCGTCTGCGACTGCTATCTCGTCGCATTCAGCGTTTGGTGGCGACCACAGTGGTAATTGTCAACGAATCTTTACGAATACATCACATGGTGCTGGGTGGATTGATGGGGGTTTCATCGTCTGATCGCTATACAGCACAGGGAACGCAGCCCGTTTCGAACAGCTATTCAACGCGAATGGAATCAAGATCCTGAAACCTTCTATTTGAATTCAGCGGGTAGTGTTTTACAAAATTCCTGTCTGTTTCAGGTGCGTTAAATAGGTGCCAGCCGCTACTTTTGTTTCCTGTAGGACGGAGGGGCAATATCGACGGTTTCAGATTATTTCTCCGCAGGACCACAAAGGTGCAGCGGGTTGAATTAGCGAGCACTCAATACACGAAGCTTATTCCCAGCATGAAACTGGTGAAGTACGATGAGAAGTTATGAAATCGGCCTTTCAGCGCTGCGGGCACAGCAGACGGCTCTGGCAACGCATGGCCACAATATTGCGAATGCAAACACGCCTGGCTATGCGCGTCAGGTGGTAGATGTTGCAGAACGCAGGCCGTTTTCATCGGGTGACCTGCAGTTAGGTGCTGGTGTCGATGTCGTGCAGATTCGCAGTCTTCGCGAAGCGGCAACGGAATCTGCTCTGGGGCGAAACACGTCGTTATCTTCCGCAGCTCAGGCAAAGCTGGAAGCTGCAACCAATATGGAAACGTTGCTGACTCCGGGTGATGCATCCGTGCATGCGTACCTATCCAACTTTTTTAACTCACTGGAAACCGTCGCAAACGCTCCTGAGGAGTCCGCAACACGCGGTGAACTTGTGCGGAATGCTGACGCGCTGATGAAGGAAGGCGGCTACATTTTAAATAGTCTGGATGAAGCAAAAAAGACGGCTGCCCTTGATCATAGAGTGGGTGTTGAGAAGGTGAACGTTCTGATCAAGGATCTCGTTCAGTTAAATCGCACTATCTTTCAATCGCGAGCAGCAGGCGGCGAGCCGCACACACAGCTTTCCAATCGCGATGCGTTGTTAGCCGATCTGGGGCAATGGATTGACGTCAGCATTGTGCCGCTGGACAACGGCGGAGAACTGGTTTTGCTGGGCGGCGGAGCGACGTCTTTCAGCACAGATCCAATCACACTGACCTCGGTAGTTCAGCCGAATGGTGACCTGAGCATACAGAATGTCTCGAATCAGCGATTCGTGCAGGCTGTGTCGGGCCGGCTTCGCGGACTTGAAGAAGCTCACGATTCATCGGTCACGGGTGTGACCGCAGATATGGAGTCCATGCTGCGAGAGCTGGTTCGTCAGGTAGATCAGTTGCACGCCACCGGTTTGGTTTCCCCGGATGGCTATCAATCACTGGTTGCATCACGATCTCCAGCAGCGGCCGACGTACCTTTTCTGAGAGCCTCACTTCCGTTTTCGGTTGAGCAAGGCACTTTGTATGTTTCAGTCACCGATCGAAGCACCGGAGCACGGACGACTCACGAAATAGAGATCGATCCAATCACTGATTCGCTTAATGACATTTCGCATAAGCTGAATGCGGTTCCAGGGCTTAACTCCCTGGTTGTGGGCGGCTCAAATCAGTTGATTATACGTGCCGGAAGTGGCTTTAGTTTCGACTTCGCCGGCCGCCCCGACAACGCCCCCGATCGTACGGCGTTCGCCGGGACTGCTGACATGGCATTTGCCGGCAGCTACACGGGAGATACAAATGACCGTGTGTCTGTGACATTCACATCATCAGGGCAGATTGGACTTACAGAGGGATTGGCCGCCGAAGTTCGTGACGCCAATGGAACATTCATGAGGTCAATCAGCCCCGGAGCTGACTATGTGCCCGGATCACCTCTGGATATTGGAAACGGCCTGAAAGTTAGTTTCGGTGCGGGAAGCGTGGTGGCTGGCGATACAGTGGGAATTGCGGCGCTAAGTGACCCGGACGAAACCGGAATCTTATCCGCACTCGGACTAAACTCTTTTTTCACGGGAACAGAAGCACGCAACTTTGAAGTACGCGAAGACCTGAGGGCAAATCCTCGGCTGATGGCGATGTCGCGAACGGGAGAACCAGGCGATGCTTCAAATGTGGCGGCCATGGCCGACCTTCGCGATATTCGTTTTGAAGGAATTGGGACGCGTACGTTTGTTGAAACACTGGCTGACCTTACAGCGGATGCCGGACTGGACGTGCAGCAGCTACAAAACGAGGTTGACCAGCTGGAAAGTTTTGGGGCTCAATTGCGGGCGCAACGAGACTCAGTGTCCGGAGTTGATACGAATGAAGAACTGCTTCGATTACTCGCGACGGAACGTGCTTTCCAGGCAGCAGCACGGTTTGTCACAATTTTTGATGAGACGGTTGTTGAGCTGTTGGGGCTGGTTGGCTAGCGTAAAACGCAGGTGCGCAAACCTTTGAGGCCAGTTGATTCTTGACTGGATTCAGACATTCGTGGCGACGGGCGACAATAGCAGTGCATCGAAGAACACTAGTTTTACTGACTGGTGTGCTGCAAAACATAATATCGGGCAGATAAATGGATACGCGAATAACTACGTCAACGCAGACTGAGGCTTCTGTAACACAGCTTGCTCGACAAACAGTTCAGCTGCAGCAACTTCAGAAGCAGCTGTCCTCCGGTTTGCGGATTCAAAAGCCGTCGGATGATCCTGCGGGCATACGGCGAAGTATAATTCAGAAAGATCGCGTTGACCGCTTTGAAGAGCACATCAACACGCTTGACCAAGGTTCGGCTCGACTGGGGCAGGCTCATACGCAGCTTCGGGACGCTCAGCAGATATTTGTGCGAGCGACCGAGATTTCACTTACAGGTCGTCAGGCGACTGACGATTCCGAAATCAACATTCTGGCTGAAGAACTTGACGGACTGCTGGGACAGTTATCCAACATCGCGAACAGTTCTGACCATAACGGCTTCCTGTTTGGTGGTACAAGAACCGACTCGAGGCCGTTTCCTGACAGCATCAGCACATCGTCGAACTCAGCTTACGGCGGTACGTCGGATTCGGTCAACTTATATATCACAAGTCAGCCATCAAGAACGTCGCTTCAGCCCGGCCTGGATGTCTTTATCGGCGAACAGCGTGGTGAAGTTGTGCTGATTGAAAACAACGGACTTACCACATCCGATGGCCAGTCATCCGCTGTGGGATTTCGGGATGTCAGCATCCGCCACCAAAGCACAACCTATGCCGTAGGTTCCGGAATTGCAGTCGGCAGTTCTTCGGCTGGTAGCGATACAATTATCGGAGCAACGGGTACTCACTCGCTGGTTATCAACGACACAAGTGGCACCGGAACAAGTGGCACCATTTCTCTCAACGGAGGCGAGGCCACTGCGTTCAGCAATTCAGACACGAATCTGAAAGTTGTCGATACCACTGGCCAGTTTGTATACGTTGACACGCAATCAATCACGGCGGGCTTCAACGGTTCAGTAGACATAACCGCGAATGGTGCTGTTTCTGTGGACGGCGGGCTAACAGAACAGAACATAACGTTTACCGACAACCAACTTGTCACCGACAGCCGAGATGGTGGAGCGGTGTATCTGAATACCACAGCAGCACATAACACCAGTAGGGCAAAGCTTGAGTTCACCGGAACATTTGACGCGTTTCAGTCTTTGGTAGCACTGCGCGATGACCTACTGAACACACGCGGCCTAACTATCTCTGAACGGAACGACGCCCTGGGGCGACGAATCGATGATATCAACAGAATCGATGATCAGCTACTGAACGAAATCGGCGTGCAATCGGTAAATCTGGAGAGCTTCCAACGCATGAAGACCCTTACCGAAGATCGAAAGCTCGCTTACGAAACGACCTTGGCGGATATCACGTCGGTTGACTTTGCCAAAGCAGCCGTGCAGTTACAGGAAGTTCTGAATCTGCAACAGGTGACAATGACAACCATTGGTCGAATAACCAGTGCGAATCTGTCAGACTTCCTCAGATAGAGTCAGCGCTACAGTTGGCGTGTTTAATAAACGGCAACGGGCGGAATCGAAAGCTCCCGGCAAGACGCAAAGATCCCAACATTTAGTTAATACTGCAGACGAAAGTCTTACTCTTCGTTGCGGAAATTGCGACATCAGGAGCCCCGTTTTTCGGCTTCAGGATTCCGCCACTCAGCAACTACGAATCCGAGGTTTCTGTCCGTCATTGCGTTTCAGGGCTTCAGTGATGTAGGGGCCAATCTTTGGCGTCGTGCAACTGGTTTCTCCGTGATCAACATGCACGTGGCCGATGCGTTCGCCAACTTCCAGAGCATCATCCGTTAATTCGGTTTTGTAGACACCCATGGCGATTACAGCCATCACCATCGCATGTCGAGCACGATTCGGAGATCGATGAATCTCGGTTTCGATGTCCTTCAGAATGCGTTGACACTCAACTTCTTCCACTGAGTCTGCGTCGTTTTTTAGCAGACAGCAGAAGATGGAGTAGCCGGTGGCTCGAGCATACTCTGACTTCTGCTTTCGCCACTGCCGCATTTTGGCAAGCCCGCATGCAGAACGAGCAACCACTTCTGCCACTTCGCCTCCATGCAGATAATAGTTAACATCCTTCATCCACTGAGTAGCCAGCGTGGGGGAAACCAGAGCGGGGTCCGCCAGCATCATGGCCAGCGATCGAGCGTCACTGTTTCCGGAATCCCAAAGCTTCACAGCCAGTTCGTGATCCACGCCAATTTTACTTTTCAACTTCTTCAGGCTTGTAAAGCTGACACCAAAGACGTTGTCGCCCGCTCCATGCCTGGTGTAGATCTTGACGTTCTGATCCGTACCCAATGCCTCCAACTGAGACATGACTGTGCCGATGTCCATCAAGAAATGCCCTTCGAAAAGCAGGTGCAGAAATGAGTTGCAACTGTAGCTCAACCAGAAACGCCGGTCGCCCATTACGATTAACTCTCCAGTGCCTTAGCAATAGGATATCACTGCCTGAAGATCAGTGTCAGTCGGCTGGCATTCCGTGTTCGAAGTCTAAATGCATTTAGTTGAAATCAGTAGCTCTGGTCACCAGAGATGCCATTATGACGCCAACCCCGAAAGCGGTGACTAATGTCACAATGACACCCACTCCGTGACTTTTCTAAACAAACATTTTGACACAAGTTTATTTATATCAATACATTACGTGTTGTTCGTGCTGATTGGCATGATTTTTGTCTACACCAATCCACGACTCAGGCAAACCAGCCTGTGTTCACAATCATAGTTTTTGCAAACGAGGAAAATTGCAATGCGTTACGAATTGCCATTGATGAATGCTCGAGATCCACTTTTTGCGATCTGACGCGATTTCGAACGCGAGATGCAACTGAATGGCGGCAAGGGAACCATTGCATTAACCGTTCAGGAATCTCCAAATGGCGTTCAGATCGCGTTCGATATGCCCGGTGTGCCCCAGGACAAAATTGAAGTTGTTGTCAACGATGGTTGCCTACATGAGTCTGGTGATCGCACGTTGACAGTTCCCGAAGGTGCGACACCGATTTTTTCCAACCGCTCATCAGGAACTTTTAATCGTTCGCTGAAACTGAATGATTCCATTGATCCGAATTCTGGGGACGCCGTTCTATGCAATGGCGTTTTGACTGTCACAATGAATCAGCGAGCAGAACTGCAACCGAAGCACGTGCCAGTGCGGTCGGCGATCTGAATTGCCTCGTAGACAACGAATCGATTGTGTTGAACTCAAAGATCGCTGCTGGGTTGAGTGCATTCCAGACACGATGTTGTGAAATTCTGACAGGCGGTTTGGTAATATTCGGAAAGCAGTGGATCGGTTTTTATTTTCTGCATGTTACCCGATGGCCAATGCTTTTTGCCGAAACCTGTTCTTCAAAACCGGCGCGATGTCGGATCGATACCAAGGATTAATAGTTATGACGACAGAATCCACCAAGCCACGTTTTTTTCTGTTCGACGAATTGGATCGCGGCTTCAATCAGCTTATGAGCCAGGTGCTGCAAAATGATCCTCGAAAGGCCGATGCGCCGCGTCTGAGTGTTTGTGAACTGGATGATCGCTTTGTCGTGGAATGTGATCTCCCCGGAGTAAAACTGGAAGACATTCAACTAAATGTCAATGACGGTGTTTTGGAGATTTCCGGCGAACGAAAAACGACTATTGACCAACACGCAAAAGTAACCGTTAACGAACGCACGTTCTCCGAATTTAACCGACGTCTGCAATTGGGAAAACATATCAACGGAGCGGCAATCGATGCGGAATTCGGCGATGGTGTTCTAAAGGTCACAGTCCCGAAGTCAAGCAGTTCGGCGGCTCGACAGATCCCAATTCGAAAAGTGGAAAAAGAATTTTAGACCGGTTGTCTCATGCCGGCCTGATTCTTCGCGAACCCGACCGGATGTCCCCTCAGGTTGGATTTTCTTATGCGATCTGTGCTGTGCTGTGCTGTGCTGTTGTGGTGTTGTGCGTTGCTGTCACTCATTCATGGCCAGTAGCCATTATTAGGACTGCGCGTGACGCGCAAAATCCTGAATTAGGTAACTCATAGTCTGCTGCGGACTGTATCCGGCACGGCGATGAACGTTTTTATTTACCGCAGGTGTGTTATCCCTGGCCAGCGTGGCTACTGGATGTCAACTGTCATATTTGTCGCCATTTTGTATGAGCCGTTTTGTTGGCAACTACAGTTTGGTAAGCTGCACAAACAAATCACTTCTTGCAGTCCCTGTCGTAAAGCTGGCTCGATGTTTCCCTATTTGAAACTCTGTTTCGTGTTGCTCGCGATCACATTCATTCCGTCAACTAAAGCACAATTAGCGGAACCAGGGGCACTTAGCGAAGTACAGGCGGCGGCAGTCAAATCGATCACTGAAAAGCAGATTCTTAGCACTGTGTCGTTTCTGGCAAGTGACGAAATGGCAGGGCGGAATACTCCATCCACAGAACTGACCATTGCTTCGGCCTACGTTGCTGCACGTTTTCGCGGAGCTGGTTTGGAGCCGTTGGGAGACGACGGCAGCTATTTTCAGGTTTATCAGATGCAGATGTCGAAGCCACCTGCTTTAGGTATCGCATTGTCGCTGAGCACGGGTGACGAAATTCTGAACAAAGGTCTGCTGGCAGCTGGCGACAAACCTGAATTAATCACAGCCAAAGTCCTTACAGAAGCGGAAGCCATGGCAGCTGATGCTCCGGAAATCGTGTTGATTGATGAACTCATGATACCGCCTCAGGCAGCGAACCGTGCGTCGCTGGTCATTGCAACTTTATCGCGACGCATTAAAGGTCTGACGTCAAAGGGAGCTCGAGTTATTTTGATGAAATGCAGCAGCGACAGCGTGCTTCCGGAGGTCGCTTTGGCGCTGCAGCAGCAGCCATCGCGAAACGTCGAAGGGCTGCGACCGGAATGCCCCGTTATTCTGGTGAAGGCGACTGACGATCTGGCGGGGAAAGAAATGAACGTAACTGTTCCAGCTCAGGATACGCTGGAAATGCCCGTTCGAAATGTAATTGGTGTTTTGCGAGGCTGCGATAAACAACTGGCGCAGGAAGCAATTTTAGTTTCGGCGCATCTTGATCACATCGGCACACGCAGCGAAGGCGGAGACCTTATCAACAATGGAGCAGACGATAACGCCACCGGTGTGACGGCTGTGCTGTCACTGGCTGATGCGTTTTCGTCTATGCCTAGCAGCCCGCAGCGATCACTGATTTTTGCGACATTCTGGGGCGAAGAAAAAGGGCTGCTCGGTTCGAAGGAATTCGCTAAGACGCCAACATGGCCGCTCAATAAACTCATCGCGAACGTCAACATAGAAATGGTCGGTCGACCAGAAACGGATGCGCGAGAAAAAGCGTGGATGACGGGCTGGCAACACTCGAACCTGGGAAGCCTGATGAACGCAGGAGCGTCGCGTGTCGGCGTCACTGTTTTTGACCGGCCCGATGTTGGAGAAATGCTGTATACCAGGAGCGATAATTACTCGCTGGTGCAGAAAGGCGTTGTCGCACACAGCTTCTCGGCAGGTTCGCTGCACGCCGACTATCATCAGCCGAGTGACGAATGGGAGAAGCTCGATCTGCCGCACATGACGCGTGTGATTCAGGGATTGTTCGCCGGAATTCTCCACGTAACGGATGATGACGTTTCCGTGACGCCCGCCCAATAGCATGTCTTTGTGATTGGACGGAATCGGATTGAATTCTGAACTCACAATTCGAATATCGAGACGTCTGCTAAGCGCGGCACTATTCTGTTGCAGCATCCTGTGGATTGCCGGCCGCTGGTCGTTTTTGATGGTGGGCATTCCGGGGCCAGCCGGTGATTTATCGGCGGCCGTGGACCAGTATGGCTGGATATTACAGAACGCTCCATCAACCGGAGAAACGCCGTTTGCTCGAGTGATTCGTCTGCCCAACGCAGATCGTCCGGACTGGTCTGAAACAACCGCCGACGCCAACTGGCGAATCGTTTTGCCAGGCTCCGTGCTTGCCCGGTGGAATTCACGCCCCGGCGTGGTTGTGAGAATCATCGGTGTGCGACACTGGCTGGTGGTTTTGCTTTTGTCCGGAGGTGTGCTGTGGTCCGTCCGCGCTGGTCGTCGCCAGGCAGCTGCTGAAGATTAGAGCAGTTTACAACAAGGTGCGGTTATTTGCAGCGAAAGTTGTGAGAACTTTCGGCATGGTCCTTTGGAAGCACCGGCCGAAAATTTACACGAGTTTCGCTGAGGCAGTTCGTACATCTCCTTGCTGGCACACGCCGGTCTAACGGACAGACTGGATTTAATGTCGCCGGAATTTGTCTGACATGGCGTGGTCGGCAAAACAATCGCTTGTTTTGGGGAATGCGAATTCCTTTTAAGGCAATTTCAGTGGCGGAACGCTATCGTCGCCGCTCGGCAACCGTATTTTTAATGAACAGTGACTCCGATGATCGAATTGCGAAATCCCCATAGTATTCTGGCTACTCTGAGCGTCCGCCCCAAAGCTGTGCGATCTGTTCGGCTTAGCGAACGAACTTCGGGTAGTCCGTGGGACGAAGTCGCCAGCCTGGCACAGAAACGCGGTGTCCAGGTGACGATTGGTCGCCCGGAAGTTCCCAGCAAAGGGCGAAAACGCGAAACGGAACGCGTCGGGGCTGGTTCGGCACAGATCGAACCACCATCGCCAGTGCCGTTGGCCAATCTCTGGAAGCCAGCTCAAAACAAAGAAGGCTACGGAATCTGGCTGGCGCTGGATCACGTTCAGGATCCTCAGAACCTGGGAGCAATTTTTCGTCTGGCAGGATTCTTCGACGTGAAGGGCATCATTCTGACGAAAGACAAAAGCGCGCCAGTGAACGGCACCGTTTGTGATGTTGCCACCGGCGGTGTGGAGTACGTTCCATTTTCAGTGGTGCCGAATCTTGCTCAGGCCATGCAGCAGGCTCAGAAATCGGACCTGTGGGTACTGGGAACCTGTGAGCGTTCGGCTGAGAACATTCGTGACGTTCGCCGAGACCGAAACTGGTTGCTGGTAATGGGCAACGAAGGCGACGGACTGCGACGACTGACACGCGAAACGTGTGACAGCCTGGTTTCAATGCCCGCCGCGGGCCGCGTTCCGTCATTGAACGTCGCGTCCGCTACCGCCGCCTGTCTAACGATACTAAGCCATCGTTAACATCGCTTACAGCATTTTGCTCTGACCATAGCCTGCAACTGCCGGCCGTAAACACGCGTTTCGTGTGGTGATCGATGCAGTACGCGCAGCCCCAAACGGCAACGTGTTTCTGCAGGTCAAAGCAAGTCACGAAATAGGTGCAGTCACTCGTAGTGAATGCGGTCAGGAACTTCGGCTCACAATTCAGTTCTCCGAATGGAGGTGAGCCCACCAGGATCACGCTATCAAATCCCACTTCAAGGCCAGAGCTTCACCAACGTGAAAAAAATGATCTGCGAATGCAGTACTGATACTTGATCAATCTGAGACACAGTTGGTTTACTAGCAACCTTAAGATCTTCGTTCTCGTAGAGCGGACTTATACGCCACAAGTCATACGCCATGATTGCTGTACCCAATGCAGTGAACCGGAACGGCGGTAGCCAGCGTTTTGACATTAAAACCTGTTTCCCGCCGTCCGGCTACGGCGGTCGTTTGCTGGCAAGGCATACTGTGCATCGCAACACGAGAACCGTGAGCATTGCGATTGTCGCTCTTACTACAGGTTTGATCTGTCGGGTCGCGATACTCAATGCTCGAGCAACGCCACAAGCTTCCCGGGAATATGGTGGGCCAAACTTCGCGGTCTTCGATGCATTGATGGCCGACCCGCCATTGGTGGTTCCGCCCGATATGCGACTCGGCGGTTTCCACAGTTTTAACCGCTCAAGAACTTACTCCGCCTACGTATTGCAAATACCACCACGTCTTCACTGCATCTACCCTGTCGGCCGAGGGGGGCAGCCAGCATCCACAGGCGCAAGACAAACCACTTCGGCACCTTTACAACGCTATTGTGGATCGCGAAACTAAGAATAGAGGCTAGGTTTTGTACCGGCTACCCAAATCCGGCAGCAGTTTTTCCCCCTTGGACTAATCAGACTCTCGACAATCGAGCATTTGAAGGTTACTCAGTAGTTTACCGATGCGGAGATCGAATCGGCTGGATTTCGTTGGGTCGCCTTCATTCGGGCGTCGCTGTCGACCAGATTGGCTTTGCGATTGCTGAGTACGACAAGTCATCTGCAGCTGGATTGATACAAAGTTTCCTCGATCTTCACTGCGAACCTGGCGGGCAAGGCCAGCTAAAAACATGCTGCACCCGAGAGTTTCGGGCGTCAAACGCTGTTGGGCAGGCCCCGGTTCCGGTCCCTGCGTCTGCGGGAGACAGAATGTATTAAACCGCCTCGCAACGCCGACTGATCGGCCGAGTATTTCTGATTGCTTATTCACCGCGCGGGCGAAAAATGCTGTTTGTTGTTTAGCACATAGGCGGACAGCAGCACGGCAATGTTTTCGTTACACGCGTAATATCGTGAATCGAGAGCGTCAATCAATGAGTACTGCCGCTCGGAGAATGAGGCGAGTTGTTCACGTCTTCTCGTATTATCAGTTGATGGCTTGATTGCACCGAAAAGCTCGATCACTTCGTTCAAAATGAACGCTCGTTCGTTGGCGCCGATTATCTTAAGACCGGTCAATGCGTCCAGATACTGGCTTCCTGATGAATTGACAAAGTATTGAGCATGACCACCGCTATGTACCTCGCCGTTGTAAGTCTGCACGGCGTAATAATTCTGCTGCGGCTGCGTGAGAGCCTCCCAGCTGCTTTCTTCCAGCACGGAGGGAATCAATTCGGAGGTGTCTGTGATGCCCTCAAAAAAAATTAGTCCATCTGCAGCAGCTTTGGCCACCTTGTTGTTTTGTGATCCAGCTAATTCTTCCAGAAGTGCTCTTGTGTTTTTGTCTGGGTGGCGCGCATATGAAGTCAGTGCTGCAGCCAGCTGGTAGTCGTGCGGATATGTGTCAAGCAGTGGTGTCACAGCCGAAATCAGCGGCAGTAATTTATCGTGCGGAACAGGCACGTCGCGTTCGTTCAACGCGTCAAGAATGTAGTGAAGGTTTTCGTTTTGTTGCGTGAAATGTTCCGGTGATAGCAATGTCGAAACTGCACGATCTCGGTCCATCGACAGCATTAATTTTGGAGGCCGTGCGTGGCGTGATCCGTCCTGGCGCAGAAGCAGTGATTCCGTAAGCGGGAAAACTGACTCAAGTAGTTTCAGAGTACATCGGCCGCACCTTATTCCTCGTTCGATTCCCATCATCGCAAATGATCGCACCGATCTGCTGTGATCGCCGAGCAGTCCAACCATCGCTTCGATACAGTCATCCGTGCCGATATTGCCCAGCGTGATTGCTGCATACTGACGAAAGTGATCGTTGTCATGATTCGCGTATCGAACCAATGCAGGAACGGCATCTGGCGGGCATATGCGTCCCAGTAGATCGCACAGTCGTTCGAACGGCGATTTCGCGTCGAGTGCATGAAGTCGCCCCGGAAACGTCGTTTTGTAGCTGCGATCATCGTTTAACGCGGCAATGATTTGCGGAGCTGCCTTCGCACCAACAAGTTGCAGTTTTTGGATATTGAAATCGCTGTCGACCTGAACAAACAGCCGTTCAACCATTTTCTGAATTTCGTTTTGCGAAATATCGTCCGGAACCGTCAGTGCATTTCGTGCAGCAAAATATTCCTGCGTGGCATTTCTGTATTCTGTGTTGGTAATCCAGTTACGAAAACTACCCCTTTGTGAGTCTTCTCCGAAGTGTCGACGAAATGCCTGAAAGGCGAGGAAGCCGAACAGGCACATAGTGGCTATCAGGATATCTGAGGACTTCATGTAGGACACCTATCGCCAGACAGCCAACGGGCGACAGTGTGTCGCACACGGAACGAGACTGTAGTCGAGCATATACGTTCGCCCCAGTGTTGGCAAACTCTGGATATTCCCGAATGCACGTTTCGCTGTGAGCCGCCGCAAAAAATCGGGCAGCAGTACTCAACTATTAAAACCGCATGGTCACCTCGTCCATAGCGTTAGCCCACATCGCTGAAAAGTAATTGTTGCTGCCGCGTACTCGCGACCTTAGTTCGAAAAGTATGTTTCGCTGCAACGCAGAATCGGGCTACCAGTATCCCCACTTGTGTGAGTTCATCACATACAGTCCCAGAATCAGGTTCGCCGTCGCGTGCATGATAACGCAGGCGGAAAGACTTTTTGTGCGAACGGCGATTCCGTACATCAGCAAGCCAAATATCAGTGCGCCCGCGTAGTCCACCGGAGCATGAACGGCCACAACCATTGCCGTGACGATCAGCAGGCTGCGTTGATTAAAGGTGCCAAATGGCACCTTCCAATAGTCACCGTCCAGGTCCACAAGATACCGCATCATAAAGCCACGCCAAAACAATTCTTCAATCAACGGAGCCACGATTACCAGTCGAACGAATCTCATAGCAACGACAAATACATACAGCGGCGAACCGTTTGCTTTTAACGGCGACGGATCAAAGCCATCTGTTCGAGCTGAAAATCCCAGATACTGCCACCGGCCTTCCGGCATCTGCCACATTTCAAACAGATGCCCCGGAAGTATCCACACAAGGATGCTGAAAATGCCGGCTCCGATCGCCAGCAGCCAGCCTGAGTGCGGCTTGAAGTCGTATTGCTTCCAGTACATGGCCAGTACTAACAGTGTGGTTATGGTCTGCAGCGGATAAAGCCACAACTTCAGCGTGTCAGATGAGGCGTCTGCTACCGGATCCGCTGAAAAAAATCCCAGCATCGACAGCAAATCCGGCAATGCGAGAAACGCCATGAAGCAGCAAAACGGGCCGACGTACGCCATTGTGCGAGTGTCCGGCCTGGAGCCTACGTCAGTCATTCGGAAAACATCCCTGTTTGCGAGCCCTGCCGAAATTATCGTGTAATCGATGGATCGCTGCCTGCAACACTGTATTTCGCAGCTTCCACCATTAGAGTTTTACTGTCGGAGTTTAACGTCGGCTAGACAGTGGCAATGTCTGCCTTTGATGGCTTCTCGATGCGACGACTCAGAAGTGTACTTAACTTCATCACATCATGACGTATCGTTTCAACAACTTCGGGCGAAAGTTCACGAGCACCAAATCTAACCGAATTGAACGCCCCGGCAATTCTTTCGGGCAGATCGCGATCATCCGGTGAAGTCAGATAGTCGGCAAAGTGCTGAGTCGCCATAGTCGCATTTTCGCGTGCCGTTTGGTTTTCCGGCAGCTTCAGGCCGTGTCGCTGGCACAGCGTTCTAAACGTTTCGTAAAAACGCACAACACTGCGTTGCTGACGATTGGATGTCTGCATCCAGCCGAACGCCTTTGCGAATCGCGTTCTGAACGTTCTCATCAGGCTTGATCGGGCGATCAGCCCGATAATCAACAGAAAAAAGAATGTTGCAAAGCCCGTCTTAAAGCTGATCCACTTCATTGGCTGCAGAATAACTTCTCGGTAGAACATATGGATCGCACCGACAAAGCCAAGCCGTTTAACAGATTCCGCTGAGTCCTTAAGTTTTGTCAGCCAAGGACGCACCATGGCTTCCTGTCGTTGCAGGCTCATCTTTTGCACCATGTCCGTCCAGTTATCGTTCATGGCGAATCGCAGGTCCTGCCACCATGCCAATTGTCCGGTACGGCTGGCGATTTCGTCACGAGCGGCCGGAGTCGGATCCAGCGTTTCCCATTCTCGATCGACATAGGCCTCCAGCCATGCGTGGGCCTGCTTCTGTTTAACTTCGTGTCGTCCGGAAACGGTATTAAGGCTGCTTCCTTTGTATCCGTTGACAATTCGAGCCGGTACATTCACCGCCTGCAGCATGAGCGCACAGACTGACGCAAAGTATTCGCAGTGCCCGGATTTTGTGTTCAGCAGAAAGTCTTCCACAGGATCCAGCGATCGATCTATAACACCAGGATTCATGGAATAGCTGAAGTCTCCCGATGTATTCAGAAATCGGAAGATGCGGTCGATTCGTTCTCGCGGCTCCACGAGTTGATTATTGTCGGTACAGATTTCGATGGCTTGTGCCGTCAGTTTTGGCAAAGCCGCGTCGAGATTTTTCGTAATGCACCATGTGTAGGCATAGTCTCCTTCCACTTTTTGGTAGCGGTTAGCCGGGCTAATAAATTCCATCACTTCAGACAGAGCCCCCTGAGGCACAATGCGACGGCGAGCCATATGGTTGAGCTGTTGTTTGGGCGATGCTTCACACCACACTTCAAACTCGGCCGCTTCAGAACGACTGTCTCCGTCGCGGATGCGGTGAATCAGTGAGTAGGAAAACCAGCGCTGTTCCAAAGTGTTTCCGTGCCGACGATTGATGGCGTTTACAATGGGAGTCGGCGCGAAGGCAAATGACAGAATCGGTGGGTCCTGAGTGATTCTGACGCGGAAATCTGCAGTCTTTGAATCGGCTGTAAATCGTCGACGTGTTTCCAGATCGCCAACCGATCGTCCCTGAATGCTGCCGCTTGTCCAACGCCCCTTCAGGTAATGTCCGAGGGCATTTCCGCGGAACATAATTTCGTCCATTCGCATGAAATCAGCGAATTCTTCGGGCATGACAGACGCGCCATCCTTCATTCGAGTAATTTCAAACTGCAGGACACGCGCGTCAGACTGCATGATCTGGCCAATTTCGCCCAGCGCCACGTTTTCCGTAAAGCCGGTTTGATTCATTACCGCGCGCTGAGCTGCATCTCGAAGTCCAGCCAGCGGAGATTCCGGTACCCAGATCCGGGGAAATGCAGCAAAAGTAGCAGCAGCCAACACCATCGACGCCACAAAAGTAAAACCAACGATGCCACGAAATCGCCAGCCGATCCAGGGTTCGTTGGAATCAAGCTGCAATCCGTTGCGAATTAAAAGCAACGGATCGTGTGCTTCACCCGTTGCCACAGCGTTCAGACTGTCTTCCACGCCATCCGACGAACGTTCCAGTCGTCGGCGAGTTCGATACAACGTGAAAACTGATGTTGTCCAGATCAGCGCCAGCAACATCAGTACCAGCGACATACCGAACGTGGCACTGGTGGTTAACACCGATGCCACGGATACCTGCAGCAGGCTAAGTGAAATCAGCCACCAGTATTGCCGGATACCTTTCTGCAGTAACAAAACCACCCACGTCATGTAGACCAGCAGGTGAGCACCTGACAACAGTTTGCCCAACACGTCGCCGTCCAAAAATTCCCAGGCCATGGCACCAAACGCCAGCAGACCAAGTATGTTGGCGCCCAGCACGGATAGTTTAATGTTTCTCCATTTATCCACGTAATAGTGAGTGAACAACGCCAGTATCGGAGTTACGGAAGTGGGCCATGGCGATTCTTCTGCAGATGCCAGAATCAACGCGGCTAAAGCCACCGTCAATGTAATGCTCCACGCAAATGTGGATTCAATGTTGACTGTCTTCTTCATTTTGACACCTTCGCTGTCGAAGCCTGCGACATCGAAGCCGTCATTGTGGAACCGGTCGTAACGGCCCCGGCAACAGCGCTGGACAGCTGAGCCGATGGCCAAGCATTCGGAAACTGCCGAACATCCGTTGTCAGGTCTTCAAGTTGAAACACCATCTGCAGCCCATCGATTGACGCTTCAATGACAGTGGTCAGATGCAGCAGGTCGATCGAATCGTGAGTAAACAAGCGTGATGCCTGAACCAGTGCTTCGACAGCTTCTGCCGGTCGGGGTGTAATGAGAATAATTCGATCATCGTGCAATGTATGCCCGGCGACGATCGCGGCCAGCACATCGTCCAGGTTTGCTCGAACAGAACGATTACAAACTGCCAGAGCATCCAGTGCTTCTTCGCGAAATCCGCCAGGTGAGCGGCTGGAAACAACAGTCGGCTGGTCAGCTGCGATGGCCAGAAGGTAGCCCGTGCCGGAAGACGCTCGAGTTTGTTCTTCGCAAATTGTGGCTGCCAGACTGATCGCCATTTCGGATGCGGCGTCGGGCCAGCTTCTGAGTTCGGGCAGGTCCAGCACCACCAGAGAATCTGACTGCCGGTTCTGTTGGTGTTCGCGAATCATTAGTTCGCCTCGTCGAGCCGTCGACCGCCAGTGAATTGATCGCGGATTGTCGCCGGCTCGGTATTCGCGAATACGCAGGAAATCGTCGTCAAAGAATCCCGGTCTTGAGTGAGTATGGTGATCTGATTCGGACAGCTCTTTTTGCTGTCGAGACCATTCCGGATAAAGCCGGCCCAGCTGAGGATGCACAATCAATTCAGACACTGACGGAAACAGCTGGCCGCGTTCACCGATTCCCATCGGAAACCGTGAACTGACTCGTACCGGACCCAGTTCATAGCTTCCACGCTGAGTGAATCGCACGTGGTAACGGCCGGTTCGGCTTTGCTTTGCCGGTACGCGAACAAACGTGACGACGCCTTCGTCGTCGCGACGGCGGCCTTTCAATCGTTTGCCGGTAATGCGGTCCCGAATTTCCAGCATGTGTGACGCCATAACGCGTTTATCGTTGGACACTTCAAGTTCAACGCCAAAAAATTCGCCGGCGATGGCTCTTCGCGGAGCATGCCGTTTTACAGATACACCTTTAAGCATTCCATATACGATCCATCCGTTCAAAATAAAGGGGCCAGCCATCATGCCGAAAACCAACAATGGCATATTCCGATGCCCCATCAGTGCTCCAACGGCCAGAGTCAGCATGATGGCCAGAAAGCCGATGCCTTCACGGGGCACCACCACGCGAGATCGTTTACCGAAGCGGCTCATGACCCGGCCAAGTTCGCGACCAAACAACAGGTTGGCGGATCCGATGGCCAGCATAATGCAGCCCAGAATTACCAATACACTGCTGGACGTTCCTTGAAATTCCGGAAACGTGTTTGGCAGAACAAAGGCTGCCAGAAAACTGGCGAACGCGGCCAGGAGTTGTGTCAGTGCGCCTGCACTGAGCGTAATGGACGGGCGAAAGCGTTTCCTGGCATTCATGATTGCGGACCCCGAATAACAACTGATCTCGTCGCCAAGGCAACGAGAGACAATAACACTGAAACGGAAAACGCCAAAAAACTTCCGGTCGCCCACCCGTCTGTTTTGAATCGTTCTGTGTCATTGGCCAGCCAATGGATGGCCGAATTACAACGCCAGCGCTTATTTCCACTGCGGTATAGCAACGAACGGTGACAGCTTCCGATTTGTCTGTCAACTTTCAACGCACGGTTTGTTATACCAGGGGTGCGTTCAGGGAATACGTTATTTTATGTGAGTGTTAATTTCCAGTATTGATTCCACTGTTTGCTGTACATGTTGGCGCAGAGTCCTGCCATTCGGTTGACACGTCGGACTCGCCATCGTGCTCCTGTTTGTTTGAGCCGTCGCCCGATCATATTCTTGCAGGCTCCTTCGACCTGGCCGCTGCCGATAGAACGGCCCGTCGCAAGGCGATCGGCGTAATTCA
>Ga0209390_10002591_pt1 | contig 31298 bp, 17 predicted proteins | sample BON01_FD_187212 | JGI IMG/M metagenome (GOLD analysis project Ga0209390, IMG submission 187212) | Freshwater microbial communities from Lake Bonney liftoff mats and glacier meltwater in Antarctica - BON-01 (SPAdes) (version 2) | ecosystem: Environmental > Aquatic > Freshwater > Ice > Glacier...
CGCCTAGAACTCACTTTCGCTCCTCCCTCCCTCAAAAACCGAACCACAGTCGACGACGACGCGCCAGCGCCCGGGCCCGCCACCGCGGCCGACGACGAGGGCGACGAGCTCTTGCTCGACCTCACCCTCAAGAAGAAGAAGAAGAAGAAGAAGGCGCGCGCCGACGACTTTGGCGACCTCGGCCTCGGCGGCGACGACGAGCTCGGCGGCGGCGGCGGCGGCGAGGGCGGCGGCGGCGGCGCGGGCGCGGGCGCGGGCGGCGACGCTGACGCCGCCGACGCCTCGGCCGCCGCCTCGGCCGCCTCGGGCCCCGTGCCCGGCCAGAAGGGTGGCTGCCCCTGGTCCGGCGCCGACCGCGAGTACAGCTACGACGAGCTCCTCGACCGCGTCTTCGGCATCCTGCGCGAGAAGAACCCCGAGCTCACGGGCGAGCGCCGCCGGACCGTGCTGCGCCCGCCGCAGGTCGCCCGCGAGGGCACCAAAAAGACCGTCTTCACGAATTTTGCCGAGCTGTGCAAGGCGATGAACCGCAACCAGGACCACGTCTCGGCCTTCCTGCTGTCCGAGCTGGGCACGAGCGGCAGCCTCGACGGCCAGGCGCGCCTGATCGTGAAAGGGCGCTTTCTGCCAAAGTCGTTCGAGACGGTGCTTCGGCGCTACGTCAACGAATACGTTCTCTGCCCGGGCTGCAAGTCGGTGGATACCTTGCTGGATAGGGACTCGGCGACGCGGCTGATGCACCTGCGGTGCCAGCAGTGCGGAGCGTCGCGGACGGTGCAGGCGATCAAGAGCGGGTTCGTGGCGCGGGTGGGGCGGCGCGTGCAGGCGGCGTGAGGCGCCGGGTCGAGAGGAGGGCGGGCGTTGTCGTCGTCTCCTGTTTTTTCCCTAGCGCGCGCGCGCGCCGCGTTTCGCTGTTTGGGGTTGTCACTTGTTGCCCCCGAAGTTTGTGCACCATGTTACCCGCAACAAAGAGAACGGTCGATCGATCGGGCGTCAACTTGCGAGGGGGGGGGAGGCTGTCGTGTGTTGCCCGCGGATCGGGGGGAGGTCGCGCGCCAAAAAGGGGGGGGGAGCAAAAAAAGGCGGGTGTGAGCGCTGCGTCGGAAGGGCGAGACGCCGCCGGCGCGGAGAGAAAAAAAAGAGGGGAAAAAGCATTCACGGCCCGGGCGAGGCAATCATCGCGCAGCCGGCGCCGGCGCGCCGCCCGAGGGCTGCAAGCGCCTTGCTGCGCACGGCCACGGCCAGCACCTGCGCGAGGCGCGCGCGCTGCTGCTCCGCGTGCTGCTGCAGCTGCTGCTGCTGATTTTGCGGCCCGCCGCCGCCGCCGCCCGCCGCCGCCGCCGCCGCCGCCGCCGCCGCCGCCGCCGCCGCCCCGCCGCCGCCGCCGCCCCCGCCCCTCAGGCTCGGCGACAGCTTGAACGCCGCCACGCGCCCGAGCGAGTCTCCCACGATGAGCAGCGGGTGGTGCGGCGAGAACGCGACGCGCGTGGGCCGGGCGCCCGCACGGCCGGAAAAAGAGCCCGGGGCCGCGCCTCCTGCCACCATTCCCCCGCCGCCGCCGCCGCCGCCGCCGCCGCCGCCGCCGCCGCCGCCGACGCCGCCGCCGCCCAGTGCGTGGGAGCAGATGGGCGCGCCGGCCGCGCGTGCCAGGTCGAAAATCAGCACCCGCCCGCCCTCGGTGGCGGTGGCCAGGACCGTGCTGCACCCGGGGGCCCACGCGGCGTCGGCGGCGGCGTCCCCGAGCTCGAGCGACAGGAGCAGGGGGTCCAGGAGCGCGGCGCGCGCGGCGGCCGACGCGGCCGGCGTCGCGCGCGGCGGGCAAACGTCCGCGGCCGCCTCTGACAGCGAGGACGACGAGGCGAAGGGCTCGGCCGGCCTGGAAGCGCCCAGGGCCGTCGCGCGCCCGGACTCGTCGGGCGCGGCCCAGAGCTTGAGCGTCCAGTCGGCCGAGGCCGTCATCAGCACGCGCGGGTTGTAGGGCGAGTAGCGGACGGCGTACACGGCCGCCGCGTGCGCGCGGGCCATCCGCGCGCGCGTTCTCTTGGCGCCCCCGCCGCCGTTGCCGTTGCCGCCGCCGCCATTGCCGCTCCCGCCGCTGCCGAGGGGCGCCGCGCCGCCGCACGTGCGCGCGCCAAAGTAAAGGGCGCCGCGGTCGCTGCCCGTCACGAACACGTGCGACAGCTCCGGGTCCGGGCAAAAGTCGAGGCAGATGCCCGACTCGGCGAGAGAAAACAGGCCGCCCTCTCCGGCCGTCGCTGCCGCCGCCGCCGCCGCCGCGCCGTCGCCGTCGTCGTCGCCGCCGTCGCCGTCCTCGTCTTCCTCACCGCCGCCCCGGCCACCCTCGTCCTCGTCGTCGCCGTCGCCCTTTCCGGCGCCGCCGGGCGCGTCCTTCTCCGGGGCCTGGCCGACCTGGAGCAGTTTGCTGCGCACGAGCCCGGCCTTGGCCAGCGTCCACATCAGCACCTCGCCGCTGCCGCCCACGCTCACGAACGAGGGCGCGCTGGACGAGGCTGCGCCGTCGCCGCCGACGCCCGGCGCGGCCGCCGCCGCAGCGGCAGCGCCGGCGCCGGCGCCGGCGGACGCGGCATGGCCGGCAGCCCCCGAGCCCGCGGCCGCGGCGGCGGCGCCAGAGGAGGCGCCCGCCGCGTCGGGCTGCCAGCACACGCTCCAGACGGGCTCGGTGCCGCAAGACCCAACAAACAGCGGGCGCGGCGCGCGGCCCGGGCGCGACGCTGCCGACGCCCCGCCCGCTCCCCCTCCCCCTCCCGCGCCGGCCGCCGCCGCCGCCGCCGCCGCCGCATCCGCCGCCTCTGCGGCCGCGTCGTAGACGGCCAGGCCGCCGTCGCACATGCCCACGGCCACGAGACCGGGCCGGGCCGGGTAAGGTGCGAGGCAGGTGACCCTGGCGGGCGTCGCGGCCAGCCACTCGGGCGCCGAGGGGTTGCGCAGCGAAAAGGCCGCGACCGCGCCGCCGCCGCCGCCGCCGCTGGCCGCCGACGCCGCCCCGTCGCCGACGCCGCCGTCTGCAAAGGCGTCGCCGCCGCCGCCTGCGCCGCTGCCGCGCCGTCCGCCCCCTGCCGAGCCGTACCCGACGAAAAAGACGTCGCCGCCGAGCTTGGACGGGCACCAGGCCAACGCCGTCACCTGCAGGCGCCGCGGCAGACCGGCAGAGGGCCAATTGCCGCTGCTGCTGCTGCTGCTGGTGAAGCTGCCGCCGACGCCCGCCGTCGCCCTCGGCGGCCCCTGCGCTGCGAGCGCCAGGGCGCGTTGGATGGCGGGCGCCGGGAACGCAAAGCTCCACAGCGGCAGGAGGGACCCCGCGGCGGGCTGCGCGCCCTCTCCAGCGGCGCCAGCGCTACTCCCGCCCGCCGCGCCCGCGCCCGCGCCCGCGTCCGACGGGTCCTCCCACGCGCACAGGTCGCGGGCGGGGTCAGCGGCGGCGCGCTGCGCGCACAGGCGGTCGAGGCCGGCGGCGGCGGCGCGCGCCTCGTCGGCGTCGGCGCCGCAGGCGAGCAGCGCGGCGGCGGCGTCCTGCTCCTCGACGGCGGCGGCGGCCGAGAGGGAGGAAGCGGCCTGGTCGTCGGCGCCCGCGTCGTCCCAAGCCGCCGCGGCCCTCGTCTTTTCCGCCGAAGCGGCGGCGGCGGCGGAAGAGGCCGCGCCTTGGCCGGCCGCGGCAAGAGGGGGCTGGCCCGCGCGCCGGCGCCGCGCTTCCTCCTCCGCGGCCAGGCAGCCGTCGTAGATCTCCCACATGGAGCAGGAGCCCACGGTCGTCGTCGCGGGCGGAGGCTCGGTGCCCGTGGCGCGGTCCCGCGTGAAGGCGCCGCCGGCGCCCCCCCCGTTGCCGGCGGCGCCGCCGCCCGCGGCTGCCGCCACCGCCCCTGCGCTCCCGCCCGCGCCGCGCGCCGTCTGGACGCCGCGGTCGCCGTACTCGAGCTGGTTGCGCAGGCGCGGCGCGTCGTCGTCGTTGGAGCCGGCGCTCTTCTCGGCCGGCGCGGCAATCGCCGCAGGCGCGGCGGCGGCGGGAGCAGCCGGCAGAGCGTCGGCAGCGCCGCCTTCGCCGGCGCCACCCCCGCCACCAGCCGCCCCGCTGTCCGAGTCGCCGATGAAGGCGGCCAGGGCCGCGGCCCGCGTCGCCGCCGCGCGCGCCGCCAGCCCGCCGGCGCCCAGCACCTCGGCCTCGTCGGCCTCGGCAAGCAGGCGCGCCGCCTCGCGCGCCTCGGCGGCGGCCTCGGCCTGCTCCTTGCCCGCCTCCGAGTCGCCGTGCACGATCCAGCCGTCCGCACTGTAGTGGCGGGCCGTCTGCTCGATCATGGGCTCGGGGCGGTACCCGCCGCCGCCGCTGCCGCCGCCGCCGCCGCCGCCGTCTTTGCTGCCGGAAGCCGCCGCCGCCGCGCCCGCGCCGCCGCCGCCGGCCGCCGCGCCCGGGCCGCCGCCGCCGTTTCCGCCGCCGGCCGCGCCCGCGCCCGAGCTGGCGCCGCTGCCTGCGGCGTTGGCCCCCGTCCCCGGGACCAGTCCAAAGCTGTAGCAGTACCGTACGGGATTGTCCGGCGCCTGGGGGTTGGCCGCCGTCAGCGTGCGCGCCACCTCCTCGTCGAGCTCGGACGCCGACAGGGCCGCCGGGCGCAGCGGGGCGGGGCGGGCGGCGGCGGCGGCGGCAGCCGAGGCAGCGGCGGCGGCGGCGGCCGAAGCGACTCCGCCGGCGTCGAGAATGGCCGGGGTGATGCCAGAAAGCGCGATAAGTGATAGAGCTGACGCAGATAGGGGCAGCACGAGCGCGGTCGGGCCCGCCGTCGCCCCTTTTTTCCCTCCGGCGGGAGCAGCAGCGGCGGCGGCGGCGACTGAGGCACGGGCGCCGCCCGGCCGGATGCCGCGGGCGAGGGGGCCGCCGCCGCCCGCGGCCGACGTCGGGCGGCCCGGGGGCGGAGAGGGCCCCGCGGGGCCGGGCCGCTTGCCCGCCACCAGCGCTTGGGGAGAGGGCGCGCGGCGCGCGACCCGTCCCGCCTGCGACGAGGTGGGCCGGCGGGCGGGGGGGAGCTGCCCGGCGGCGGCGGCGGCGGCGGCGGCGGCAGGAGCGACGCCGCTGGCCGCAGCTGTCGGGGGGGCGCAGGCTTGTGCCGCTCCGGCCGCCGGCTGCTTTTTGCCCGCGCCCGCGGGGCCGGCGCCTCCTCTCGGCCTGGCGTCCATCGGCTGTATCGCCCTTTGGCGCACGTGGTTGGGTGACTTTGCAGCGTAGACCCGAGAACGTCGACCGAGACCACGGGCACAAGCAAAAAAGGGGGTGGAGGAGGGCAAGGGGAGGGCCCACGTATAAAAGGGGGGCGTTTTCTCCCCTTGTGATTTTTTGAAACTGTCGTTTGCAAGGCAAGGCCCCGAAGGTTTGATCGTCAGAACGGTGTAGCCGAAATGGGACTTGGTCACGCGCGCGAGTGTAAGTGAGATGCTGCTGCTGCTGCTGCTGCTGCTGCCAGAAAGGCATTCGTGTGGTGTTTCGTTCTTGCGGGGCCGTGTTTTGCCGGGCCCGGCCGCCGGCGCCGACGCGGACGCCGCCGACGCCGCGCTCGACTTCCCCCCCACGCCCCGTGTCAAGGGCGCCCGTCCCCCTCTTCCTCTTCCGGATCGCAAAAAAACGCCACGGCGGCCTCGAGCGCGGCCGCCATGTGCGACTCCTGCCGGAAGTTGTGATCCGCGCCCTCGATCTCGAGCAGCCGCGCGCGACCAGCGGTTGCCGCGGCCAGCGGGCCCGCCCCCGCGCCCCCGCCTGCGCCCGGACCCCCCGCCGCCGCCGCCTCGGCCACCGCCCTCCAGAGCCCCCGCCCGTCCTCCACAGGGACCGCGCGGTCGGCCGTCCCGTGGATCACCAGCACGCGGAACGCCCCGGACGCGCCCACGCGCCCCGCGGCCGCGGCCATGTCGAGCGCCAGGCGCGCGCGCGCGTCCTTTGCGGTGAGAGCGAACGCCACGGCGCGGCCCGGCCGCCCTCCCGCGCCCAGCTCCCTGGTGCGCACGGGCAACGAGGGCCGCTGTCCGCTCAGCAGGGCGTCCAGATCCCCTGGAGCAAAGTGGCGGTCGAGGCCGCGAGTCATGTCGAGGCGGCCCGCGAGCAGCACGAGGCGCAGGGCGGGGGGGCGATGAGCAAGTGGAGCAGAAGGGAGCTGCGGCGGCGGCGGCGGCGGCGGCGGCGGGGGGCGGCGGCCGCCCGCCCACAGCACCGCCGCGCCCGCGCCCTTGCTGTGCCCGAGGACGCCCACCACGCGGAACCGCCGCCCGCCGGGGCCCGCGCCGCCCTCTTCCAGGAACCGCACCGCCGCGCCGATCTGCCGGCCCTGCGCCGCGTAGTCCCCGAGGCGCGCGGCGCCGCCGCCCGACGCGCCGCAGCCGCGAAAGTCCAGGCGCAGGCAGGCGGCGGCCCGCTCCCCGCGCGCCGCGAGCGCGCGGGCCAGCGCGCCAAACAGCCGGATGCCGTCGCGGTCGCACAGGTAGCCGTGCGCGAGGACGACGGCCGGTGGGAGGGGGGCGGCGGCGGCGGCGGCGGTGGGAGCGCCGTCTGCTGGTGCTGCTTCCGTCTGCGGCGCCGGCGTCGGCGTCGGCGTCGCCGTCGGCGCCCGGGCGATCGTCAGCGTCGCGCGCAGGACGACGCTCTCTCCTTCTCCTTCCTCTTCGTCGCGCCACTCGAACTCGACCTGGTGTTCCTCGATGGCGGGCGCTTCCCCCGCCGCCATCGTGGGGGCGGGGCGAGGCGCGCTGTCTGGTTTGAGAGAGAGAGAGAGAGAGAGAGAGAGAGAGAAAGGGGATGCTTTCGACTCTGCTGTGATTTTGGAAGGAGAGGGGAGGGAACAGGAGAAGGAGAAGACTGCATGAAGAGAGGTTCGCCTCCACGCTGCCTCTGGTAAGAGCGGCCCTCTCCCTCTCCCTTCTCACGACCCAGCTCTCCCTCGAAGCTTGCCAAGTCGACACCCTCGTTTGTTCTCCCCGTTTTCATGTCGAGGGGCGGAGATAGGATCCTCCTCTCCATCTCTCGCCTTTCCTCGAACGCCTTCTTCCCTCAGTTCGCCACAGCGGCAGCAGCAGCAGCGGCCCCCGCGCCCGCGGCGGCGCTCCCGTACCTCGATCAGCAGCAGCAGCAGCAGCAGCTGCAGCCGACTTTTCAGCTTTCCCCGATGTGGCCCGGAGCCTCGCGCGCCGCGGCGGCGTCGACGCGCGGCGGCGGCGCGCGCGGCGGCGGCGGCGGCAACCCGCTCGGTGGCGGCGGCGCGTCGTCCGGCCACCTGCGCCCGCCCCTGCACCCGCAGGGGCCGCAGCTCCACCACCACCCGCTGCTCCCGCTGCAGGCGCGCGGCGTCGCCACCGCCGCGACGGGCGGCGCGCGCCACCAACCCACGGTGTCGGCCCTCGTCCCCCCGCCGCCCCCTGCTTTGACATTCTCCCCGTCGTCGTCGCCGCTCCACCACGCCCGCGGCCGCGCCCGCTTTGCTTTCGCCGCCTTTGCCACCGACCCGACCCTCCCCGCGTCCCCCGCGCCCTTCAGCCCCCTCCTGCCCCCCCCCCTCCCCGCGGGTGCCCGCCTGTACCTACGCCCCACAGGAACGGGCAACTGCGAGCACATCGGAGAGAAGCTGCCCCTGCCGCCCGCCATCCCCCTGCGAGAGGGCACCGTCTACGAAGTCGGGCGCGCCGAGCCGTCCGACATTGTGCTGCGCATCCCGACCGTCAGCACCCGGCACGCCCTGCTGCGCGTGGACGGCGGCGGGCGCGTGTCGGTGACCGACCTCAACTCGACCAACGGGACGGCGGTCAATGGGGTCGAGCTGACCGCGGGGAGCGACGGCGCCACGGCCGAGTTGCCGACCGGCGGGGAGGTCGTATTTGGTGACAGCTTTCTAGCGCGTTTTCAGCTCGAGGTGGTGGTCGGGGAGCGGGCCAGGGGCGGCGCCGGCGTTTTGGGCGGGGGGATGGAGGAGGAGGACGCCGCGCCGCCGCCGCCGTCGTCCGGGGCGGGGCGGTGACTATTTTTGGGGTTGCGCGTCGCTCCCTCCCCCCCCTCCTGCCCCCCGCTCGGTGGTGGCGTCGGCCTCGGCAACACGCGAGCTGCCCCTCTGCCTTTGCTCAATCCGCCTCGCGCGCCGCGCTGTCGCGCGTGCGCTCAGCGGCGGCGGCGGCGGCGGCGGCGGCCTCGGCCTCTGCGGCGGCGGCGGCGGCAACGGCGTGCCCGACCTGGCTCGGTCGACGCCGCCGCCGACCTCATCCGAGGCCGGCGCCATTGCCGGCGCCATTGACCCGCCGCCGTCGCCATTGCCGCCGCCGCCGTCCGTCCCAGGCGTGCGACTTTTCAGCGCGTTGCCGGCAGCTGCTGGTGCCTCTCCGGCCGCTGCTGCCGCTGCTGCTGCTGCTGCTGCCGCTGGTGCTGCCGCCCCGCGGCGTTCCGCACGCGCCAACGGGCGGTCGTGCGTGGCCACTGCGGCGTGGTGAAGGACCACCCACGATCCAACTCCCGCCGTCGAGCACCTGCCAAGACCATCGCGGCCGACTCCCGCCGGACGCACCACCGCGGCGCCCGCTGCGCGAGCGCCCGCTGCGCGTTCATCGATTTCTGCACCTTCACAGCCATCGCGTGCGTAGGTGCGCTCGGCGGTGGTGCGTTCGATGCGAGTTGGCCAACATGCTTTGCCAGGTGCTCGACGGCGGAAGCTGGATCGTGGCGTGAAGGCTCCGACGGTCACGCACGGCCGCCTGTGGCGCGTGCGGAACGAAGCGCGCGGGCAGCAGCAGCAGCAGCGGGCACCAGCACCAGCGGGCAGCAGCACCAGCGGGCAGCAGCACCAGCGGCAGCACCAGCAAACAACAGCAGCAGCAGGAGCGATTTCACATCGTCGACGCCAACAGCGAGCGTCGGGCCCCGGCAGGACGCCGAGCTCGCCGCCGCCAGCGCGGGTGCCGCCCCCTGTCCCTGCGCGCCCGCGACGACGACAAAGGTCCCTGCGGGGTTCGGGTCGCAGTTTGGTTTTTCCGGCGTCGTCGTCTTTTTTCGTTTTTCCGTTCGCAGGTTGTCAAACGCTGATTTCCTCCTTGCTTTTTGTTCAATCCCTCAATATGATTTTTTCCTCACCAATTGTCCGGCGTACGCCATGTGCACACACAGACCAGACTCGAGAGTGACCAGGGAGAAAAACCAGGCCCCCCAAAAAGATCGTGCGGGGGGAGGCGCACCCCGCCGTCGGAAACACAGCCTCGCCACCAACCCGCCCCGTCCCCCTCCCCGCTCGACAAATATTGAGTTTTGCTTCGGTGCTTGTAAATCACGTCCGCCCGCGCTCCCCGGCCGCGGCTCCCGCTCGCCGCGCCGTCGCCGCGAGGCGGTCGGCCGCGCGCACGCACGCGCGCGTCACGGCGTCGATCTCGCGGCCGCGGTCCGCGTGCCGCGCGCGCTCGGCCTCGTGGCAGGCGTCGCCGGCGCCCTTGCCGCGGCGCCGTTCCTCCGAGACGCGCTCGTGCTCGACGCGGCGCAGAGCGGCGACCTGGGCGGCGGTCGAGGCGCGCGCGGCCGCCACGATGGCGGCGCGCCCGGAGAGCACGAGCGCGCGCGACGCCTCGGGCAGGGCGGCGAGCTCGGCGGCGGCGCTGCCACCGTCGTCCTCGTCTCGCGTGGCCGTCGTCGCTCCGTCCTCTGCCGCCTCTGCCTCTGCCTCTGCCTCTGCCGCCGCCGCCGCCCGCGCGCGACGCTCGACGCGCGCCCAGCGCTCGGCCGCCGGCCCCGCCGCCGACCCCACGGCCGAGGTGAACCCCTCGCGGATATGCCGCAGGTGCGCGAACAGGACCGTCAGGGCGGCGGCGCCGGCCTCGGACGCCTCGCCGCTCGCGTCGGCAAAGGCGTCGGCGAGCGCCGAGCACGCGCGCGCGCGGCGCTCCTCCTCGTCGATCAGGGCGGCGCGCAGGGCCATGGTGCGCACGCGCAGGCCGGCGACGGCGTCCTGGCCCGCGGCGAGGAGGGCCGCGGCGCTGGGCGGCGGCTGCGGGCGCTGCAGGTGCTCCGCGTCCACGTCGTCGCTGCTGCCGCTGCTGCTGCTGCTGTTGCCGTTGTCGTCGCCGTTGTCGTCCTCGTCCTTGTCGCCCGAGCTGCCGCTGCCGCTGCTGCTGCTGCTTCCCGCGCCGCCGTCCTCGTCCCCGTCGTCGCTCTGCCCCTCCCCCGCCTCCTTGCTCTGCAAGCCCGTCTCGTCTCCCGCCACTTGCACGGCAGCAGCAGCCTCCCGAAGCCGCGCGCACATGTCCGCCACGGCCGCGGCCGCCGCCCGCTCGGCCGCCGCGTGTGCCTCGACCAGCGCGCGCCCGCTGGCCTCGGCCGCCCTCTCGGCCGCCGCCTGCGCCAGCGCGTGCGCGTCCCGCTCGGCGGCCCGCCGCGCCGCCAGGCCCTGCGCCGCCGCGCCCGACGCGTGCTCGGAGACGGCGGCGCGCAGGCGCTCGCGCAGCGCGGGCCAGCCGTCCAGCAAGCCCGGGATCCCTCGCAGCGCCTCCCAGTGGGGGTCGGCGGGCAGCAGCGCGCCCTCGGCCAGCGGCAGCGCGCCCGGGTCGGACGGGTCCCCCTCTAGCATCACGCCCGCCAGGCCGGCCGCGTCCGCCGCGGCCAGGGCCGCCGCGCGCCGGTCGCGCGCCCCCTGGGCCGCCGCCTCGGCCCCGTCGGCGTCGCGCAGGGCCGCGGCCGCGTCCGCGTGCGCCTCGGCCGCGGCGGCGACCTCGGCCGGGAGCGCGCGGCGGTGGTCGAGGAAGGCCAGGCGGGGCAGGCGCGCCAGCACGGCGCCGCGGTAAGAGGCCTGCGCGGCGAGGGCGCTGGCCGCCGCCGCGGCCGCGGCGGTGGCAGCGGCGGCAGCGGCGGCGGCCAGGCTGGTGCCGGCGCCGAGGGCTGCGCCAGCGGAAAAAGGGGCGCCCGAGGCGGCGCCGGACCCGCGCTTGAGAGGGAGGGAGGAGGGCGCGACGCTGCTGCTGCTGCTGCTGCTGCTGCTGCTGCTGTTGCCGTTGCCGTTGCCGCCGCCGCGCGCCAAAAGCCGGCCCGACGCCGCCTGCGCGCAGGGGCGGGGGGTGAGGCCGGGCGGGCGCAGCGCCTCTGCGGCGGGCGGGCGGCACAGCACCGCCATGGCCCCGCGCGGCGCGGCGGCCAGCGCGGCCTCGTCACCCCCCATGAGAGCGTGCCCCCCGTGGGCGCTGGCACCGCCACGGCCGCCGCCGCCGCCACCGCCGGCAGCCGCGCAGCGCGCCGCCGCCGCCGCCGCCGCCGCCGCCGCCGCCGCCGCCGCCGCCGCCGCCGCCGCCTCGCGCCCGCCGGAGCTTGGGTTTCCGTGCAGCGACAGCACGCGCAGGGCGGGCAGGCGGCGCAGGTGCGCCGCCGCGGCCGCGGCGTCGGCGATGCGGTTGTCGGCGAGGGAGAGGGCCTCGAGCAGGCGCAGGCCGTCCAGGTGCGACGACGGGGGCGGCGGCGGCGGCGGCGGCTGCTTTTGGCGCGGGACCGGCATCGTTGGTGACGCCGCCGGCCCCCCGGCTCCCCCTCCCGCCGCCGTCGCCGCTGTCGCCGCGTCAACCGCGCGCTCCTCCTCCTCCTCCTCCTCCTCCTCGTCCGCGGCGGCCTCCGCCTCGCACAGCACGCTCGAGATGCTGTTTCCGGCCAGGCTGAGCTCCTCGAGCAGCACCAGGCCCCGCAAGCCCTCGGGCACGCGCGTCAGGCCGTTGTAGGCGAGCGACAGGCGGCGCAGCGACCGCAGCGCAGAGAGGCCCGGGCCGCCTGCCCCCCGTCCGCTGCCGCCGCCGCCGCCGACGCCCTCGTCGCCGATGCGGTTGTTGTCGAGGCGCAGCGTGCGCAGGCTCGAGGCGAGGCGCGCCAGGTTGGCGACGCGAGCGATGCCGCGGTGGCTCAGGTCCAGCGACAGGACTTGCGGAGGACCCGGCTGCTGCTGCTGCTGCTTTTGCTGCGGCGGCGGCGGCGCTCCTCTGGCGCCGTCGGCCCCCGCCTCCTCGCCCTCGCCCCCGTCTTCGTCTTCGTCCGCTCCGACGCCCGGCGCCGGCGGCTCGAGCGTCTCGATCGTGCACTCGGCGATCAGCTGCTCCGTGATCTCGGTGGGCTGGCGCCGCGCGATCAGGCGCTCGAGGATCGACAACGCGGGGAAGGGGTCGGCAGAGAAGCCGTCGTCGCCGTCGTCGTTCGCGCCGTCTTTGTCCGGCTCGTTTTCGAGGGGCGGCAAGCGAGTTGCGGCGGCAGTGGTCAAAGCGAGCGCCATGCCTTCCCTTTGCGCGCGCGCGCGCGGAGTAAGTTTTGTTAGGGTGGTTGTCTTGTTGATAGAGGAGTCGCAAGAGAAAAAGCAAATCGAGAGCGGCGGAGAACACAGCAAGCATTCAGGAAGGGGACTCTGCGCGCAAGAGCGGCGGCGGTCAAACTATCGCCGAGGGTGCTTGCCGCCGCCGCCCGCCTCCCCCTTCATCACCTCTCCCCCAAAAACGGCGCCAGCACCCGCATCGCCTCCGACCCCGGAAACCGGCCCAGCCCTCCCCTCGCGCCGGCTGTCACCTCGTCGAAGCGCAGCGCGCCGTCGTAGCGCGCCTCGGCCCGCGAGGGCCAACTCTCGGGCCAGGGACCAAAGGAAGCCGCGCTGCCGTCGGCGTCGGTGGCGGCGGCGGCTCCCCCCTCTGCTCGTCCGCCGCCGCCGACAGCGACAAACGCCGCGCCCCGCTCGGCGGCCGCGTGCCTCGCCTCCTGCTGCCGCAGCTGCCGCACCATCTCGGCGGGCGTCGGGGATTCCGCGTGCGCGTCCGGCATCGGTATGGGCGGGTACGAGTGGTCCGCAGCGGCGGCCGAGCCGCACGCACCGCCGCCATCGTCCTCGTCCTCGCCGCCGTCGCTTTCTCCTTCCTGCCGTCCTCCTCCCGGCCGCCCCTCCCGCCCCTCCCGCCGCAGCCCCAGCTGCCCCTCCCCGCCCATGGCCGCCACGGCGTCGCGCACGCGCGCTGCGGCAAAGGGCACGGGCTCGTGCGAGTGGTCACCGAACATCACGGGCGTCGAGTGGTCGCCCGTCACGCACACGGCGTACACGCACCGAAAGTCTCCCCCCCGGTCTGCGGCGCGCGCGCCCCCCCTCCCGTCGCCGTCGTCGTCCCGCCCCTCTTGCCGCCGCCGCCGCCACCTCGCCTCCTGCGCCCGCTCGGCCGAGCGCAGGCGCGCGAGCAGCTGCCCGACCATGGCGTCCGCCGCCTCCAAGAGGCGCACCTTGAGGCACGCGGCGCGGTCGTGCCCGGCGTCGTCCACCGCCTTGACGTGCAGCAGGGCAAAGTCGTACGTGGCCGCGAGCGACGGCAGGGGCTGCGGCGGCGAGGGCGAAGGCGGCGAGGGCGGCGAGGGCGGCGAGGGCGGCGGCGGCGGCGGCGGCGGCGGCGGCGGCGGCGGCGGCACCGGCGGCGGCGGCGGCGACAGAGGGTCGAGCGCCGCCGCCACGGCCGCCGCCTTGGCCGCCAGGTCCGAGCGGTAGTCCCCCGTCGCCCCCGGGACGGGCAGGACGTCCAGCCCAAAGGTCACGCCCACGCCCGCGATGATCTTGGTCGGGGCCACCATGCACGCGCGCAGGGGCGGCGGCGGCGGCGGCGGCTCAGGGCGACGGCGCTCCCCCTCAGAGCCGTCGGCGTCTGCGGCGGCGGCGGTGGCGTTTGAGGCGGCGGCGCCGAGGAGGCCCGCAAAGGCCGGCAGGCCGGACAGCCTCGCGCCCGCGCCGCGCAGCAGGACCACGTTAGCGGGCGGCTTGCCCAGGGCGGCGCGCGCGGCGTTGAGCGGGTGCGCCGCGAGGACCGCGCGCATGCGGTCGCTCACGTGGTTGACAAGGTCGCACGTGAACGCCCGGCGCCGGGCTTCCTGCTCCACCTCCCCCGCTCGTGTCTCTGTTCCGTTTCGTGCCTCGTCGCCGCCGTCCTCGCCGCCGCCGCCGCCGCCGTTGCTGCCGCCGCCGCCGCCGCCGCCGCCGCTCAGGCCCTCGACTGCCGCGGGCTCGCACCGCAGCAACGGCAGCCCGTCCCGCAGCGGGTCGGTGCCCGTGATCGCGTCCGACAACCAGCAATCCCCAACGCCGCCCGCCTCGGAGCCAACGCCGTCACCGCTCCCTGCCTCGCCGCCGCCGCCGGCGCCGCCCGGCGCCGCCGTTGCCGACGCCGCCGCCGCCGCCGCCGCCCCCTCCCGCCGCCGCCGCCGCCGCACCACCACGCCGCACCGGTGCTCGGTCGCGTACCGCACCTCCACAGCGCATCCCGCGAATCTGCGCGCGTCGAGCTCCAGCCCGTCCAGCGCCGCGCACAGCACGGGACCCTCCTGCTCGAACGCGCGGTCGGCGCGCCTGCGCAGGACGACGTTTGTCTCTTCGCAGATTGTCGCGAAATTGCATTTGAACGCGACGTCGCCGGGGCCGACGCTCAGGCCGGCGCCGAGCGCCTCAAACGCGCCGCGGCCGCGGTAGTGGGCGCGCGGGTCGTAGCCGAGGAGGGACATGTGGGCGGTGTCGCTGCCGCAGGCGAGGCCCGGCTCGACGGGGTCCATGAGTCCGTTGGCGCCGGCGGCTGTTTTGGTTGTGGTTTTTCGAGTCGAGTTTTGATGCGTGTTGTTTTTTGGTCGGGGGCGGGACGACGCGCGGCGGTGGCGAGGGACGTCGACGGCGAGCGAGCGAGCGCGAGCATGCGCGGCCCCACAGGCAAGAAAACCCGCCCCCTCTATCCACAGAGATGTGATGCGTACTCACCCGCGATCGCGTCCATGTTGGGCGTGTGCGCGACCTCCAGCGGCGTGCGGTCGCCGAGCGACGGGACGGAGACGTCCCCGACACCGTCGATCAGCACGAGCACGACGCGCCCGCGCATGCTTTGTCTTTCTTGCTCGAGCGGGGTGCCGATTAACCGAGGTGGTCAGTGTCGCCGGCGCATCGTGAGTTCGTCGTTACACGCACGCAGTTGAAGGAGAGGACGGATCGCCGCTGTCGCCGCCGCTTGAAGGGCACAGCGCGGCGCGCGGGCATTGCAGCTGCGGTCCGCCGCCGCCGTCGGTCGTCTCGCCTCGCGCTCACCCCCTGTCAACGCCCCACGAGTCTCTTTTTCCTGGCCTCAGTGCCAGTACGCGCTACTCTTCGGCGGGAGCCCGCGCTTCATCAGGGCCGTGGACAGCGCGATCATGGTCTTGCAGCCCTGGTTGTTGGTTGGTTTGTGAGGAGACGGCGGGGGGAGAGAGAGGGGTTGTGTGTGATCGACCCGTCGTTGCCACCGGCCGCCGCGTCTTTCGCAAAACGAGAAAATCCCCACGAGAAAATCCCCACGAGAAAATCCCCACGAGAAAATCCCCACGAGAAAATCCCCACGAGAAAATCCCCACGAGAAAATCCCCACGAGAAAATCCCCACGAGAAAATCCGAGCGAGCGCGAGCACACACGCGCCTGGCCGCGCCCTCCCCCTCTGCGCCGCCGTCGCCAATCAATTAGACACTAGGAGATACGCCAACTTACCGCCGGCACGCGGTAGTCCTCCAGCCGCGCCCCGCCCTCCTCCATGCGCACGCACGCGTAGTACAGCTCGATGTCCCCCGGGGCGGCCACCTCCCCAGGCGGGTAGGCGCGCGCGATGCCGCCCGAGAACAGCTTGGCCTTGACGGCGGCGACGGTCTCGTCCGGCGCGGCAGAGACCAGGTAGCGGCAGCCGCCCGCGAAAAAGGCGAGGCGCTGACGGTCCTTGGGCGGGGGCACCGTCGGGATGCCCTCGAAGGGCATGTCCATGGTGGCGATCTGGAGGGTGGGTTTTTTGATTACTTGTCGGCGCGATCGACCTTTCGCTTTCAGCGCGAGGAAGGAAGCGACGTCGAAAAGACAAAAAAAACGTCCCCCTCTAATTCAGACTCACCTCCTCGAACACGGCCGCCTCCGCCTCGGGCGGGATCGCCTTGCCCGTGTCGCAGTCCCACGCGCCCTTGCCGAGGCCCGCGCCCCCGCCCCCGCCGCCACCCCCCCCGCCGCCGGGCGCCTCCGCCATTCCCGTCGCTTTTTCCGAGTCCCAAAAATAGAAACGCAACGCGCTCCCTTGTGCGGGGCGGCGGCGGCGGCGGCGGCGGCGACAGAGCAAGGGGAGAGGCAGAGAGATAGAGAGAGAGCGACAGGCCAGTCAGCGCGCAGGCTTGAGAGAACGAGGCGGGTTGCGAGTCGAGAAGCAATGAATGACACCCAGGAAAGGAGGAGACGAAAAGACAAGAGCGAAAAACGAAAATCGACTTCACCACCCGCCGCCCGGCGCGGCGCCGCCGCCGCCCCGCGCCTCGACCGCCGCCAGCGCCGGCCACCCGCCGCCGCCCTCCTCCTCCCCCTCCCGCCGCCGCTCCTCGTCCTTCCGCCTCCTCCGCCCGGGCAGCCCGGACGCGGCCGCCGTCCGCAGGCCCAGAACCGCCCCGCGCACCAGCAGGAGCTTGAGCACCGTGTCGCGCACCAGGGCGGCCACGGCGACGACGGCGCGGAGCGTCGCGCCGCCGGCCGAGACGGCCGCCCAGGCGACGGCGAGCCACCCGAACCGCGACGAGCGGGAGGCGGGCGGGGGCGGCGGGGGCGGCGGGGCGACGGCGGTCGCCCCGGCCGCCGCGCTCGTGTAGGCGGTCGCGCTCGTGTGGATGTTGACGACGACCGGCTGCGGCTGCTGCTGCTGCTGCTGCTGGTGTTGGCGGTGCTGCTGCTGAAAGGGGCCTGCTGCCGCCGCCGCCGCCGCCGCCGCTCCCGATGCCGCCATCGCCGCCAGCGCTTGCTCCAAGAGCGCAGACGCGTGCGCCGCGCGCACGGCCAGGTCCTCTCCCTCCGCCCCCGCCGCGCCGCCCGTGGCCGCAGCCAGATCGCGCGCGAACGCCTCGGACAGCTGTGCGCCGTGCTGCTGCTCGTACCGGCGCAGCAGGCGCGCGCAGTAGCTGCCGGGGCCGCCGCCGCCGCCACCCGACGGTGCGGGCAACAGCGACAGCGGCGCCGCCCCCCCCGGTGCCGCTTGCCCGGCGCTGCCTGCCGAGAAAACGTGGTCGGCCAGGGCCGCGAGCCCCTCCCCGACCATGTAGACGTGGTGGAGCAGCACGGCGCGCTCGGCGCGCTCGAGCCACCACGCCGCGCTCGCGAGCTGCCGCTGGTTTGGTTGCTGCTGCTGCTGCTGCTGCTGCTGCTGCTGCTGCTGCTGCTGCTGTCGCCGCAGCAGCGCGGCCAGCAGCGCCGACCCCGCCTCGCACCTCTGCGCGCCCGGCGCGAGGCCGTTGCCGAGCGTCACGAGGCGCCGGACGAACGAGAGCTCGTCGGCGGCGGCCGCGGCTGCTGCTGCTGCTGCTGCTGCTGCTGGGGCGGCGGCGAGGCTGGGCCGGCGGGAGGCGCCATCATAGGCAAAGGCGCCGTCGCTCCTGCTCCCGGGCGCTGGCGGCGGCGGCAGCGGGAAGACGAGCGCCTGCTGCTGCGAGGAGACGAGCACCTGGCACGACTTGGACACCCGCGCCCACTGCTGCTGCTGCTGCTGCTGTCGCTGCCGCTGCTGCTGCTGCCGCTGCTCCTCGTCCTCCTCCTCCTCCTCCTCGACGCGCGACCGCACCCGGCCTGCCATCAGGAAACGGGGCGGCGCCAGGACGACGCTCGCGACGACGCCGCCGACCTTATTGCCGCCCCTCACGGCCGCACCGACCAGGCCCGCCGAGGTGACGTGGGCCCGGGCGCGCGCTCGGGGGGCGTGTGGCCTGATGCGGCGGGCGATTGGGGGCCCGGCGCCTCCCGCGAGCGCCCTTGCGTTTGCGTGCATGGAAGCGGGGCCTTTCGGGTTTTTGGTCTGTTTCTGCTTCGCGCGCCTTGGCAGGCTCAACCAAAGAGAGAGATTTGTTGTGCGAGACGGCGAGGACGTGCTTGATCTGCGTTCGAGTGCGAAAGGCACGCGCATGCAAGAGCATCGGGCGAGGGAGTTTAGGAGGGAGCGACAACGACCAAGACCGCTCTTCAGGGTACGGCGCCAGGCGCTCTCTCCCGGCAAAAGCCGCATTAAATCGAAAAAAGAATCGAGTCGCATGAGTACAGTCCTTACATCAACAACAAGGGGGAGGCAAACAGGTGATGCTTGCCACGACCACGGGGGTCCCGACGACGAGAGGCAGGAAACCCCGGCCCGCCGCCGCCGCCGCCGCCTTCGCAGGCCGCGACGAGAAACGCAAAAACGCCGCACCGCGCCGGCCCGCCCCGCCGAAAAGAGGTCCACCTTCTCGCCACTACTGCCCGTCAAAGTAGGCCAGCGCGTCGCTCGCCGTCCACATGCTCGAGTCCTCCGCGTCGTGCAAGCCCTGGGTGTAGTTGGGCGCCATCAGCTCGACCACGTCCTGCAAGATCAAGAAACCAAACAGCGGGGTGAAGTCGAGCTGCCCGAACAAGGGCGGGAGGATGCCTCGGTAGATCGACAGGTAGGGCTCGGTGATCTGTTGTTTTTGGTTTTGGTTTGGTTTCGATTTTGATCGTGCAAGTGTGTCAAGTGTGATTCTTGATCGGTCTTGTGAGTTCTGGTTCTGGCTTTCCTTTCTTCATTCGCCCGCGGCAAGGCCGCACGCACGAGAGAGACGGGCGCCCCTCCGGGCCGGCCTGTTGCGGCGGCCGCGCCCAACCCGCCCGCCCGCCCGCGCGCCCCTCCCCTAAATTGAGAGAGATACACGAACAACCAGCAGGCCTCGAAAAGAACAACAACTCACCAGCCTCAGGAATGCCCACGGCTGCACGTTCCAGTCGATGCCCGGGAACCAAGACAGCAAGACGCGCATGAACAGGCAAAAGAGGTACATTCTGGCAAACCCAAACGCGGCCTTTTCGAACGTGCGGGCGTAGACGGCCGACAGGGACTCGGCGCCCGCGCGCGCCAGGGGCAGGGCGACGGCGGCCATGGCCCGCGCGCCGAAGCGCGCGGCCGACAGGCGGCGGCGCAGGGCGCGCGCGGCGCGCGCGGGGTCGCGCGCGCGGTCGCCGGCCGTGGGCGGCGGCGGGACGGCGGCCTCGAGCGCGTCGCGCGCGGCCGAGACGGCGCGGGCGGCGGCGACGGCGAGGGCGAGGGCGAGGCGCAGGGCGGGCTGGCGGTGGGCGGCGGCGGCGAGCCAGGCGGCGGCGGCGGCGGCGCGCGCGCGGACCTGCTGCTGCTGCGTCTGCTGCGTCTGCTGCGTCGGCTTGGCGGCGGACGGCGACGGGACGAGCGGCGCGCCGGTCGCCGGCGCCGTCGCCGCTGCCGCCGTCGCCGCCGTCACCGCTGGCCGCCGCCGGCCCTGCTCCTGCTGTTGCGTGTGCTGCCGCCGTTGCTGCCGTTGCTGACGCCCCCCCACCGAGACCGCCGTCGCCGACGCCGGCGTGCTGCGTCGCACGGCCGAGAGCGCCGGAGGAGCGGGCACCGACGCGAGCAGCATTCTTGCCCTCTCTCTCGCGATCCGGGGGCCCGCTTTTGCGAGAGCGCCGCACGCGCGCTGCTTGAGGCGGCCACCCACCGACGCGGCTGGGGTGGAGAGGCGGCCTGAGCGCACTCGGGATCGCGGCTGCGCTGATCGAGAGGCAGGGCGTGCCGACCGAGGTCTGCGGATCAAGACGGGGAGCGGCGGCTCTTTGGGGGGGAACCGAGTCGCGCACCGCGCAGCGGTGGGTCGTTTTTGTTCGCGATATTGACGGGAGGGTGATGTCAAGATACGGATGCGGAGGAAGCCGGTGTGAAAACAAGGGGGTTGGTCACGGCGTCCCGATGGCCTTGCCACTCGAATCTCAAAGGCGCCCGCCGCCGCCCGCCGCCGCCGCCGCCGCCGCCGCCGCCGCCGCCGCCGCCTCCGCCGCCGCCGCCGCCTGCCGCACGCCGACCGACGGCCGCTGCCTCTTGTCGCGCAGGGTGACGTTGTGGGCGGCAATTGGTCAGCCCCCCGCCGCCGCCCGCCGCCGCCGCTGCGCCCGGCTCAGCCACCCGCCGACGCGCGCCGCCCGCGTCGCCGTGCAGTCGAGGTACCACTCGCGCAGCGGGCGCACGAGCGCCTCGTCCATCATGCCGCCGAGGGCGCGCTCGTAGCAGCGGTAGGCGCTTGCCGCGTGCAGGTGCACGGCGGCAAAGAGCTCGGCGCCCGAGGGCAGCAGGCCGCCGGCGCCGCCGCCGCCCCAGAGGGCGCGCTGCTCGGCCGAGAGGCCAAGCGCGGCGAGCTGGGAGGCGCGGTGGCGCTCGGCGCGGCGCAGGCGCAGGGCGGCGGCCTCGGCGGCCTCGGCCTCGGCGGCGGCGCGCTCGGCCTGGCGCCAGGAGGGGGAGAGGAGGGACGCCGCGGGGGCCGACGCCGACGGCGAGAGCGGCGGCGGCGACTGCGGCGGCGGCGGCTGCTGCTGCTGCCGCTGCTGCCAGCGGCGCGCCCAGCGGCGGCGGCGGCGGCGCCACAGGCGCGCGCGGCGCCGGCAGGCGCGGGACGACGCAAGGGGCACGGCGAGGCGCCACGAGCGCAGCGTCGGAAAAGCGACGTCGGCGCTCGACCGCCACAGCGGCGTCGGCGTCGGCGGCAGGGGGGAAAGCGCGGCCGCGGCCGCGTAAGCGGCGGCGAGGCCGTCGCGGTCGCGCAGCTCGGCCGGCTCCGCGCCCCCCGCGCAGCCGCCGCCGTTGAGGAGCGTGAGCGGGGTGAAGGCGAGCGGCGCCGAAGCCAGGCCGGCGTAGGAGCGGGCCTCCGTAGCGAACAAAGGGGGGTCGGCGCGCGCCGCCGCCGCCGCCGCCGCCGCCGCCGTCGCCGCGGCTGCTGCCGCTGCGCCGCCGCCGCCAGGAGAGGCGAGCACGCCGCGGCTCGGCGCCAGCGCCGGGCCCTCGCCCGCCCCGGCCCCGACCGCCCAGCGCGCGGCCTCGGCGGCGCGCCGCTCGGCCTCGGCGTCGGCGCCGAGCAGCTTGCCCGCGCGGGCGCGGGCGTCAGAGGCAAAGTCGTCGTCGTCTTCGTCGTCGTCGCTGTCGTCGTCGTTGGCGCTGACGCCGCCGCCGCCGCCGCCGCCGCCGTCCTCGTCGTCGTCCTCGTAATCGTCCTCGCCGCCCGTGTCGCTGTCGTCGTCGTCCTCGTCGTCGTCTTCCGTCTGCCCGCCGATGCTAGCGCCGCCTGCACCGCCGCCGCCGCCGTGCGAGAAGGTGCCGGACTGGCGCCCGAGCGACCCGGCGGCGCTGACGCGCGCGGTGCGGGCGGCGGCGCGAGCGGCCGCGCCGGCGGCCGCCATTTGCCTCTGCCGCAGCTGCGCGCCCGTCACGTCGGACCCCGCGGCGCCGCCGGGCGTGACTACCTGGAGGATGTCGGTCAGCGCCGGGGGCTCGGGCGCGCCGCCGCCGCCGCCGCCGCCGCCCCCGCCGCCGCCGTTTCCGTGGCCGCTGCCGCCAAAGCCGCCGCCGCCAAAGCCGCCGCCGCCGCCGCCGCTGCCTGCCCGCGCCGCGTTGCGCCACGCGAGCGCTTCAAGCGCTGTGTCCAGGCGGCCGCCGCCCCCGCCCGGGCGGGACGACGGCCAATCCGACGCCGACGCCGCCGCAGAGGCGTCGAATCCAGCGCCAAACCCGCGCCCGCCGGGGCCAAAGCTGCCGCCCGGGCCGTAGCCATACCCCTCGATCCGGTTGGGCCGCGCGGCGCTGCGCGCCGGGGGCAGGGTGGGCTGGAGGGGGTTTGCAGAGGGATAGGCGGCCGAGCTGAGGGCCGGGGCCGCGGGCGGGGGCGGGGCCGCGACGAGCAGCACGTCAGACAGCTCCGGCACCTGGCCCCCGCGCGCGAGCGCGAGCGGCGGGGGCATGATGAGCGCTTGGGGCAGGGGGGTGTTGTTGGCGCGGGCCGCGCCTCCGCCGCCGCCGGGCCCGAGGCGGGGGCTGGCGGGCGGCGTGCCCGCCGGCGGGCGGCCGCCTGGCGTTTGGCCGCTCGCGCCAAAGAGGGCGGCGGAAAGCCTGGACAGGACGCCGCCGCCGCCGCCGCCGCTTGGGTCAGCGTTGGCGCTGGCCCCTCGAGCGCTGGGCGGCAGACGAGTGGCGATGGGGGAAGACGTAGGCTCTGGGCCGGCGCGCGAGCCCGCGGGGGCGCCGCCCGCAGCGCCGTTGCCGTCGTCGTCCTCGTCCTCGGCCGGCCCCGGAGGCAGCGCCGTCCGAGGGCGCGGGGCCGCCGCGAGCGGGGCCGCCGCCGCTGCTGCCGCTGCCGCCGCGACAGCCCCCGGACCCGCCGCTCCTGCCGCCGCTCCTGCCCCGCCCCCGCCGCCACCACCCCCGCCCCCGCCTCCACCGCCGCCAAACAGCAGCATGGGGCGGAAGGCCTGCGACACGGCGTCCCAGACGAGGCTGCGCGCCTGCGCGGCGCCGTCGCCCGGGTACAGGCGCGTGGGCCTGAGCGGGGGGCCGCCGGCCAGCGCGGCGTCGAAGGACACGAGGCCCGAGCGCGGCTCGGCGCCCGAGTCGAGCAGCCACACGCCAGCGGCGGCGGCGGCGGCGGCGGCGGCGGCGGCCGCCGAGCCCGGGGCGCCGTCGGGCGCGCGGCCGCCGCCGCCCGCGCCCGCGCCTCCGCCGGCGCCAGCGCCGGCGAGCAGGGCGCGGAAGTCGAAGCCGCCGGCCTCGGCCGCGGGCGGGGGCTCCTCGGCGGCGTCGAGGGCGATGCCGTCCGACGCGGCCATCGGCAGCAGGGGGATGCCGCCAAACAGCGGCAGCGGCGCGCCGCCCCCGCCGCCGCCCGCGCCGTCGGCGGGCTCGCCGCGGGCAGCGTCGGCGGCGTCGGCGGCGGCGGCGACGGCCGAGGGACCGTCGCGGGCCAGGGCGTCGACGATGCCCTCGAGGGTGGTGGGGAGCAGGGGCCGGCGCGCAAAGGGGGTGCCGCTGGACGGCGCGGCGGCGGCGGCAAGAGCGGGGCTGGCGTCTTCGGGCTGGTGTCGCTGTTTGCCCACCTCGGTCGCCGCCGCCTCCGTCTCGTTGCCGTCCTGCGCCGTTTGCTGCTGCTCCTGCTCTCGAGGCTGCTGCTGCTGCTGCGCGCTGCCGTAGCCGGGTAAGGGCTCGGGCGACATGGGCCGGTCGAACGATGACTGAGGCGGGCCGCGCGAGCGAGACAGAGTCCGCACGAGCCCTCCTCCTCCTCCTCCTCCTCCGCCGCCGCCGCCGCCGAGGAACGGCGCCGCCGACGAGGAAGGGGAGGCAGAGGCGCCGTCGGCAAAGGCAGGCGTCCTTGCTGCCGCGGCGCGCGCGCGAGAGGCGGAGAGGTGGCCGACCACGACGCCCGCGCTGCTGCGGACAGGGACGGTCCCGCCAGCGCCGCCGCCGGAGGATACAGCGGCGCGCGCGGCGGCGGCGGCGCGCGCAGCGGCGGCGGCAGACTCTGCTGCGGCGAGCGAGGCCGCCTCCTGCTCCCGCAGCAAACGCCCGTACGTGTTCCAGGGGCCGCTGTGCAGGTAGTAGTCGCTGTCCAGGTCCCAGATGGCGAGCTGGCTGCCGGTGGCCGCGGCAAAGGGGTTGCCGCCCGCCCCCCAGCCGCCGCCGCCGTCGCCTCCCGCTCCGCCGCCGCCGCCCGCCTTGTAGCCGCCGGCCGCGGCTGCCCCCCAGTGCGCCGCCGCCCCCCCACCCCCGCCCCAGTGCGGCACGTAGTTTCCCAGGAACAGATTGATCGCGTCCTGCTTCTCCGCGTCCGTGTACGCGTTGCTGTAGAAGCGGCGGATTGAGGTCAGCAGGTCGCGCGACTGCGCGGCGGCGCCCGACGCGCGCCGCAGCCGCCGCTCAAAGTAGCCTGCGTGCGCCTCGCTGCCGCCGTACTGAAGCGCGAGCTCGTGGCCCATGGCCTCGTAGAGCTCGGCGAGCTGGAGGGCCAGCGGGGAGTCGGGGTCGATGAGGCCCCAGGAGGCGGTGGAAGGGGCGGAAGGGGCGGCGGCGGGCGGCGGCTGCTGCGGCTGCTGCGGCTGCTGCTGCGTGTCGCCGCCCTTGCTGCTGCTGTTCGCGGGACCCGCATCCTCCTCCCCTGGCTCCTCCTCCCACGCGTAGCACCCCTCGTACTCGTCCGGCCGCGCCGCCGCCCCCGTCCCCGCCGCCGCCCTTGCCACCGCTGCCGCCGCCTCTGCGGGCGTGCCGCCGCCCGCGACGCCGAGGCCGTGCAGCTGCCGCCCCAGCGCAAAGAGGCCAAAGGCAAACTGCGCGACGTTGGTGCGGTCGAGGCAGTCGACGCAGTTGGTGCGCAGGACGCCGCGCTGCAGGCGCGGCTGGGGGTCAAGCGCGCGCGAGGGCAGGCGCAGGCGCGCCGCCGGGCCCGCGTCGACATCGGCGGCGGCGGCGGCGGCGGCGGCGGCGGTGCCGTTCCCCCCTTCTCGCGCCGACCCTTGCTGCTGCTGCTGCTGCTGCTGCTCCTCCTCGTGCTCCTCGCGCCCGCCGGGCGCCTCCTCCCCGGCCTCGAGCGCCGCCGCCTCCCGCCGGTACTCCGCGTCTGCGCGCGCCGCCTCGCGCGCCCGCCGCGCAAAGGGCAGCAGGCGCCGCGCCACGCCCGGCGCGCAGGCGGCGCACGCGCGCGGCTGGTGCAGGAAAAAGCCAGTGTCGTCGAGCGCGGCCTGCAGCACGGGCGCGAGCTCGTCGAGGACGTTGGCGCCCGGGCGCTTGGCGCGCAGCTGGAAGTCTGTCGGTTTGTGCGTTTTTGCGGGCCGATGGTGGGAAGGAAACCACAAAAAAAGGGGGGGGGGGGGGGCGGTTCGTGCGCGGACGGGCGGGCGTCGTTAGTGAGCGTCTTTCGCCCCTTCCCCCTCTCAAAAAAAACCAGCACCGCCCCTTCTCTTCCTCCTCGTCTACTCACCCCACGGCACGTGCACGACCAGCCGCTCGGCCCCACCGCCAGGCGGCCCCGCCCCATCCTCGCCCGGCCCCCCTCCCTCCTCATCGGCCCCCCTCCCCTTGGCCGAACAAGGATCATCGCCCGCCCCCCGTTTATCGCCGCCCCTTCCCTCGGCCCCCAGCGCCGCGCCCACCGCCGCCACCGCCCGCGCGTACTCGGCCCGCAGCAGCGTCTCGCGCGGCCGCCGCTCCGCCGACCGCAGCAGGTCGAGCGCGACCACGGGAGCGCCGTACCGCGCGAGCAGGCCCGAGAAGTGGCGACGGGTGGCCGCGTACAGCGGGTCGAACTGCTGCACGACGACGTCGGGTTTCGGCGACATGGCCGAGGCCGCCTGAGTCCAGTAGAGGGGGACGGAGCCTCGCAGCTGCACCACGGAGGACGCCAGCGGCGCGCCCGTGGCCCAGTCGGTGCCCGCGTCGACAATTTGCTCCGTCTCGACCTCGTTGGCCACGCGCCCCTCGTCGTTGATGCCGCGCTTGCGGTAGCGCGTGCCGGCAAAGTGGCGCGAGCGGCGGGACAGCAGCGTGAGCGTCAGCGGGCGGCCGAGCAGCGAGAGGCGGCGCTGCTCCCACCACCCGTGGATTAGGGGGAGCGCCCACCCGCCGCCCGCCGCGAGGCCCGAGGTGGCGTCCAGGCGCTCGCGTAGAGGGCGCGTCAGGTGGGCGTTCCAAACAAACATGGACGACCACACGTCGTAAGGGGGGCGGCGGCGGGGCGGTTTGCCGCCGGCGTCGTCGCCCGCTCTCCCCTTTTCCGTTGGTGCCGCCGCCGCCGCCGCCGCCGCCGCCGCCGCCGCCGCCGCCGCCGCCGCCGCCGCCGCCGCCGCCTCGTCGTCTCCTTGACGCCGCTCCTCTTCCTCCTCCTCCTCCTCCTCGTCGTCGTCGTCCTGTCCGGCGTGGTTGCGCTGCAAGGTGCGCGCCAGGCAGTAGGTGTACGAGAAGTAGAACCCGCGCGTCAGGTCGACGCCGGCGACGAGCTTGCGGTACCGGCGCTCCGCCGCCGACCCGCCCGCGCCCGCCGCTGCCGCCGCCGCCGCCGCCGCCGCCGCCGCCGCCGCCGCCGCCGCCGCCGTCGAACTCGCCGCTGCCGCCGACGACGGGCCGCCCGCGCCGGCGCCTCCTCCTCCCCCGGTCCAGGCCGCCCACAGCCCGCCGGTCGCAGAGCCCCCCGGGGCCGCGGCGGGCGCGGAGGCCGAGGAGAAAGACGAAGGCGAGGAAAAGCCGCCGCCGCCGCCGCCAAAGCCGCCGCCGTTCCCGCCGCCGCCGCCGTTCCCGCCGCCGCCGCCGCCGCCGAAGCTGTGGCTCAGCGTCAGCGGCACGGACGCCGTGTCCGCCACGCGGTACACCCGGTGCCCGCCCGCCAGGCTCCCCACGTACTCGCGCCTGGTCACCAGCAGCAGGGCGTACCCCTCGGTCAGCCGATAGCAGCCGAGGATGCCGTGCGCTCGCGCCACGAGCGCCAGGCCGCCGGGCGACGCCCCGTGCACGCGCCGGAGCGCAGCCTCGGCCTGCTCGGCGGTCAGGGCGCCGCCGGTGGCCACGGCTTCGAGGCGCGGCGGGCTGCCCGTCGACAGGTCCTGGCGCGCGAGCTTAAGGACGCGGATGCTGCCGCTGGCGGGGCGGGGCCGGTCGCCGTTGCTGCCGCCGTTGGCGCGGCTGTCGTCGCCGTTGTCGCCGCCGTTTGCGGCCGCCGCTGCACCTGCCGCCGCCGCCGCACCTGCCGCGTCGGCCCGCTCGTCGTACCCCACCACGTAGACGCGCGTGCGCGAGGCGTAGACGCGCAGGCGTCTCAGGGGGCAGTGTGGCAGCCAGGGGCGGATGGGCGCGGGCGAGGCGCCCGGGGAGGACGTCGGGTGCGACGCCATTGGTATCGGTAGCGTTCGTGCCAACCCCCACAGTTGTGCGCGCGTGTGGCGGGTGCGATCCCACCGGTTTCGGGGGGTGCCTCGGTCCCTTTTGCACGCCCTCGCGCGACCGATTCGGCAGTCGCGGCGATCGGTTCGAGTGCGCAGGGGCGGTTGATATAAACTGAGGATTGCGATGCGCGTGTGAGAAACGGGCGTCACGAGGATTGGAAGACGGGGGGGACGATTCAGCGGCGTCGGCGCCGGCGTCGGCGTCGGCGTCGGCGTCGGCGTCGCCGTCGCCGTCGCCGTCGCCGTCGCCGTCGGCGTCTGCGTCGGCGTCTGCGTCGCCGGCCTTATGTTTGGCCCTCCTATGTTTGGCGCCGGTAAAGCTCCCGTGGGTGTCGCACCCGCTCAGCCTGTAGACGCCGTCCAGCCCCGCCAGCGCCCGCAGGCGGGTCGCGCGCGCGCGTCGGGCCCCTCGGCGCGCAGGTCGCAGTCGGGCAGGCCGGCGGACAGGCGGGGGCGCGCGCCGCCATTCTTCGGCGACGCAGACGACGACGATTGAAAAAAAGAGAGGGAACTTTCCCCTTCTTCCGCCCGTGCAGCGCAAATGGTCAAGGATAAAAACCGGGAAGAGGCTGACGACTGTTGACGTACTGATACTATCATCAATGATTGCGCGGGGGCGCGAGCGCGACGCTCAAACAGCGTGCGAGTCTCTGGTGGTGGTGGTCGACCACGGTGGCGACGGGGTTTGCGGGGCCTCTCGGTGGTCGCAAGCACAAGGACGCACGAGTCGCTCGCAGCACCCCTCACAAAGCACACACACTCCACACCAAGCGCGAACAACAAAACTAGCGAGACAGCGAGACAGCGCAAAGAGGGCCGCGTCTCTCGAGATCGAAAAAAAAAAGGTCTCAGTTCTCCCCTCCCTCCTCCTTGGCCTCCATCGCCCTCTCTCTCCGCGCGGCCACAGGCAGTCGCCACCCCGGGACGCACGCTCTTTTGCGCGGCCCTCCTCTGGCGCGCGACGGTCCTCGCGAGCAGGTTCCATTGGGACTCCTTCTCGCAAACCCTCGCGCAGAAGGCTCACGCCCGCCCTCCTCCTCCCTCCCCACCACCACCACCACCCACTATCACAACCGCCACCTCCACACCCGCAGCAGCCCGCCTCAGATCCACGGGACAGAGCGCGCGCAGGACAAAGAGAGAGAGATGTCGCTCCGCCGCGCGGCCGCCTTGCTCGCGCGCCGCGCCGCAAACGCCGCCGCCGCCGCCGCGCCGTCGCGCGCCGTCACGACCCACGCCAAGCTCAAGGGCAAGGTCGAGTCTTCCGGCAAGGCCGACATCTTTGGCCTGTACGCGGGCCTGGCCATCTCGGCCGGCTTCGTCGCCTACGACCAGCTGTACCCGGAGGAGGTGCGTCGGCCAGGGGAGCTTTTTTTGTTGGGATTGCATAGGCGCGCCGCCGCTGTCGTAGGCGCCGTCGTCGGCGTCGGCGTCGTTGCCGTCGTCGATGCAGCGTTCTGGGCGACCCCAAGTCTCCATGGCCGTCAGACCCCCCAGCGATCGGCGGCAGGTCGCCGCCGTGTCGCGTCTCGCGACCAACGGCGCTGCCTCCTCTGCACAGACACACGCGCGCAACCGCTTTGGTGCGCCAAAAAACTCGACGCCGAGCGCCCCCTCGCGCCCCGCTCGCCAAAAACCCACAACCCAAAAAACCACAACCCAAAAACCCACAACCCAAAAACCCAAAACCCAAAAACCCACAACCCAAAAACCCACAACCCAAAAACCAATCGACGCAGGAGTTCGAGGGCCGCATCGCCTACTACCCCTACATGCGCATGCGCCAGCGCGCCGAGTATCCCTGGGGCGGCGCCAACGGCCTGTTCGAGTCGCACCCGCGCGTCGTGCCCGACGGCGAGGAGCCGGAGGAGCACCACTGAAGGCGGCGAGAGGGCGGGGGAGCGAGGGAAAAATGCAGCGCCGCTCGTCTTTTTCTTCCGGCACGCTCGTGTTGTTTCTCTATTTCTTCGACCCAACAAACACCAACGAACGAATGTCCCGCCGCTTTGCCTTGTGAGCGGCTCTGACCAATATTGAATCACAGGAGTCCTTGTAAACCACCACCCAACACCGTGTTCTTTTGCGTTTTCAAACCTCTTTGGGGGGCGGCAAGGGCGACGCCACCGGCCCCAAGCAATCCTTTCTCCTCGTCATTTGTTTGTTCGTTCGTTTTCTAGTTCTCTGCGATCACTCGTCGTCGTCGTCGGCGCCCTCCATACGGTCCAGGTACGCCTCGTCCGCGTCCTTGCCGCCCGCCGGGCCCTCCCCGTACTCCCCCCGGCCGACGGCGCCGGCCTCGCCAAACTCAAAGTCGCTGCCGTCGTCGTCGCCGCCGTCGTCCGCCGCGAGGCCCTTGAGCGATGCGCGCACGCGCCTCTGCCGCTTCTTCTCGGCGCGCAGCGCGTGCGGGTCGCGCTGCCCCTGGGCCGCGTACAGCTGCGCGCGCTGGGCCGCCTGCCCCGCGGCGCCGCCCTCGGCCGCGCGCTGCCGCCGCGCGAGCAAGGCCGCCGTCGCGGCGTCGAGGCCGCCGTCTTCGTCGTCGCTGTCTCCCTCCATCGCGTCCGACTCCTCCTCCTCCTCCTCCTCGTCCTCGTCCTCCTCCTGCGACTCCTCCATGGTCGCCGCGTCCATGCGCGGCGCCCCCGCGGCCGCCGCCACCTCAACGAACCCGGAGACGGCTGCGGCGTCGTCGTCCTCGCCCCCAAGCAAGCCCCCGTCGAAGCCGTCCCCGCCCGCCGCCGCTGCCGCGGAGGGCGGCGCCGGCGCCAGCCGCTCGAGCACGACGCGCCGCTCGTCGGCAAAGACGCGCTCGGCATCGAACTCGGCCGACCACCCCGACACGATCTGGGCGCTCTCGTGCGCGGCGTCCTCGGCCGACGCCAGGGCCGCGGCGGACGCGGGCGGCGGCAGGGTGTAGTAGGGGATGCGGCCCGCGCACCAGTCCCCCAGCACCAGGCGCGCGGCGGCGGCGCTGTCGGGCACGCCGCCGCGGCGCAGCTTGCCGCGCGCCTGCGCGACGAGCTGCAGGAAGCGGTCGGCGGCGGCGACGTAGGCCTCGTGGGGGATGCGGGAGGCAGATGTGGCGGCGAGGGCCGCGGCGGCAGCGGCGCCGGCGCCGCCCTTGGTCTTCTTCGACTTGCCGGCGGCGGCCGCCGCCGCCGCCGCCTTGTCGGCCGCCGCCGCCGCCTTTTCCGCCTCGACGATCGCGGCGTCAAAGGCGGGCACGCGGTAGAGCGCCATCAGGCGCTTGGCGGGGACGCGCCGCACGATCTCGGCCACGGGCGCGATCGGGTCGTCGAGCTTCTCGACGCGCGCGGCGTTGCGCAGCGCCGCCGCCGCCGCCGCCGCCGCGCGTGCGCCCTCCTCGCCCGGCTCGCCGCCGTCCACGCCGCCGCCGCCAATGCCGGCAAACACCACGCCCGGCGAGTCGACCAGGCGGATGTGCTTGTCCAGCTGCACGATCTGCGCCGTGCGCGTCATGCCGGGCGTGTCGCCGACAGCCACCACTCGCGCGCGCCGCAGCGAGTTGATCACGGAAGACTTGCCGACGTTGGGCAGGCCGACGATCCCAACCGTTACGGCCTGGCGCACAGAGGCGCCGCCGCCCTTGCCGCCGCCGGTGCCCGCGGCGGCGTTGCGCGCGTAGTTCTTGATCAGCTGCAGCAGGGTGTCGGCGCCGAGGCAGGCCGCGCCCAGGGCGCCCGCGCCCACGGCGCCGTCAGCCGCGGCCGCGGCCGCGGCCGCGGCCTGCGCTGCGGGGCCGCCGCCGACCGCGCCGCGCCGCTTGCTGCCGCCGCCGCCGGCGGACGGCACGCCGCCGGCCCGCTGCCCGAGGCCCGCCGCCTGCTGCTGCGTGCTCGCCTTGAACGCCACTGTCGGCAGCTCGAGCCGCAGGCGCGCGAGCCACGCCTCCAGGGCGGCGCGCGGCACCAGGTCGGCCTTGTTCAGCAGCAGCACCACGCGCTTGTGCGCGCCCGAGGCGCGCACGGCGCGCTCGACGTCGCGGCAGCGGCAGCCCTCTGGGTCGCGCGCGTCGAGCACCTGCACGACCACGTCGGACAGCTCGACGACGCGGCGGAACTCGCGGTAGAAGGCGCGGCGCGAGGCGTCCGGGTCGTTGGCCGACGCGGTGATCGACGCGCCGGCGCGGCCGCGCTTGCGGCCGGCCGGCGCCGCGCCGTCGTCGCCGCCTCCCGCCGCCGCGTGCTCGTCCGCGCGCCGCGCCGCCGCCGCGCCGAGCTCGCGCAGCTGCTGCTCCGGGTCCGCCGCCCCCGCCCCCGCCGCCTCGCTCGTGCGCGCCGCGCGCCGCGCCTCCCTGCGCTCCTTCTCCTGGGAGAGGATGCGCTGCTTCTCCCACGCAAACTCTTTCGCGAGCTCCTCGCGGAACGGCCACTGCGAGGGAAGGCCCGGGTCGGTGCGGACGGCGGTGGCCTTGGCGCGGCGGGCGGCTCCCGGCTTGGCGGCCTCCTTGCGGGCCTCCTTGCGCTTCTTGCGGTGGTGCTCGCGGACCTTCTTGATGACCTGTGGTTATAGTGTTTTTGGAGCGGGGGGGG
>Ga0209390_10002594_pt1 | contig 31270 bp, 21 predicted proteins | sample BON01_FD_187212 | JGI IMG/M metagenome (GOLD analysis project Ga0209390, IMG submission 187212) | Freshwater microbial communities from Lake Bonney liftoff mats and glacier meltwater in Antarctica - BON-01 (SPAdes) (version 2) | ecosystem: Environmental > Aquatic > Freshwater > Ice > Glacier...
CTTAAAAGTCGGAGCCAAGAACTACCTCTTCTTGGAATCGGCGCGGGGAGGCGAACTCGGCTGCGTCGCCTATACCCTCATCGAGAACTGCAAGCGCCACGGCCTCGACCTCCGGTCCTACCTGACCGGGGGCCATGGAAGCCCTCGTCAAACACGGCCCCGGCCGCGCCGCCGAGCTGACCCCGTCAGCCATCGCCAAAGCCCGCCGACTCAGGAAAGCCTCCTGACCATCAGAGCCACGCCCGATTTTCGCGACCCCGCCCAGCGACAAAACAGAGGTCGCCTTTCAGTCGCTTACTGAGCAACATCATCATCGATCCATTAGTCGGAACTTCGGCATTGAACTGATCGTTGGCGAAAGCCACCGCCAACCAGGTCACCGGGGCTTGCTCCTGAAGGAGGCTCACCTTGAGGAGCACCCAAGGGCAATTTCATCGCCTGCGCAAAGAGAAGTCTGCCTCCCTGACAGTCCCGATCTCTTCGCGCACTATCTTCATTAATTCCCTTGCCATTCCCTACTTTACTGCCGGTTGGCAGGACGCTGACTGAGTTCAGGTCCGTGAGGGCCTGGGCGTGGGACGCTGCGATCAACACTTGGGCCACTGCCAGAAAGATGAGGGCGTTTTCAAAGAGCCGGGTTCAGAAATGAGGGTGGATGGTATTGATTGCAGAACATCAGGGACGTTTTTGCTATTTCCCGATATCGAGGAGGGCTTCCGCAAAAGTCTTACCCATCAGGGCAAAGGTTTTCGCGCAGCCGAGATAGTGGTATCCGGCATTCGAGGCACCGCGTTTCCACAGGGCTTCCTCTTGCGGGGAAATGAGATTTGCCTCAAGTTCCTTTAGGTAATCTTGCTTTTGCTCATCGGTCATGTGGCCGTCGGCGTTGGGATGATTCCTGTCCTTGGAATCGAGGAAGTATCGCATATCGTTTACCTGCTGGCGCTTGGCGGCAATGGCTCCGAGTTCTTCCGACCAGAATGGGGCGGTTTGCACCGCGACGACATTGCCCTTGAACCCGGGCATGGCTGCGGGGGCGGCCATCGCTTGCCGGAAAGCCACCATATCCGCAGACTCGTCCTTAAGGCCGCCAACGCCCATCACGCCGATGACGAAAGGCATTTTCGGAGCGGAGAGATCCTTGCGCACGTCATTGATCAAGTGGGCCAGTAATTCCGAGTAGAGGGTGAAGCGATCCGGCTTTTCACTATACGGATAGACGTGGCCATCGACCATATCGTTAAAGCCCTGGAGCCAGACAAAGCCTCCGAGTTCGTAGCCTTGCGCAGGATCGTAGTCCGGATAGACCTCCTTCACATCGCCCAATACTTTTTTGACATGCTCCATCATGAGACGGTAGTAGTGTCCGGTGTCCTTGGTCTTATCGATTTTCCATTGTTCGAAATCCTTCGGGTTTCCGTGGCCCTCCTGCTTTGGGTAGTTCTCCCGCTGGTAAGAACTTAGTTGATAGGGACCTGCGCCCGGCGAGCGGAAATCCGTGTGCAGGCTTTTGCCGCCCCATGCTGTCTTGATGATCAGGATAGGCTCGTCGAGGGCTTGATCCATGGTGAGACCGAAGGTGAACTCCGGGCCGATTTTATCACCGGGCTTGGTGGGGTCCTGCCCCCACAGGGAACCGTAGCCGGCGGTTAGCCTGCCATGCAGATCGAAGTTTTTTTCGTTGGCCCCGGTCAGATACGAAATCCAGGTATCCTTGCAAACGGTCGGTTTCCCGTCGGCACCGCGCATCATTTTCAGCAACGGTGCGGTGGCCGGATCATCGCCGAGGTAGGCGAAGGTTTCGACATTCGCCGGGCCTTCCATATTGGACTGGCCGGCGAGAATGAAGACTTTGAGCGGTTTCGCATACGCGCTGGCAGCGGCGAGGATGATGGTCAGGAATGTCGTAATGTATTTCATGAGTTATTGTTGGGTTGGGGCATGGGAGGCCGGGGATGGCGCTACTTCACGGGGGAGACTTCCTTGGCCCACTTGTCATGGAGCGCCTGCAAGCGTGCCACGAGCGCGGGCTCATCGTTGAGATGATCCACCACCTCCGGATGCGGCTCTGCGAGGCTGTGGAGTGATCGTTTGGATTTGGCGGATCCCCTTGGCGTCATCGAAATCAGCTTCCAATCCCCGTCGCGAACGGCCCAGCCGCCGCGCCACGCGAAGTGAAGGACGCCGCCGTATTGTGATTCGGCATCGCCGGATTTGATGATGGGCAGGAGGCTGTGCCCGTCGATGGCTGGAGCGTCCGGCTTTGGTTCGATCCGGCAAAGCTCGGACACCGTGGGAAACCAGTCCATCGCCGTAACGATCTGATCGCGCACCTGCCCCTCCGGCAGTGTCCCCGGGTAGCTGATGATGGCCGGCACGCGGATCCCGCCCTCCAGAAAGGTCGCCTTGTGCCCGATCCACTTGCCCGTGTTGCCGGCACCGCTCGCCCCGTATTGGTGCCCCAAGGGATAACCGCTCTTATGACTATCGGAGCGGATCCCGAGTCCCATTTCCTCCGAGTGGCCGTTATCGCTCATGAAAATGACGATGGTCTTTTCGCGCAGTCCGAGTTCTTCGAGTTTGTCCACCACCCGGCCAATGTAGTGGTCGGTCGTCGTGACAATGGCTCCGTAGGATCTCCGCGCCGGATCCTTTATCTGCGCGTAGAGTTTTTCATGCGCTGCGAGGGCCTGCTCCGGGTAATGGGGGATGTTGAAGGGGAGGTAGAGAAGGAACGGCTTGTCCCGGTTCCTCTCAAGGAAGCTGAGGGAGCGCCGCACGATGAGTTCGGGGAAATATTCATCCCGTGCGAACACCTCCGTGGTGCCCTCGTAGAGATCGTGAAAGCCCTTCCCATGGAGAAAGAAGTGATTGTAGTTGTCGATAAAGCCGTCCCGAATGCCGAAGAACTCGTCGAAGCCCTGCTTCTCCGGCCCGTAATCCCGATGGGCTCCGAGATGCCATTTCCCGAACAGCGCGGTGCGGTAACCGGCCCCTTGCAGGACCTCGGCCAGGGTGACTTCCTCCAAGGCCATGTTAATTCCCTTCGGGCCGTTCATGTCCCCCTGGGTCCAGTTCACCACGCCTCCCCGCTGGGGATAGCGCCCGGTCAGCAGGGCGGCCCGCGCCGGGCAGCAGACGGTGTGGGCGTATGCTTGCGTGAACCTCACCCCGGTCGCGGCGAGCTTGTCGATATTCGGGGTGATCAGGTCGCTCGATCCGTAGCAGTGGGCATCGAGCGTGCCCTGGTCATCCGTCAATAGGATGACGACATTCGGGCGGACGGACTCGGGCGCGGCGCGGAGTGCGGCCAACGGCAACAGCAGCAGGGCAATGAGAAGGGTCAGGGTGGATTGACTGCTTGAGGGCTTCATTGAAGGGATCGGAGAGGGTATCAGGGGGCGTTTTCTGCATGGATGGGTGGCGAAAAGACCAGTGCGGCCAGGAGGAGTGCTTTGAAAATCGAGAAGTTCATGGGGAGCTAAATCCTACTTTTGAGAAGGGGGAATGTGCCTGAGCTTTTGCGATTATGCTACTTGAGATCGACCCCGTCAAACATCGCTTGCTGATGGCGTGAGCCATCGCGGTTGCCGGCGGTCACACCGAGTCCGGCGGTGATCGTTTTATCCATCCCGACCGTCATGGGCTTGCCTACCCGGGTCCACTTCTTGCCGTCGATCGACGCAAAGCCGGTGAAGACATTTCCCTCACGCTCCAGTTTCAACCGCACCGGCACCGCGAACCGAAGGCCCTTGGTGATTTCGGTTTTACCATCGGTCTCGGTCCGACTGAAGAGGCGGATGCCGTCCTTCGACTGGAGAAGACCGACGCTTCGCGATCCCGCTTCGAGGGTCTCGCGCAACATCACCCCGGCCATGGGCTGGCGGGTTTTCCCTTCCATTCCCAGCAGGCGGGCCTCGATGGAACTGTCGCCATCCACCTTGCGAAAGGCGTATTGGAAGTTATCGATGGTCTGTCCCCGCTCGCCGATGTCGCGACCGCTGCCCCGCACCGTGAAGATGCCATTCTCAAGATGGGCGCCGCCCCAGGGACGTTGCTCGTATCCGATGAATTCGGTCTCCCAATTTTCCGGAAGGACGCCCCGGGTCACGAAGGGAATGGACGCGGCGGCCCAGGCCCCGCCCTCGCTGTTAACAACGTGACTGCGATAGTAATACCGGGTCCAGGGTCGCAAGGCGGAGATTGTCGTTTGAAATGACGCTTCCGCCGATCGCTTGCCCACCTTCTCGACATGGTCCCAGGCGGCAGGATCGATCCCGCCGTCCTTAGCTCCCCAGTGAATCGAAACCTCGGATTCCAGAGTGGCATCGTAGAGAATTTTTCCGTTGAGAGTGGCATTACCGCGACTGACTTCGGTGGCCCATGCTCCGTTGTTGACGACCGCCGGGAGGCCTGATGATTGATAGTCGAAGTAGATCTTTTTCTGGAGAGGTCGTTCCCAGCGGGTCTCTTTTCGCGCGATCGCGGTGAGAACATTGTCCGGAGTGACCCGGAAGACATCGACCTCGCCGTTGCTGCTGGCCCAGCTGATTCCGCGCCACGCATTGCTCACGCCGCCGCCCTGATGACCGACCATGATCATGATGACGTTGTAGTCCTGGATGATGCGGTGGTATTTGTCGGCGGCGCTGAAGGTCCACCAGTTTTCGTCGATGGGACGGAAGTGGTGGATGAGTACGACCGGCATCCCTTTGTCGCCGACATTTTTGTGGAGATCCTCTTCAAGGAAAGTCCGCGCCAACATCGGGTCGTGCGCTCCGAAACTATAAGTATCGGCCTCTCCGTACCAGCTGTTGCCGGGGAAGATATTGAGATTGATGAAGTGGATGCCGTCCCAATCCCAGGAATAATGATACCCGTTTTCCGAGATATTGCTGATGAATCCCAGCTTCTTGCGCTCTTCGTTACGCTCCTTGATCTTGTCGTAAACGAACATGTTGGGATTCCAGTCGTGGTTTCCCATGCCCTCGAAGACCGGGAACTGGCACTTCCCTTCACCGTTGACTCCGAATTCGGCGATGTAGTTTTTCCACTCTTCGGGATACTTGCTCGCGACCGCACCATGATCGATGAGATCGCCGGACATGATGACCGCACGCGGTTTTCCAACAACGCCGCCGACCGAATCTGGAAAGGTCGTGCCCGGCAACGTGTTGATCCAATCGACGACCGAAGTTGAAGTCTTGGGCGGCTCCCCGGCCCCGAAGTGGCAATCCGAGTAAGCGAAGAAGGTGAGATCCGCCGCAAGGGCCGGGAGGGCGAAGGTCGCTGGAAGGACGAAGCCGTGAATCATGGCCCGGGTGATTCCAGTGACGAGAGTTTTTTGAATGACGGGGATTTTCATGAATTTGATCGGGCGATTTGGACGACCTTCACGCTCTTTCGGTTGCAGGGATTTCAGCTACCCAAGGAAATCTTTTGTTTCCAGGTCTCACCCCATGTCGCGACTTTATGTTGTGCGACCTGGAGTTCGTTTCCCTTGAGGCGGATGACGAGGAAGCCTTTCGGGGTGCTTTCCACTTCGGGCGTCTTCGGATCGCGGTCCTTTTGGGGCGAGGGGCACATGAAAACGGGATAGCCTTCCCACTCGTAGCGGGCGTAGGCGTGTTCGTGGCCGTGGAGGATCAGGACGACATTATAGGGGGCGATGACAGCCTTGAGATTTTCGAGATCCCCGGGCGTCCACCATTTTTCGAGGCCCCATCCGCGCAGGCCGTAATGCCAGAGAAGGATCACGGGGTGCCCGCTTTTCCCCACGTTTTGTTCGAGGTCTACGCGCAGGAAATCGAGGCTGTGGCGCGGATCATTCCAAGGAGCCGGATTGTCGTAGACGGGACGCGGCTCATTGCCCGGAAAAAGATTGAGGTTGATGAGGTGGAGTGGTCCCCAGTTCCACGAGTAATGGTAGTCATCGGAATCGAAGTGGAAGTCATCGCCCTTCCGCGCCTTGTTTCGTTTCACGAATTCGCGCTGGACGCTGCTCAGGTCACCCTCGGGAACGCGTGAGGAAAGGTCGTGATTCCCGATCAACTCCAAAGTCCGGTATCGCAGGAGGGCCTCGCCGTTGGGATCGAAAAAGCTCTGATATCGCTGCCATGACGGTTCGTCCCCCACGACATCGACGAGGTCTCCCAGGATGAGCGTGGCCCTGGGTTCGGCAACCTTCCCCCCGAGCGGAAAATCTTTTCCAGGAAGCGCGTTAAGGGTGGCGATCGTTTTTTCGGTCCCGGCCACGCCCCACTTTTCAAGGTGGATCTGGGGATCGGCGATCACGAAAAAGGTCAGATCATCATCGTCTGAACTCGCCGCTTTGAGCGGGTCAGCGGCAAGGGCGAGACTTCCAAGAGTGAGCGTGCCCAGGACCTCGCGGCGGGTCCGTTGGGAGGGGTTGGAACGAATCATGGCAACTGCGGATCGATTACTGTTCCCAGATTTCGAGTTCGGTGAGACCGCTGCGGGCCTGACCATTGTTGGTGAAAAGAAGGCGGAGTTTTTTCAACTTCACGGGCTTGAAAGTGAGTTCGTTGGCCATGTTTCCGGTGGGTGTTTCCGGGGACTTGACCTGATCGGAAAGCGGTTTCCACGCTCCCCCGGACCATCCTTCGATAAGATAATCCTGCGGTGCCTGCACGCCGCCGCGGTCGTCGTAAATGTGAAGGACGGCCCGTCCGATTTCGGTGGGGTTTTCAAGTTCCAGTTCGAGAGTGTCGATCTCGTTGGGCGACCCGTAGGACGTCCAACGGTTCATCGGAGTGGCTTCGAAGATGATCTTGCCATCAATGGCCCGCTTGGCGATTCCGCCGAATTGATCGGAGAAGGAGGCGGTGATTTTCGGGAAGCCTTCGCCATCGCGATTGAAGGCGAGATTGCCCGCCGGAGGAGCAGCCGGCGCGTAGGGCTTTTCGCCGGGACCCCAGGCTTCGAACTCGGTCAGACCCGAGCGCGCGGACCCGGCGTGGGTGAGGGTGGCGCGGAGGCGCGAGGTTTTAATGACCGGGAAGGTGAGGATGTGGGGACGCTTGCCGAGCGGAGTTTCGGCCGAGGCCTTTTGCTTCGGGACCGTTTTCCATCCCGAGCCATCCCATGCTTCGAGGACAATCCTGGAGGGAGCCTTGACGAGGCCGCCTTCGGTTTTTTCGTCGTCATTGAGGACGTAAAGTTTGACGGTATCGATGGGTCGCCCGGTCCCGAAATCGACCTCGACCCAATCGGAGGAGTTCGGCGAATCGATGGTGGTCCAGCGGTTGGTGGGGCGGATGTCGTAGCGGTATTGTCCGTCGCTGATTTTCGCGAGCGAGCTGCGCGGATGGACGAAGGAGGCTTTATAAAGGGGATAGTAATCGCCGTCGTTGTTGACCGCATAATTCATGGGCGGGTTCTCATCGACGGGGATCGTCTTGACCGGCGGAAGTGTCACGGTGAGGACACCGAGTTTTTCGGAATGAGCCAGTCGTTTGCCGTTCACGAAGAGCTGGAGGCCCTGGCCTTTTTGATAGTGTTCCCCGGTGCGGTCCCAGAGGATCGAGAGGAGATGTCCGTGGTATTGCAGGTGATCGAGGGCGAAGTAATCCCAGCTTTCAGGCGCGAGCGGCTTAATGGTGAGTTCATCGTCCGGCGAGGGCTGGATTCCGACCAGTCCGGTGATGATGAGATCGGTGAATCCGGAGTGGAAATAATGCTCGCTGCGGTTGGCCATGTCGTGGCCTTTCCACGAACCGGTAAAGGGATTGAGGGCTTCGGCGATGTAGGGTTTGCCCTCCTTGCGATGCGAGATCGCGAAGGTATGGAGGAGTTCGGCATAGTCGTCGCGGTCGATATGTTTTTGGGGGTAATTTTGCAAAACATTGGCCATGGCCTTGAGGGTTTGGGTCGTCGCGAAAGGCCACGATTGCCCGCTCCACCAACAGCAGCCGTCCTTGAGGACGAAGAGGGGATCCTTGCGTTCGACCGAAGTGGGACCGAAGGGAGCTTTGAAAAAATCCTCTTCCATGAGGAACATCCAGGCATCCTCGAATCCCGGATCGGGCAGGTTGAAAGCCCACGGCACGTAGCCATGAAGTTCGCGGCCGTGGATGCTATCGGCGAACTGCCCGGTTTCGTAAGTGAGGGTATGTTTTTCAACGACGTGACCATCCTTTTCGTGCCGCTGATTGCTCATCGGGAAGAAAAAGGCACGCGAGGGATCCCAGAGGTTTTTCTGAACGGCGGTTTTAATTCCCTCGGCTTTGGTCGCGAATTGATCGCTCGTTTTTTCGTCGTCTTTCAGCTCCGCGATCTTGGAAATGGCGCGGGCATCGGCCCACATGTAGGTATTGAAACTGGGCCGGAGCGATTGGCCCCCGCGCAGAATGTCCTTGGTCTGCTGCGCGTTGATATCGAACTCCATCCCGTCGTCGTGACCGAGTTGCCAGAACATTCCCATCTCCTCGACCCAGCCTCGCTTTTCCCATTCTTCATAGTTGTGGATAAAGTCGGGCAGGAGGCCGGTGATGAAGTCCTTGTTCGGACTGACCTCATGGACGGCCCAGGCCGCGTCGGCGGCCCAGAAGGAATAGTTGCGCGGCTGGGCGCCGGGGTGGCGCATCCAGAAATTGAGGTAGTCGCGGGCGTAGCGCGGGTCGTTCAGCCAGCGAACTTCATTGATCTGATGGCCCGCCGGGCAGGAAATGGTGCCGTAGGCTCCCGACCAGAAAGGCCGGTTCGAGAACTCGGTGAAGGCGTAGCCGTAGTTGGGATTTCCGTAGACGAAATGCCGCGTTACCAACTCCCAACGGTAATAATAGGTGGTGTTGATTTCCTCGTCCGGGCAATCGAAAAAGGGAATGTTCTCCTCGAACCAATCGAAGTCGCGGTTGATCCAGAAGTCCTGACGCTCCAGGAATTCGCGGGTGTCGAGGAGAGCGGCGGGCGCGACACAGGGCAGCGAGAGGATGAGCGCTAGATTCGGGAGTTTCATTATTTAGAGAGATGGAGGAGAGTTTTCGCCTATTTGATGGATACGCTGATTCGGGTGAACTTTTTTTCGAAGGTGGCGGGGATCGTCAGCACGAGGTTCGCGGAACCATCGCCGTTCGGGATTTCGGAAAGCTGCCCTTGCCCGGCCGCGAACCATTGGTCGAGATCATCCGAGACCTCGGGGGAAACCGTGAGATCGATGGTATCAAGCAAGCGTTTCGAGGTGATCGCAACGGACCTATCTCCCGTCCTGACAATTTCCGAAACCGGAACGGAGCGTGCCGACTTGGGATCGCTGCAAAGGGCGTATTCGACGAGATTGGTGACGCCATCGCGATCGGGGTCGGCCAGAGGTCCGGTGAGGGTTTCGTCGTCCAGTTCGAGGTCGGTAAATTGATCGTAGCGCCAGGTATCGTAGTCGATGGCGAAGGAAGGATCGCCCGTCCCCGGGCTGCCTTCCGGCCCGCCGCTCAGGGCCCAGCTTCCCCTCTCTCCCCACTGGTCGTAGGTGGTGCCGGAAAGATCGCGGAGCACGAGCGAGTGGCCGAAGCGCTCCGCCGCGCGATACCAACTGTCATTATACGAGAACCGGAGAATGGTCTCGTCGGAGGCATCGACCAGTTCGATGGTTTCGCCCGCATTGTCGAGTTTGCCCTCCCACGGACCGAAAACAAAACCTGCCACAGAGGGATGGCGAAGGGCGAAGGCGGCGGGGTTGGCGGCCAGAATGAAGCGGGTAGCGGCCGGGAGTTCCGCCCCGGCGGGGAAGGTGTAGGCGATGCCGGAAGTAAACCTCACGCCGGTGAGGTCGAGGGTTTCAGAGCCGACATTCACCAGTTCGAGGAATTCGAAATCGGAGGCATTCGGCCCGGCCGGGGCGAAGTGGATTTCCGAAATTCGCAGGTCGTTCTGGGCCGGGCTGGGGTCGCCGGGATAGGTGAGGGTATCGGCGACCGATCCATTGTCGCGGATCAAGGTCAAGGTTTCGCCACGGGTGGAAAGTTGGCCACGGTATTCCCCGAGTACCAGCAAGCCCTGGCCGCCTCTCGGCGAGACGCTACGGCTTTGAAAGGCGGACACGCCCGGAGTGAGATAAGCGGAACTGTTCGAGGGAATGACGGTGCCGGGGGCAAACTCGAAACGGATGCCGTCCTCGATTCGCCAGCCGGTGAGATCGACGGCGAAACCGTTGGAGTTTTCGATCACAAGATATTCCTGCCGCCGATCTCCGCCCGAAGGATTGGCGACCACGGTGCCGAAGGTGAGCGCGGGGTTCGCGGGTTGTGGAGCGGGGATCATTCCGCCGTAGAGATTGGGATTGAAAAGATTGTTCCGCCGGGGCGTAAGATAGTTGTTGAGGAGGGCGTCGATTGCCTGGCGGAGATTTTGGCTGCTGCCGAAAGGCGTGCCCCATTTGGCTTTGTCCGCGTCCACTTCAAGATGCATGAGATCGTAGAGACGCTCGATCTCGGTCTCGAGAACAAGCTCGCCCGCCGGGGTGCCCGGAGCTTGCAGGATTTCGTCCATCAAGGTACGCAGCCGACGAAGGAACATTTGCCGAAGCTGTGGTTGGTCGTGGAAGGCATCGACGAGGCGATGGGTCTGGCCGTAGACACCGGGGTAGCTTCCCTCGCCATAAAGCGGGTGGCTCATGGTGGGATGCGAGGCATTGATCTGATCGGTCATCCACCCGGCATACCCCCATGATAGATCGGCGTCCCACGGATGCATCTGCCAGAGACCGGTGTCCTCGGTATCGCGATACATGAAATGATTTTTCGGGTAACGGTCCCAGTCCTGGACCAGGACGCTGGCTGCCATATAATTGATAATCTGAGGGACATCAAAATGATCGTATAGGAATTCCTTCCTCCTGGGATTTCCAGAAGCGGTGCCGCTGACAATTTCCTGCAAGTCACCATGATCCTCGTTCTCGCGGGTGCGCTTTTTGGCACCGACGCCGGTGTCGGGATTGAATCCCGGGAAGTAGTCCGGATAGACCGCGGCGCTCGTCATCGGGCTTTGCATTTTATAATAGGCACCCTCCGGATCGAGTCCGTTGCGCTCCAGATAACGGGCGTCCGGCTCTTCGATGAAAATGGCGACGCTGAAGAAGTCGCCGTTGCGATAGGTCAGCATCGGAAAGACGTCCGGGGCGATGACGCCGGCCGCTTTGTAGACCGACATCATCGAGAGGGTGTTGCGGATGTAGGCCTTGTCGGTCCAGAGTTGATTGATGTTGATCTCGTCCTCGGGTGCGATCCCATCGCCGCGATGGAAAGGCATGTTCGAAGGAAAATCGAAGTGCAGGCTTTGCTTGGGAAAGCGGTGGTAGACCGAGGACGAGCCGCGGATTTTGACGCGGACATTGTCGTAAAAGCGACCCAGATAGGAGAGGCTGGCGGTGGTGTATTCCTTGTTGAGATGGACGGTCCTCGGCTCCTGATACCAGTCGGTGTCTTCGATGAAATATTGGAGGAGTGGGAGTTCAGAAACGATGGAGGGATCGGGAATGACGGTGCCGAAGTATTCGGCGGTGCCTGCGCCCGGAGCGAACACGGGAGCGCGCGAAGTGGCACCCGAGGGATCATTTGCGGTGAGATACCAACGCACCATTTCTCCGGGGCCGGCGGTCCCGGCGGGGATCGTCGCTCCGAAAACGCCGTCGCCCGCCAGGCCATCGCCGTGGAGTCCGTCGTCGAACATGGGGATTTCCAACTCCGTCTCATACAGGGTGCGATAGTGCAAGGTTACCGGACCGGTTTCGGTGGCCGCCGGGCGCACCATCGCGGTCACCGTGATGGGATCGGAGGAAAGGGGAGCGGCGGGACTGAAGGAAGCATCGCTGATGAAGGCCGCGAGCGCGGGTTCGCCGGGACCGCCCGGAGCCCCGGGCGTGGGGACCGTTTGGTAGGCGAGAGTCGGAGTACCGTCGCCGCTGCGGTTCGAGATCAGTTGGCAGCCGATCAGGAAATCGGAACTCGACTTGTTGGAATTGAGTCCGTGGATTGCGAGGACATTGGCCCCGTTTTGCAAGTCGCCGAGATGGGCATTGAGATCAATCTCTTCATAGATCACGACTTCGCTTTCCGGGTTGCGGTTGGTACCATCCAGCGAGGTGCTGTCCCAGGTGGGTGCTGCGGGGGCGACGCGCTCCGCGATTTTGACGCCGTTGAGATAGGCCACAAAGCCATCCTCCCAACGGATTCCCAACTGCAAACTGCCGTAGCGCGAGGCCTCGTCGATGGTGAAGGGAAGCCGGAGGTAACAGGTCGAGTTCACGGTAGACATCGCGGCGCGGATGTCGGTGGTGATATACTCGTAATACTTCGGACCGGAATCGAAGCCGATCGTCGTGCCGGTTCCGAAGATCCACGCGGCGTCCGGGACAAATCCGGGCGTGGTCCAGCCGAGTCCCAGACTGCCATCGACGGGGACATGGACTTGGGCGTTCGAAGTGGAGAGGAGGTCCACCTTGGCGGCACCGGGGATATGGATTCCGTAGGAAATGTCGGAGAACTGTTGCGGGTATTCGGGACTGAATTCGGAGGCCACGGTGGCCCCGTCGGGCGCGACCAGGGCGAGGTATTCGCCGCCGGAGGAGAGTTTGAAATTGGTATGAAGTTCCGAATTGGGATCACGGCGATCCTTGTCCGAGGCGAAGACGACGAGATAGTTGTTTGCCGCAAGAGTGACGGCGGGGAAGGTCCACTTCGAAAGATCCGCCGCGTTGTCGGTCAGGTGCCACCCGGCGAGATCGACGTCGGAGGCGTCGGGGTTGTGGATCTCGATCCAGTCGGAAGACTCACCATCTCCGTCGGAGAGCGTCCTGCTGTTCGAGGCCATGAATTCGCTGATCACCGGAGCGGCGGCGAGCGGCGAAGCAACACCTGCGGCGAAGACGAGGCCGATGCATAAGGATCTCCCTCCATTGAGGGCATGTTGGGAGAAATGTAGCATCCCGAAACGGGACTTGATGAAGGGGGCAATCATTGTCAGGTGTTCTTACTCTTCCTCGATCCGCAGGAAAGCCGACGGTGCTCCTTCAAGCTCGCTTCCGGCGAGATTGACGGTCACGGTTTTGCTTGCATCCGTGGCTTCGAGATCGTCGGCAAGGTCGCCGCTCCAATCGATCAAGTCGAGCGAATACTTCACCGCATAGAAGCGGCCCGGGACGGAGTTCCATGTAAGGGTGAGCTGGTTGCCGTCGAGCGAAATTTCAGTGATTGCGGTCGGCGCGGAGGGTGCGGCCCGACGGAGCTGGATGGCGCAGATCGAGGCGGGGGTGCCCTCGACATTGAAGGCCGCGATGCCGAGATCTTTCGCAGTGAGGCCCGGCACGATGAGATGGTATCCGCCGTCACCGTCGCCATCGAAGGCGCTGTTTCCCTGCGTCCGGGCTTCTTCCAAGGTGAGCGCGGTGAATTCGTCGTAATTGAGAGCTCCGTCGGGTTCGAGGCGGAAGTCTTTCTGGTTCACGCCCCAGACCGAAGTGATCGCATTGGCCCCCGAGCTGAGATCGTAACGGGCGATGTTGTTGGTCCCGGCGGCGTCAAAGGCCCAGGAATCATAATAGATGATCAGGTCGTAGGTGGAGTAAGGAATACCGGTCAGATTGATGGTGGCCTGGTTGTTGAGCCAGCCGGACATCATCTTTTTATCGGGAGAACCGCCCGCGTTGAAGGTGTCGTTGGCGCCGGTCACGGCCAGGGTCATGCCTGCGACAGAGGCACCGAGCGAATCCCGGAGATCCGAGGACGTCGGGTTGGCGACGCCGGTGAAATCGTTCCAATTGGAAGCGGATTGGATGCCCGCCTGGTCGGTGGCTGCGAGACCTCCGTTGGTGCCGAAATTCATGCTGATGAGGCCGGGAGCCGGGAAGGAATCGGCATCGAAGGGATTGGTGTTCGCCAGGGATTCGGCGAGGTTGTTGAATCCGTCGGGAGTGGGATTGCCGGTCGGCGTTCCGTCATCGGTATCGAGATCATCCAGAGGTTCAGCACTCAGGTCCCCGAAAAAGGTGACCTCCCAGGAATCCGCCATGCCGTCGCCATCGATGTCGCCGGGAATGGAAGCGGTGGAGTTCGGATCGGAACCCGCGAGGAATTCCCGAAGGTCGGTGAAGGCATCGCCGTCGCCGTTGGTCTCCGAGGGGTCTCCGTCATCCGGGTCGCCGTTGTCCTCCGCGATCGCCAGTTCGGTGGCGGTGGCCGGTGCCGTTCCGTCTCCGAAATTTGCGTCCTCCCAGGCATCGTCCATTCCGTCCGAATCGGTGTCGGCGAAGGGCACGGCGGTCAGTTCCAGCTCGGTGCCGGTGTCGTTGATCGCATTCAAGGTGTAGCCCGTTCCTGCAACCACTTTCCCCGCGTTCACCAAGACCTGCAGGTCGTAGAGTTCATCACGGACAATGAGCTTCCCGTCTGATACGATCACCTTGGCAAGAGGTCCGAATTCACCGAAGGTGTTGGTGCTCATCGTGCCGCCCTTGATCTCGATGACTCCCGAGGCCGCTCCGTTTACCTGGACTTCCGTGGGGCCGGCGACAAAAAGCTTGCCCGAGGAAACCTCCACCCGGCCAAGTGAAGCGGTGCCGTCACCGACTCTCAGCAAGTTGAATTCACTGCCCTCGGGGCCGGCCTCGATCCCGATATTGAGATCACCGCCGTTGACGGAGATGGCGCCGTCTCCGCCGCTGCGTCCCACAAAGACACCGCCACGGAAGAAGGTCAGGAAACCCCCGCTTTGAACTTCGAGCGATCCGACATTGCCGCCCCCGACGCCGATGTTGGCGAAACCGCCGACGGGCTGCGGGACAAGCGTGGTCAGGGTCATGGCCCGGGAAATGCCAGGGAAATTGAAGTCGTTCTCAAAAGCGGATGTTTGGGGGTCGTCGTTGGAGCCGGGCGAATGCGTGGCGTCGTTGGCACCGAGTTTCCAGTTGGAGGCCAAGGTCCAATCACCGGCGGTCACGGTTTCCCATGAGGCGGCAAGTGATTTGACGGGCAGGGCGAGGCTAAGGCCGGAGACGAGAGCGCAGAAGGATGGGGAAGGTTTCATCGGAGGTGAATTATAGGTTGAATTGGGTTCACAGAGGGTGGAGATTGGGAGAGGAAGGGTCGAAGTGATTAGGCCGAAACCGAAGATTTTGAGGCTAAAGAACCGCTTAATCCGGACTCCGCATCTTTTACTACCAGAACCTCCATACTATAGGGAAAGACCCGTCGGTTCTTGTGCCGATCAGACATTTTCTATGTGAATCAAGACGTCAACACCTTCCTCCCTTTCAGCGAATGGACAAGAAAACCTTTTTGGACGGAATCGGAGGCTCCGAGGCGTTCAAGCTCTTCGACCACCTGCCCGGCTACTCGTTCTTCGCGAAGAACGCCGAAGGGAATATCATGAGCGCAAACCGCGCCTTCTATGAGCGATTTGGCTTCAGTTCTACAGATCAAATTATCGGAAAGAACGATTATGATCTTTTCCCCACGGGGCTGGCGGACAAATTCCGCCGCGATGATCTCGCCGTGATGGACAAGGGGGAGCCGATGCTGGGAATCGTCGAACTGTTCCTGAATCGCCAGGGGATTCCGGACTGGCATCTGACCAACAAACTCCCGGTAAGGGGGAGGGACGGCTAGCCAATCGGCGTGATGGGGACGGTCAGAAATTATGCCACCCAAGCGAGGATCATCCAGCCCTTCGTGCAGATCGAGGCGGCCGTCGAATTCATTCGCGACAACTTCAGGGAGAACATTTCGGTCCGGGATCTCGCCGTTCGGGTCGGTCTGTCGTCACGCCAATTTGATCGCAAGTTCAAGGAAGCCTTCGAAATCTCTCCCCAGCAATTCATCATCAAAACGCGTATTCTTGCCGGCTGCGAAGCTCTGGCCGACCTGGATCGGCCAATTGCCGATGTCGCGTTCGAGCTGGGCTTCTGCGACCAGACTTCCTTCACGATGCATTTCCGGAAACACATGGGAGTGACCCCGCTGCAATACCGGAAACGCTTGGGCTAGGAGGCTCTTCAGCGACGGCGTCGAAGACCGGCGAAACCTGCGGCGATGATTGCCAGCAGCGCGCCCGAGGGTTCGGGAATCGCTTCGACGACTTGGAATCCGCCCACCCCGATGCCGCCTGCTACGTTAGCGAAATCCACGGTTTGAGTCGCTCCCGAGAGGCCGGAAAAGGTCACGTAGTCGATCCCCGAAGTCAGTGCCGGAGTGCGGTTGGGGTTGCCGCCGGTCGTATCGTCAAGTCTGATGGTGGTGCCGCCGACCGTGATATCCGTGGTGTCGTTGCCGAAGTTTGCTCCGGCATAAATGATCAGGTCGTAGCTTGTGTAGGGGATCGCGGACAAGACCATTTGTGTCAAACCATTGGCCCAATCGGCATTGATATTCCGATTGAAATCCCCGTCCCAAGTGTTCCAGGTGTCCGGGGTGCCTCCGGTCGTCGCACCGACCGCAAGGGTCGAGGCTCTACCGTTGTCATCGCGAAAAGGACCGTAGGCGGCGTTGCCGGCGATCACCAGATCGGCATTGTTCCAGTTGGCAAGCGGAACCACTCCGGCGACGTCACCCGGCATGAAGAACCTGTCGGCATTGTCATTACCGGTATTGTTGAACACCACGCTGACGGCGGCACACTGCGCCTGCGGACTTGAGACCAAGGCCGTCAGCCCCGCTCCGATAACTAATTGTTTCTTATTCATCTTTTGTTGATATTTGGGAGTTTCAGTTGCGATCAAGGCGGAAGGTTTTTTCGATTCCTTTCGACCGACTGCCCATGATTGAAATCAAAATACTCTAAAATCGATAGGATCAATCGGACGGATTTTGTGCGACGTCGGCCATGGGTTTCCTTGCAGTCTGTCGGACTTAGCCTCGAGAATGGAAAATTCAAAGTTTTCCACGGCCACGCTTTTGCGTGGTGAATTTTTCATTGGGCTTTTTCAATCCTCCCGATTGGCTCGGGATCTCTTCCATCGGACCCTATCGTGGTCTTTTGGCCGCACAATCGCTCTTTTCCACCTCCCGCTGCCTCTAATCGGGCCTTCACGCCGGTACGGAGATTATGTCGAGCTTGGAAAGCCGCTTGATGTTCGCGCTCAGACCGACGATGTCCCATTCGATGTTCGCTTTTTCTTTCCCTCTCATCGGAAATCTCTGGAAGCCGAAAACTTCCTTCACCATCCCGAAGATGGGTTCGACGTTTTCCTTCCTCAGTTTGTAGAGGGTCTTGCCGACGGCGATTCCAAGCCGGGGGGCCATGACTTCGGCAATGCCCGCTCCCGGCAAATGCGGTGCGGTTGGTTCGCCCTTTTTAATTTGCAAATGGAATCGTGGTCGGGGTGGGTGTCGGAGGTGAGGACTCGCACCGCGACATGATCGTCGGAAAGGATCTCCATCTTGCGGTTCGAGAAAGTGCCGTGCAGTCGCAGATATTTTCAAGAATAGGGCGTTTGCTTGGCAGGAATCTTTGCCTGTAGGTAAAGGAAACGTCTCCGTAATCTGTTAGAGAGAAAACCCTTACCTACAGGGTAGATGGAACGCCAAGAAAACGCCCTATTTCCAAGAATGACTGAAAGCGTTTAGGCTTGCGAAATTTGGTAAAATGCATACTCTTCCTATCCATTTATGAAAGCTTTCTTTTCCCTATTTTTTGCCTCCGTTTCCCTGGCTTGCGCCGAGCCGGTGGAGTTTTTTCCACTCTCTGCAATTCGGCTGGGCGAGGGGGTTTTCAAGGAAAGTATGACCACGAATTTGCGAGTTTTGGAGGAGATTGGTGTGGGACGGGCCCTATTTTCGTTTCGGATCAATGCTGGCTTGCCGACTGGTGAGTCGAAAGCGCTGGAGGGATGGGGCGCGCCGGAGCCTTATGGGGCGTTCCCGGGATTTTACGAAAGTCATTTTCTCTCGGCTCTTTCGTTGAGTTACGCGCAGACAGGTGATGTGGAATTGCGAAAAAAAGTAGATGAGATGGTGTCGGAATTGGCGAAATGCCAGGCCGCACTCGGTGGGAAATTTCTTTTTGCTTCGCCGGAGGCTGAGCTAGCGTCGGATCGACTCGATGGCGTGGCGTGGTATCGCATGCACAAATTGTTGGAGGGGCTGATCGCGGCTCATGTTTCCGGAAAAAATGCGCAGGCACTAGAGGTATTGACCCGCTTGGCGGAATGGATTGATGCACGCATGACAAGTTATGGAGCGGAATTTGAAAAGGTGAAACAAACGGAATACGGCGGGATGACCGAGGCGCTGGAGAATCTTTTCGCAATCACTCACATTCCCCGTCACCGTGAAATGGCGCACGCTTGGGAGGAGAAAGAGAAAATCCTCGATCATTTTCATGCCCATGATGACTACTGCGAGCATGCCAATACACTTCTGGCGAAACTGGTCGGCGCCGGGCGCATTGCGGAGGTGGAGGACTCGGACTACCATCGAAAAGTGACGGAAAATTTTTGGGATTTGGTGGTTGGGAGCGGCCGGAAAACTTATGCCACGGGCGGGACGAGCGTGCATGAGGGAATGCCACCGCTCCGGCAGTTGGCGAATTCGCAGTCGAAAATGCCGCAGGAAACTTGTGTGAGCTACAACCTCCTCAAGGTGACGGAAAGCCTTTACCGAATCAGTGGCGAGGAGAAATACATCGCTTACTACGAACGCTCGCTTTTTAACTCGATCCTTGGCAGCCAGGATCCCGCAACAGGTTGGAAAAGCTACTACCAGCCCTTAAATGCCAATGCGGTGAAGGATTTCCGTTCGCCGCTGACGGGCTGTTATTGTTGCAATGGCACGGGACTGGAAAACTCCTCGAAATACGGTCGAGCCATCTACGCGCACGGCAAAAATTCCTTGCGGGTGAATCTTTTCATCGCCTCCACCCTGGATTGGAAAGAAAGGGGAATTCGCCTTGTGCAGACCACAAATTTTCCGACTGAGCAAGGGACGGGTTTGCTTTTGGAGATGGGAAATCCGGTCGAGACAGAGATCGCCATCCGCGTCCCCAAGTGGGCGCGTGAGGGATTTTCCTTAACGATCAATGGCGCGAAAGTCTTACCAAAAATTACGAATAACTACGCGCATTTACAACGGAAGTGGAAAAATGGTGACCTCATCGAAGTTGCGTTGCCCTTTACTTTTTCAAAATACGCCATGCCGGATGATCCAAAACAAATGGCATTCCTCTGTGGTCCGATCGTAATGGTGGGCGAGGGCGCTCGCCCGGAATTGGGCGAGCTGGTGGGCGAGCCGGCTGATCTGCAAAACTGGTTCAAGCCAGTGGTAGGAAAGCCGCTGCATTTCACAGCCACCGACGAGGGGGGAAGGAAAATTACTTTCAAACCTTACTACGAAGTCGGTGGGGACGAGTTCTTTACCGGCTATTGGAATGTGGTGGAAAGTGCCACTCCGCCAGGTCGAAAAAATCTCGCGCTGGGCAAAAACACACGATCCTCGACACCCAATCCGATCGGAGTGAACGTCGAGGCATTTCTACGTGCCGACAAAGCGGTTGACGGTCATCACGGCGGCGATACGGATTTTTACACAAAATGGTTTCCGAATGGCATTGCGCCACAATGGCTCATCGTGGACCTAGGCAGCGAGTGCGAAATTGCCGGAACGGAATGGTTTCCGGCACTGGAAGATGCGGAAAGCGAAACAATTTATCGCTACAAAATCGAGTCCTCGATCAATGGAGAAAATTGGGAAATTTTTGATGATCAGAGTGAAAATGACGAAGCGAAAATCTTATACGCAAAAGCGGGCGAAACGCGCGCGCGTTTCATGAAGCTGACCATTCTTCCTGTTCCTGACCAAGAAGGCAACCAAGCGCGACCAAAAATCGCGGAGTTGATGGTTTTTGGTAAAGAGGTTGAATGAAGTCACGCATTAAAAAAGACGGAGAGATTCAAAAGAACGATGATGATCTGCGGGAATACACTTGACAGCCATACGGCAATCTGATTAGAGATTCTAACGAACTCTACTACCAGGCCCGACGGACTGCGTGCCGTTTTTACTTTCGGGTGAAGGTGAGGCGGCCCGACCAGCTTACCAGCGATCGGTGCGGAAGGGTGAGGCCGGAAGTCCGGCGCGATTGTAAAGGTTCGCTCCGACCGGGTTACTGGAATAGGCGTAGCGAACCGCGACCGGGTGGGGGACATCGGGCGAGCGGACGACGACGGTTTCGCCATCAATGACAGCCTCGGCCCAGACCCAGCGGCGGTCTTCTCCGGCGATCGCGAAACGTTGCAGCTTGGCATCCGGCGTTTCCACGGAGGGTTCATGACCTTCCTTGCGGGCGGTCATGAGTCCGCCGCCGAGAGAGTCGAAGTGGAGTCGAATGTGATCGCCCTCAACCGCGATCTTTTGAAAAAGGGGACCGCTGGCAACGAGATCCGTCTTTCCGTATTTCTTCTTGAGTGCCCAAAGCGCGAGCCGTTTTCCGACGTCTTCCTTGTTCTTGGGATGGATGTCGAGGGCATCGCCGATGTCGATGGCGCAGGCCATGCCGGTGTGCGGAATCTCCAGACACTGGCGTTGGAGATCGCGGATCATGCCCCATTCGCCACCCTCGGGATTCGGGTTGGGAGCTTGCCAGGCGGCCAGCTGCACGAAGTAAAATGGGAGTTCGGGAGATTGGAAAAGTTCGCGCCATTCCGCGATGAGGGCTTTTTTCTTCTCAACGTATTCGGCATCTCCGGCATTGTTCTCGCCCTGATACCAGATTGCTCCTTTGAGGGCAAAAGGCGCAAGCGGGGCGATCATGCCATTGTGCAGGGTCACGCAGCGGGGACGGGCGACCTTGTCGCTGAAGGGAAATTCGGGACGGTCCGGCGGCAGCGGAATGAGGTCGCCGGACTCGACGGCAACGCTTCCTTTTTCGGCCCAGGCGAGGGCTTCGGGGAGATGGTCTTTCAGTTTCTTTTGATAGTCTGCCAGGGAGTTCCGCATGATCTCGGCATAACCGGAAAGGGCGGGAGTTGTCAGAAGCTTTTCTTGCGAAATCCAGAGTTCGATATTGGTCCCACCGACCGCGCTGGTGAGGAGTCCGATGGGCACGCCGACTTCGGCCTGAATCTCGCGCCCGAAATAATAACCCACCGCGCTGAAGCCGAAGGCGGTGTCCGGCCCGCAGACCGCCCAGCTTCCCGAGAGGTCTTCGGCGGGGCGGGTCGCGAAGTTCATTCCGGTGCGGAAATGGCGGATGAGGGGATGGTCGGCGGAAGCGATCTCATCCGGGACGTCGCACGACCCCAAAGCCATGTCCATATTCGATTGGCCGCCGCAGAGCCAGACGTCTCCGAGGAGAATGTCGGTGCGAGTGATGGTGGTTTTTCCTTCTATCACCAGTTCGAGAGGAGCGGACGAAACGGCTTGGGCGGCGAGGGTGAGCGACCATTTTCCGTCGGGCCCAGCGCTCGTTTCAGCCTGCCGTTCGCCCAAGATGACGGTGAGCTTTTCCCCTGGATCCGCCGTTCCCCAGACCGGGAGTGGCTTGTCCCGCTGTAAGACCGCGTGGTCGCTGAAGAGATTGGAAAGGACGGGATCTGCGGCGGCGGGAAGGGCCAGGCCGAAAAGCGCGGTGACTCCGAAGGTGTAGGTTGATTTCATGAAGCTGAATGGTTGATATCGTTACTGGTGGCAGCGCTGATTCTGCGGAGCGGAAGGCGTTTCGATGGTGGACTGTCGGAATTCATTGTGGAAAAGACCTCCCCGTTCATGGGAGGGGGTGAAAATGTGAGGTTTTCGGGAATAATGTTTACCCTGCGAAATTTTGTCTGGATGAATGACGAAGCTGGGTTGATGGTTTCCCTTGTGGGAAAGGGGAATCATGGAGCGTAGAAAAGTAGCGATCGTCAGCAGCTTTTTTCGGCATGGGCAGTGGCGGGGGATCATGCGTTTTGGGCAGAAGTCGGGCTGGATTTGTCAGCGATTCACGGCAGAGAATTTGGATCGCCTTAAGGGTTGGGCGCCGGACGGGGTGATTTTTCAAATTGATGAGTATGACAAGCCCTTGCTTGGTTACATCCACAATTACGTCGGGAACCGGGTGGGATTGCGGGCTGCGTTGGGAATGGAGAATGAAACCCCGCTGGTCATTCCTGATCTCGCCGATTTCGGGAGAGAGGTTGCCCGACATTTTGCAACGAAGAACTACCGACGCTTGTGCTATCTGGGTCCGAAAGTCGATGAGACCGCGAATCCCGGTTCGATACATAGCGATGGAATGGCCGAAATCGCCGTCCAATTGGGAATTGAATTGGAGTGTATCTTTCCGGACCAGCGAGGGACCTGGCGCAAGCTGGGACTCAAGCGGCGGAAGTCGATGACGACCGGTTGGGAACACTTTTGGGAACTTGGGCCGTCCCTGATCAAACACCTTCTGAGTTTCGGGGAACCGGTCGGGATCTTCTCGGCATTCGTTGAACCGGCCATGGAGTTCATAGAAATGGTGACGAGCGAGGGTGTCGAGGTGCCCGGTCAGTTTGGCATTGTGGCTCAAAGCGAGGACGGGCTTGCCGGGACTGTCACCAAGGTGCCGCTCAGCTGCATTGTTCCGGACTATGAACGTCAGGGTTTCGAGTCCGGACGCCTTTTGGAGAGGGTGATGAATGGTGAGAAGATCGCGAAAAATCACCGGGAGTTGATCGGGGATCGTGAGTTCACGATCCGACGGAGTTCGGATCAAATGGTGTCGATGGATCCGAAGGTGAACGAAATGATCGAGTATATCAGGAGACATGCTCACGAGGTGAATTTCTGCCCTGATTCGGTTGCCGACAAGATGGGGTGTTCGCTGCGTTCCGTGCAGATCCGGTTCAGTCAGGTGATCCAGCGGGGAGTCGCTGACCTCATCCGGCAATACCGGATCCAACGCGCCATTGATTTGCTGGGAACGACCAATCGGCGGATCAAGGATATCGTGATCGAGTGCGGATTCAGCGGCCCCCACCAATTCGAACGGGCGGTGAAGAAGGAGTATGGCATGAATCCCACGGAGTTCCGTCGGAAGACAAGGAAGGGAGAGGAAGATGCCGGGTAGTCCCGGGACGGTCGATTGGCAAAGACGTTTCTGCATGTAAATAAAAGGAGGGCGGTGATCACCGAAGTGAGCCCCGCCGCTTGATTTCTCTTCCTTTGCCCAGGAGACTTCAGGATTTCACTTCAGCTCGATAATATAGAATGAAATGTCTTCGGACGGGGCCGAGGTATCCGTGAAGCTCTCCGTTGAGCCGCCGTCGGTGTCCGTGACCGGACCAAGATTGAGCCAAGTGTCGAGAGGAGCACTCAGACGATCGTTTCTCCAGATGTTGAACCCCAGGCCCATCTGACTCGGCCAGGTGACCAAGACCTCACCGGTCTCGGCATCCCGCACGATGGTCGCGGCAAACCGGCTTCTGGAGTCGGTGGGATTCAGCCCGAGAGTTTGCTCAGCGAGATCACTGGAGCCGTCACCGTCGTAGTCACCGGTCCCGATGCCAGGTCCAGGGCCGTCCGCCGCGCCGTTGAGGTAGGTCAGATCGAGGATACCGGGAAAGCTGAGTTCCCAGCTGTCGAGGAGACCGTCGGCATCCACATCGTTCGGATCGCCGGTTCCTGAAATCGAGATGACTTCCTCTTCGGTCAGGGCCTGATCATAGATTTTCATCGAAGCGATTGCGCCATTGAATCTCCAATACTGGTCTTCCTGCCTGTTGAATCCATTATTGTTTCCGTCCCAGTATTGGCTGCCAACCATCATCATGGTATCGGACTTCAGATTGAGGGGCCATGTTCTGGTCTGCTGGAATACTCCGTCCACGTAGAGCGTTTCGACCTCGCCGTCGTAGGTGATCGTGACGTTATGCCATTCCAACTCAGGAGGAGGACCAAGGTCGAAACCGTAATCGGCACCGTAGTGGATTGCCGCCAGGTTGTCTCTGTAGCTGAATACCGCTGTGCGATACTGCGAGGAAGGCCATCCGCCAATATCACGACCGGACCAACACATGTAAGAGTTTTCACCGGTCACCTTGGCATCACTCCGGTAGACGACCGTCGAGATCGTCCAGTCCGAGGCACCCGCGATCTCCGGCGGAGTGGAAACGGTTCCCACCAGGGTCTGCCTGCTTTCGGCGTTGCCATCCGGTTGGGTGAACTCGACAGCCTTCAGTCCGGCAAGATTCTCGAGCACCGTGGGCGTGCTGAAACCATTGAAGGCATCGAAGGTTCCTCCAAGACTACCGGTATTGGGCCATGAGTTGAGCGTTCCCGCTGACAAGGTAGACGCACTGAGTTCAACCAGTGGATCAAGCCCGGCACTCTTGGCCAGGGCAAAGTCCCTGCCTGTCACCGAGGAACCGGTCATCGACACGGTTTTAACGGTCGAGGCGACCTGCCCGCCCTTTCGCGCGACGAGATAGTAGGTCGAGTTCGGATCAGTTACGGGGAGCAGGTAGTGTCCCGAGGCATTGGTAAAGAGTGTCAGGCTCGGATTGCTACCGTCCGGGTTGGTGCTCAGGGAAACCGAGGCACTGTAAATCGGATCGGTCATAGCCGAATCGCTTACCGTCCCGGAAATCGAGGGTAATTCGTTCCAAGTGACATCAATGGTATGATCGGCTGTCACATCGGTGAAAGTGTAAGTTGTAATGGTGCCCTGTGATTCACTATCGACCACAACATCTGCCAGTTCATAACCAATCTCAGTCGAGATATTAAAAATTTGATTGCTGTTCTGCGGCACCTCAACCTCGCCGACCGGGTCAATCGTCCCACCCGCCCCGGCGGTGGCCGTGACGGTGTAAACAGCCGCTGTCCCGTATTTGCCCGTCAACGACGCTTCGAGGGCTTCGCGGTCGGCGGTATCAAGAGCGCCCTTGTAGACCGCCACATCGCCGATATTACCGTTGAAGGTACTCCAACCGTCAGGATTATTGCGCCCGACGTTCACGTAACTCCAGAAGCCCGTTCCGCCACCGTTCCACAAGGGGTCGAGAGCGGTCAAGGCCCCGTTCCCTCCATTAGCCAGGACTTCGACTCCGTTGGCGAAGATCTTGAAGCTGCCATCCGGTTGCACGACCAGGCTCAGGATCGCGATCTCTCCGTTGGGAAGCCGGGTCTCACTGAATAAGAGAGCTCCGTTGACCCACGCGCCGATGGCTCCGTCACCATTCCGAACGGCCAGGACGAGACGATTATAGAAGACGTCGATGACAGACTGCCAGTTGTTCGTCACCCCGGAGCGAACCGGCCTCACCGCCGCCACGATACTGGCACCATCGACCGGGATCGCGCTCGTGAACGCTCCGTCCGCCGCAGGCCCTTGGTAGCGGAACCCCGTGGCTCCAGACTCGGAATTTAATTCCCACAATTCGCCATTGATGCTGCTCGTCGAGGGGAAGCCCATGGGGGCCAGGGTCACGCTCCCTCCTGAATCAGTCGCAGGCCAGACCAGCGGGTCGGCGGTAATTTCTCGACTGTTCGCGGAGAACAGCACATCCGGGAGGACTGCTTGAGTCGTGCCGATGCTCAGCGCGAGGGCGGCGGCGAGTCCGCAGGCCTTCCCCAACGCATTAAAGCGCCCGCCAATGGTGTGCCGGATTCTTTCAGTTGCCTTCATCTTCATGGTTTCTGGTTGTTGTTGTTTTCATCGATTGTGGAAAAAGTCAGCCCGTTGTCGGCAGAGGGGACGGTCGATCCAGGCACAGTTCAACTCTCAAAAAGTTGACCAATGAACGCCATTTCTCCTCCAGGATCCGTGATGAGACTCGATCCAAAAATCCCATCTGTCTACGCCCATTCAGCGAATCCAATGTCGATTTCGCGAAGCCGGTCGTCCTGTTCCGGGCCCCTTTTTTCGAAAGAGGAAAACAGAATAGGAAACGGAGATCCTGATGGATCCCCCCACCCCCGGACCAGCGCCGGCACGTCGCGCTGAACGACCTCAAAACGAAGCGCAAAGCCACCCCCCCATCCCATCGAAAGCAACGACCTCCCGCCTGTGCGAAAATCTCAACGCCACCGAAACCCACTGCCCCGGCACAAACTTGCGCCTCAGATACGTCCCCCTGAGGTTATCCGATTTCCCCGGAGGTCAGGATGTCCAAGACTTGACGGTTTGTAGAATGACCACGCCGAGAATGCTACGCCAGGAATCGCGGTCACGGGCGGCACGTTCCCTCGAAACCCCGGGACGACTCCAAGGTGGTGGTTGCATTGGCCGTTCGGTTGGCTCAGGCTTAAGAAGGGCGTTGACCACGGCGCAATGGGTTCAATCTCTTGGAAATTTGGGAATTGATCTTATCCCTTGCGAGGTGGAACGCACATCCGTTCAAAAAACAAACAAGGATTCAAGAAATGCAAAGAAGAAGAACCGAATCGAATGGGGCAAGCGGCTTGAGCGTTATGCTTTGTCTCTCCCTTGCCGTCACTCAGCCTCTCCCGGCGGACTCTGGAACGTCGAAACCAGCGGTTCCCGTTTTCAAGGATGGCGAAGCACAGGTTGTCGAGAGATTCAATGATTCCGACATGTGGATTCGCCACGATCTGTGGGTCGAAACGGAATTTGATTCGGACGGAGATGGTCGGCTGGACCGCATGCATGTCGATGTCACCCGTCCCCGGCAGACTGAAACGGAAGGGCTGAAGTTGCCGGTCGTCTACATCAGCAGTCCCTACTTCGCAGGGACCGCTGCGAAGGGAAGGGACTATTTTTGGGAGCCGCGGCAACAAATCGGTGAAGCTCCTCCGGAGCGCGGGGAAGCGCCCGCTGTCGAACGGACCGGGGAGCGGCCCATTATTTCGAAGAGCCATGTCAAGACCTGGGTTCCGCGCGGGTATGTTGTCGTGCATTCGTCCTCGCCCGGAACCGGGCTTTCCCAGGGTTGCCCCACGGTGGGCGGTGACAACGAATCCCTGGCACCCAAGGCCGTGATCCGGTGGCTGACCGGCGACGCGAGTGGTTATACCACGCCGGACGGGGATGAAAAGGTCGAGGCTTACTGGTCTACCGGAAGGGTCGGAATGACCGGCACTTCTTACAATGGCACCCTGTCGCTGGCGGCCGCGACCACCGGAGTCGAGGGACTCAAGGCGATCATTCCCATTGCCCCAAATACCTCCTACTATCACTATTACCGCTCAAACGGCCTGATCAGACATCCCGGCGGATATGTCGGAGAAGATATCGATGTTCTTTACGATTTCATTCATAGTGGAAATCCTGAAAAGCGGGAACACTGCAACTGTGAAATTCGCGATCAGGAGATGACGGAGGGATTTGACCGGGAGACCGGTGACTACAATGATTTTTGGGCGGGACGTGATTATCTGAATGAACTCGGACCGATGAAGGCGGCGACCTTAATGGCGCACGCTTTCAATGACTGGAATGTCCAGCCCGAGCATAGCGTCAGGATCTATCAGGCCTTGAAAGAAAAAGGCGTCCCCGTTCAGGCGTATTTTCACCAAGGAGGTCATGGCGGCGAGCCCCCGTTAAAGCAGATGAACCGCTGGTTCACGCGATACCTTCATGAGGTCCTGAACGATGTCGAGAATGAACCAAGGGCTTGGATTGTCCGGGAAGGCGACAAGCAGGACAAGCCAACTTCCTACTACGATTACCCCAATCCGGCGGCGGAACCGGTCTCGTTTTATCCGAGTCCCGGTGCCCCGGAAAGGGGCGGATTGGCAGTTGAAAAGACGGCCGAGCCGGGGACCGAGACCTTGATCGATAACTTTTCCTTCGACGGGGATTCGCTCGCCCAGGCGGAATGGACCGACCACCGCCTGATCTACACAACGCCGATATTGAACAAGCCGGTTCATCTTTCCGGGACTTCCACTCTCAAGATTCGCCTTGCGAGCAGCAAGCCCGCCGCCAATCTATCGGTCTGGATGGTTTCCCTTCCTTGGTCAAAAGATCGGAAAGCCAAAATCACCGACAACATCATCACCCGCGGCTGGGCCGATCCCCAGAACCATCGTTCCCTGCGAACCAGCGAGCCACTCGTGCCCGGCCAGTATTATAACTTGAAGTTCGACCTGCAACCGGACGATCAGGTGATTCCGGAAGGACAACAGATCGCCTTGATGATCTTCTCCAGCGACCGTGACTTTACTTTGTGGCCCGATCCCGGCACTGAATTGACGATCGACCTTGATGCAACTTCGATCTCCATTCCGGTCGTCGGTGGGCTGGGGGCATGGAATGAAGCGCTGAAAGAAAAATCCGAGGAAGCGAAGTCCGAGGAAGTGGACAAGGAAGACGCAGGAAAGAAGGAAGGTGCCGAACAAGGCGAGTGAATCCTGATCGAAGGAAGGAACGACTCCGAAATGAATTGAGACATGACCCTCGATCCCGGGACCGTCAGCCGGTGACCGGCACAATATGGTCGACTTCACCTTGAGGAGCACCCAAGGGCAATTCCGGCCACGATGCAAAGGACGACCCAGAGGGTGAGCTTGCGTTCAAAAAGGCTCATGGATTCTGGATCAATGCTCATGGTGGTCCCATTATTCTTAGCGCAACCGATACGCCGGACAACGTTTTTGCGCGAGGTGATGGAATCTTCGTGGATCGGCCTCCGCACCTTGGGAGTTTTTGGCCTGGTAATTCTTGAGACCGCCAGCAACAACGTTAGAGTGGAGGCGCGCTAGAGCGGACATAAAACCCTGAATTCAAAAACAAACTCCCAGAGCGAAAAGCGTCGCTCTCTCACGTCTTGTTCGGCGGGTTTTGGTTATTTAGAGCATCTAGGGTATCGTCTAATTTAAGCGTTGAGATCACATCCCTGATTGCTTTGGCGGCACCCTTCAGATCCTCCGGCCTTCCTAGGGCCAATTCAAATTCTGTGTCACACACTACCATGTTCACGCTCCTCATCATCTTATACTTGAGGACTGATACCATCACCGTCCTATCCTTGAAGCCGCACTGTCCTCTCCGTTCCTGAAGCTGGATCGTCATATCCTCGCTTCCGTGATACTCAACCGTAGCCTTCCGCTCCGCCGCAAATTCGTCCAACTCATCTGCAAAAAAGCGCAGAGCGTAGGCATAACAAGTGGTCGAAAATTCTATGCTTGTAGGTCCTTGGTAATTGAGGCCTTGAGGAAACCAAAGTTTTGCTACTACCTCAAATTCGCAGTTGCTGCATGCTGACCATACAATCTCACACCGTGCCTCGTCGTCCCATCTAAGGACGAGATCAAAATCATCGGTGATCTGCGCTTTCATAAATTCTTTGCCGATTAAGGTAGGGACGTCGGTTGGCCGACGCCGCCCTCGCAGATCCCGGCGTGCGGAATTACCGCACCGGGCTCCTCGGAGAACGCGCATCCGATGCAACGCTGGTCCTTGGTTTTGTTTCTGACTCCATCATGCAGGTTTCGGGGCTTGGCGCAATCCGGTATTGAGAGGAACTTCCACCACTTTCGGCGGCGGCAGCTCCCAGCCGGGCAGACGGCGCGTGAACTGCGCCCAGGTCATCGAACGACGCTGGCTGCGGCGGTTCAGCCACTTGTAGAGCATCCGGGTCACTGAGGGATCCCGAGGTCGTCCAGATCAAAATCGATTCCCCTGCCCCCGCCGATGAATGAAACCATCGCGGCTTCCGGCGAACTCTTTGCAACGGCCTTTTCAGCCTTGGATGAGGGGATATCGTAAGCAGCATCCTTTTGCTCCTGGGAGAGATCCAGGAAGCTCAGTTTTGCGAGGTTCTTGAGAGCCGTAGCTTCCACTTTGTTCGCAAGCTCGCGTTTTTGAAGGGCATCGTGGGCTTCCTTTTGCCCGGGGGTGAGCAGGTCTGTGAGGGCATCGTCGACTCCGCCATTGAGGAGGGAGGCGAAGTCGGCGGCTTTTGACATGTCCTCGCCCGCGAGCATGTCCTCGAGTCCATCCGACTTACCCTCAAGGAGTTTCCGCAGCTCGGCCTGCCGGGCCGGGAGTAAGATTGAGTTCGGCGGTGAGCTTGGCGATGCGTGCCTCGATCTTGTCCAACTGGTTCTTTTTCATCATATCAGCCCATTTTTTCCGGGCATCCTCCATGGCCATTTGAGTTTCTGGATCGAGGTCAGCGGGATTTTCATCGCCACCGATGACGAAGGAGGACAAAGCGGACTCCTTGCGGGCCCTTCCGGTCGATCTGACGTTTGAGCGGGTTGATCTTGGCCGGGGTTCCGATTTTGCCCGGTTCCGGATTGGCAGCCTCTGCGGTGGCGGCCTCCGGTGTGGGCTTGGCAATTCAGCCAGCGGCGAAACCGAAACCAATATAGACGAGGACGAGAATGATGGTATTTTTCATGAACGAAACTTTCGTTAGATGGCGCGATAGCGATTCCCCGGTTATTTCGGGGAATCAAACGTTTCCATTCCGGAGGGTCATGACGCGAGTTTCAGAGCACCTGACTTCGACGGATGACGCTTCGTGCGGAATGCTGCTGGCTACAGGGTTTGGGTGATTCTCAGGAAAACCGGAACAGGAAAGGGCATTGACTGTGGCATGATGCCCATTTTTTCCCACCAAGAGGATGATCTGGATTCTTTCCGCACCATCACCTGTCAGCTCTACACCAATGGCAGCGCCGGGCAGACCCAGATCGCAGAGGCCTTTGGCATCAAGGTCCAGGCCCTCAAACGATGGGTCAAACGTTTCCGCGAAAAAGGCTCCAACACCTTCTACCGTCCACCCGAAACACGAGGGAATTCCACCGTCCTGACCCCGGAGGTTCGCACCAAAGCCCAGCTCCTCCTCGACACCGGAACGAGTGTTTCAGAGACGGCCAGGGAGCTCGACATCGGCTACGATACGGTGCGCAAGACGATCGCCGACGGACGACTCACTAAAAAAAAGACCGCGCAAAACGATGATCCAAATCAAAGCCCTCCGCTCGCCGTGGAGTCCGCCCCGGGCCCTGCCGTCCGTCGAAGTCAGCTGCTCTGAGACTAGGATCAATAGCACTCGGTAGAGCGAAGGATTGGCAGAACTTTTGACTGCGGCGAGGATCGCCGCTTTCAATCGGACGGCAGGGCGCACGGCTTGGGTTCCGGTTCAAAGCTCCGATTCTCGGAGCACTCAAAAGCGGAAGCTCGCTCCGCTCCGCTCGCGCAAGGGCGGCCCCGCGCAGATCTGGCAGAGACCATGCACGCCCATCACCGAGATGAAGCCCGGGGCCTAGCCGGAACTTCCACCCTTAATCCGTCGATAACTCGCTGATTTGCAATTGATTGTGCCTCCATTCCTCAAAACAACTGCTTATTTGTAGCCATGTAAATGTGCATTTAATCGTTGACTTGTAGATCAGAT
>Ga0209390_10002596_pt1 | contig 31260 bp, 34 predicted proteins | sample BON01_FD_187212 | JGI IMG/M metagenome (GOLD analysis project Ga0209390, IMG submission 187212) | Freshwater microbial communities from Lake Bonney liftoff mats and glacier meltwater in Antarctica - BON-01 (SPAdes) (version 2) | ecosystem: Environmental > Aquatic > Freshwater > Ice > Glacier...
CGTTCTGTGAGCGCTCGTACACTCTGGCCGCCTCCTGGCGCTCATGCTCTTGCCCCAGAGCAATGGGGGCTCTCACGTTCGCGTCACTCAAACCGAATCCCGCAACAAGGTCACCGAGGTGGGGACGAAGTCGCGGCAGAAGCCTGTCATTAATGTAATCGGTAATGGCTTCCGCCCGGAGGACACTAAGACGGCCATTCATGAGGTACCAGTCCCGATGCTTTTCGATGAGGATAAAGCCGTGAAGGTCTCGTAGCCATCGCATAACTTGTTTGGTGGCGTTTTCTTCCATCGCGTCGATAGCCCTCGTGAACGACTCCCACACGACCAGCTCGGCGTGAGCTAAGGCGGCATCAATCAGTTCGCTTTGATGTTGATTCATGAGTGCGCCAGCCTCGAGTGGGTCCATCTTGCTTGCCGGCCGAAGGACCCCAGCAAGCTTGCCCACCATGCTTTCGACCCGATCGGTCAACAGCTGATGCTGGGATTCGGTGTTTCTTACGTAGCCTATGGAGCGCGCTGTGGACCCGAAATCGCTCACGTTTTGGGCTAAGCGGCGAAGCCCAGACCGGTTGATGGCGGCGTTGCCGACGTGGTCAGCAACGTAACTCGCCATGCTTCCGAGACCGCCTTCTTTGAAAGCCTTCGCGTAGTCACCGAGCAAGCGTTTGGCTACCAGCTGAAGCAGGATCGTGTTGTCACCCTCAAACGTTGCGTAGACGTCCAGATCGGCCCGGAGACTGGCAAGGCGATTTTCTGACAAGAACCCTTGCCCCCCGCAGGCTTCGCGTCCTGCCTGAAGATTTTCCAGTGCTGACCAAGTCGCATAGGGCTTCAGGGCTGCGGCGAGCGTTTCGAGATCTTGGCGCTCCTCTTCGGTGTCTTTCGCCCCTCTGAAAACATCATGAAAAAGCTCCAGCAATTCATCCTGTGCGAAGCCCATAGCGTAGGTCGCAGCCAGGTGAGGGACCAATCGGCGTTGATGGGTTTGATAATCCAACAACACTTGTTCCTCCTCGGACCCGTGGATGGGAAACTGCCGCCGAACGAGGCCATACCGAATAGCAATAGTCGAAGCGAGTTGAGAGGCGACAACCGACGCCCCCACCAGGGAAACACGACCTTGCACCAGTGTTCCGAGCATGGTGAAGAACCGGCGCCCTCTGCTTTCAATGGGAGACGAGTAAACACCCTCTGCACTCACGCTCCCGTGACGATCAAGCAAATTCTCACGAGGGACACGCACGTTAGTAAAGTGCAGCCGGCCATTATCGATCCCGTTGAGCCCACCTTTGGGGCCATCATCATCCCCACCAATGCCGGGAAGAAAACCTTTGTTATCGCGCAAATCGACATACAACGCGTGGACGCCGTGATTTTCCCCGCCGACAATGAGTTGAGCGAAGACGACTGCCGCTTTCCCGTGTATCGCCGCGTTGCCGATGTAGTCCTTCCACGCACCGCGGTGAGGTGTGTGGAGCACAAAATCCCCCGAGTCCGCATCGTAGGTCGCCGTCGTAGCAATGGAGGCAACATCCGAACCGTGGCCAGTTTCCGTCATGGCAAAACATCCGGGAATGTCCATCGACATGATTCCTGGCAACCATTTTTCGTGGTGACTCTCGGTTCCTAAGTGGGTTACCGCTGCTCCGAAAAGTCCCCATTGGACGCCTGACTTGATTTGAAGCGAAGGGTCGGCAAGGACGAGCTGCTCAAAGTTCGCAACATTGCCACCGGGGTTATCGCCGCCGCCGACCGATTTAGGGAAAGAAAGAAGCACTCCACCGGCATCGACCAGGACACTCAACTGAGAGAGCACCCTCTCCCGGTGTTCGCCCTGGGGCTGGCCTTCGATTTTCCACAGCGCCGGGTCTTCACAGAGTGTGCGAGCACGAGTGCGGATATCTGCCCATCGACCCAGCACATATTTCCCCAGCTGTTCAACATCGACCGACAATTCATCGCTATTGAGCTTAACCGTGGACTTGTCTGGCGTCTGTGTGTGAACACTCATCGTGGAGCTCTCTCTCGAAACAATAGTTGCCTTAATTTAGGCTAAAGCTTCTCCTCGATTGCGGCGCGTCCCTCGTCTATCGCCACGAAAGACCACGGAACTTGGGGACGTTTTTTGTGCTCTTCCTACTAAGGGCGGAAGGAAGATTGAGCGCAGAGCGAAAACGGAGGAGCAATATACCCCATGGGGTATAGTTGCAACTAACGAAAGGACGATTATGCCCACTATCGATTTAACGCACGACCTCTTTGAAAAGACTGTTGCCTCCGAGGGAATCACCCTGGTGGATTTCTGGGCAGAATGGTGCGGTCCGTGTAAAGCCTTCGGTCCGGTCTATGAAGACGCCAGCAACAAACACGCTGATGTGACTTTTGGGAAAGTGGACACCGAAGCCGAACAAGCCCTCTCCCAAGAGGCCAATATCCGATCCATACCGACGTTGATGGCTTTCCGTGATGGTGTGCTTGTCTTCTCTCAGCCGGGCGCGTTGCCGGCATCATCCCTGGAAGAAGTCATCACCGCGGTCAAAGGCCTCGACATGGACGACGTCCGCAGACAGATTGCTGCCGCAGAGGCAGAAGCAGGAGAACCAAAGACCTAGAGACGATTGCGGCCGAAAATTCCTCGCCGCACACGCTCGACAATATTCTTCGTCGGCGGCTCGTTGTAATGGTCGGCACGATCTTGGCCTGACATCGCAGCGATGGCGTCCATCACTTCATCGGTGGCGTGGCGCCTGGCCCTCCCAGAATCAGCTTTGCCGTGGCGCGACAAGTCCAAGGGCTTGCCAAACTGAATGGTGACTTTGGCTGGGCGAATTCCGCTGGTGCCAACGGGTTGGACGTTTTCTGTTCCCCTCACCGCAACCGGCACCACCAAAACGCCGGCGTTCAACGCCAGCCATGCCACGCCTGTTTTGCCTCTGTACAGGCGTCCGTCTCGCGAGCGAGTCCCTTCGGGATAGACCGCGAACGCCTGTCCTCCCTGAAGAAGAGAAAGTCCTGCGTCTAAAGCGTCCTGCGCAGCCTGTCCGCCTCCCCGCGTCACCGGTATCGCGCCAATACTGCTAAAAAACAGCTTCGAGATGCGCCCTTTCACGCCGGGAGTGGTGAAATAGCTTTCTTTCGCCAAGAAACTCACGCTGCGAGGCGCAAACAAGGTGATAAAAACGCTGTCAATGAAAGAGAGGTGATTACTTGCCAGAAGCACGGGCCCTGCGCCGGGAACATTCTTGCGCCCGACAATCTTTGCGCGAAACAGCGCCCGAGCCAGCGGTCCCAGAATAAGCCTGCTCGTTTGTTTCAACATAGTGACCTACTTGCGTTTAGTGGGCTTCTTGACCTTAGCGGGAATACCCACCGCTAGCGCGTTAGAAGGCACGTCATCGACCACGACGGAGAGTGCGCCTATCCTCGCGTCATCGCCAATCGTCACGGGACCCAGAATCGCGGCCCCCGCTCCCACCAGCACTCGGTTGCCCAATGTGGGGTGGCGTTGCCCTGTCGTTTGTTCACGAGAGGCTTGGATTTTTCCCCCGAGCGTTACGCCGTGATACACCAGGCAGTCATCCCCGACTATTGCGGTTTCCCCGATCACTACACCCATACCGTGGTCAATGACCAGACGCCTGCCGAGGGTGGCACCGGGATGGATTTCAATTCCCGTGAGCCACCGGGCGACGTTTGACACGATGCGCGCGGGCAAAAACCACTCCCAGCGCCACAGCCAATTCGCTACGCGGTACCAGGCAAGAGCGCACACCCCTGGTGAGGTGAGAAACACTTCGAGGGACGTACGAGCGGCCGGGTCTCTCTCCCGCACCGCCTGAATATCTTCGCCGATGCGTGAGGTGGGGGTCATTTAGGTATCAAGTCCTTCATAGAGAATGGTGGAGAGGTAACGCTCTCCAAAACTAGCCAAGACCACAACAATAGTCGCACCGGCGAAATCTGGTCTCTGGGCCAATTCGACAGCAGCATGGGCGGTTGCTCCGGAAGAAATTCCGCCAAGAATTCCCTCTTCCGCTCCCAAACGCCGAGCCATGGCGACAGCTTGTTCAGCCGAAACATCGACAATTTCATCATAAACATGGCGGTCCAAAATCTCGGGAATGAAATTGGCGCCAATTCCCTGGATTTTGTGCGGGCCTGCTTGACCTCCGGTCAGTAGGGCAGATTCAAATGGTTCAACCCCCACGACCTTCACGCTGGGTTTGTGCTCCTTCAACCTCTGGCCCGTTCCCGTCAGCGTCCCTCCTGTACCGACACCGGCAACGAATACATCCACGGCGCCATCGGTATCGCGCCAGATCTCTTCCGCAGTGGTGCGACGGTGGATTTCAGGGTTTGCTTCGTTCTCAAACTGTTTCACATACACAGCTCCTGGAACCTCGCCAACAATCTGAGCTGCTTTGTTCAATGCACCCGTCATGCCCTCAGGGCCCGGAGTGAGCACCAGCTCGGCGCCAAAGGCGCGAAGCAACATGCGTCGCTCCATGCTCATGCTCTCGGGCATAGTCAAAATCGCGCGGTAGCCACGGGCCGCTGCAACCATTGCGAGCGCAATACCGGTGTTTCCGCTTGTGGCCTCCACGATGGTGCCGCCCGGAGCCAGCTCGCCGGAGGCTTCAGCCGCATCCACAATTGCGACGGCCAAACGGTCCTTGACAGACGACGTGGGGTTATAAAACTCCAACTTCGCCAAGACGGTGGCCCCAGCTCCTTCGGTCACGCGGTTGAGGCGCACCAGAGGAGTGTTACCGAAAGCTTCAGTGATGTTTCCATATACCAACGACATGACATCCTTCTTTCCCTTGAGACACGGCTCTCCCCAGCGTATTGCTAACGCCCGGGCCCACACGCGCATGCGTCATACTGTGACGTCGAAGAGTAAGGGTTCCCTGCTGTGCTAACTGTCCTCCTGGGTCTTTCCGGAGCCCTCACCTACGGGGCTGCCGATTTCTATGGCGGCCTAGCTTCAAGGCGGTCCTCCACGCTACTGACCACTGCGGGCGTCGCGGTGGTGGGTCTGGTGGCAATGCTGCTTGCGTCACTGTGGGTTCCCTCCACATCCAGTCTTGACGCCTGGCTTATCGGTGGGGCCTCGGGGCTTGCCGGCGCGATAGGAATCGGGTTGCTCTATGGCAGTTTGGCAATAGGCCCCATGAGCATTCTCTCCCCCACCACAGCTTTCATTTCGGCAGTGGTACCCGTGGGAATTGGGCTAGGCCGTGGAGAGAACGGGGACCTCAGGTTTCTCCTCGCATTGGGTGTGGCACTGGTCGCAATCATTTTTGTGGGCTTTGTTCCCGAGAGAGGGGCAATCCGCCCCCGGCCTCTGGGACTTCTCATGGCCGTGGCTTCGGGTGCCTTCATTGGACTCACCATCGTCCTCATCGATGCAACCCCGGATGATTCGGGGCTTATTCCTCTGCTGGCCAATCGCACTGTCTCCACCACAGCGCTGGGACTGGCGATTCTCGGGATGTTTGTCTGGCGAGGAGTAAGGCGTAAGAGCCCTCGGATTCCAGGGCTCAACAAAATACCCAGCGTGTGGGTCATGATTGTTGTGGCGGGAATTCTCGATGCGCTGGCCAACGTTGTCGTGCTCTATGGCTTACGCGTCGGAGCTCTCTCCGTCATGGCTGTCCTTATTGCCCTCTACCCCGCGGGGACCATTTTGTTGGCCGGCGTCGTGCTCAAAGAACGCGTCGCCGCCATCCAATGGGTGGGGCTTGTTCTTGCCCTCACCGCAAGCGCCCTTCTCGCTCTCTAGGCGAGAGCGAGAGCTGTCACGTCTGAAGGCTTCTTGTCCTCCGGAGTAACAACGATGCCTGCTTGCTTGAGGAGATCTACGACGCGACGCGTACGAGGTTTCGTGGTCAAAGTGATGACCACACCTTCTTTGCCCGCGCGACCGGTTCGACCGGAGCGGTGAACATAGGACTTGAAATCCTCGGGCGCATCCACCTGAATCACCGTCTCAATGTCATCGATGTGAATACCGCGAGCGGCCACATCGGTGGCAACCAAGACGTTCACACGACCTGAGGTCAGTTTGTCCAGGTTGCGTTGGCGCCTAGCTTGGTTGAGGTCGCCGTGAAGACTGACGGCGGGAATGCCGTTGTCATCAAGATGATCTGCAAGTTCCTCGGCAAAGGCGCGCGTGCGGGTGAACATGAGCGTCTTGCCGGTGACCCGCGCGAGGCGCACAACCATGTCGCGTTTGTCTCGCTGATCCACCACGTAGACACGGTGATCGATGGTGGAGGTTTCCTGAGTTTCCCCTGCCACCTCGAAGACCGCTGGGTTGGGGAGGAATTCCTTCACGATGTTAGAGACACCGCGGTCGAGGGTTGCAGAGAACAGCAAACGCTGGCCATCGCGAGCGGTGGCAGAGAGGATGCGTTGCAAAGGCTCAATGAACCCAAGCTCGGACATGTGGTCTGCCTCGTCGACAACAGAAATGACGACCTGAGAAACATCGAGTTTCCCTCTCGCCATCAAGTCCTCTATACGCCCGGGAGTTCCAATCACAATGTCCACCCCGCGCTCGAGAGCACCAATCTGGCGACCGATGGGAACGCCTCCGTAAATCTGGGTGGTGAAGAGACCCACACTGCGTGCGATGGGCTGGACAGTGCGATCAATCTGCAAAGCAAGCTCCCTCGTGGGAGCAAGGATCAGTGCGCGGGGCGCGCGTCCAACAGCCCGCTTCACGCCTTTGCTGGACAAACGCAAGAGGCGTTCCACCGTGGGCGCAGCGAAGGCAATGGTTTTGCCCGAACCGGTTCGACCGCGTCCCAAGACGTGGCGACCCTCAAGGGCGACGGGAATCGTGGCCGCCTGGAGGGCGAACGGAGTCGTGGCGCCTTGCTGAGCAATCGCTTGCACAATGAGGTCACCCAGACCTAGGTCGCCAAACTGCAAACCTTCGGCCGAGTCGGCAGTGACGGAGATGGCTTCCAGCGCATCGTGAATCACTTCGGAGCGGTTTTGACGGGGACGCTCAGGGGAGCGGTCCGCGCGGGGATTGGTGTTGCGTGAACCGGAGTAGCCCTGGGGCCGACCCCCGTCGCGGGAATCAAAACGCTCTCTCGATTCGGAGCGGGGAGGACGGTCGCTGGAACCGTGGCGCGGTGAGCGCTCGGAGCGCGAGAACCTGTCATCAGAAGACTGACGGGGAGGACGGTCATAACCACCCTCACGGGCAGGTCGGTCGCTTCTTGGTGCGCGGTCAGGACGATCGCTGCGCTCAGACCGCGCCGGGCGGTCATCACGTGCGCGGTCATCACGGGCCGGACGATCATTGCGGGCCGGGCCATCATGACGAGCAGGACGGTCATCACGGGTCGGACGGTCGTTGCGGGCGCGGTCATCACGGGCCGGGCGGTCATCACGTGCGCGGTCACGGGCCGGACGATCATCACGTGCGCGGTCATCACGGGCCGGACGGTCGTTGCGGGCCGGGCCATCATGACGAGCAGGACGATCATTGCGGGCCGGGCCATCATGACGAGCAGGACGGTCATCACGGGCCGGACGATCTGTTCTGCCGCTGCCCTCGTTAAAGGACTTGCCGGCGGGTCGCTTCTTAGCATCTTGGTAGGAGGTGCGCTTGCTGGGAGGGCTCCACAAAGGAGCCTTTTTATTCTGGGGCATGACAGACGTAGCTTTCTGTTGATTGATGGGGAGATGAGATGTCGGACATGACACCAACCCAGATCACCAGTTGCCAGACGAGGGCTGTTTCAACTACACATGTGGCCGCTCTCGCTATTGCGAGGCGATGGCCCACGAGCTTTACCGTCAATGGCGCGCTCTTGTTCCATCCGAAAGACTACCAGGGTTTGCCCTGGTGTAACAGGGTCAGTTCTTTCCGGGGTTAGAGTGAGGTGTGCCTCGCTTTCTTTACTACACCCGGCGCTGGGTGCAACTACTGGGAGGACTCTTCGTCTTCGGGTTTTCCGCTGCCATGATGTTAAAAGCCAGTCTGGGGGTGGATCCCTGGACCGTCCTCGCTGAGGGCCTAAACCTCACGTGGGGTTTTGGTTTTGGATGGATCGTCGTAGTGACCAGCGGTGTGGTGCTTCTGTTCTGGATTCCCCTTCGGCAGCGGCCCGGGATTGGGACCATTCTTAATGCTTTGCTCGTCGGGCCCAGTATGGAGGTTGGTTTGGCGCTGGTGGGCACCCCTGACCTGCTGCCTCAGAGGATTTTCCTTTTCGCCGCGGGCCTGCTGATGATGGGCATAGCGAGCGGGCTCTACATTGGCGCGAGCTTTGGTCCGGGGCCACGAGACGGCCTCATGGTCGGACTTAACGCGCGCTTAGGTTGGCCTCTGTGGGTAGCGAGGACAATTGTGGAGGTCATCGTGCTGGCGATTGGCTGGTCTCTGGGAGGTGGCGTAGGTGTAGGCACAGTGGTGTTTGCCATCATGATTGGCCCGCTCGCCCAACGAGCTATTAAGGTGTTTAGAGTCCGCCCCTACTTGCCAAAAGCGACAGGTATGTAGAGGTCCTGCACGCGGTCCTCGAGTGCGGTGTGGTCATTTCGCGTATAAAGTCCGCATCGAACTTCGGCGCAATCAACATTCTCATCTGATGCTGCGGGGACCTCTATATAGGCGCTGAAGGTTCCCTCGTTGGTATCGTCGAAGCTGCGGGCGCCGAAGAGACGCCACGCCCAGTCGTCATTAATCCAGTTCGACGGGCCGTATTCAATGACGCCGGCGATGGCCTCTCGGCCTTCCTCCATTTGCCCCACCCCGCCAAGGCAGGGGCCGGGTTTCTCTTCTGGCAAATCGGGAACTTTACACAGCGCCACATATATCCCCGATGCTGCGTCATATCCTGTCCCCGAAACGATGATGCGATCGCCCGTCTCCAGCTCATCAAAGCTCCGGAGCTCATCATCCAGGTTCGCACTCAAAAAGCGCTCGCGCCCATCATCCCCGAGAGCGCTTACGGCGTTCGGGTAGCCCTCAACGTCTAACACCTGACCGGATTTCCCCTGGGGGGACCCCACCACGATTGGAACGAAGAGCCAGGCAGCGAAGGCTGCAAGAACAAGCACCGTGACGCTCAGACTCCATCCCACCACGCGCCAAACCCATCTCGTCGAAGAAGCCATTACTCCAGCTTAGGAGCCAGACGGGTAGCCTCACAGGTGTGAAAATTCGAGAACTCCTGGCGGTCGCGCTCGGCGGAGCATTGGGGACTCTCGGACGCGTGGGCATCGACATCGGGTTCCAGAATTTCCTCCACGGTTCGGCTTTGGCCACCCTCATGGTCAATGTGCTCGGAGCTTTCGCTTTGGGGTGGGCGCTGAGCCATGGGCTCGCTCAGCTCGCGTCCTGGCTTCGTCAAGGAATCACGGTGGGCTTCTTGGGCTCGTTCACCACCTTCTCAGCGCTCGCCTTGCTCAGTGTTACCGAGCCTCTTGCTATCGCGGTGGGTGCCCTCCTGGTGAATTTCAGCCTGGGCATCTTTGCCGCGTGGGCGGGGATTCACTTGGGTCAAGTGCCCGTCGCCTCGAAAGGCGACGCGCCATGAGCGCCACAATCCTGATCGCCAGCGTTGCGTTGGGAGCACTCGGAGCTGTGCTGCGATGGCTCATGAGCCAAGCACTGGGTGCAGGACGCTCGTGGCAGGCCATTCTTTTTGTCAACATCGTGGGTTCCGCTATCGCCGGTGGGGTAAGTGCGTTTCCCGCCGCCGAGGGGGCTTTGCCCCTGGTGGCAGGGTTGTGCGGGGGGCTCACCACCTTTTCCACCCTTGCTGTGCAGTTACTTCCCGGTGATCACACCCGAAGGATCTTTCGGCTGATTGCGTTGGGCCTCGCCCATGCACTGGGTGGAGTCGGAACGTGCCTCGGGGCTTTCGCCCTTGTTTCCACACTTCTTGTGTGACCAGTTCTTTGCCAAGCCTGCGTGATAAAGTGTCGTTTATTCTGTAACGGGCTCTACCCGGAGACAGGCGCACTCGCAGTGGTCAATGTGAACGAAGGAGTGACCCATGGGTCGTGGCCGGCAAAAAGCTAAAAACACCAAAGTGGCACGCGAGCTGAAGTACTACAGTCCCAACACGGACCTCAGCCAACTTCAGCGGGAGCTTTCGAGTTCTGACAATTCGACCGATGTCGACTCAGGGCAAGACTCTGAAGAGGACACCTCAAGGGACTAGTCCCGGTAGTTTCCCACCAGGGCAACCGCTCCACCGCGTACGCCTTTAGCGCTCGTCGTGGGAGCATGCTGTGCCACATCCGCGGGGTTTTCAATCACCCCCACCGGCCAAACTGTGTGGCCGTGGAGCCTCAACTTAGACGCAACCGCATCAGCATGAGTCGCATCCACAACGGCGAGCATGCCGATGCCCATGTTCCACGTTTCTTCGACAGCTGTGAGCTCATACCCTCCTGCAGCAGCGAGCACACGCATCACGGCAGGAGGTGACCAGCTTGGGCGTTCAAGAGTGACACCTGCGGTGGTGGGCAAGACTCGCGAAAGATTTTGCGCAATTCCTCCTCCCGTCACATGACTGAGAGTGTGAATCGCGCCGGGAAAAGCAGCAAGAGTGTCGACCAAAGCCGAGGTGTAGAGCCGGGTGGGCTCAAGGAGCTCTACCCCCAATTCTCGAGAAAATTCCGGGCGCAACTCGCGATACGACCAGGCGTTATCCGCCACAATCTTGCGGACCAAAGAGTATCCATTGCTATGCAGCCCGCTCGAACCCAGAGCGAGAACGATGTCGCCGTGCATCACTCCTTCAGCGCTGAGCATGGCGCCCGCCTCCACAACACCGGTAGCCGCACCCGCAAGGTCGTACTCGTTTTCGCCAAGTAACCCTGGGTGCTCGGCCGTTTCGCCACCGACTAAGGAGACCCCACACTCGATGCATGCTCGAGCAATACCTTCAACAATGGCCGCAATTTTCTCGGGAACTACCCGACCGCAGGCGATGTAATCGGTCATAAAAAGTGGTGTGGCGCCCACCACGACAATATCATCAACCACCATTCCCACCAGGTCGAATCCGATTGTGTCGTGCTTATCAATGGCCGTGGCAATCGCCACTTTCGTCCCTACGCCATCGGTGGAGGTGGCCAAAACGGGGTGTCGGTAGGAGAGTAAAAAAGACGCGTCATACAGCCCGGCGAAGCCCCCAATGCCGCCGACAACCCGGGAAGAATGACTTGCTGTGACCGCTTCTTTCATCAAGTCAACGGCTCGATCACCGGCATTAGTGTCCACGCCACTGTCTGCGTAAGGCGAGGTGGAGGTCACGACCCCAGTGTAGATGGAGGGTGTGAATAACTTTGGCGTGGACCTTTGCGGGCTCCTTAGCCTTCGTTAATGAAGTCGTCTCCGTCCTCCCCCTACGTGTTCTCCTGCTGGGTGTCATGGTTGGGCATCATCATTCTCGGTGCCGGTGTCTCCAGTGCCTCGCTAGCGGGGGCTCACGCATCCGCGCCGGCAATCCAGAGCGCTTCGGTGAGATGGTCGGGAATCGATATCGCAGGGGGTGTTCTTCAGGGTGGCACCCCGGTTACCTTCACCAGTGGAATTCACGGTTGGACAGGCAGCGCATTCAGCTCTGCCGGGACTTTCGGCTTGGAGTGGGCATACGGTGGCGACCCCGCCCGGCGCATGGAGTACCAGGGAAACACCGAAAACTCCTCGCTCACTGCAGGAGGAACCTCCGAATGGACGACCGCAGGAAATGTCTCCTCCGACCCGCGCAACGCCATTTTCGTCCGTGAGACCGTGAGCGTTGCCGGCAACGCTGCGTCGTTCCTCATCCAACTTGAACCCATCGACGGCGACGTTATGGCCGGCAAGCGCATCTATTGGGCCGCCACTCTTCCCCCGGGTTTTGACAGTGAGTTCTCCGTGGCCGGAGAGTCAACGCTCGTCGCCACCGACGCTTCGCACACCTACCCCACCCTGGTGATTCACGCCACCAGCGGTGCCGGGAGCGTGACCTGGGGTGGCCCTGATATTTATACTGACCCTCTGTCCAATGGAGATCTCACTCCCACGGCATACGTTCATTCGACCAGCGAAGAAAACTATGCGATCACCATCACCATCGGCGTGGTGGATCGCGACCCGTGTTCGGCAGGTGCCGCAAGCGCCTTCGCCTCCTCTAAAGCGGGCGTCTGGGGTGAAACATGGAGCGCCCTTACCTCCTGCCTGCAAGCTCCCACGTGGACAGTGCTCGCCGATGGGACATCCACCAATGTTGTCCTGGAAACCGGTGTTCCCACGGAGAACCTGCCCGCAGGCGAGATGACCACCGTCAGCATTTCTGGCCTTCCCTCTGGTGCCAGCTTTAGCGTCGGCGGCAACGCCGGAACGACAACGACAGTGTCGATGACCGCAGGCCGTGCGGTGGCGCCGGGGACCTATTTCCCCTCCATCACTCGAACGACCGAAACCACGACAGGAGGCGTCGTGGTCGTCTCGCGCAGCGATACCGTCGTCGGAACTCTGGTTGTGGGGGAAGGAGAGGCACTTGCCGCACCCACCCAACCCAGCTCTCCTTCTCGAGCAGCAACCCCGACCCCTGAAGTGGTTGCCCCACAGCCCCCTGTCGCCGCCGACCCCCCACCCGTGGCTGCGCCCACAGTGATCACCCCAGAAGTGATCGAAGAGGTCGCCCCGACTATTGCGGTTTCTCCCGAGCCCTCCACGCCCCTGGAGGAGCGGGAGCCTGCTTTCTTGACGCCACGTGAGTCCGATGTTCCTGAAACCAGCGCTGCCTCTGCATGGTTGGGCTTGGGTGTACTCGGCGTCATGCTCACTGGCGGCTTTATCGCATACCTGCGGAGGCGCCTAGCGTCCTCGGGGGTAACGGACAACTCTCGGGGATAGAAAAAGGGTCTTGTCCTGGACGCTAAGCTTGAGTTAGACGCCATCCAACGCGAGGAGAAAAGCCCCAGAAATGTGTGGCATTGTCGGCATCGTCTCATCGTCTCCGGTCAACCAACAGGTGTATGACGCGTTGGCGTTACTGCAGCACCGTGGGCAGGATTCCACAGGAATCGCCACCTCGGATGACCAGACTCTCCACATCCATAAAACCAAGGGTCAAGTCCGCGAGGGTTATCGCACCAGAGACATGCGGGCGTTGCCCGGAACGGTAGGCCTGGGTCATGTTCGCTATGCCACGAGGGGTAACGCCAAGAAGGAGCAGGAAGCTCAGCCGTTTTATGTGAACTCTCCTTGGGGCATCGTCTTGGTCCATAACGGGAACCTCACCAACACCAGGGAGCTCACCGCGGAGCTTCACCACTCGGATCGCCGACACCTCAACACCACCTCGGATACCGAGCTGCTCGTCAATGTGTTGGCCAGCGAATTGCAGAGATCAGGCGCCACCGACTCGTTCAGCCCCGAGGTTGTTTTTACAGCAGTGTCGCGCCTCCACGAGCGTGTCGAAGGTTCCTATGCTGCCCTTGCGGTGATTGCGGGTCAGGGTCTCTTGGCTTTTAGGGATCCTTTTGGCATCCGGCCCCTGATTCTTGGCAAGCGCAAGACGGGCTTAGTTGGGGATGAATGGATTGTTGCGAGTGAATCATTGGTCCTGGAGGCCAGTGGATATGAAACTGTCCGAGATGTGGACCCGGGCGAGGCAATTTTTATTGCCCGCGATGGGACGATGACAGCCAGACAGTGTGCGAAGAACCCTCGCCTCGCCCCGTGTTCCTTCGAATATGTCTACCTGGCGAGACCAGACTCCATCATGAATGGCATCTCGGTCTATGAGGCACGGCTTCGCCTGGGAGAGAAACTTGCGGACACTATTGCTCGATATGCCCCGACCGACAAAATTGACGTCGTTATGCCAATACCTGATTCTGCCCGGCCAGCTGCAATGCAGGTGGCTCGGAAACTGGGGATTGAATATCGAGAAGGTTTCTACAAAAACAAATATGTGGGACGAACCTTCATCATGCCGGGCCAAGCCCACCGGACGAAGAGCGTGCGGCAAAAACTGAACGCCATGTCCAGTGAGTTTGCGGGCAAGAACGTCTTGATTGTGGATGACTCCATCGTTCGCGGAACGACCTCGAGAGAAATCGTCGACATGGCTAGGGAAGCAGGTGCCCTCTCTGTGACGTTCACGTCAGCGGCCCCGCCCGTGCGCTTCCCCCACGTCTATGGGATTAACATGCCCAGCAAAAAAGAACTGGTAGCTGCGGGGCGCACAATTCCCGAGATTGCGCGAGAAATTGGCGCTGACCACCTGATTTATCAGGAAATCGAGGACATGCGCGACGCAATCATTGAAGGTTCCAACGTCACCGAACTAGACATGTCCTGCTTCACAGGCGAGTACGTAACCGGAACGGTGAGTGCGGAATATCTCGAGTGGGTCGAAAACAATCAGACTAGTTAGCGCTCGTATTCGTTTCACGACCCATATCTAGCTCCCTGGCTCTCTTGCGAGAAATCAGGTCAAGTACGAGCCACACAATGATTCCCAACGCCACAGCCCCTGTTACTCCATACAATGCGAAGTAGGCAAACAACGCCACGAACCCGATGGCGGGGTCAGAGGGAAATAATCCCGTCACAATCAGAGTCCCAAAAAATCCCAACAGCCCGAACACCAGCACAAAAGCGGTCAACTTGGGCGAGCGCCGGACTCGAACTTTTTGCCGGTCGGCAGGTTCAGGCGTTGTCATGGCTCTTAGGCTAGCCCGGAAAGGGGAAGCCAGGCTGAGAGATCTGCCCTCTCGCCCGAGGCGGAAATATCGCCGGCATCACGGGCGCTGATGAAACTTGTGTGCCCACTAGCAACTGCGAGCCACGTCTCGGGCGACATCTCGACCACCGCGGGTGGTGTTCCCCGGGTATGAGAAACGCCTTCGATTACCTGGGCCGCGCCGAAAGGTGGCACCCGCACCTCGACACTTCTCCCCGGCGCTTTCTGGCGCAAAACTTGAAGGCAAAACCTGGTGGCCGCTGCCATATCCGAAGAAGTCGCCTCGCCCTTCTTCCAGGCGGCAAGAGCCTGTCGGCCCTCGTCGTCAGAAATCCTCTTCATCGCCACCTGCGACACGCTAGCAAGCTCTGCCGAGTAGGGTAATCGCGTGAAGATTTTGGTCGTAGGTTCCGGTGCGAGAGAGCACACCATCATCCAGGCGCTTGGTCGTGACCCCGAAGGCCACCAGTTGTGGGCGGCCCCAGGAAACGCCGGTATTTCGGCTCACGCAGAGGTTGTGGGCCTCGATGCCACAAACCCGAAGGTGGTCACCGAGTTCGCCGTCAGTACCGACATTGACCTCGTCATTATTGGCCCTGAAGCGCCCTTAGTTACGGGGGTGGCTGATCGCCTGCGCAAAGCGGGTATTGCTGTCTTTGGTCCGAACGCCGACGCAGCCGCGCTGGAAGGATCCAAGGCTTTTGCAAAAGCCGTTATGGCCGCGGCCGGAGTTCCGACCGGGGTTGCCTGGAACGTCTCCAACCGGGAACAGCTTCTTGAAGCTCTCAATCGCACGGGAGCGCCCTACGTTGTCAAAGCAGATGGCTTGGCTTCGGGCAAAGGCGTTTTAGTCACCGAAGATAAAGCCGCGGCAATCGAGCACGCAGAGTTCTACCTGCAACACGGAGACGTTCTGATCGAGGAGTTCCTGAGTGGACCAGAGGTGTCGCTGTTCTTTGTGAGTGATGGGCACACGGTCGTTCCTTTGACCCCAGCCCAGGACTACAAACGTGCCTTCGATAACAACCTGGGGGCCAACACCGGTGGCATGGGTGCGTATTCACCGCTCCCTTGGCTTCCCGACAACTTCGTTTCTGACATGCAGAAAACGGTCGCTGAACCCACCATTTCCGAGATGGCCAAGCGCGGAACACCCTTTATTGGGCTTCTCTATTGCGGCTTGATTCTGACAGAGCAGGGCGTGAAGGTCATCGAATTCAATGCCCGGTTTGGGGATCCCGAAACCCAAGTGGTGTTGGCGCGGTTGAGTTCGCCTCTAGCGCCTGTGCTGTACGCCGCCGCGAGAGAAGTCCTGGCGAGCGTCGAAGCCCCCCAGTTTTCTCCCGACGCCGCCATCACCGTTGTGCTGGCGAATGAGGGATACCCAGAAAATCCCGTAACCGGCCGCGTCATTACGGGGCTGGAAGAAGCCGAAAGGGGTGACGGGGTCAGTATCGCTCACGCCGCCACTGCATGGGATGGGCGTGACCTCTTGGCTACCGGTGGGCGAGTATTGAGCGTCGTTGCACGGGGAGACACCTTCGCGTCTGCTCGCGAGCGGGCCTACGGCGCCCTGGCACACATCCACCTGGAGGGATCGCACTTTCGCAGTGACATCGCGCTAGGAATCGAATGACACCGCTCGCCGGCTGGAAACCCGTCTACTCGGGGAAGGTTCGCGAGCTTTATATTCCACGCACGGCATCTAGTATTTCCGATGCCGAAACCCTGCTTATCGTGGCTACCGATCGCGTCAGCGCCTTCGACCACATTCTTAAGCCCGAGATTCCCGACAAAGGGGTCATGTTGACCGCGCTGAGCCGATGGTGGTTTGGCCTACTCTCCGATATTCCCCATCATCTAACGCAGGAGCAAGCCCCGGCCGAGGTTGCCGCGCGGGCAATGGTGGTCGAGCCCTTGGACATGTTTCCCATCGAATGCGTCGTTAGAGGGTACATCGCGGGTAGTGGATGGAAGGAGTACCAATCCAGTGGCACAATCTGCGGCCTTTCCCTTCCCGCTGGTCTTTCCGAGGGGGATGAACTGGCTGAACCCGTGTTTACTCCCGCAACAAAGGCTGCTCTTGGCGAGCACGACGAAAACATTTCCTTCGATCAGGTCGAAGCTATTCTCGGCACGCAGGATGCCACTGCGCTCCGCACTCTCAGTCTCGAGGTTTATGCAAGGGCTTCGGCTGTAGCGAGGGCGCAAGGCCTCATCCTTGCCGATACCAAATTCGAATGGGGCCGCCATCGGGTCACGGGAGAGATCACTCTCGGTGATGAGGTGCTCACCTCTGATAGCTCGCGGTACTGGGATGGTGCCATATATTCCCAGGGCGGTATAGACCGCCTTGACAGCTTCGACAAGCAGTTGGTGCGCAACTGGTTGAACGACAACTGGGACTTTACCGGCGAACCTCCCGCGCTTCCTGAAGAGCTCGTCGCCCACACTCGAGGCCGGTACCAAGAGTTGTTGACTAGGCTCACGTCGACCTAAGAACTTTGGAGATAGCTATGGCTATGCGCCCATCCTCACACCCTCTGAACCCTCCCACTGCCGCCCAGCGGGTTGCCTGGCCTGTGGCCATTGCTCTGAGCCCCCTTCTGCTAGCTCAGGGTCGCAAAGTGAGAGGAATTGTCCCGAAGATACCTCCGGCTCCTCTGCCCTGGGACGGTGTCCTAGAGGGACCAGCCCCCCTTCACGTCCTCGGAGTTGGTGACTCCACCGTGGTGGGCGTGGGAGTGGACGATGCGTTCCTGGGCCTGATTCCCCAGTTCTGCCTTGCCCTTCATGAGCGCCTCCAGCGAGGCGTAACCTGGCGTTCGGTAGGACAGTCTGGCGCCACCACAAAAGATATATTGGAGAGGTTTCTCGCTGAAACCCCCGGCACGTCCGCAGACATTGTCTTTGTGTCTTTGGGCGCGAACGACGCAAAAGACCTCAAACCCCTGGGCGCGACTATCGACCGGTTCGAGCGTCTCGCTGAGGTGCTCCACGATGCGCACCCCCGTGCTGTCCTGATGTTTTCTGCGCTTCCCGCATTCGCGCAGTTTCCAACCCTGCCTCAACCTCTCAAGTGGGTGCTCTCCGCACATTCTCAGGCCATTGAGCGCTCTATTAGACCCCTCATTGAAGCAAGATTTTATGCCATGATGTCGCCACCACCATCGCAATACACCGACGGGTTTTTTGCCCCCGATGGTTTCCACCCCAGCATCAGCGGCTATAGGGACTGGGCCAGATTTGCTTTAGAGGATGCCCTCGAGCGCGGCGCGCTCGAGCATCTTGACCGGCGATAGACTGGAATTTCCCTACAGCAAATACCCCTGGTTGGAGTGTGAACCATGGCCACCGTCGTGATCGAGGTGATGCCCAAGAAGGAACTGTTGGACCCCGCGGGCAAAGCTGTTTTGGGCGCGTTTCGTCGCCAAGGCGTGATCGGGTTCAATGAAGTCCGTATTGGCAAGCGCTTTGAACTCCACGTTGAGGGAGAGGTCACGAAGGATCACCTTGACCAGGCGCAGGCGTTGGCTCAAGACCTTCTCTCCAATGGGGTTATCGAGGATGTGCTCGACATTCGGGTGGAGGACTCCCCGGCATGAAAGTTGGGGTCGTCACTTTTCCTGGATCACTCGATGACCGCGATGCCCTCCGCGCAATCCGCCTTGCTGGTGCCGAGCCGGTAGCGCTCTGGCACGGAGAACACGATCTGCAGGGCGTTGATGCCCTAGTTCTGCCGGGTGGCTTTAGCTATGGCGATTACCTGCGTTGCGGCGCCATTGCAGCTCACTCCCCGATCATGGTGGAGGTTATTGACGCAGCCCATAAGGGAATGCCAGTGCTGGGCATTTGCAACGGTTTCCAAATGTTGGTCGAAACAGGCCTGTTGCCCGGTGGGCTCATCCGCAACGACCACGGAGCCTTTATCTGCCGCGACCAAAAGCTCCGCGTAGAAAACGCGGATACCCCCTGGACGCGTGGCTATTCCGAAGGGCAAGAGATCACCATGCCTCTCAAAAATGGAGAGGGTGGTTTTATTGCGGATGATGAAACCCTGAAGCGTATTGAAGGGGAGAATCTTGTCACCTTCCGGTACTTGGAGGTAAATCCCAATGGGTCCCTGAACGATATTGCCGGGCTTCGCAATGACACGGGACGTGTGGTCGGTCTCATGCCCCATCCTGAACACGCTATCGAGGCAGGGTTCGGACCTGACACCGCGGTGGCCATGAAATCCGGTACCGACGGTCTCGCGATGTTTGCGTCGCTCCTCACTCAGGTGGTGTCGGCATGACGAAGACGCCTGCTGCTCTTTATAAACTCGTCGCGGCCGCGGAAATGGTGACCTGGGGTGGGCTGATTCTGGCCATGATTGCGCGCTATGGCTTCGGGTATGACGGGGGTTTGTTCTTTGTCGCGGGGTTGTCGCACGGGATTGTGTTCCTGGCCTATGGGATTACGGCCATCGTCATCGGCATCAACTTGCGGTGGGGTTTTGGCTCCACCACGATGGCCGTCAGCATGGCAATTGTTCCTTTTGCCACGCTGCCCTTTGACCGTTGGCTCCTCAGGCACCACAAACTAGAAGGTGCTTGGCGCACCACCGCCACAATTGATCCTGCCCCCCAGGGCTTTCTGGATCGCCTGTTGCGATTTTGGGTGGGACACCCCGCGTTGTTTTTTGCGCTCATTGTGGTGGGTATCGGAGCCATGATTATTCTGTTGCTGAGCGTGGGGCCACCCACCGAGTGGGGAGATTCTGCATGAACGTCGACAGCGTCTCTCATGCGGAAAGTTCCCCCGAAAAGATACAGCCCTACGCTGCACTGGGACTTAAGGACAACGAGTACGCCCTCATCCGGGACCTTCTAGGACGGCGCCCCACCTCGGGTGAACTCGCGATGTATTCGGTGATGTGGAGTGAACACTGCTCCTACAAATCCTCGAAAGTCCACCTTCGTCAGTTCGGCCAAAAAGTCACCCCCGAGATGACCAAAAACCTCCTCGTCGGCATGGGCGAAAACGCTGGGGTGGTCGATATCGGTGAAGGGTGGGCCGTCACTTTCAAGATTGAAAGCCATAATCACCCCAGCTTCATCGAACCTTTCCAGGGAGCTGCCACTGGTGTTGGTGGCATTGTGCGGGACATTATTTCTATGGGGGCTCGACCGGTCGCCGTGATGGATGCACTGCGTTTTGGTGACCTTAACCACCCCGACACATTGCGCGTTGCCCCCGGCGTGGTGAGCGGCATTAGCTTTTACGCGAATTGCCTCGGTTTGCCCAATATCGGCGGGGAAACCTGGTTCGACCCGATTTATCAACAGAATCCCCTGGTCAACGCTCTGGCGGTTGGCGTTCTGCGCCACGAGGACCTCCACCTTGCCAGCGCAAAAGGAAAGGGCAACAAGGTCGTCCTTTTTGGAGCCAGGACTGGTGGTGATGGTATTGGCGGGGCCTCCATTCTGGCCAGTGAAGCATTTGACGAGGGCGGGCCGACCAAGCGCCCCGCGGTTCAAGTGGGGGACCCTTTCGCCGAAAAGGTGCTTATCGAATGTTGTTTAGAGCTTTTCGCAAGCAACGTGGTCGAAGGCATCCAAGACCTGGGCGCTGCGGGAATCAGCTGTGCGACTTCTGAGCTGGCCGCCAACGGTGGTTCTGGCATGGAGATTTCTCTCGACGAGGTGTTGTTGCGCGATGACACACTGACCGCTGAAGAAATCTTGATGTCTGAGAGTCAAGAGCGCATGATGGCCATTGTGGCGCCGGAGAAACTGGAGCGCTTCCTCCAAATTACGGGAAAGTGGGAAGTAGAGGCCAGCGTCCTGGGAAATGTGACTGACACCGGCCGACTGATCATTCATTGGCAGGGCGCAACCATCGTGGATGTCGACCCCGCCACGGTGGCGATTGATTCACCCATGTATGAGCGCCCCTACCATCGGCCCGAGTGGCTTGATGCTCTTCAAGCCCACAACACCGAAAAGCTCTCTCGGTCCGCAGCGGCAGAGGATGTCCGAGCGGACATCCTCCGGGTCTTGGGTTCTGCGACAGTCGCGAATCCCGAGTGGATTACGAACCAATACGACCGATATGTGCTCGGAAACACCGCACTATCTTTCCCCGATGATGGCGGCATGATTCGCGTCGATGAAACCACAGGGCTCGGTATTGCTCTCGCCACCGACGCGAACGCGCGTTTTAGCTATCTTGATCCGTATCGCGGTGCCCAGCTAGCTCTCTCTGAGGCCTATCGGAACGTGGCGGCAACCGGTGCGCAACCCGTCGCTGTGAGTGATTGCCTCAACTTTGGTAGCCCCGAAGACCCCGAAGTGATGTGGCAATTCGTAGAATCGGTCAGCGGCCTCGCGGATGGGTGCCTCGCGCTCGAAATTCCTGTCACGGGCGGAAATGTCAGCCTCTACAACCAAACCGGTTCTACGCCCATTTATCCCACCCCTGTGGTGGCAGTGCTGGGGGTCATCGACACCGTCGATCGTCGTCTGCCCAGTGGCTGGCAAGACGATGGTGAAAACCTTTATCTTCTTGGCTCCACCCACGCGGAGCTCGACGGCTCCCTGTGGGCCCAAAGGATCCATAGCCACTTGGGGGGGATGCCACCCCAGCCTGATCTTGCTGCCGAGAAAGCGTTGGCCGGAGTGATGGTGGCGGCCGCTCACGATGGTTTGGTCACCAGTGCCCACGATGTCTCCACCGGGGGGTTGGCAGTAACCCTGGTTGAAGGCGTGCTGCGCCGAGGTGTGGGCGCCCGGGTGTGGCTGGGCGATGTGATGGACCAGAGCGGTTTGGACATCACACAGGTGTTGTTCTCCGAGAGTGTCGCCCGCATGGTGGTCTCTGTTGCGCGCGAAGACGACGTGAAATTCCAAGGGCTGTGTCGTGGCCGCGGAGTTCCCGTGGCGAGGATAGGCGTCACCGACCTTCCCTCGCTTTCCCTTGACATCGCCGATGTCGCCGCGCTGAGTATTGACGAGCTGTCGGAGATTACGCGTAAGACCCTGCCCGATGTCTTCGGTCCTGTCGTCGGGTATCTGCCGTCCTAGCTCGCGTCGCGGTGCCGAGTCACCCGCACCGACTACGGTGGGTATGCCTATGATCGATCCCTCGCGCTTCCTCGTCCCCTCTTCTGATTACGACACCTGGCTCGCCGTTCGCGCTAAGGGGGTCACCGCAACCGCGGTGTCCAAAGCAGTCACTCCGGCGGGTTTTCGCGAGGTCGCCAACCAGATGAAACGCCCGCGCAGCATCCCCGACAACGACTACATGAGGTTTGGGCGGGAACAAGAAGGATCCCTCATAGAAAAACTGGGAACTCAGTTTGACCTTCAAGGAAACGATTGGCTGATTGCCAAGGATGACGCCGAGTGCCGATGGCAGATGGCCACCCCTGACGGGCTTTCCAGCACGCACGATCTCATCGCAGAGGTCAAGACCACCGGAAAAGACTGGGGTGAGTGGCGCTTCGTCCCGGGCCACTACCAGCGCCAAGTCCAGTGGCAGCTCTATGTGACTGGTGCCGCCTCGTGCGTATTTGGGTGGATGCTCCGGGAGAGCAAAGACGGCCAGATGATTCCCGCCTGGCCCGGACCTAAGTTTGTCATTGTCGAACGCGATGAAGCTCTCATCCTGCGTTTGATTGAGGTCGCTCACGACCTCTACCTGGAACTACCCCTCGCCAGCGGCTAGTTCCTCGTGGTGTTGAATAACTTCAGCAAGAATGAAGCTCAAAAACTTCTCCGCGAAAGCAGGATCCAAATCTGCTTCCTGAGCAAGCGTTTGTAGGCGCCTCAGCTGCGCGGCTTCACGGGAGGGGTCTGAGGGTGGCATCGACAGTTTTGCTTTCAAACGACCCACCTCCTGGGTCGTTTTAAAACGTTCTGCGAGGAGGTGAACCAGAGCAGCATCTATATTGTCAATGCTTTTGCGCAGGTGGACCAGCTCTGGGGGAGTCGAAGACGTCATAGTTCGACCCTATCGAGCAGAAGTGGCCATTGACTAGTCCAGCAGTGCGTGACGGGTCACGATCGCATCGCGCTCCGGTCCCACTCCGATAGCCGAAATACGAGATCCGCTAATGGCTTCAAGAGCCAGAACATAATCTTGGGCGTTCTGGGGCAAGTCTTCAAATTTCCGGACACCGGTTATGTCCTCGCTCCAGCCGGGAAAATATTCATATAGCGGGACGGCGTGGTGAAAATCTGACTGGGACCACGGAATCTCTTCCACCCTTGTCCCCTCCACGTCATAGGCGACGCAGACGGGGATTCTTTTCAAGCCGGTCAGAACATCGAGCTTCGTGAGCACGAAGTCCGTCACGCCATTAATCCGCGCGGAATACCGGGCGATGGGGGCGTCGTACCACCCCGTACGTCGAGGGCGACCCGTGGTGGTCCCGAACTCGTTTCCCTTGGTGCGCAAAAACTCACCGAACTCGTCATCAAGTTCGGTGGGGAAAGGGCCTGACCCCACGCGCGTGGTGTAAGCCTTGACGATGCCAATCACCTTACTCAGACGCCACGGCGCAATACCTGTGCCCGTACTGGCTCCGCCCGATGTGGCGCTAGATGACGTGACAAACGGGTAGGTCCCGTGGTCGACGTCGAGCATGGTCGCTTGTCCCCCCTCACAGAGCACGTTTTTTCCCTCTTCCAAAGCGCGATGAAGCAGGAGCGCAGTGTCTTGCACCATGGGCCGAAGCCGATCCGCATAGGAGAGAAGTTCTTCCACTACGTCATCGACAGCGATGGCGCGGCGATTGTAAATCTTGACCAGCAAGTGATTCTTGAGGTCAAGAGCACCCTCGACTTTTTGACGAAGGATGCCTTCGTCAAAAAGATCTTGCACGCGAATGCCAACTCGGTTGATTTTGTCAGCATAGGCGGGACCAATTCCTCGACCTGTGGTGCCAATTTTGCTTTTCCCCAGGAATCGTTCTGTCACTCGGTCAATCGTGCGGTGGTAGGCGGTGATGATGTGGGCGTGTGAGCTAACGACCAGGCGGGACACGTCGATGCCGCGGGCAGAAAGCCCATCCAGTTCCTCCATCAAGACTTCGGGGTCAATCACCACGCCGTTTGAAATGACCGGCGTCACTCCCGCGGTCAGAATCCCCGACGGGAGGAGGTGAAGAGCATATTTCTCTTCGCCAATCACCACGGTGTGCCCCGCGTTGTTTCCGCCGTTGAACTTCACGACGTAGTGGATTCGGTCTGAGATGAGGTCGGTCGCTTTACCCTTGCCCTCATCGCCCCACTGGGCTCCTACAATCACAACGGCGGGCATCAGAAATCCTTTGTTAAGCCGTCCTTACGGACAAAGTCTAGCGAAATCGGGGGACCTGAGGCACTTGGGTAATCCGCTTCACAGTCGTGATGCGTGATGCACCACCCACTGGTGCATCACGATTGCAGCAGCGGCACTGGCATTGAGGGACCTCGTCGACCCGTACTGGGTAATCTCAACGACCAGGTCAGCTGCCTCGAGGGCCTCAGGAGACAGCCCAGGGCCTTCTTGCCCAAAAAGCAGAATGCACTGTCGGGGCAAAACCGTCTCTTCCACCGCCACAGAGCGCTCCACGTTATCAATGGCCACGATTGGCACGTTGCGTTCACGCGCGTAGAGCAGAAGATCATCAACGGTCGGGTGATGAAGCACATGCTGGTAGCGATCGGTCACCATTGCGCCGCGTCTATTCCAGCGACGTCGACCCACAATATGGACGGTGTCGGCGAGAAATGCATTGGCGGTTCGAACGATGGACCCGATATTCAAATCGTGCTGCCAATTCTCAATTGCCACATGGAAACTGTGCCGTTTGGTGTCCAAATCAGCCACGATGGCTTCCATAGTCCAAAACCGATAGTGGTCAGCCACGTTCCGGGAATCCCCTGTAGCCAAGAGTTCTGGGTCAAAGTGGCTCTCGCCCGGCCAGGTCCCCACCCATGGTCCAACTCCGTAAGTGGATCGTTCGGGATGTCCGTTGAAGGTAGTCACCTGCACAGCCTAGGCACCACCGGGTACCCTATGGGAGTGATGCAGGATTCGTGGTCTTCGGCGGGGCCCAATCGCGTCCTGGAAGGCGACAACCTTCCCGTCCTTCGCGCTTTTGCCGATGAGTCTTTCACCCTGTGCTACATGGACCCGCCTTTCAATACAGGCAGAACGCAAACGCGGAGGACAACAACTGCTCGTGGCTCGAGCGAAGGAACACGTGGCGGATTTGGGGGCAAACGCTACGACGTCACGCTGGAGAAGCTGATGAGTTACGACGACTCTTTTAGCGACTATTGGTCCTTCCTCTCGCCACGATTGGAAGAAGCGTGGCGGGTGCTGAAACCGGAGGGGACACTATATGTGCATTTGGATTGGCGCGAAGTGCACTACGCCAAAGTGGCTTTAGACCTAATTTTTGGCAGGGACCACTTTCTCAACGAGATTATCTGGGCGTACGACTATGGCGCAAAGGCCAAAACCCGCTGGCCCACAAAGCACGACACGATTTTGGTCTACGTGAAGGATCCGTCCCGCTACATTTTCAACTCGGACGACATCGACAGAGAACCTTATATGGCGCCGGGGCTGGTCGGCCCTGAGAAAGCTGCGCGAGGCAAACTTCCCACCGATGTCTGGTGGCACACGATTGTCAGCCCCACCGGTAAAGAAAAGACCGGCTACGCAACCCAGAAGCCCCTGGGAATCCTGCGTCGCATCATCCAAGCCTCCAGTAACCCCGGAGATTGGGTGCTGGACCCTTTTGCCGGCAGCGGATCTACGGGCCATGCCGCTGCGCTTCTGGGGAGAAAGTTTGTTCTCATCGATTCCCACGAACCCGCCTTGGACATCATGAAGGAGAGGCTTTCGGTCTATCTCTGATCAAGCAGACTTGCTTCAAAAATCTCGTTGGTTGAGCTACGCATAAAGCAATAGACCACTCTTTGGCCGTCTTCCCACTGCTCGGCGGTGATGGGATAAGCAATGTCTTTCACCAGCGTGGCAAAATTTTGAGCGTAATCAGTGTCTATCGCGTCGACGACGTCACAAATATCTCTGGCCACGATTGCCATCGCGGCCTCACCGGGAAAGCTTTCGGCGCGATCTCTCGAGACAAGCTGTGCTCGGACAAGCTGAGCGGGATGAGGGGTTGAGCATTCGACCACCTCAAACTCCTCAGCAAAAGCGTTATCGAAAAGCGCCAGGCACTCTCCCCCGCGCAATTCTTCCCACGTCCACACCCCGGGACTTTGTGGGCCTCCCGTTAGCGAGGGAAACACGATGGGTTGCTCGTGTAACTCGGGCTCCACCACCGCAGGAATTTCTGGCTGATTGCGAGTGCCGAGGTACTGGCCGACAAAGAAAGAGCCCACCAGCAGCCCTATTAGCCCGAGCGTTCCCCCCACCCATAGGCCCACAAACACACTCTGCCCCCTGGCCGTTGATTTGAGCGCAGAGAGAGTTTTATCCAGTGGCACCTGGGAAGCCACTAGAGGCCAAGGTCAGACAGCTGAAGGGCTGCTCGATACGGGTAGCCCGCGGCTTCAATAACGGTATTTGCCCCGGTGTTGCGGTCCACCACCACGCACACTGCGACGACAATTGCCCCTCCGGCTTCGGCCACTTTGGCGGCGGTCAACGGTGACCCGCCCGTGGTGGAAGTGTCTTCGACGATCACTACCCTTTTCCCGTGAAGGTCAGGGCCTTCAATCTGACGACCGCGACCGTGATCTTTGGGCTCTTTCCGCACCACAAATGAGTCATAAAGCAAGCCCTGAAGAATTCCCCGGTGCATGATGGCCGAAGCTATCGGGTCCGCTCCCATGGTGAGGCCGCCAATCGCGTCAACGGGGGCAAACTCTGCGATCAGAGGCAACATAACCTCTCCAATCAACGGAGCCACCCGATGGTCAAGACTCACCTGGCGAAGATCGATATAGAAAGAAGCCTTCTTGCCGCTTGTGAGGGTGAAATCCCCATGGTGCACGGCGTCCTGGGAAATGTACTCAATCAGTTGCTTTTTCGGGCTGGACACGGCCATAGTCTAGCCGGGCGCCTTAAACTGGTCTGGTGAAAGTTGCCTGCTGGAACGTGAACTCTATCCGCACCCGATACCCGCTGGTGATCGACTTCCTGCACCGAAATGACATCGATGTCCTGCTGATGCAGGAGACAAAGTGTCGCGATGAGCAATTCCCTCTAGAAGCCTTCGCAACGGCCGGCTATGACCTCGCGCATTTCGGGCTCAATCAGTGGAATGGTGTGGGAATCGCTTCGCGTTTTCCCCTCAAAGATATCGAGCAGGGTTTTCACGGAATGCCGGGATTTTCTAAGGACCCCGCCGCGGAAGAGGCCCTCGAGGCCAGGTCCATTTCCGCTACCGTCGAGGGGTATCGCGTGTGTTCGGTGTACGTCCCCAATGGCCGCGGCGTAGGGGACCCTCACTTCACTTACAAACTCAAGTGGTTGCGCGCGCTCGGAGTCGCGTTTGGTGACTACTTCGCGAGCCCCGAGGCTCTGCCTTACTTAGTGGGAGGAGACTTCAATGTCGCTCCAGTGGATTCTGACGTCGGAGACCCATGGTTTCTCCAGCCGGGCACCACTCATACATCTGTCCCGGAACGCGAAGCGCTCGAACATTTTTCCGCTACCGCCAAAGTCGCCGACCTGGTGAGACCTTTGGTGCCCGAGGGTTACACATTCTGGGATTACAAACAGGGCAAGTTTGCAAGAGATCAAGGGCTACGCATCGATTTTCTTTACGGCTCGGTCGAGTGTGTTGAGCGCCTAGGCGGTGCGAAAATTCATCGGGAAGAACGCAGCCTCGAAAGTCCGAGCGACCATGTCCCGCTTTCCGTAGAGCTCCAGACAACCCTCGACGAGGACGACGACCGCCCGATGGTGTTCTAGCTAGGGGCAAGAAACAGCGCGATAACCATCATCACCGGCAAGGAGAGCGCGGTAGTGATCACCACAGAATCCCGCGCGAGCGCAATAGCGACCGAGTATCGCTGGGCGTAGTTAAAAACGTTTTGCGCCGTGGGTAACGCGGCGAGGATTACGACAGTGAAAAGGGCTTGAGGATCAAGAGCGAACCAGAAGTGCCCCGCCACCCAGGCAATCGCAGGCATCACCAGGAGCTTGAGAACCGTTGCCAACACAATGTCTGGTCGTTGATCCTTGGCATCCCACAGTTTCTCCCTTGCAAGGGAGAGGCCTAGAGCAAATAATAAAGTGGGCACAGCGGCTTGACCCAGCAAGTCAAATGGCTCATGAACGATGTCGGGCAACGAGACCTCCAATGCTGACACCGCCACTCCCAACGCTGACGCAATGATGAGAGGGTTTCGCACCGGCTGCGAGATGATCCGGCCAAAGGACGCTCTGCCACTGGTCGTGATGTCCAAGATTGTCAGGGCGATGGGGGTCATCACAATCAGCTGAAGCAACAGCACCGGCGCTGCCGCTGCCGAGTCACCGAGAATATAGACCGCCAAGGGAAGTCCAATGTTGTTGGCATTCACATAAGACGAGGCAAGACCGCCCACGGTCAACTGACTGACGTTGCGCTTCCAGAACACTTTCGCCAGGACCACAAAAAGCACCAGCGTTCCTCCCGCTGCAAGTGCGGAAACCGGGAGCAGGTTGGAAAACAGCTGATTGATGTCCGCGTCGCCCAGGACAACAAACAAAAGTGCAGGGGTAAAAACGAAAAACGCAGCCTTCGTCAGCACTTCCAGAGCATTCTCACCGAGAATCCCGATGCGGCCCACTGCGTAGCCGGTCGCGACAACTAAGGCAACAATTCCAAAACCCACAATGACAGCGCTCACAACGTCCCAGTCTGGCCTATGCAGATCACCTCCTCACACAGTGGGACAATGAGAAGGTGAAACTGCATGATCCCCATTGGCGAGGGTTCGCCAGCGACAACTATTCCGGTGTGCTGCCCGAGGTCCTCACTGCAATCCAGGATGCCAATCAGGGCCACCAGGTGGCTTACGGTGGTGACCTTTACACCGAAGCTTTGGGCGCGAAGATTCGAGAACTCTTCGGGGCCCAAGCGGAAGTGTTCCCCGTGTTTAACGGCACCGGCGCCAATGTGATGGCACTGACCTCCATGATGCCGCGGTGGGGAGCAGTCATCTGCGGCTCCTCCGCCCACATTCACACGGATGAAGGTGGCGCTCCCGAAAGGGTCAGTGGGCTCAAGCTTTACCCCGTGGCTCATCAGGGCGGGAAGCTAACGCCCGAAATTGTTGCCACGCAGGCCTACGGTTACGGCGATGAACATAGAGCGCAACCGCTGGTGGTGTCGCTCACCCAAAGCACCGAAGTGGGAACCGTTTACACCCCAGAAGAAATTGAGGCCCTCGCTGAGTACACCCACAGCCAGGGAATGCTTTTGCATATGGATGGGGCGAGGCTGTGGAATGCGGCCGCAAGCCTGAATCTTTCTTTCGCGGATTTCACCACCCGGGTTGGGGTGGATGTGCTGAGCCTAGGTGCAACTAAGAATGGTGCTTTAGGTGCCGAGGCCATTGTGGTCCTGAACCCCGATGCGGTGGAAGGTCTCACCTATCTGCGCAAGATGAGTATGCAATTGTCGAGCAAAATGCGTTTTGTCAGCGCCCAAATTTTGGCGTTGTGCGAAGACTCTGTCGGGATCAACGCTGCCACCCACGCCAATTTGATGGCCACTTTGCTTCGCACAACGTTAGAAGATCGCGTTGCCAGTGGTGCCATCGAGAAACTGCAGTTCAGTTACCCCACCCAATCCAACGGCGTCTTCGCGATGATTGATTTGGCAGTGGCAGAGCGCCTGCGCCAAAAAGTCCGCTTCTACGACTGGGATCAGTCCCGCGGGGAAGTGCGCTGGATGTGTTCGTTTGACACTACGGAGGAGGACGTTTTCCGCTTCGCCGGCCTCATTGAAGAGGAGCTTCAGTAAGACGCTCCTCGAAACACCACGTCTGAAAGGGGCTTTCGCACCCGGGGGGAGGCTTCGCGCTCTTGGAGCTTTTCTGGGAGATCTGCGACATCTCCTAGAACACCAATCGTCATCAGGGTGACCACTCGATGATGGGAATCAAGACCCAACGCATCGCCGAGAGATTCGGGGTCAAAACCGGCCATTTGGTGAACGAGCAAACCCTGAGAAGTCGCTTGGACGCTGAAGTGTGCGACAGCTTGCCCCACGTCATAGATGGCGTGAGAGAGCTCTGTGCCTTCGTCGTTGTGGGTCATGGCAATACTTGCCACCAGAGCGCTCGCATTCTTCCCCCACAGGGCATTGCCCGCGACCATTGAGTCGATGATCATCGAGAACACGGCATCTCCTCTGAACCCGACCGCGAACGACCACGGCTGACTATTGCTCGAAGAGGGCGACCATCTGGCCGCTTCAAAACAGGGGCCTAGCTCGTTCTCATCCACCACGTGTGTTGCAGAGTAAGCCCTGGGGCTCCATCGCTGTTCCAGTAGTGGGTTAATAGCGAAAGAACGCTGGGAAATGTTATCCATTGCGGAAAATGTCCTGTCTCATCACGAAATTTCTACGGTATCAGTCCATGCTAAAAGGTTGGACGACAAGGCCGGACTTGTCTTCCATAAGATCCACCCGGACGGTGTCACCATCTTTGATGGAGCCTCCAAGGAGGGCTTGCGCGAGCTTGTCATCAATCTCTTTTTGCATCAGACGACGCAGGGGTCTTGCCCCGTACGTCGGGTCATACCCATTGTCTGCCAGCCACAAACGCGCTGCTGGGGTGACCGCAAGCTCAAGGCGACGCTCACTCAAACGTTTTTGCAAACGGTCAACCGTGATTTCGACAATTTGACCCAGATCTTCACTGCTCAGCGTGGAGAAGACCACAATGTCATCCAAACGGTTGACAAACTCTGGCTTAAACGCTCTGCGGACTTCTTCCTGAACAGCGGCAACTTTGTCGCCCCAGGGCATCGATTCATCTGTGAGATAACTCGATCCCAAATTCGACGTCAACACCAGAATCGTATTTCTAAAGTCCACCGTGCGACCTTGCCCATCTGTCAAACGGCCGTCGTCTAGGACCTGCAACAGCAGGTCGAACACCTCTGGGTGCGCCTTTTCGACCTCATCCAAGAGGATGACCGAATAGGGTCGGCGACGAACCGCTTCGGTGAGTTGACCACCCTGCTCATAACCCACATATCCAGGAGGGGCACCAATCAAGCGGGACACGGAGAACTTCTCGCCGTACTCGCTCATGTCGATGCGCACGAGCGCTTTCTCGTCATCAAAAAGATAGTCTGCAAGAGCTTTAGCAAGTTCCGTCTTCCCCACGCCAGTGGGGCCCAGGAACAAGAAGGAACCGGTCGGGCGACCGGGGTCACTCAACCCTGCGCGGGTCCGGCGCACGGCGTCGCTGACCGCGGCAACCGCGTCTTTTTGGCCGACTAATCGCCGTGCAAGCTCCGACTCCAAATGCAGCAGGCGCTCGCCCTCGCCCTGTGTGAGCTTGTCTACAGGAATTCCCGTCCA
>Ga0209390_10002602_pt1 | contig 31176 bp, 40 predicted proteins | sample BON01_FD_187212 | JGI IMG/M metagenome (GOLD analysis project Ga0209390, IMG submission 187212) | Freshwater microbial communities from Lake Bonney liftoff mats and glacier meltwater in Antarctica - BON-01 (SPAdes) (version 2) | ecosystem: Environmental > Aquatic > Freshwater > Ice > Glacier...
AGGCTAAATTCGCTCAGGGCGGGTATTAATTACACGCTATCGCCCTTTCGCTTGCCCATGAGCCTTTCCCAGCCTGCGAGGCACCCTGCCAGCTTCATCCTTGCGCAGCACCTTTCTTCAGTCCCTGTGATTCTTAATCAAATAGTCTAGCTTGAGGCGGCCCTCGTGGCTCAGGCAGTTGATTAGCGCAGCCCAAAGCACCGGACTTGGCATCCAGGTGATCCAGGATCTTCTGGATAACCAACGGATCCTCAATGGTCGCGATTATTCTAACCGCACCGCCACAGTGATTGCAGATTGTGATACAAATATATTTTACATATTGTGCGCTCACAACTTTTTAAACTGACTCGCTGCTCAGTTGGCCAATCAGCAGAACCTCACGTGCCCTCACTGCCGGTAAAATCCGATAGCGCTGCCTCCCATTTCCCGCTATCTTCAAGGTCACAATAAGACTAAACGGAGATTCCACTTTGTTCACCATCCGCACACGAAACCTCACGACACTCCTTGTCGTAATCAGCGCATCGATCACAATCAACGCCATCGCCCAGCCCTACCCAAATCCATACCGTACAGTTGAAAACTGGTCCACCCTGCCTGATGGCCGCACCATGGGCGCAGTCGGCGACACGGATGTAGATGTTGATGGCGTTCATATCTGGGCGATTATCCGCTGCGATGCCACTGCACCTAACCGTTTTGGCGATGAGTGCGTCGACTCCGATCTGGATCCCGTTATCAAATTTGACGCCCAGGGTCAGGTGGTACAGAGCTTCGGCGGCGGCATGTTCATCTGGCCACATGGCATCGACGTGGATGCCCAGGGCAATGTCTGGGTCACCGATGCTGTCGCCGATGCGCGCATCCCCCAGGGTGACCAACGCGGCCATCAGGTTGTGAAGTTCAGCCCGACCGGCGAAGTGCTTATGGTGCTCGGTACGCCGGGCGAGTCGGGCAGCGGCAATAACCAGTTTACTTCTCCGGCTGATGTCGTCATCGCCGACGACGGTTCTATCTTTGTCGCTGACGGACACGGCGAAACCGGTAACAACCGCGTCGTCAAGTTCGCACCGAACGGCACGTTCATTAAATCATGGGGCAAAACCGGCTACGGCCCCGGCGAATTCCGCGTGCTGCACACCATCGCCATCGACCAGCGTGGCCGCATATTCGTTGGCGACCGCTCCAACAACCGCCTGCAACTGTTCGATCAGGAAGGCAGCTTCCTCTCGCAGTGGACACAGTACGGCAGACCCAGCGGCATTTTCTTCGACGGCCACGACAACATCTACGTAGCCGACTCCGAATCTGACGACGTGCAGAACCCCGGCTGGGAGATGGGCATCCGCATCGGCGACGCGCATCTTGGGTGGGTCAATTATTTCATCCGGCTGCCATATGGCGATCCGCGAAGCACGGCGGGGAATGGTGCGGAGTTTGTGTCAGTAGATGCTGCAGGGAACATTTTTGGCGGTGAGCCTGCACCGAGAAAGTTGCAGAGATATGAGAGGGTGAGGCGGTAGAGGGTGATCGTGCCTTCTTCGCGAGCCTGGACGCTGGGGAATGAATATCCAGGCGTTTGGAGAGGTGTTGCCCCGCTATGAGAATTACTGCGAGCTGGATAAGCAGGTAAAAGACAAGTTCGGTATCCCGGCGCTGCGATTTAATGTGACGCGCGGTGACAATGAGCTTGCGATGAGAAAAGACATGGCGGCAACAGCGGCCGAGATGTTGGAATCAGCCGGTGCAATCAATGTGACAACTTTCGACCAGGCGGATGTTCCACCGGGTACGGCGAATCACGAAATGGCAGCGGCGCAATGCACAGTTCTTTTCGACGGTTCTACGCTGCATGGATGGCAGGTTCTGGGAGTTGCAGAATTTGAAATCAGAGATGGCGCCCTGGTGGGACGCTCTGTAGATGCTCAGCAAAACAGCTTTCTGAGAACTGTTGAGGAGTTCGATAATTTTGAATTGACCTTACAGTTTAAGTTCGATGAAGGGATGTTTAATTCCGGCATTCAGTTTCGAAGTAGCGTTTATCAACAGGAAACAACAGTTTTGTATCGTACGCGAGGCAATCGTCTGATTGAACGGGTGGTTTCTGAGGGCAGCGTTTATGGTTATCAGGTGGAAATTGACCCCAGTGAGCGAGCGTGGACGGGCGAGATTCATGATGAGGCTGCCCGAGGCTGGCTGGACACTTACGAAAAAGAACCCGTGCAGCAGATGGTTCAAGCAGACACCTGGCACCAGCTGAGACTTCGAGCCGAAGGTGATCGCATTGCAACGTGGATCGACGGTGTTCAGGTTGCGGATCTGGTTGATGATGAGCGTTCAGGCGGATTTATAGCTTTGCAGGTACACGGGATAACAGACCCGTCTGAGATAGGAAAAGAAGTTCATTTGAGAAGCATCGAACTTTGCACGCTGTGAGTGCCAGGCAATCGCATGTTCGGGTACATGTTCCCCAGAACGCAGGGGAAGTTCGGCAGGTTCAAAAAGGTAGAAACCATGTGCAGGGAGATGTGTAAATTCATGAATCGGAATTCAGGTAAATTTCTGGCAGGCGTGTTGATTGCGCTATCGTTGATGGTGTGCGGAGCTGGCGCCCTGGCAGAACCGATCACTGTTATGTCCTATAACATCCGGATGGACACTGCTGCCGACGGGATTAATGCCTGGCCGTATAGAAAGGATGCTGTCGCCGAGATGATTGGTCCAAAATATGAGGGCGACATCATTGGTTTGCAGGAAGTGCTGAAACGTCAACTCGATGACATACAGGATCGTTTACCTGCTTATGCCTGGGTCGGCGTTGGCCGTGACGACGGACGTGATCGTGGCGAGTTCTCTCCCATCTTCTATCGCACAGATCGTTTTCGATTATTGGCAACCAATACCTACTGGCTGTCCGAAACGCCTGAGTTACCCGGCAGCCGTTCATGGGATGCCGCGATTACCCGTGTGGTTACCTGGGCACGTTTCGAGGACTTATCGACCGGCAGGCAACTGACATTTTTTAACACACATTTTGATCACCTCGGAGAGCAGGCACGAGTTGAGAGTTCGCAGCTGCTACTGGACCGGCTGGTCGGTATCGCAGGCGACACGCCTTTTATTCTGACCGGAGATCTGAACGTGCAGGAGAGTGAGCAGGCCTACAAGGTGCTGGCGCACGGCAATAATTTGCTTGGCGATGCGCGTTATGTGTCTGAAACAGCCCATCAGGGGCCCACTGCATCATTTAATGACTGGGAGAGTTTGCGTCCGCCTGAGTCACGTATCGATTATATTTTTATCAGCAACGGTATCCGCACACTGAATCACCGAATTCTGGATGACCGTTACGAGGGGCGCTTCCCATCCGATCACCTGCCCGTGGTCTCGGAACTATTGCTGATTGCTGATTGATTCAGTCCGAACCAGGAACCCGTGTTTCGAGTTCCTTGAAGAAGGGCTATTAATTTTATTCCAGCACAAGCGGCGCCATCGCTTCAATCAGAACATCAAGTTGTTGCGACAGCGTGCGCAGGTGTTCGCTGTTCGGGGCCCAGCGCTGCGGGGCAGCATTGAGTTCTGCGGTGCGGGGTGGAGCAAGCAGCCACGCAGGCATGGCCGCTGTTGGATTGATGGCCGCGACAAGATTTTGCAACAAAGTGTTGGCGGCATCAACGTGCACGCGCTCCATCAGCGCCCCTGCATCCTGCACTTCAGGCGCCAGCATGCGGATCGACTGCGGCGGCTGATGTTCCAAGTACCGCGTCGATAACGCTTCCGAAGCCATTGACGATTTCATTACGCGCTTGCGTTGCACCTGGCCCGAGCACCAGCAGTTCCTCAGCCGGAGGCAGCCAGCGCAGCGCAGCACCCAGACCGGGCCAGGCAAACACCTGCTGAACACTCAGCACATAACTGGTACTTCCGCTGCTGCCGTTAAGCCGCGCTTCGCCTGCCGCAAGAACAGCTGCACAGGATACGCGTGCTCCCGCGTTCGGTCCTGCTACCTCATTTCCATAAGACCAGGCGGGCAGGTTGCGCACCACCGGGTCCAATAATTGAATACCCATTTCAGCGATTTCAGCTGCCGACTCTGCACCCGCATCCAGCCATAAATCATTTTCCGTCGCCAGCGTTGTTCTGCTGGCATGTTGAGGCGAAAAATGACCGTTTCGTACCGCCGCAACCACCACCAGCGGGCCTTCCCGCGTGAGCACCCGCAGTTGCTGGCCTTCATGCGTCTGGTCCCAGAGCGGATGCTTTGAGCCGGCACCGATTCGATGGACGCGCAGATAGCCTTCATCGGTGATCTGACTGATTGCATAGGCCGGGGCGTCAATACCACAGGCAACCACACGGTGCGGGCTGCCACTGCCGATGGTCCGGGTCAGATTGCCGTAGCGATCCTGCTGCCAGTTGGGATAGTCCTGCCGCAGTTGGTTGATGGCCTGCTGTTCGTGCCCGGTAGGTGCCTCGAGCGCCACCCAGCTCGACAACGCATCGAGCGCCAGGTTTGGCGCTGCAGCACTCTGTGCGGTAATCGTATGATTCAGAGAAAGCGTAAGCAGCAAAGCGATCAGTGGCAGGGACTTCCTGAAGTTCATTTGCTAATCCTTTTTTTGAATATCCGGATAAGAATCCGCAGAGACAAGGAGCATAGATAAAATGATTCAGCCTTGTCCAGTGCGCCGTGGGCAGGCCGCCGGGCAGGTTCTATCCGTGCGGATCGCGAAGAATAAGCTTTCGTCTATATAATCTATATCCCTGCTCCTCCATCGATTCTCTCGTTGTCCATAAACTGGTAAATAGACTACCATACTGGTCTACTGTGAGAAGGAGTGCATAACATGCAATATGAAATCGGCTCTTACGATGCCAAAACCAAATTGCCGGAAATTCTGCGCAGAGTGGAATCGGGGGAGACGTTTGTAATAACCAATCGTGGCAAACCTGTGGCTGATTTGATCCCCAGTCGCGCCAGCAGGCAGGTAAAGACAGCTGCAGCAATCAACAATATCTTGCGAGAACTGAAAGGCCCTCTGACTGATGAAGAACTCAGGATGCTCAAGAATACCGGCCGAAAATGAAAGCTTTTGTTCTCGATAATTCAGTTGCGATGCGCTGGCTGCTGACCAGCGATAAAATGGCTGACCAGAAATATGCCATTGCGACTCTGGAAAGCTTACAGAACGCCAGCGCCTTCGTTCCGACTCTTTGGCATCTGGAAGCCGCAAATGTTTTGCTCGGAGCAAAGAACAGGGGTCAACTGAGTGTCGCCGACGTGGAGCGCTTTATTTCCCAGTTGGAGGTGTTGCCCATCCAGACGGATTCCCTGACATCACAGCAGGCGTTTGGCAGTACGTTCGCGCTGGCGCAGGCTTACCAGCTTAGCAGCTACGATACTGCATATCTTGAACTGGCCCTGCGCGAAGGAATCCCGCTGGCTACTCTGGATAAGGATTTGCTGAAAGCAGCGCGTAAAGCGAAGGTCAATATTTACTTAAAATAAACCTGCCAACTGCCTGTGGTCTCTGATTGACGATTGATTGAACCAGCTAAAAAGCGTATCCCGTTCACCCGGATAAACAGAGACAGACCTATGGGTGACAGCCTTGCAGCCAGAGCGTATATTTGCACGAAACTAGAAATCCTCATCACCGGAATCAGGAGAATAACAATGCGTGTTCGGTATCCTTCCTTTCGTACAGCTGGCATTCGTACTATTGCTTTGGCTGCGTCCTTAACTCTGCTGCAAGCCTGCGGTGATGCAGATCAGCCAGCGGAAAGCTCCGATTCCTCAGCCACCAGCGGCCACGACGCCGGGACTTTGCATATTGTCAGCCTCTCCAACCGTGCAGATTTGATTAGCGGGGGCGATGCGCTGCTGGAGATAGTGCTTTCTGCCGATATCGCAGCCGATGTCTCCGATTTGACAGTCAGCGTCAACGGAATTGATGTCAGTGACAGCTTTGCAATGCGAAGCGATGGGCGCATAAAGGGATTGCTTGATAATCTCCAGGAAGGACAGAATCAGGTTCTGGCGAGCCTGGCGGACAGTTCAGCGGAATTAATTGTATTGAATCACCCCAGAGGCGGGCCAGTTTTCTCCGGCCCTCAAATTGAGCCCTGGATTTGTGCGACTCCCGCGGCGCAAGCCGGAGACGCGGATACACCTGCCACCACCGCGAGTGGGCTGAGCACTGCCGCCACAGACGCACAATGCAATATCGTCGCAGAAGTCAGCCACTACTATCGCACCACCGAAGCGTGCGGTTCCGCGTCACCTGACCGACGCCAGCCATTACCCTGTTTCAAACCCTATGAGGCAGGGGCCATGCCAACGGATATCGCCCAGGTGATTTCTGCGGCAGGAGAATCGATTCCTTATATTGTGCGAGTTGAGCGTGGCACTATGAATCGCGGTATTTACGATATTGCCGTGCTGGATATCCCCGGCACGAACTGGGGGCCTTTGAGCGAGCAGCAGACCTGGAATCACAAGCTGGTGCATGTGTTTGGTGGCAGCACTGGCACGCCGCGCAGGCAGCTGGCGCCTGCCAGTTTCTGGGGCAATGAAGTGGCCCTGTCACGTGGCTATATGGTCGCTGTCAGTAATCTGACCGACCAGGGCCTGAATGCGAATAAAGTGGTTGCTGCTGAAACCGTTCTGATGATCAAGGAGCATATCGGTGACCGCTATGGGGAGATTCTGCATACCATCGGCTCCGGTTGCTCCGGTGGCGCCATCATGCAACTCGTTATTGCCGGTTCCTACCCAGGTATCCTGGACGGTATTCAGCCAGCCTGCACCTACCCGGATTCGCATACCACAAGTATGGAAGTGACCGACTGTGTGCTGCTGGAGAACTATTTCGGCAGCGACGAGTTTATCGGGATGAATGCGGATCTGAGTGAACAGCAACGTAAGCAGAAAATGGCCGCCATTGCCGGGCACATGGATGAACTGGCCTGTGGCGCCTGGTCGCGTTCATTCGGTCATTCCAATAATCCTGGTAATTTCGAGCGGCAGGCAGGGGAGCCCTTGATGAATAACTGCAGGTTACCTGCCAACTGGGTGTATGACGCCAACACCAACCCCGACGGTATCCGCTGCTCGCAGCCTGATCACGAAAAGTCGCTGTGGGGCATGCAGCCAGGGGAGAATTATGCTCGTCGCTTCGCTGACAATACCGGTGTTCAGTACGGTCTGGCAGCACTGGAGAGCGGTGAAATAACGGTTTCTGACTTTGTGTCACTGAACGCTAACATCGGTGGCAGCGACATAGATAAAGGTTTGACACCAGAGAGAATGGTGGCAGAGCAGGACGCCATGGCACTTGCCTATCGGATGGGTCTGGTGACCGATGCGCGGCAATGGGCAAAGACACCCATTATCGATCTGCGGGGCAATGACAACTCTGGCATCCACATGAACTGGCGTGCGTGGGCGGTGCGGGACCGCCTCGACAGGGCGCTCGGGCATCATGACAATCAGGTGATATGGCGCTATGGGCCGGGGCTGGGAGCACCTGCCGGTTCCACCCTGGCCGAGGATGCGCTGGACACCATGGATGCATGGGTGAGCGCGATAAAAGCGGATACCTCCGGACTGTCTCAGGAAGAAAAAGTCGTCCGCAATAAGCCCGCCACAGCGTTTGATTTTTGTTATATCGGGGATGACTACCAAACCAGGGTGACCGATCAGGAGACTTGCAATGCCGATCCCGTACTGGCGGTATTTGCATCACCGCGCCAGACAGCAGGCGGCCCGCAGGCTGAAGACGTACTCAAATGCAGCCTGAAGCCACTGAACAGGAACGACTACGAAGTGACTTTTACTAACGAACAGTGGGCGCAGATGGAGAACACCTTTGCCAGCGGTGTCTGCGACTGGAGCGTACCTGGTGTGGGTGTGCAAGCGGCGCTGCCCTGGCTGAATTACAGCACGGGGCCTGGCGGCGAGCCTATGGGCTCGGCGCCGGTATCGCTTAGCTTGTAGGGAGGCTGTTCAGGTTCCACATTACTTTCAACTCATCTGGCGCCAGGATGTCGATCGCGAAATGCTGCTTCAGAGCCAGCAGATCTTTGTCGCCGCTGACCAGCGCATCAGCCTCGGCTGCCAGCGCCAGGTGCAGAAAGGGTAAGTCTGCCGGGTCGCGGCACTCGACCAGCTTGCTGCGCATGGTCGATTCATCAATCACTTCGCACCAGGGCAGGTAATCCGCCAGCAGATATTCCTGCTCTTCCTGCGTCAGCTTGAATTTTGGATAGGTCAGCACCCGCATCAATTCATTCGCCGTGGCTCTGGACAGCAAGGGAACCAACCGTCCCGATTGCCAGGCGAGGCGTATCCAGCTCAAGCGCCCAGTGGGAAACAGCAGGGCCGATACCACCGTATTGGTATCCAGCACCAGCCGCGGCGCCACGGCCTGTCCAGACTTCATTCACGTGCCCACTTCACTGCAGCGGCAACGTCATCCTCATCAATCCCTAATTGCGCCAGCTTGGCACGCACGGCTGCCGCGCGCTGCATGCGCACCGGAGTCAGCACGAGCTGGCCATGCCGTACTTCAATTTCAAAATAGGAGGTATCCGGCCCAACGGCCTTGATCGCTTCCCTGGGCAGGGTAAGTTGATTCTTGGAGGTCAGTTTGGCAAGCATAGCATTCTCCTGAAATTCTGAAAGTAAGGAAATCTTACTTTAACAGCATAGCGGGAGCTTTGCCAACCTGCACTATTGAGCCGCCTCGGGGTTCCAATTCAGGATCAACGTGATGGGATCAGTCGCGCCTTCAAGTTCTGTGTTGATCAGGAAGCGGCCGTCAGGGGCGACGTCGTACTGCCAGCCGGCATTGATTTCCCCCCTATTCCGGATGCGCGTGGGAAACAGCGATGTGGGCGCGCCCACTTCAAAGGTGTCCCCGGTAGCGATGAGGGGTGCCGCAAGCATGTTGCCCGTCGAATCGAGGAAGTACAACTCCTCGCCTTGTCCAATATGAAGTGAGTCTGAATACGCCTCGTATATCTCGAAAGATTAGCTATACTTCTGGAACGCGTCTTGGCTGGGCTGATCCCGCCCCAACCAACCTTCCAGTTACTGCAGCTTCGTTGCCGTCGTATCCCCGACTCTGGGGATTACCCACAAATTAATGAGGCTTGACCCCTACCTGGCGCCCTGATACCTTTCGTTCAAGATTTTAACAGGAACAGTGTTTCTGACCGTTGGACACAATAAAGTGCCGTTTCTTCACTCTGGTCGCCTGACGGCAGCCGGATTGTATTCCGTTCGTTTCGCACGGGGCGAGGCGACTTGTACCAGAAATCCAGCAATGGCACCGGGGTGGAGACCTTGCTCCTTAGCTCCGGACACATAAACACTCCTGGCAGTTGGTCCGCAGATGGTCGATTCCTGATGTATCACAGCCTAAGCTCCGAGACCGCTCGTGATTTGTGGGTGCTGCCAATGACCGGAGATCCCGTGCCATTTGTCTTCCTGCAGACACCCTTTCAGGAAATGGGAGGAATATTTTCACCGGATGGGCGCTGGGTGACGTATCAGTCAAATGAGTCAGGCAGAAATGAGGTTTATGTGCGCGCGTTTATGAACCCTGATGACCGTACAGCCGCCGCTCCGGATGGTCAGTGGCAGATATCCACGACAGGCGGCATAGACCCGACATGGAGTCCTGATGGTAGTGAATTGTATTACCTCGATTCAGTCGGCAACATGATGGCAGTACCCATCATCACGACCAGGGAGACCTTTGAGGCTGGCGAGCCTGTGGTACTGTTTAACCGGCGTATTTTTGGGGCTGTGGGCCGGCAGTACGACGTGGCTCCAGACGGCCGCTTCCTGATTAACTCTCTGGTGGATGACGTTGCGAATGATCCCATCACGCTGATCCTGAACTGGAATCCTGAGGCTGCAAATTGAGCTTGGGAGTTTAAACGAATGACAGGAGTCTTATATACATTGAAGAATTTACTCAGCTCACCCTTTGCCTGGGTCATTTCGGGCAACAGTGTCAAGGGGGCCGGGCGCGAGCAGAATGAAGACAGCATCAGCTATGCACAGGACGATCATTCTGCTATCGCGATACTGGCCGACGGGGTAGGCGGCCAGAACGCTGGAGAGGTCGCTTCGGATTTCCTGTGCACTGAATTAAAGGCATGGTTTGCTGCACGATCAAAAGCCTTGGACAGTGATGAGGCTGAACAGCAACTGAAGGCAGCAATCACTGCTATTCATAACAAGATGTACCAGCAGTCGAGGGAGCAGACCACGCTGGCCGGCATGGCCACGACTCTCGCCCTTGTCTTACAGTTCAGGCGTTCGGCGATTTTAGCGTGGGCGGGAGACAGCAGGATTTATCTCCTGCGCGATAATATGCTTACCCAACTGACCCAGGATCACAGCGTGGTGGAAGACAAGATCCGCTATGGCGAATTGACCCGATCGGAAGCCCAGGATCACCCGATGAGCAACCTGATAACTTCGACCATTGGGGGCAAACTGCGCATTCCACATCTCGGACTGAAAACAATTGCGCTCGAGAAGCGCGATTTGCTTTTGCTGGTGAGTGACGGTATCAGCGGTGTGCTGAATCCAGAGGAGATTAAGAACTATCTGTCGCAAGGGGTCGATGCACTGATACGTGCGGCGCAGGAGGCGCACAGCCTTGATGATTGTAGTGTGATCATAGTCAGCGTCGGCTAGGACATCATCGTCTGCGCAGGTTTGTCGACGTAGAGAGTAATGATCGGGCCATTGGGGTGAAGCTGCAGTTGCAGATCGCAGGAAACCGGCAGGATTATCGGTTCAGTGATGCGTACATGATTAAGCCAGGTACCATTGGTGCTGCTGTCCTTGAGGTGCCATTTTCCATCTTCTGCCCATAGCACAGCATGAAAGCGACTCACCCGTGTGTCTGTCAGCCTCACTTCATTGCTGGGGTCACGCCCCAGCGAAATTGCCTTGAAGAAGCGCTTTTCCATCGGCTTGTCGGTGTCTGCCTGCCATTTCACCATCACGAAACCGGCATCAAAATTGTTGTGACGACGCTGTACCGCAATTAGCGCAAGGTTCCTGGTTTCCGCCTCGCTCCCAGCATCCAGCGCCAGCTTCGGTGGCACGAAGTCATATTTCCAGGATATCCAGGCGAATACCGGCACCAGCGCCACTCCCCCGAAAATAAAGGCCCGCACTGACCATTCAGGAAATCCAATGGCAGGGAAAATATCGGCAACACCCTGCGCCAGAAACCAGAGTACCACCAGGTAGGCACCAAGAAAGCGGACGACTTTGCGCCGCAGCAATTCGGAAAAGAAGAGGGAAATTTTGTGCATTAACTATTCCAAATTCCGTGTTAGAGACGGTAGCGTAATGCAAACGAGTGTCAGAGTCGATTAAGAATTTAAAAGGCCTGGTTGCTCGCACAGTTCATGGGTATCGCCCCTGGTGGAAGTTGATGTAAAGTGAGCCGAATTTTTCGCACAGGGCAGGAAGAACAGGCTTGTTCTGGCGTATTTCACCGGCACCCACTGAGTTCCTGCTTATGTCAAAGTCACTGCAATTTTTCACCCTGGTTATCCTGTCAATTTCCGGAACACTCCCCGTGTTTGTGGCGCAAAGCCAGGCCCAGCAACAGGAACAAATTCTCGGCGAATGCAACACCGGCACCTGGACTTTGAACGATGGTTCACTTCTGGATATCAGTAAGACACCAGTGGATGTCTGGCGCCGCGCACGCTGGACGGGCGCTTTGGCTTGGTAAATCCCGAGCATCCAAATCCTGCGTACGCGGGTGCTGTTAATCTGAACATTCAAGCTCAGAACTGCGACTCGATTTTTGTTCGCGGACAGTCAGGAACAAGACTCGCGTTTGAGCAGATCGACACCGAGTTCACGGGTGACAATGAGCAACTCAAAGGTCGTCTGGTGTTGCCTTTAAATGTCAGCAAGGTACCCGTCGTGGTGATGGTTCATGGCTCGGAATCTACGTCGGCGGTGCAGTTCAATGCCTGGCAAAGGCAGTTGCCGGCTCTGGGTATCGGGTTCTTTGTGTACGACAAACGCGGCACAGGCGGTTCGACTGGCAGATACAGCCAGGACTTTCAGTTGCTGGCCAATGATGCGGCAGCGGCTGTGCTTGAAGCGCGGCGACTGGCGGGCGATAGACTGGAGTCCCTGGCCCTGCTTGGCACGAGTCAGGGCGGTTGGGTTGCACCGCTGGCCGCGACCCGGACACCCGTAGACAGGATTATTGTGGGCTATGGTCTGGCGATTTCCCCCAATGATGAGGACAGAGAACAGGTGCTGCTTGAAATGAGGACAATGGGTTATTCCGATGCAGATATTACCGCTGCTGAAGAAGTTGCCAGGGCCACGGGCACACTGATGGCAAGTGGCTTTCGAGAGGAATTCAACGAGTACGCGCGGGTCAGAAAGGCTTACCAGTCTCGAGCATGGTTTTCAAAAATCAGTGGAGAGTACACGGGCGACGATACTGAAGCGCCCCCTGAGACCACCTTGCATCGACTCAGCGTTCTGAAACGCTCCGGCAAACCTCTGACGATTCTGGAATTCCCCAATACAGATCATGGCATTGTTGAATTCATTGAGAGTAATGGCGAGCGTATTTCTACTCGCGTGGCTGAAGGTTATCTTCGCGCCGTAGTCGATTTTGCAAGGCACGGAGAGTTAGTTGAACCCGATTACGGCAGCGCCAGAGAAGTTAACTGAGACAACTGGTGTGCAAAGAGTTCACTCACGCGGCACCAGCCGCTTGAGCTCCTCTACCCAGTTCTGAACAACGACGAACTGGCGCAACCTATCTTCCTTATCAGCTTTGACCACCAGAAACTGCTGGCCGTCTAATGACACATCATAGCTCCGACCTTGAGCGTCTGCAAAATAAGGCCAGTCGAGAAGTGCCGCACGGTTCTCGAAAACAAAGGTTGAACCATCGTTCTGCACCGACACAGCCATCAGGCGTTGTGTGCCTGAATCGTGTTGCAGATAGAATAATTCGTCGCCATCGCGTGACCACAGCGGTTTTAAACCGCCGGCGTTTGATACCTGCACCTTGTCGTCATCGACATTCGGAAACGGCCGGACATAGTTCTCGAAGCTGCCCGACTCGTTCGATTCATAAGCCATCCAGCGGCCGTCGGGGAACAGTTCGGCGTTGCGCTCGACGTGAGCCTCCTGCAGCAATCCGACTGGTTCAGCCTCTCCGTTGACGTTAAACATGCGGATGTCTTCGCCGGACGAAATCGTGGTCTGCGCGCGAAATATCAGCTCCAGCCCGGAGGGCGAGAAGAAGTAGGGGCTGAAACCAGTATCGGTGTTGAGCTGCGTCCTCAGCAGAGTGGTGGTTTGGCCCGTATTATTGGTGGCCCGCAAGGCAATCGAGTTCGTTGCAATCTCGGCAAAGGCAACACCTGCACCGTCCACAGTCCAGACCGGATACCATCCGCCAGCATTGCCAGTGCTCAGTCGCATGCGGGTCTGCGCAGCAAAGTCCCAGATCCAGATATCGTTGGCGGTGTTCCTGTCATCGAGCGCCACCCGTTGGCCGTTAGGTGAGATACGCGGATAGAGATAAAGACTGGGTTCGATCGGTATTCCTGTCTCACCTCCATTGCGATCCACCCAGACCAGCGTGCGCGAATCGTCCCGAGTATTACTCTCGAGATAAACCAGAGAACCGTCGGCAGCGATGCCATAGGTTCCTGCACCGATATTGGTCGTTCGCCGCACTCCCTCTAAGACTGGCACCGCACCGCCGATGACCGACAGCGTGGCCGTATCAAAGGCAACCGCAAACAGGTTAGCACCGAAGGCATAGATCAAGTGCCCGGTAGGCACATACTGTGAGCTGCTGCCTCCCTGGATCAGAACCGTGCGCAGGCCAGTGCTGAGCGACTGCGCAACAACCTGGCCATTATCCCAGGATGCTCCTTGCGCGGTGCTGAAAACCAGGGTGTCCCCATCCGGCAACAGCTGGGGAGTGGCAAGTCGCTCTGCCCCTTGGACCTCAATCAGCGGTTCGGGTGTCCCGCCTGTGGCCGGGACGCGCAGAATGGCATTTCCCAGACTAAAGAAAATGTTGCCGTCTGCTGCCCAGTGCGCGCCATACGAGTTGTTTGCTGAGTCAGTATCAGTGATGATCGCCGGTGCACCACCACTGATCGCGATGCGTTTTATCTGTCCAGTGCTCAAATTAAAATATCCGATTGACTGCCCGTCTGGAGAAAAAAACGGGTTGATCGAGTTTTCTCCTGCCGTGCCCCGAATCAACCGCGCTTGCACCTCGCCCAGTTCACGCAGATAGAGCCCCTCGGTATTGGTATTGTTGTAAACAAATCGGCGCCCGTCGGGTGACACGGCCAGTACACTCCCGTTGGAATTAAGGAACTGGTCCGGCACGGCATAGGCAAAACGAGTGACCGGCAAGGGTTGTAGTTGAGGCGGCGGTTCGGGCCACAAGGTGAGACCACTGATAATGGCTCCAAGAACTAATGTCGCTGCCGCCAGCGGCAATGCCCGCCGCCAGAAACTCGCACCCTGGTGATCCATAGCACCGGAATCAGACGCGGATTCAAACCCACCTTGCAGTGCCAGCCTGACATCGCCGATATGGCACAAACGTTTTTTCGGGTCCTTGCGCAAGCACATCAATATCGTGTGCCGCACCGCCGGTGCAAGAGTAGATGGCAGTTGACCCATGTCGACGTCACGTTCCAGAACGCGGGCGAGCGTGGTAGTCACGTCCTCACCACCAAAGGCCGGTTGCCCGGTCAGCATTTCATACAGCAGGCAGCCAAAAGCCCAGATGTCGGCACGCTGATCGACAGCTTTGCCGCGCGCCTGTTCCGGACTCATATAAGCAGCGGTGCCCAGAATCATGCCGGCCATCGTCATCGCGGGTGTGGTCAGTGCAGGGGACTGGAGGCCACTGGCTGTTTTGATTTCCAGTGCCTTGGCAATGCCAAAGTCGAGTACTTTGACGTGCCATCGGGGCGCAGCTTGATGTTCGCGGGTTTCAGATCACGGTGAATAATGCCTTGCTCGTGCGCAGCTTCCAGGGCATCGGCAATCTGCACTGCGAAGTTGATCGCTTCGTCCGCCGGGATCGGACCCTGTTCAATTTTTTCTGCCAGCGTCTGGCCTTCGATCAGTTCCATCACCAGCGCGATGATGCCATCAGCCTCTTCGAGCCCGTGGATTTGCGCTATATTGGGATGATTAAGAGAAGCAAGAATCTGAGCTTCGCGCTGGAAGCGCGCCAGACGCTCGGCGTCGTGTGCCAGAGACTCGGGCAGAACCTTGATGGCCACTTCGCGTTTCAATTTCAGATCAGTGGCGCGATACACCTCGCCCATGCCACCAACGCCGATGGATTCGGCGATCTCGTAGCTGCAAAACCGTGACCCGCTTATTATCGTCATAGGATGTCAGAGCCGTGAAATGAGGCCCATGTCCCCTTAACAGGACTTTTATTGTTCTGCCGAGAATAAGGGGCTTACTGGTTTTTGTCTAACTAAAAGCGGTATGGGAGCCACTAGACTGGTAAATAGTATTACCTATGAATTTTAACGTTACGCACCATAAATTAATTAATGACAACGTCATTACGATTAGCTACAGTCACAGCTCTCTCAAGGAAAATCCGAATGAATCCAGACACAGACGTAAAGCGCGAAACGCTCAACATCCGCATAAAACCTGAAGTCCGCGATCTGATTGATCGTGCAGCGAAGTCACGCGGCAAAAACCGCACGGATTTCATACTGGAATCTGCCCGTCTCGCTGCAGAAGACGCTCTGCTCGACCAGGTGATCATGGCGGCCACGCCGCATGCCTTTGCGCAGTTTCAGGCTCGCCTGGATATGCCACCAAAGCCAAATGACCGTTTACGCAAAACTATGCTCACGCCCGCTCCCTGGGAGCGTGAATGAAGTTGACGGCCCCGATGCCGTTGACCGAGCACCATGTGACAGAGGGTTTTTCCTGCGGCATCGAAAGCCTGGATCAGTGGCTCAAACGCCGAAGTCTGAAAAACCAGATTCAGGGTGCATCTCGGACCTATGTGGTTTGCGATGAGAAACGTGTCCTTGCCTACTATGCGCTGGCTTCGGGTGCTGTCACCTGTACCGATGCCACGGGCCGGTTTCGCCGAAACATGCCAGACCCGATTCCAGTTGTTGTATTGGGCCGCCTGGCTGTCGACCAAATGTTGCATGGCAAGGGTTTCGGTCGTGCGCTGATTCGGGATGCAGGCATGCGCGTGATTCATGCGGCTGATTCTATTGGCATACGTGGAATGACTGTATACGCCCTGTCTGATCAGGCAAAGGCCTTCTATGAAAAAGTCGGCTTTGAGCCCTCTCCTCTGGATCCCCACTTGCTCATGATCACCCTGGCTGACCTCATCGAGGCCAATGGGGCGAGCCTGTCGCAATAGCGTCCATAAGGTATGGAGATGTTTACCAATTCCCGGAGGTGCCCTGGAATGAATTTAAAACTTCGCTCTATTCATTCGGTACCAGCCGCTTGAGCTCCTCTATCCAGTTCTGCGTAATGATGATCTTACGGGCTGTTCCCACTTGGTCTTGCCCCAGGTTCTTGAGTACCAAAAAGTGCTGACCGTCGAGTGAGACGTCATATGGGCGGCCTCCTATGTTGCTGAAATAAGGCCAGTCGAAGAGGGCTCTGCGCGCACTGAAACCAAAGGCAGCTGCGTCTGCGGCGACATCCACCGCCATCAGTCGTTTCTGGAAAGGACTATCAGCCTCGAGATCAAACAATTCGCTGCCATCGCGCGACCAGAGTGGTTGCGCGCCGCCTGCGTTTGATATCTGGATACGGTCATCATCGACGTTGGGAAAGGACCGCACGTAAATCTCGGGGGTACCCGATTCGATTGACTCATACGCCATCCAGCGGCCGTTAGGAGACAGTTCAGCGTTGCGCTCAACATAGGTTTCACGCAAGAGCCAGATTGGCTCCGCCTCCGAGCCCACCATGAACATGCCAATATCCTCTCCTGGATTGCCTGAAACAAACACGAGTTCCTGCCCGAAAGGTGTGAAGAAATGGGGGAAGACTTCGATCAAGCCGGCTGCCTCGCCCGTGATCCTGCTGCTGGTGGCGAGAGTTTCCGGCTGCCCGGTGTTGTTGGCCGCCTTCCAGTCGACGGTGCCACCGACTGGGGTGGTGGCATAGGCAATCCGCCTGCCATCTGGCGTCCAGATCGGGTGCCGCCCGCCAGACTCTCCCACAGTGAGGCGGGTGCGGGTCTCGCCCGCGACATCCTAGAGAGCGTTTTCGGTAATACGATCATTCAGAGCCACGCGGGTACCATCGGGGGAGAGGCGGGGATAAACATAATTGCCCGGTGCGACCGGTAACACGGTTTCAATCCCTGCGCGATCGACCCAGACCAGGTTGACCAGTGGGCTGGCCGCCCTACCCCCCAGGGTAAACAGCGAACCATTGGCCGACACGCCATAGTTGGAGGAAGCTGTGGGGGTTGCCCTCAATACATGCTGCGTTACCGGCAGCGCACCACCAGAAACCTTCAGCGCAGCGGGATCAAAAGCGCGTGCGAACAGCCCGTCACCCAGGGCATAGAGCAAATGCCCGGAGCTGAGGTAGTGGGCGTCGGCCACCTCGCGTTTCAATTTCAGATCAGTGGCGCGATACACCTCGCCCATGCCACCAACGCCAAGAGGGCCGAGGATCTGGTAGCTGCTGAAGTGCGATCCGTGCGCTAATGTCATGCGTGGTTAATCTCCATTACCCTACTCTAATGTGCTACCCAATCAATTTCATTCCAGCGATTTTCGCCGCGCTCCGGTCAAAGGTAGCCACATAGTCACAGCCCGCGGCATTGGCAAGGCTTGCGATCATGCAATCGGCAAAGTCAGCCTTGCCGCTGGAAAACATGCGTAAGGCTTGCCAGACTGTGTCGGACTGCTCGATTATCAATTCGCGATTGCGCAGCAGCGTTTCTACTACCTGCAGCAATTGCTCGCGACTGGCCTCATATGCGCCTTTCAACACCCATATCAACTCCACCAGTACGATCACCGAAATGTAACCTGGGTTGTCAGGGCTTAACGCTTCTATCAGAGAATTTGCTTTTTTTGATTGCGCAGCATCGTCCTGCGTGATGTAGCGGACAAGGACATTGGTGTCAAGCCCGATCATTTGCTTCGCTCTCTGGTCCGCAAACCACTTTTCTGCAAGTTACTTTTCTGCAAAGCACTGTCGGCGCCTTGACGCCCGATGACGGCGTTCATCTGGGCAATCGAAACCGGCCTGGCATTTTTGCCAACCAGATGTTTGAGGTCAGTCACCGTTTTGCTGGCCGGGACAATCGCAAACTTGCCTGCACCGTCTTCTATGAAGTCGATACGATCGCCTGCCCCAACACCGAGGGCGGCGCGCACTTTGGCCGGAATAGTGATCTGGCCTTTGGATGTTAGTGTTGCCATGGTCATGCTTGCCTTCCTTAAATTAATTTTCCTTACTTTATCGAAAGGAGGTTAATGCGTCAAACTTGCGCAAAGGCTTAATTACCTCGATAGCAGTCGATTAAGCTCCTCTGTCCAGTTCAAGATGATGACGATTTGGTTCGAAGACTCTTCCGGATCAGCACTGACGACTGGTTTGATTGCCAGGAACTGCTGACCGTCTAATGACACATCATAAGTGCGGCCTTGACCGTCTGCGCGATAGGGCCAGTCAAGAAGTGCAGTGCGGTTACTGGAAGCAAAGGTTGCTCCATCTGGCTGCACCGATACCGCCATCAGCTGTGTAGCGCCTGATCCTGGTTGCAGGTAGAACAATTCGCTGCCATCGCGTGACCACAGAGGCTTAATACCACCAACGCTTGACACCTGCACTTTGTCGTCATCGACATTTGGAAAGGGGCGGAAATAGATCTCGGAGCTGCCCGATTCGTTTGACTCGTAGGCCATCCAGCGCCCGTTCGGGGACAGTTCGGCGTTGCGCTCGGTATAATTCTCCGCCAGCAGTCCAGTTGGTTCAAACTCCCCTTTCACACTGAGTATTCTAATATCGTCGTAGGGCGGACTCGTGTCTCTTACGCGGAACACCAGCTCCTGCCCCGAAGGTGAGAAGAAGTAGGCGTCCAGGTTGCCTTCCGTTCCGAGCTCCCTTTTCAGTAAAGCTGTGGTTTGCCCTGTGTTATTGGCGGCTCGTAATGAAATCGTGAAGTTTTCAGCTTCCCAAAAGGCAATGCCAGTGCCGTCTGCAGTCCAGACCGGGTATTGTCCGCCAGAGGTGCCAGTACTTAGACGGGTGCGGGTCAGCGCGGCAAAATCCCAGATCCAGATGTCGTTGGCGACACTGCGATCATCAATCGCCACTCGCTGACCGTTAGGGGAGATGCGCGGGTAGGTATAAACACCGGGTTCAATCGATATTGGAGTTTCGCCCCCATTGCGATCTACCCAGACGAGCGAATTTAAATCACTCTGTTCAGTGCCCTCGATATACACCAGAGAGCCGTCAGTCGTGACGTCATAATTCGCTACTCTTGTATTGACGCCTCGCAGCACATCTTGAACTACAGGTACCGCGCCTCCTGTGATTGACAATGTCGCCATATCAAAAGCGACTGCAAACAGGTTACCGGCAATAGCATAGATCAAATGCCCGGTAGGCACATACTGTGCGCCATGGCCGCCAGCGCAGCCGGGTCCATCGCGGTTTGCAGCGCTTGGGAAATGGAGATGGCGAGGTCTTCCTGAACGGCGATGGCATCATCGGGCGTGCGATCGTAGTTTTCAGACCACATGTGAAAACCGTCCGCTGCCCGGATTAACTGCGCGGTAATTCGCAAACGAGTATCCGAGCGCCGGACCGAGCCCTCCAGTATGTGTGCAACACCAATCGCTCTGGCAATCTCGACGATCTCCTGGTTGGAGTCTCGATAAGCAAAACTGGAGGTTCTTGAGGCCACTTTCAGATCAGGAATACGTACCAGTGAGTTTAGAATCTCCCCACTCAACCCATCCGCAAACCAAGCCTGATCCCCACCAGAACTGAAGTCGGCAAAGGGGAGTACAGCAATGGATCGGTCAGTAATTACGGTGGCGATTGCGATTTCCTGTGTTGGCAAATCCACGGAGAACCGGCTTTCCCAGATGAAATAACCCAGGACAAAAAACAGCGTAGCGATAATAATAAAATTTAATTTGCGGCCGGTGGTATGAACAATCGATTCACCCTCAGCGACGTCTTCGGTTTTCTTCAGGCCCGCAGTGGTTATCTCAAACGCCCAGGCAAGTAACAGCGAGATCGGAAAGCCAAGCAGCACCATAACAATGACAAGTGTCGGAACCCACTCAGGCAAACCGAGGCGGGGACTGACCGTATCTATCACCTGAATGACCAGCCAGCCAACCACCCCCATAAGCAGCGGCCACGCGGAATACGTTGCGGCGTTTTAGTTCTTCGTAAAGAGGGGTCATTTGTTATCCGCCAGCCAGTTGCTGAAGCATTGTTCGGTTATTTACAGGCTAAGAATCGTTGCGACCAGGTTTTTAACTTCCTTTACGCACGCTGCACTCTCCGCAGACGCCGTCAATTCCGTTAACCGTCGCACGACTTCACAACACGTTTCCGCGGAAACGTTTTATCATCACTGCCCCGCTGCCAGCGCGGCTCGCGCGCGCAGCTCTTCTGCAAAATTCAGCACAATGTGGAACTCTGGGACGGCGAAGCGCCTGCGCATTCTCGCAGCAACTGTTTCACCGGGGTTAGCATCAGCATCATCAGGCTTGATCACAATGAATGATCCATCTGATGCGACATCGAAGCTGCGCACGGGGGTTGTGCTCGCATACGGCCAGGGCTCTCTTACTACTGCTTCACGCCCGGCACGCAATTGGGAACCAGAACTTGTCGGGTTGAACGTGATATCAACGGCCTTTAGGGCACGTGGCCCTGTTGCTGCAACGCTTGTGTAGTAAAGTCGCCGCCCGTCGGGTGACCAGGCAGGCTCGGTGCCGCCGTTGCCAGAGATCTGCAGTGCCGCCCCAGGGCCGGGATAGGGGCGCACATAGATTTCCGTGCTCCCGGCCGCATTCGATACATAGGCCAGCCACTGCCCATCGGGCGAGAAGGTGGGATGGGTCTCGGTGGCATCGGTGGTCAGAAAGGGCACCGGTTCGCCATCCGGGGGCAGCGTCCAGATGTCGACAAGATCCTCCACGTAGGCAATAACCCCAGTGGCAGACCAGGAGCTCGGGATAGAAGGAACCGCCTTGGTAATCAGGCGCTCGGGGGGCTGACTGCCATCCAGTGGCATGCGATGCAGGCTCCTTGTGATATTTCCGCGATCCGAACTAATGACAATGGAGAGTCCATCCGGGCTGAACCGGGGCGCGGCGTTGTAATACCCTCCCACGTCCAACTGGCTGGTGACGCCCCGCGTCAGATCATGGTTTAGTAATCTGTTCCCTTCTGGCGATCTATCCGTCGACAGGAGTGTTGATCCGTCAGGTGAGACAGCCAAAGAAACGTACTCTCGCAAGCCCAGTCCCAACGCTTCTTCTGTCCCATCCAGTGTCACCCGCACAAGCTCTGCGGGTTGAAGCGGGAACATCCCTCCGGTCGCATAGGCGAGATGACCCGAGTTGGAAATCGTGATCTGCCCAGCGCCACTGGAAGCACTAGTATTTGGCATATTCAGCGCCTGCATGACGTTATCCAGCACCGTCACCGGCTCACCTGTAATGGTTCTCTGGGCAGGATCGAAAGACACCGACATCAACACCCCCCGGCGCAGGAACAACAACTGCCCGGAGTCTACGAGCAGAGGGTTCATGGCGTCTGCCAGCAGCGGGGTTAACGAGCTGGTCTCCAGATCCAGCAGTACCAGTTGTGCGGTGGAAGGGTCCTCCCCAACCATGCCATGCAGCAGCACGGCCTTGCTGCCGGGTAGCATCTGCGGTTGCGCCAGACGGAAAAATTCATCTGTGCCGCTTCCATTCGCCAGGATCAGTTGCGGCTCTCCGCCACGGGCGGCAATGCGATAAAGACCGTCCTGACCGCCGTAGACGATAGTGTCATCATCCCCCCAACTCGCGCCCCGGGAGACTGCCCCGATTATTGTGGGAACTCGAGCATCCGCGACGATGGTCTGGCTTTCGCCACCAGCCACAGCAACCCGGCGCAGGCTCGTCCCGGCGAAATAGCCGATCCACTGGCCATCGGGAGAGAAGAAAGGTGTTGCGGCATCCTCGGTGCCGGCAATCGCTTCGGCCTGCAACTGGCCCAGGCCGCGGACATACAGACGGGAGATCACGCTATTGTCGGCGCCATACTCCCAGGCAGTGTAGGCCAGCATTGAGCCATCTGGCTAGAGCGCCAGCGAGGTGCTGCTGGGGCGTCCCCAGTTTGTATCGAGCCGCCCGCCCAGGAAGCGCGATCCATCTTTACTGATTGCCACATCGAAGCGCATAGGGGGCTGGGGTTGGAACTGCTGTTGTGATTGCTGTTGCAGCTGCGGTTCGGGCCATAACACGGTAGCAACAACAAGACCGACAATAAGACCGCCAAGGACCAGCGCACCAGCCAGCGGCAACGCCCGTCGCCAAAAGCCAGCACGCTCCATGGCACCATCATTAGCCGCACTCTCAAACCCGCCCTGCAGCGCCAGCCGCACATCGCTGATATGTCGGATGCGCTTTTTCGGATCCTTGCGCAGACACAGCAATATTGTCTGACGCACCGCCAACGGAAGAGCAGGCGGCAACTGCCCCATGTCGACTTCACGTTCCATTACCCGTGCCAGGGTGACAGTTACATCCTCGCCACCAAACACCGGCTGCCCGCTGAGCATCTCGTACAAAATGCAGCCAAAGGCCCAGATGTCCGCGCGCTGATCGATTGTTTTGCCCCGCGCCTGCTCCGGACTCATGTAGGCAGCGGTGCCCAGAATCATGCCGGCCATGGTCATGGCGGGAGTAGTTATAACAGGAGAGGGAGCGCCGCTTATCGCGGACTTAACTTCCAGCGCTTTGGCAATCCCGAAGTCGAGCACCTTGACGGTGCCATCCGGGCGCAGCTTGATGTTGGCCGGTTTCAGATCGCGGTGAATGATGCCTTGCTCATGCGCTGCTTCCAGCGCGTCGGCAATCTGCAGTGCAATGGCGAGCGCTTCGTCAATCGGGAGAGGTCCCTGTTCGATGCGCTGGGCCAGCGTGAGTCCGTCGATCAGTTCCATCACCAGGGCGCTGATGCCATCGGCCTGCTCAATCCCGAAAATCTGCGCGATATTGGGATGGTTCAGTGAGGCCAGAATTTCCGCTTCACGCTGGAAACGCGCCAGCCGCTCGGCATCCTCAGCCAGAGACTCGGGCAGGACTTTGATGGCAACCTCGCGTTTGAGCTTGAGGTCTGTGGCCCGATAGACTTCGCCTATGCCACCTACGCCGATGCATTCGGCAAACTCGTAGCTGCAAAAGCGTGTTCCGCTGGTTATGGACATGGAATGTCGGAGCTCTGAATGGGGCTTGTGTCCCCTTGTGGGATTTTTGTTCTGTCAGGGAGAATAAGGGCCTTACTGGTTTTTGTCTAACAAAAACAGCGTTGCGAGCGGTTCGTCTGGAAAATAGTACCAGCCATTCTAAATAAACATGAAAGGGGGGGCAGGCGAGCAATTTAACTGATTCGCCGCCAGCCAACCAGCGCGCCAGGCAGTTGCGCCGAATGTTCTGCAAAAGCAATCAGTGTTTGGCCGCAAATTGGCTGAGATGAGTCAGCTCACTCTGACCCCTGTTTCAAAGCTCCAGCGCCTGTTGCACCTGGCGCTCAAGCTTTTCCATCTGCAGCACGTCGGGCACCCGCTTAGTGATCAGGCCGTTACGGATTTGCCGTTTGGTAATCCGTGGCGCTGCAGACGGCCTGCTCGAAGTCCTTGAGCACGGACGGAAAACAAACCGGCGGTTTGCGGTGTCTCGTCATTTGTTCATAAGCATAGGCGAATTGGATGAGCAAGCCATCCGAGTAACGACGGCCAAGAATTTGCAGACCGGCGGGAAGACCGTCCCCATTAAAGCCCATGGGCACGGTGATTGCCGGCATTCCGGTTGATGGAGCAACTAATTGGCTGTTGTCACCCAGGTAGTCGTCATTGCCCCGGTCCAGGTGTGCCGGCGGATATCCCCAGGTCGGGAAGACCAGTGCGCCCACGGCAGCTTGGTCCATTGCGGTGGTTACATCATGCAGAAATGACCGCCGGGCGGGGTGATCCAGGAAGACCGGGCAAGGTTCGTCCCAGTCGGTCTGCGCGACATCCGCCGGATACTGCAGGAACCATTCGAAATCTTCCTTGGCTTGCGCGGAATAAAGACCGGCATCAAAGGCTTGCTTGACGTCACGCATCGGCGCGGTTTCACCCAGAGTTTTCAAGTACTGGGCCATGTCGTAACGAAAAGTAGAACAAAATGAATCGGTCTCGGCGTGCACTGACCAGTTTGGCACCTCAAATGGGTCAACGAGTTCTGCGCCTGCTTTGCGTAAATCTTCCAGGGCGGCCTCGAACAGCGCCAGGATCTCCGGATCGGTGTCATTCGGCTCTGCCTGGGCCCGAAGCACACCGATTCTGGCCCCTGCCAGACCGTCTGAGTTCAGGAAGTTGGTGTAGTCTTCCTCCCGTTTCGCCACCTCGCTCAAAGAGTCGTTAGGGTCATAGCCTGCAACAACATCAAGCAGACGTGCCGCGTCTTCGACCGTTCGTGCCATTGGCCCGGCAACGTCCCGGTCAAACACCAGGGGAATGATGCCATCACGGCTGGTAAGCCCAAGGGTTGGCCGAAGGCCTATCAGCGCCAGGTGGGAGGACGGTCCTCGAACCGAATTGCCGGTGTCCGTGCCTAGGCCGGCGACACCGAAACTGGCAGCCACACCGGACGCCGTTCCTCCACTGGAACCAGCCGGAACCCTGTCCAGTGCATAGGCGTTGGCGGTCACCCCGTAGGACGAGCTGATCGTTTGCTGGGGGCTGAAGGCCCACTCTGCCATATTGGTCTTGGCCAGGACTATTGCATCCGCTTCCCGGAGTTTACGCACCATGAACGCATCGTCGGGCGGCAAGTTTTTTGCCAGGGCAATCGAGCCGCCGGTGGTCGGCAGGTCATGGGTATCAAAGTTGTCCTTGACCAGAATCGGCGCACAGAACAACGGCCCCAGAGTGTCCCCGTTGGCCACTGCCTGGTCGATGTCTTTGGCTCGCTGGAGTGCCAGAGGGTTGATTTCGGTAATGGCGTTGAGCCCGCTGGATTTGTCGTAGGTCTCTATCCTTTCGAGGTAGGCTTGGACCACCGCCTGGCATGATGTGCGCCCTGTGCGGATAGCGTCCTGGATATCGGCGATCGTGGCTTCAACCACGTCAAATGACGTGTCATTCGAGACATTGCCATTCGCATTGCTTTTCGGATTGTCAGGTGCCTTCAGCTCGCATGCACCCAACACCAGTGCGAGTGCTGCGATCGGCAAGAGAAGTAACCCTGACTGGATAGTTTGCAGTTTTATTTTATTCATATGGCTCAGCAATGGTTCTACCTGGCAAGCTGACATATTATCAGATCAGCCCGCAACCCCGCCACCGTCCACGACCAGTGCATCGCCGGTCACGAAGGAAGAGTCGTCACAGGCCAGGAACAGGACCGCGCGGGCGATTTCTTCGGGAGTGCCAATCCGCCCGAGCGGGCGTTTAGCGCCGCCGGCCGCATAATCCTCCCACGTCATGCCACGCTTTTCGGCATCGTCTTCCAGCATCGGCGTCATGAAGTCCCCGGGGCACACGCAGTTGACCCGTATGCCCTGCGGACCATGATCGATGGCCATGGCTTTGGCCATAACGATAAGCCCGCCCTTGGCGGCGCAGTAGGCCGCCGCCCTGTCGCCACCGAGGATGCCCCAGCATGGTCTCTCTCAGACAAGCGCTCACTCATCAACTGCACTGCTGCCGCTCGGCGAGCACGCGATGCACCATCAAGCAATCGGCTTCGCAACTACGATGCTAAGCGGCGAAGGCGTAGGGACGATCTGCTCGAGGGCAAAGCCGGCCTGATCAAGCAAGTCACGAAACTCGGCGGCAGTACGCTCCTTCCCGGTGGCCATCACCATCATGTTGAGGTCCATCCACTTGCCCATATCGAACTCGGGCGTTTCCGGGATCACTGACTCCACCAACATAAGGCGTGCGCTTGGACTTGTGACCTTTTTCAAGGACGTCAGAATGGCAACGGATTCTTCGTCCGACCAGTCGTGAAGAAGCCAACGCATCACGTACGCATCTGCTTGGACGGGGATGTCCTGGAAGAAATCTCCGCCTACACGCTCAATTCGGTCGTCTTCCGGTGCCTCCGCAACGACGTTCGGTTGATCGAAAAGTATTCCTCGGCAAGAGGGATGCGCTTCGAGGATGCTCGCCAATTGGGACCCGATTCCGCCTCCGATATCGGCGATCACGGGGTATCGGCCCCAATCAAAAGCCGCAGCCACGGCCGGACTGATCGAGCTGCTCAGGTCGCGCATCGCTTGATTGAAGATCGTGTACGTCTCAGGGTTCGATTGCATGTGCTGCCACGCGTTCTCGCCCGTCACTTGATCGAAGCCGGGACGCCCATTCTTCAGGGACAGCATCAACCCCCGCCACCCCTCGAATACCGGAGTGCCCGAGCAGAGCGTAAAGCGAATCCAAGCCCAATTGGAGCCTGGCACATTACGGCGGAGGCAATCGCTCGCCGGCGTGTTGCCAAATACTCCGGGCGAGGTTTGCGTGAAAATTCCGGTGCTCTCCAGCGCCCGCAGCATCCGATACAGGCTTGGTGCGTGCGTCTTCGTACGCTCCGCAAGAATGTCAGTGTTCAAGGGACCATCGGCCAGCAGATCGGCGAGCTCGAGCTGCGCGGCAGCACCGACGCAGCAACTCTGCCAATGGTTATTAACAATACCCAGGATCTGTTCTTGAGGAGTTGCAGCGATCATAGTTGATACCTTCTGTTGTTGGTCTGAGTGTAGTTATCATAAACACCCTTTTTTTTCGGCAACATTGCACGGGACACCTACCGATCGCAATTATGCCGATCGCCAATTATTACAAATAGGCTAAATTCGCTCAGGGCGGGTACTAATTACACGCTATCGCCCTTTCGCTTGCCCGTGAGCCTTTCCCAGCCTGCGAGGCGCCCTGCCAGCTTCATCCTTGAGCAGCACCTTTCTTCAGTCCCTGTGATTCTTAATCAAATAGTCTAGCTTGAGGCGGCCCTCGTGGCTCAGGCAGTTGATTAGCGCAGCCCAAAGCACCGGACTTGGCATCCAGGTGATCCAGGATCTTCTGGATAACCAACGGATCCTCAATCGTCGCGATTATTCTAAGCGCACCGCCACAGTGATTGCAGATTGTGATATCGATATTAAACACGCGCTTAAGCCGCTGTGCCCAGGTCATTTCCTTATGCTCATGTTCTGGCGGCTCTACATTTTTCTTGCTTATGAAACCCTGCGTATTGCTGCCCTTGCCACGCTTCGCCGGTGTCACATGGATTCGATGCTTGCTGTTCGGTGCCAGAACCCCATGAAATCGCGTTAGATTGGCGCCAGGTTTAGGCACCGCGGCACAAGCGTTCTAGCTTCTTACGTTCACGGGTTTTGTTGCCACGCCGGCATGTAAGGAGAAACCGGCAATTTTTCCGACCTGGTTGCCACCGTAATCATCATCTTCCCAAGATGGGATGGTTTGTAAGGTAAAGACCTTGCGCCCCTGTTGAGGGCCCACCGCGATCCGATAGGTGATGGAGTGACTTTGAAGTTGGGTCATGGCATCGTCGTCTTGCAAATCCAGTGTTAAATAACTGCTCTCATCATCTCGCGTCAATAGCCCCTGGCGTTCCAGATGGCGTGCAATGCGCTGACTTATTTTGGCGACAAGCGTGTTTAATTCACTACCGGTCGGTGGATTAACTCGGTGGAACCTCAATCGGCCGTTATATTTTTTTTGGTAAACACCATCAATGAACAGCATATGGAAGTGCAGATTGAGATTGAGTGCCGATCCAAAGCGCTGTATAAGCGTGACGGCACCAGTGTGTGTGTCTGTTTTTTTGAAACCGGCCTTTTTTATCAGATGTGTTGATAACACCCGGTTAACGATACCCAACACGTTAGTGACAACCTGCGGGTCGCTGGCAAGTAAGAATCGTAGGGGAAAGGGAAAGCTGAGTACCCATTGACGGATGGGTTTGTAGGGCAAGACGTCATCCACCAACAATGCAGCAGTTTCCACCATGCGCCTTGCCCCGCAACTGGGGCAAAATCCTCTTCGCTTGCAACTAAAGGCCACCAAATGTTCGTGGTGGCAGTTTTCACAACGAACCCGAAGAAAACCGTGTTCCAGTCGGCCGCACTCAAGATACTTATCAAACTCTCGCGAATATCTAAAGAGAACTGTTAACTTCAGCAGTCCGAGCAATTTAGCTATAATCACTGGGTATGGCGATTCGATGGAAGGAACTTTCAGCGACGGGGATTTGTTGTTTATCGATCGCGGCGTCGACACGATTAAGATAGATGCGGTATATGTGCTGTGTTTGGGAGACGAGCTGTACATCAAAGGAATTCAACGACGACCAGATGGCTCGCTATTGATGCTGTCCGATAATCACAAATACTCGCCATACGAGATAAAGAACGGAGAAGCTGACCGCTTTCAAGTTCTGGGTCGCGTGTTGTTGGCATGGAATGCAAAACGACTGTAGCAACGACGCGTCTGCGCCAACAGCGAACAACAGGGGATTTGAGAATGTGGGAGCTTATAGCAGTCGGCGCGGTTATCGGACTCGTGCCCGCGATTATCGCTGGTCAGTAAGGACATTCGTTCTTTATGTGGTGGCTTTATGGGGTGGCGCTTTTCATAGCGGCCCTGCCTCATTCGATCTTTCTATCAAGACGCGTGCCGCCGGAATCTCTCCGAAAATGCCCCCACTGCGAAGAAACCATTCAGGTAAAAGCGAAAGTATGTCACTTCTGCAGCCGAGACGTTCCCTTTATACGGCGTTCCGGCGAGCCATCGGCGGAGTCCGGGGGCTTCTACGGCACCGGCTGGTTGGGCGCCGTCGTTCTGATTGCAGTCTTGACGGCCCTAGTGGTTATCGCCAACCAATAATGAGGGCAATGTGCTGGAAGTGGTAAGTCAGGAGTAATGTGAGCTCTCATCACTATCTATATGCGGGTTTTTCAAACAATTTAACACTATCTTTTGAACTTAATGCGCAGCATTATAACTTTTATGTAATAAATTATGGATAACTGGGTCTTTTGCGAGTACATTTGCGCCCGCGACAGAAGCGACCACCAAGAGTGGTATGTGAATCTAACGTCAGCTGCGCAAGCACACTTTGACAGCAGGCTCATGTACATACAGGCCTTGACAAAAATACAGCGCCCTCATTGGGCTCCGCTCACTCGCGATGGTAAAGGTCTGGTCGAGGTACGTTTCCAGACTGAAAATATTCAGCATAGAGCAATTGCCTGCATGGGACATTACGTAGTTGACGACGGCAGTCTTAGTGACCATGTCATCTTCTTGGGAGGCCTGATTGAAAAAGGTGAAAAATTTCCAAAAGGAGCCCTCGATAAAATGCAGAGAAGAAAGAAAGACCTTATAAAAACCAAAAATTATAAACCACTTCAAAACTGAGGAAGATGTCGATGAATATTGATAGATTCAATCGCCTCAAGGAAAAATTCGAGAACAAAAAATACCGTGACGGGTTTGTTGACGCGTCCATACTGAACGGTATTTCTCATCAGATAAAAGGGATGCGTGTTTCCCGCGGTATGACTCAAGCCGAATTAGCTGAAAAGCTTGGCACTAAACAGAACGTCATTAGTCGACTGGAGAATCCGAATAACAGGGCACTTAGTATTAAAACCCTGCAATCGCTTGCATCAGCATTAGATGTTGGCCTGAAAGTCGGCTTCGTGCCTTTCAGCCAAATTGCAAAGGAGGCTGCGTCTCTAAACCGTGACTCTTTGAACGTTCCTGAATTTCAGAAAGACGTTGGGTTCAATTTTAAAAGGATATCGACTGAATCTCAATTAATCAGAATGTTTCCCGTTATGCCCGGCAGTAAGCAGGCAATCCCGAAGGTTTTTAATGTGCTCACTGGAGATAAACCGAAGATAGTTGATGCCAAAGTTCTGGCGCACCCAAAACACAATTTAGGTAAAGATGCAGGCAGAGTGTTATATGGCTAAATTCAACTGGGCGGTGTTCTGCAGACAGATGATCACGGATGAGGCCAGCCGTTTAACAACGCTTATTGATGTTATTGAATCCGTCAATTTTAATGGCAACCTCACAGAAATTGATGAGCTTTGGGGAATGCTACCTTTGGGGATCGTTAGTGTCGCCTCCTTCAGCAGGTCAGATCCCAATGTGCCTGAATTAACTAAATTAACGGTTTCAATTCTGGGACCAGACGGAAAAGTTCACACGCAAGGCTCCCCAGAAAATGCGCACATTGATCTGGAACAACACAATAGATCAAAAGTGCTGCTGGAGTTCGAGGGTTTTCCGTATCGGATGGATGGAACTCACTACCTACAAATGGAATTCTCTGATGGATCAGGCCAATTGAATCGCGCAAGCCTTCCAATAGATATCTCTAGGTCGCCGCCAGCTCAAGATTTAGAGACCAGTATCGAGTCAAAAAAGAAGCCTAGGAAATCTAAATCTAAAAAATCCGCTAACCAGAAAGACTGCTAAGCTCTCCCAGAGTGTAGTTATCATAAACACCCTTTTTTTGTGGTTGAGAAACTATGGATACTTGGATTCAAACCCCAAGTGCATAACCAGTTAAGCGGCTAGAGCCGCCATTTTTTCCTTCATCAAGAACGCCGGCGTCTTGTATCCATGAAGCTTTCTCGGTCGCTTGTTCAAACTGTCTATGGCCCGTCTGAGCTCTTTGTCAGTCATCTGGCTTAGATCGGTACGTTTCGGAAAGCTCTGCCGTATCAGGCCATTCGTGTTCTCGTTCAAGCCTCGCTCCCAGGAACAGTATGGGTTGGCAAAGTACACATCACACTTGAGCTTTGCCGCGATTTGCTCATGGTACGCAAAC
>Ga0209390_10002603_pt1 | contig 31174 bp, 27 predicted proteins | sample BON01_FD_187212 | JGI IMG/M metagenome (GOLD analysis project Ga0209390, IMG submission 187212) | Freshwater microbial communities from Lake Bonney liftoff mats and glacier meltwater in Antarctica - BON-01 (SPAdes) (version 2) | ecosystem: Environmental > Aquatic > Freshwater > Ice > Glacier...
AACGGTGAGAATTTTACCACCCAGCGGTTCAGGGTGGCGTGGTCAACGTTGACACCACGTTCTGCCATGATCTCCTCAAGGTCTCGGTAGGACACGGCGGAACGAACGTAGAAAAACACCGCATGCAGGATCACCGACTTAGGATAATGCACGCCATTGAAATCAATTGCCATTCCGCTCAACCACATGCTCTTTTCTCTCGACATACTCTGCAACATCAGCTGCCCGTCTGGAAGTCCAAAAGTTTGCGACAGAGCCCTTCTATTTCCGCTATAAGTCGATCCGTTTTATCAGGTTTGTCTATCATTGCCGCTTCCGATTTTCATGACCGTCATCGGACGGGACAGCGTCTCCCCAAAAGACGGCCCCGGCCTTGGAGTGGAGGTGGACGAGAAGTTTGTCGCCGCCCACCCACTGATCGAGGGTCCGTGCTACGTATAGTTTGAAGGAAGAGAGATGGACGGTAACCCCCCCATTTTTAGCGAGGTGCGTCCGTAGAATTCACGCAGCCATTTTCAGTTTCTGTGCGGGTGTGATGCCGCCGATGCCCATGTTGGGGCGGTCGTTATTATAAATCTACAAGAGGAGGGTCAGGAAACGGTCCGGGGGACCGTTTCCCCGACGATGGGCCGATCGGCTGGATTACATCCCGGCGCGCTATCAGGTCATCGTGACGATACGCCCCAAGTATGCCTGCCCCCCCATTGGCTGAAAGTGGGGGCGCACGGGGGTGGTGCAGGCCAAGGCGCCCGCTCATCTTTTGGAAGGCAGTTGGCCCACCGAAGCGCTGTTGGCGCAGATCGCGGTGTCCAAGCATTCGGAGCACATGCCGCTGAACCGGCAGGCGGTCGTCATGGCACGGCTTGGTGTGCCGATCGACCGGTCGGTGTTGGCCGACTGGATGGGCCGGACCGGGGCGCTGATTGCGCCGGTTGTCGATCACATGGCAGTGGCGCTGAAGCAGGGCAGCGCCCGGCTCTATGTTGATGAGACGACCGCCCCGGTGCTGGATCCGGGGCGCGGGAAGACCAAGACCGGCCACCTCTGGGCGGTGTTGCGCGATGACCGGGGCTGGGGCGGCACCGCGCCGCGGGGGGTGGTGTTCCACTATCGACCCGGCCGAAAGGGCGAATATGCCGATGAGATCCTGGCCGGCTTCAATGGCACGATCCAGGGTGAGGCGGGTCAGCAAACGGTCCGGGGGACCGTTTGCCCGACGAACGCCTATGGTGCCTATACCCACCTTGCCACGCCAAAACGCACGGGTGGCGATCCCTTGCGGTTGGCTTTCTGCCGGGCCCACGGACGGCGCAAGTTGATCAAGGCCAAACCGAAGAAGGGCTCACCCATCGCAGGCGGGGCGCTGGTGCGTATCGCAGCACTCTATAAGGTCGAGGACAGCATCCGCGGCTCCTAGCCTGATCAGCGCCGGGCCGTCCGCCATGAATTATCCCGCCCTCTGGTGGATCAGTTCTTCGCCTGGCTGGCAGCCCAAGCCGCGCGCGTCTTACGCAAATCAGAGCTCGGTGAGGCTATGGCCTACATGTTGCGTCGCGAAGAGGGCTTCCGCGTTCCGGGGCTTACGCGGCCCCATCGGGGGCCACGGTCCCCTTCACTCCTCGAGGATGGCCGCGTCGACATCGACTCCAACCTGGTCGAGAACGCCATCCGCAGCCCTGCAATTCATCGTCGCAACGCGCTCTTCGCCGGTCATGATGAGGGTGGCCGCAATCGGGCGCGCTTCGCCAGTCTGATCGGCACCTGCAAGACGCGCGGCGTCGAACCCTGTGCCTACCTGCGCGATCTCTTCATCAGGCTCGCCAACGGCCATCTCGACAAGGATATCGACGCTCTGATGCCATGGGCCTCCATAGCGGCTTCCCGACCCTCACAATGAGCTCACCCGGGAGTCCCCAGTGAGCTCATTACGAGTGCTCACGACGGTGAAAGCGTCAGCCGACATCGCCGCAAATCCTGCCCGCAAGCGAAATCCCAATGGGGCGGGGACGCTTGAAGTTACCCACAAGTAGTGGAGTGGGCTATCACGGCCCCCAGATTTGGTCTTGCTTTGGTGGAATCAGACGTGATTCGTTATTTGGCATCATAACTATTTGGGTGCTGGCATGGGATCTTGGGTGGAAGACGAAGTATCGGATTGCGATTTGGGTGATGCTCGGTTGAACCGACGGCTTGGCGCGATGCTGGAAGCCCTTGGAGAGCGGCCCGGCAAATCGCTGCCGACGGCCTTTCAGGATTGGGCAAATACTAAGGCGGCGTATCGGTTCTTTGCAAATGACAACGTCAGTGAAGACAAGGTATTAGCCGGACACTTCAGCGCAACCGCCCTGCGGATACAGGCGACACGGGGTCCAATCCTTATCCTGCAGGACACGACGGAATTTGCTTTCAAGCGTGCGTCTGCTGAGAAGGTTGGCTTTACTGGAACGGCCACCGGGCCCAAAAATCGAGGGGAATGGCGCAAGAAATACTTAGTTTGCGGGATGCTGATGCATGCCAGCTTGGCGATCACACCTGATGGCTTGTCACTTGGCCTGACGGCCACAAAATTCTGGTCACGTGACAAATTCAAAGGAACGACCGCGCTCAAGCGAAAGATAAATCCGACACGGGTTCCGATTGAGCAAAAGGAGAGCATGCGCTGGCTCGATAATCTGCGGCGCTCCACAGAATTGTCGGGTGCCCCGGAGCGGTGTGTGCATATCGGTGATCGGGAAAGCGACATTTATGAGCTCTACTGCCTGGCACAGGAGCTGGGGACAAACTTTCTTGTGCGAAGCTGCGTGGACCGTCTGGCAGAAGATGGAAAAACGACGATCGCAAAGGTCATGGCAGACGTGCAGTCCAGCGGCATATACGAGATCATCTTTCGTGACGCGCAAGGCGTGCAACGGTGCGCCACGCTTGCCATCCGGTATGCGTCCATGACAGTCCGCCCACCCATTGCCAAGCAGAAGAAATATCCCCATCAGACCTTGCAAATCGTCCACGCCGAAGAAATCGATCCTCCAGAGGGTCGCGATCCTGTCTGCTGGAAGTTGATCACGAATTTGGCTGTCCGAAAGCCATGAAGATGCAGTTCACAAGCTTCAGTGGTACGCACGGCGCTGGAAGATCGAGACCTTCTTCAAGACGCTGAAAACAGGATGCAAAATCGAAAACTTGCGGTTGACCACGGCAGACCGGCTGGCAAATTGCATCGCGCTTTGCTGTGTCGTCGCCTGGCGAATTTCCTGGCTTGCTATCCTGCAGCGCCAGTCTCCGACTGCATCTCCCGCAGTCGTTTTCACCGACACTGAATTGCGGCTGCTGGAACAGACAATGCCCTCAAGCCGAAAGACAGCACCACGCGATCTGAAGTTCTTCGTAACCGCCGTCGCAAGACTGGGCGGCTATCTCGATAGACCCCAAGACGCGCCGCCGGGCACAACAGTCCTTGGATTCAAGTTTGAAGTGCGACGGTTGATTTGATGGCCGCGAGTTCCTCGGCCATGGCTTCGGCGGGGGTATTCCATCCCAAGGTCTTGCGGGGACGGTCGTTCATGATGCGTGCGACGTCGTTCAGGGTGGTCTGACTGAGATCGCTCAGATCAGTTCCTTTTGGGAAGAACTGGCGGAGTAGTCCGTTGGTGTTTTCGTTCGAGCCGCGCTGCCACGGCGCATGTGGATCGCAAAACCAGATATCGATCTTCAGGCGTCGCGCCAGTTCGGGGTGGCAGGCCATCTCCGAACCCCGATCATAGGTCATTGACCGGCGCAGTGCCACGGGCAACCGTTTCATCTGTCGCGTGAAACCTTCGAGCGCGGCGCTGGCGGTGCAGCCGTTCATCTTGCTGAGAATGACGAAGCGCGTCTTGCGCTCGACCACCGTGCCCACCGCCGACCGGTTGAAGGCGCCCTTGATCAGGTCTCCTTCCCAGTGGCCGGGAACGAGGCGCGCCTCAACGTCTTCGGGGCGATGGATAATACGCAATGTTTCCGGGACCATAGCAGACCCGGCAAGCGTGGTGCGCCGGGCTCCGCGCTTTGGTTTGGCCTGACGCAGCGCCTCGATCATCAGCGCCTTCAACTCACCCCGAGGCTGCGCGTAGATCGCGGCATAGATCGTCTCGTGGCTGACGCACTGACTGGGATCGTCGGGATGCATGCGTCGAAGTCTGGCCGCGATCTGCTCTGGCGACCAGCACCAATGGATCAGACGGTTGCGCACCCAGTCGTAAAAAGGGGCCTCGGTCACCAGCTTCCGCCGCCGACCTGACCGCCGCCGCGCCGCATCACGCGCCTGCCGCGCGACCTGTGGATCATAACCGCCAGGCGCGGCACCCCGCACCAGTTCAAGCCCGATGGTGGCATGATGCCTCCCAAGAAGGCGGCCAATCTGACGCAAACTCGATCCCCGTCGATGTTCCGCAAGGATCACGCCACGTTCCTCGGCGTCCAGGTGCTTGTAGTGTCTTTCCATGGCAACATCCTATGCCCTCTGGGCTGTCGGTGTCGCACTTCAAACTTGAGCCTAAGGTCATTTGGCGCGGCTTCGAACGCCTCAAAGCCCTCGCCGAAGGCTTCGAAATGGCCCGACATCCGAAAAAACAAAACTTGTGGGTAATTGAAAGGCGGGGACGGCGCTTACAAAGGAGTGGCTGGAGCGGAAGATGAATGAAATGCCAATCGTCCGTTTCGGCGAGGTCGGCGAGGTGGCACCGGCGGCACTGCTTCTTGCTTCGGATGAAGGGGCGTTTTTCGTGGGCGCCAGCATCAACATGAACGGGGGCGACGCGATGGTCTAGGCCGGGGCGATGCGGCGTTGAAACGCCTTAGTTCCAGAGCCGGCGATCTCCGACCGCTTGGCTGGTGGCGACGAAGCGATGCATGATCTTGTTGGTCTTCGACCGTTTCCAGGCGACATGGGTTTCCACGATCACCGGCGATTTGGTTCTGATTGGGCGTGAAACAACGGTTTCCTTGCCGCAAAAACGCGGACGGCCACAGAAGAGGGTAACGCCCATGCCCGCCGTGACCAGACCCAGAATGCCGAGCATACTGGTTGCTTCCTGCGCGATCTGGAGGATGTGCCCCTCTTTCTGGAACATGTCGACCACGATGCGCCTGAAGGTCGGCCATTCGGCATCTGTACCGATGATCAGCGGCACCTTGACCAGATCCGCCACAGTAAGCTCCTCTTTTTCGCAGAGCGGATGATCCGGCGGCAGCAAGGCGACGACCGGGTGGGTGGCGATGAGGCGGGTCTCGATTTCCGAACTCTTGAACGACCCCAGCAGGAAGCCGATGTCGATCTCGTCCCGGATAAGCAGATCCCGCTGCGCCAAGGAACTGTAATAGCCGAGGTCCAGCTTTATCTCTGGGTTCTCGTTGCGAAATGCGAGGCTGATGTCGGGCACCAGAGAGTGACCCGTGATGGTGGTGTAGCCGACGCGCAGGATGCCTTTGGTCCCGGTATCGAGCATCCGCGCCGTGCGTTCGGCAACGTCCAGACGGTTGAGTATCTCGCGAGATTCATCGAGCAGATAGCGACCGGCCTCGGTCAGCCGGACGCTGCGCGTCGTTCGCTCCATCAGTTTGACGCCGAGCCTTGTTTCAAGTTCCTGCACCAGCCGGCTGACGGCAGGCTGGGCTGTTCCCAGACGTTCGGCAGCGCGGTGAAAGTTCAGATCTTCGGCGACCGCGACAAAGGTGATGAGATGTTTGAGGTCGAACTGCATATTAATGCTATATCCGTATCAATTATTTGAATATTAGTATTTCACAGCGTCCCCCTGCCTGTCTAATGTTTTTGTTATCAGTGAATTTGTGACAAGAGCGGGTGAAAAAGCCGGTTCTTGGTCAACAGGTCAGTCAAAGGGCCAGACTAAAAGCGATGTTGCGAAAACCCAGTGTTTTTCGGACGTTGCGGTGCAGACCTTTTGGGGATGTGAGGGAGCAGAGAATGATCCGAGTGGGAGTCGATGTCGGGGGAACGTTTACGGACGTGATCCTGGAGTGGGTGAAGGACGGCGGAAGTCGTGAGATTGTCGTCACCAAAGTTTCCAGTACGCCAGAGAATCAATCCGAAGGCGTGGTCAAAGGGGTCAAGCAGGTCTGCGAGATGGCAGGCGTCAGCGTTGGCGATATCGACATTCTTTACCACGGCACGACCGTTGCAACCAATATGGTGATCGAGCGCGCCGGTGCGCGCGTTGGCATGATTACCACCCGCGGTTTTCGCGATATTCTCCATATAGCGCGCCACAAGCGGCCGCATAACTTTTCGCTTCAGTATGATGTGCCATGGCAGTCCAAACCGCTGATCAAGCGGCGCGACCGCCTCTGTGTTTCTGAGCGGATCATGCCGCCGACGGGTGCAATTGAGGTCCCGCTCAACGAGGACGAGGTCAAACGTGCCGCCGAACTGTTCGCCAAGCGCGGTATGGATTCGGTCATCATCTGCTTTCTGTTCTCATTCCTGAACAACGAACATGAATTGCGGGCCAAAGAGATCGTCCAGTCGATTCTGCCCGATGCTTTTGTCAACTGTTCCTCCGAGGTCGTGAATACGCTGAGGGAGTACGAGCGGTTTTCCAGCACCGCGATGAACGCCTATCTCGGCCCGAAAACGTCACGGTATATGGATCGTCTGGCGACCCAGTTGCAGGCCTCAGGGGCGAACGCTAACATTCGCGTGATGCAGTCGAACGGCGGAATTGCCACACTTGAGCAGTCGAGCAGACTGCCGATCGGTCTGCTTCTGTCGGGTCCGGCTGGGGGTGTCATCGGTGGCGCATGGACCGGAGAAAACTGCGGCATCAACAATATCATCACCATCGATATTGGCGGAACCTCAGCCGATATCAGCGTGATTCAGGATGGCAAATTGCAGGTCAAGAACCCGCGCGACACCACGGTCGATCTGTTGCCTGTGCTGGTGCCGATGGTGGATATCGATGCAATTGGCGCCGGAGGCGGATCCATTGCCTATCTCGATTCAGGCGGCGCCTTTCGGGTCGGGCCGCGCTCTGCCGGGGCAGAGCCGGGACCGGCCTGCTATGGCAAGGGCGGCACCGAGCCGACCGTCACTGATGCGCAGGTGGTTCTAGGCCGGCTCGATGCCGGACAGTTCCTTGGGGGTGACATTGAAATCGATGCTTCGCTTTCCGAAAAGGCCATCAAGACAAATCTTGCAGATCCTCTTGGCCTGTCGGTCAAAGAGGCGGCTCTTGGTATTCTCAAGATTATCAATAACAACATGGCGCTGGCGATCAATGCCAACTCTGTTGCCAAGGGTGTCGATCCACGTAATTTCAGCCTGATGGGATTCGGCGGGGCAGGGCCGCTTCATGCGGTTTCGCTGGCGGAGGCGATAGCGGCAAAGAACGTGATTTCGCCGCTCCAGCCGGGGATTACGGCAGCCACCGGCCTGTTGGTGACAGACCTGAAATACGAATACACGGCGTCGACGCTGGTCGTCATCAACACTGCCACCGAGTATCAGTTCGCCAATTTCAATACGGCGCTCGACGAACTGGTGTCCAAAGCCGACAAGCAGTTCGATGCAGACGGTATTTCCGCAGATGCACGACGGTACGAGCGTATCGCGGAATGCCGTTATGCCGGTCAGGGTTTTGAGTTGCGGGCGAAAGTTCCTGACGGGCCCGTCAATGCAAGCAATACATCGGTGATCATCGACAGTTTCTATGATGCGCACCACAAGGTTTACGGCCATGCCTTCCGGGATCAGTTGTGCGAGGTGATCACTCTTCGGGTTATTGCGACAGCGGCGGTTGAATCGCTCCAGATCCCCAAGTTGAAAAAGGGCGGCGCGACTAATCCGGAAAATGCGTTGATGTACATTCGCAAGACGGTGTTCGACAGTGGTGCTGAGGTTGATACGCCGCGCTACAGGCGTTCGGAACTGCTTGCCGGTGATACGGTCACCGGACCTGCAATAATCATTCAGCACAATTCTACCACGGTTGTTCCGCCGGGGTATGACGCCAAGGTCGAGGCGTTTGGCGATCTGTTGATAAGCGCGACCTGAGGAGGATGATATGACCAAGGAAATTGATCCAATCACGCTACAGGTCATCGGTGGCGCGCTGCATTCCATCGCCGAACAGATGGGCAATGTTCTATACCGCATGAGCTATTCATCGATCATCCGCGAAAGTCAGGATCTGGGCGCGGGATTGTTCGACCGGGATTTCAACACGCTTTGCGAGTCGGATTCGACGCCGATGCACATCGGTTCCTTGCCGGGTTATTTGCGCGGTATTGAAAAATCCGTTCCGCTGGATTCGTGGAAGCCGGGCGATTGTGTCATTCACAACCATCCGTACTTCGGGGCCAGCCATTCGCCCGATATCGGCATCGTGATGCCGGTTTTTCACAAGGGGAAACTTGTCGGGTTTTCCGCGAATACGGCGCACCATGTCGATATCGGCGCGGCGACGCCGGGCCTCGTGATTGATATTCCGGACATGTATGCCGAAGGCATGTTGATGAACGGTCTCAAGCTTTATGACGAGGGTAAGCGCAACGAGGCGCTGTGGAAATACATCCGCGACAACACGCGTGTGCCAAGCCTCGTGATGGGCGATCTTGAGGCGCAGATCGCCTCGGCCGAACTGGGGGTAGAGCGGTTTCAGCAACTGTTTGAGACCTATGGCCACGACATCGTGGTTCAGGCCACCAAACAGTTGATGGATTACACCGAAAACATGATGCGGCGCGAGATCGCGGCCATTCCGGACGGGGAATATACTGCCGAAGGATTCATGGACGATGATGGCCGCAACCGCGGGGTTCACCTGCCGATCAAGGTCACTGTCAGAGTGACGGGTGACGATGTCGAGGTGGATCTCACCGGCTCTTCCGCTCAGGTTCCGACCGCGTTCAACGTCCCGTTCGAAGGTTCGACAAACGTCGCGTGCTTTTTCGCTTTCCGGGCGCTGTTGCTCGATACCTACACCCATCAGGAATACATCCCGCAAAACGAAGGATCGTTCCGTCCGATCAAGGTTACGGCCCCTTTGGGGAGCATGTTCAATCCTATCGCGCCTGCCGCCGCCGAGGCCCGGTTTTCGCAGATACAGCGGGTTGTCGATCTGATCATCAAGGCGCTGGCGCCGGTGATCCCGGACAAGGCGACAGCGGGCAATGCCGCGGTGCTATCATTTGCCGCCTATTCCGGCGTCAAGGAAGATGGCGACTATTGGGTCTTTCTTGAGGTCAACGAGGCGGCAACGGGCGGGCGGCCGCTGTCTGATGGTCCCGATACCATCGAAGAACTGATGCGCAATACCCGCAACAACCCGTTAGAGGATTTGGGGATGCATCTGCCGCTGATCTGCGACCGTTACGAGATCCGCGAAGATGCCCGTCCTGGCGCCGGAAAGTTTCGCGGCGGCGCGGGCGTGATCAAGTCACAACGCTATCTCGGATCGGGATTCATGACGCATGAATGCGACCGGCACGACGATGCGCCGTGGGGTATCTTTGGCGGCAAACCGGGGGCAGGGGGGCGTGTTACGCTTAGTAATATCCACACCGGCAAGAGCGAAGATCAATATTCCAAGTTTTCCGGGCTGCGAACCGAACCGGGTGATGTCATTACCTATTATTCGCCGTCCGGCGGTGGTTATGGCGATCCCCTCGAGCGCGATCCGGCGAAGGTTCTGGATGACGTTCTGGACGAAATCATCGCGCTGGAGGACGCGCGCAACGATTATGGCGTCGTTCTGACAGAAGTCGATGACGGATATGGCTGGGCAGTCGATCCGGCGGCCACGGTAAAACTGAGGGGTCAGTTGAGTGCGGGCTAGATCCGTATCAGGAAAAAGAAAAACACAGCGAACGAACGCGAACCTGAGCGGCCATGGGCCGGGCTCATACAATACGGAGAGAAGCGTGATTGAAATGCGCACTGACGCTGTTTGCATGGTCGTTATGACATCGGGATTTCCACAAGGATAATTCTCTTGTCGAATTCTGTCGCTACAGTGCACACTGCCTTGTGCGCATCAACTGGGAGGTGAAGATGACTAATTCTAAAGAACATAAAAAGGGCAAACGTCCGTCGATGAAAGTGTCGCGGCGTTCGGTTCTGACGGGGACCGCTGCTGTTGCGGGCTCTACCCTCGTGACGGGCTTTCCGATGGTCTGGGCGCAGAACATCAGGGATGTGAAGCTCAACCATACCGGCATGTCCTACTCGACGCTCGCTGATATCGGCAAGATGGCCACGGAAGATTTGGGTTTCGAGGTGTCGATGTCGGTGGTGGATCACCCCGGCCTTCTAAACCGAATGGTAAATGACCCCACATCCATCGACGTGGCGGATATTGAGATCTGGCAGTCAAAGATCGCTGTGCCGCAAGGCGCGCTGCAGGGCGTTGCCATTAGCGAGATAAAGAACTGGGACAAGCTGACTACCCTTTACACACAGGGCACGTTCAACGGCAAGGAAATGTCGCGAGAGGGTGACAGCCCGATCGAGTTCGTTTATCGGCCGGACAAGGAAACCAATGGGTTTACCGAGGGCATGACTGACTTCGTCAACTTCGTTCCGGGTGTTTACAATGCGGACACGCTGGGCATTCGCCCGGACCTTGTGGGCCGTGAAATCACGACCTGGGCCGATCTGATCTCTCCCGACTTCAAGGGCAGGGCGGCGATCCAGAACGTGCCGACCAATGGCATCATGGACGCGATGATGGCGTTTGAGGCGGCTGGGCAACTGACCTATGGCGACAAGGGTAACCCGACTCAGGATGAGCTGTCAGCTACAATCGCCAAGCTGATCGAGCTGAAAAGGGCCGGCCATTGGCGCGCGCTCTGGAACACGTTTGATGAATCAGTGAACCTGATGGCATCGGGTGAGGTCGTGATCCAGTCGATGTGGTCGCCGGCTGTGACTGCGGTGCAGGTGCAGGGCACGCCTTGTGTCTATCAGCCCCTTAAGGAAGGTTATCGCGGCTGGGGTAACGGCCTTGGCCTGATGAGCCACCTCGACGGCATCAAGCGCGATGCGGCCATCGAATATGTCAACTGGTATAACGAGGGCAAGGTTGGCGGCTTTATCGCCAAGCAGGGCTACTACAGTTCCAACCCGGAAAGCGCCATGGCGAACCTCACTGAAAATGAACGTGGCTTCTTCTACGAGGGCAAGGCGGCCACGGCGCCGATCACCAGCCCGACCGGCGAAGAAACCAACCCTGCGGGCGCCGTGCGCGATGGCGGCTCGTATGAGGAACGGTTCGCCAAGGTTGCGGTCTGGAACAACCTCATGGACGAAGCAGAGTTCCTCTATGCCAAGTGGAACGAGTTCAACGCCGCCTGACTTGGTGTCGCAGAAAAACCGGGGGCGGTGCATGTTGCGCCGTCCCCACCCGAATGACATTGAGATTCCGGAAAACCGATGAGCGAACCTAGATCATTCACAACCCAGTTGCAGGTGTCACCTCTGGTGCTGGTCCTGCTGTTCTTCTTTGTCATTCCCGTCACGCTCGTGGTCATTGTCAGTTTCCTTCGATATCAGATGCTCGTCGGAATCGTGCCTGATTTTACGCTTAAGAACTACACCGATATCCTGAGTAATCCGACAACCTGGACGCTCTATCGCTCAACGCTCAAGTTCACCCTGATCGTTCTAGCGATCACGCTGGTTCTGGGGTTCTGGCTATCGTACTTCCTGGTCTTTCATGTGCGCAACCTGACGATTGCGATTGGATTGTTCCTGCTGTGCACGATCCCGTTCTGGACATCGAACATCATCCGCATGATTTCCTGGCGGCCAATCCTGGGGCGCGAGGGTTTGGTGAACGAGGCTTTGCAGGCGACTGGCATCGCTGCCAAACCTATCGATTGGCTGCTTTATTCTGATTTTTCGGTCGTCGTGGCCTATGTCAACCTTTTTACTCTGTTCATGATGGTGCCGATCTTCAACTCCATGGCGCGGATCGATAGGGCATTGATGGAGGCGGCAATCGACGCCGGTGCCACCAGATGGGGTGTGATCTGGAACGTGGTGCTGCCGCTCAGCAAAACCGGCATCGCGCTGGGTGCGCTGTTCGTGATCACGCTGGTCATGGGCGACTTTGCCGTGGTCAGCGTCATGAGTGGCGGACTATCAGCCTCTGTAACATCGGGCATGTTCAATGACCTGCAATTCTTGAACTATCCACGCGCTGCCGCCAATGCCGTGATCCTGCTAATAGTGGTGTTGCTGATCGCCACCGCCATTTTCAGGCTAGTCGATGTGCGTAAAGAACTGGTGAGGTGAACAAATGATAACCGATCGCAGGCCCTGGACTTTCTACGTCCTCGCACTCCTGTTCACCGTCTTTGTCCTGTTTCTTTATGGGCCAATGCTGTCGGTGCTTGTTCTGGCGTTTCAGGGCCCATCGGGTTCGCTAAGCTTTCCGTTGCAGAACCCGTCTTTGATGTGGTTCGACGAGGTGTTCAACCCGACAAGGGTGGGTGACGTCCCCGGCGCCTTCTGGCGGTCCTTTCCGCTGGCAATTCTGGTGATGTTGCTGACGATCCTGATCTCGGTCACCGCCGGATTTGGCTTTCGCCGCAGGTTCCGCGGGTCTTCGATCCTGTTTTACACCTCGATCGCAAGCCTGATCATCCCGGGCCTCGTGCTCTCGATCGGCATTCTGGTCACCGCACGTTTTCTTGGGGTTTCGGCGAACTGGCTTACAACCGGCCTTGGGGCGCACCTTACTTGGACGCTGCCGTTCGGCCTGTTGATCATGTTCGCGATTCTCGGGCGATTGGACCCCTCTTTTGAAGAAGCCGCTTTCGATCTGGGCGCCAGCCGATGGCAGGTCGTCAAGGAAGTGGTCATTCCCATCGTATTCCCCGGCATGATCGCCGTCGCGCTGTTCGGCTTTACCCTGTCTTACGATGAGTTCCCGCGCAGTTGGCTGACCATAGGAACGATGAACACGCTGCCGCTGGAAATCTGGACCATGACGACCAACGTCACCTCGCCGGCGCTCTATGCACTTGGCGCCATGACGACAGGCATCTCCTTTGTGGTGATCGCCGTGGCGCTGGGGTCGATCTACTTTATTCAACGCAAACGGGCTGGGTCATGAATATGAACGACACTATCGAAACTACCCACAAGACGGCCCATGCCAGTGGATCGGGCGAGATCAGGCTCGTCAATCTTACCAAGAATTTCGGCGCGACCGAGGCGGTCAAGAAGGTCAATCTGACCATCCCACACGCATCCTATTGCTGCATGATTGGCCCGTCGGGCTGTGGCAAGACGACAATCCTGAGAATGGTGGCCGGCCACGAGAACCCGACATCGGGTGAGGTGTTCATCGGTGACCAGATGGTTATTGGCCAGCCGCCGGTCAATCGCGGCACCGCAATGATGTTCCAGAGCTATGCGCTGTTTCCGCATCTGAGCATTCTCGACAACGTCGCATTCTACCTCAAGATGAGGTCGGTGGCCAAGGCAGAGCGTCGCAAGCGCGCGCATGAAATGCTGGAACGGGTGCAGCTTGATCATCTGCGCGACCGTATGCCGGCACAATTGTCCGGTGGCCAGCAGCAGCGTGTCGCGCTTGCCCGCGCACTGATCACCAATCCCAAGGTGTTGCTTTTGGACGAGCCGCTTTCGGCGCTGGACGAGTTTCTGCGCCTTCAAATGCGTGGTGAATTGAAAAGCCTGCAATCGGAACTGGGGATCACCTTTCTGCACGTGACCCACACCCAGCCAGAAGCCATCGCACTGGCCGATATGGTGGTGGTCATGGACAACGGCAGCATCGAGCAGGCGGGCTCCGCGCGCGAGATTTTCGATGCGCCAAGCACGGCCTATGTCGCGCGCTTCATGGGGGCGCAGAACGTTCTGACCGGGCTCGTCGAAAGCAAATCCCGCGAGAGTGTGATTCTCAAGACCAGTTCAGGCGATATGCTAGAGATTCCCGCCGCACCCATTCAGGCCTCCGTCGGCGAAGCGGTGTCGATTTCCATTCGCCGTGATCTGGTTCAGGTCCGCCCAACCGGAAGTCGCGGCAAGGATGACATCAATACGATTGAGGGCATTGTCGAGGCCACAGAATATCAGGGCAATTTCGTAAAGATCGCCGTCATTATCGAGGGCGTTGAAACCTTCGTCGCCAATATCTCGGATCAGTCCTATTTTGCTGAACCTGTGGTGCCCGGCGACAAGGTCACCGTCAGCTGGAATAGCGTAGACGTGCATGTCATGGCCAAGGCCGACTCTGGCGACGCGGGATCGCTCTACGGCGGCTAAAGGATTGCGGGACACCTGAGAAAGGGTAGCCGCCAAAAGGATATGGCCTGCTGGTAACCTTTTTGGCGATTCCACAGAGTTCTGTCCGACAGCTGGTTTACGCCGGACATATTGTGAGGATGCACCATGGCTATGACTCCAGATCATATCGCCGCAAGAACGGCATCAGAGATTGGCCGGATATTTCAAGCCGGTCAGGGCAGCCCCGTTGATCTGACCGAGTTTCTTCTGGATCGGATCGACAAGACCGCCGACTCCAATATCTTTATCACTGTCACATATGAGCGGGCGCGGGCCGAGGCAAAGGCATCGGCGGCCCGCCATGCGAATGGCCGACCCCTTTCGGCGCTAGATGGGGTGCCTATTGCCTGGAAAGACCTGTTTGGCGTTGCCGGAACAAGGACCACGGCAGCCTCCGCTTTATTCCGGGATGCGCCGATCCAGGACCGGGATCTGATCTGTGTCACCAACGCGACGGTGGCGGGGATGGTGTGCCTTGGCAAGCTGAACATGACAGAGTTTGCCTATTCCGGGCTCGGTCTCAATCCACATTTTGGCACGGCGCTCAATCCCAACGATACCGCGGTCCCGCGCTCTCCGGGCGGCTCTTCTTCCGGCTCTGGTACTGCCGTGGCAGCGGGGTTGGCCCCCTGCTCCATCGGCACGGATACCGGCGGTTCTGTTCGCATCCCGGCGTCTTTCAATGGCGTATACGGCTTTAAGACCAGCGAGGGGCGGATCGACAAGACAGGCATGGTGCCGCTGTCGCGCACCCTCGACACAATCGGCCCTTTGGCGCGGTCGGTCGAAGACTGCATCGTGCTCGATATGATCCTGCGAGGGGCCGCGACGACCGACGTCAGACGGCAGTACCTCGAAAAATTGCGGATCATAGTGCCGCAGAATCAGGTTCTTGAAAGCTGCGAACCCGCGGTGCTGGAGAATTTCGACATCTCCCTGCGTCAGCTTGAAAAAATCGGAGCAAAGATCGAGCGGCGTCACATTCCTGAAATCGACGAGGCGGTAACGCTGACCGCGGCGCATGGATCTCTGGTGGCGGCGGAATCCTATCATCAATATCACGAGCTGGTCGAAAGCGAGAAGGGCCAAAAGATCGATCCCCGCGTGGTGCATCGCATCATGCAGGGCGCGAAGTTGTCCGCGCACGATCTGTTGTGCATTCAAGACACCCGCCGCAACACCATGGAGACGCTTGCAGCGGCATTGGAAGGCGCGGTTCTGGCGATGCCAACCACGCCGATAACGGCACCGGAGTTGGCCCCACTGGACGCCGATCCAGAGTTGTTTCACAAGGTAAATCTGCACGTGTTGAGAAATACCGCCATCGGTAATTTTCTGGGCATCTGCGGTCTGGCAATCCCCAATGGACGCGACCAGAAGGGACTGCCAACCAGCATCATGTTCAACGCGCCCATGGGTCAGGATGACTTTCTTTTGGGGTACGGGCTGGAAATTGACCGGGTGCTGCAAGATAGCTTTGATCCGACCTGGAAGCGGATTTGAACGGCAGCGTGCAGCACGGCAGGCAGGGAGAGCGTTTTGACCGACAGGCCCGTAGAGGCGATCAGAAAAGTGACCTTTGTTGGCTTGGGCAAAATGGGTCGCCCGATGGCGCTACGGCTGATCGGGTCGGGTTTTGATGTGACCTGTCATGACCAGGAGGCGGCGCTACAAGAGCCGCTGATCAAAGCGGGCGCGACCGGCGCAAAGACGCTAGGCGAGGCAGTGCGCGGTGCCGATGCGGTCATCACCATGTTGCCCGATGGCAAAGCGGTTCGGGATGCAATGCTGGCAGAACAGGGTGCCGCGCGGATGATGGGCAAGGGCAGCCTGCTTATCGATATGAGTTCGTCAGCCCCGATGGGCACCCGCGCCTTGGGAGAGGCGTTGCAGGGGCTGGGGATCGAGATGATCGACGCGCCGGTCTCCGGTGGCGTGGCGCGGGCGGTTGATGGTACGCTGGCGATCATGGCCGGTGGTGAGGCCGATCAGGTTGAAAGAGCGCGGCCAGTGTTTGAGAGCATGGGCAGCAAGGTGATCCATGCCGGTCGCCTCGGCAGCGGACATGCGATCAAGGCGCTCAACAATTTCGTATCGGCGGCGGGCCTCGCCGCCGCCTTCGAGGCGGTGCAGGTCGCCGAGGCCTTTGGTATAGACCCCAACACATTGATTGATGTGCTCAATGCCTCGACCGGTCGGAACAACTCAACAGAGGTCAAGCTAAAACCGCATGTGCTGTCCGGCAGCTTTGCCTCGGGCTTTACCATGGCCTTGATGTCCAAAGATTTGCGGACAGCGGCGGATCTCGCGGCAGACCTCGGTGCCGCCAAGGCATCGCTGCCCGGCTTGCCCGCCTTACCGATGCTGGCCGGGCAGGCAAGGCTATGGGCCGAAGCATTGGATGAACTGGGAGAGCAGGCCGATCACACGGAAATCTTCCGATTTCTCAAACATGCCGCCGAGCGCACGCCACCGCAAGGCCAGTGTCCGGCGTGAGGTAAACGTCAGTCCAGATATGCAGACCAAGGAGAACGAAAATGACCCGTATTGTTAAAACCGCAGCCGCCCAGATGGGCCCCATATCCCGTTCAGAAACCCGCAAGGATACCGTGCGGCGCCTGCTGGAAATGATGCGCGAAGCCAAGGCGCGCGACTGTGAACTGGTGGTGTTTACCGAACTGTGCCTGACCACTTTCTTTCCGCGCTGGCTGATCGAGGACGAGGCGGAACTGGAAAGCTACTATGAAAAGGAAATGCCCGGATCAGAGACTGCCGCGATGTTTGAAGAGAGCAAGAAACTGGGGATCGGTTTCAACATGAGTTATGCGGAACTGGTTGTCGAAAACGGCAAGAAGCATCGTTACAACACCGCGATCCTAGTAAATCAGAAGGGCGAGATCGTCGGCAAGTATCGCAAGGTGCATCTGCCCGGCCATTCCGAACCGCAGCCTAATCGCACCCATCAGCATCTTGAGAAACGCTATTTTGAGCCGGGAAATCTGGGTTTTGGCGTCTGGCGCGCCTTTGGTGGCGTTGTGGGCATGTGCATCTGCAATGACCGTCGCTGGCCGGAAACATATCGCGTCATGGGGTTGCAGGGGGTAGAGATGGTCGTGCTCGGCTACAACACGCCCTACGACCATACCGGACATATCGATATTGACAGCCTGACCCAGTTTCACAATCATCTGTCAATGCAGGCCGGTGCCTATCAGAATTCAACCTGGGTTGTCGGGACTGCGAAATGCGGTGTTGAAGAAGGCTCTAACATGGCGGGTCAGAGCGTCATCATCGCCCCATCCGGCGAGATCGTGGCGATGGCCTCGACGGTAGGGGATGAAGTCATCACGGCGCGGTGTGATCTCGACATGGGCAAACGCTATCGCGAGACGATTTTCGATTTCGCCCGTCACCGCGAGCCGGAGGCCTACAAGCTCATCGTCGAGCGCAAGGGCGCCATCCCGCCGGCCTGATGAATGCCGGATGATCCGCTGAACACAAACGCGCCAAATAGAAGGAGACGACATCATGTCGACGGTAATCAAGAACGGAATGATCGTTACGGCGGATCGCAGCTATAAATCCGATGTGCTGATCGAAGGCGGCAGGATTGCCGCCATCGGTGAGAACCTTAAGGGTGACAAGGTGGTTGATGCGGGCGAAGCGATGATCATGCCGGGGGGCATCGACCCCCATACCCATCTGGAAATGCCGTTCATGGGAACGACAACCGCCGAAACATGGGAAAGCGGCACCATCGCAGCCCTGTCCGGTGGCACCACGATGGTGGTCGATTTCATCATTCCGGGCGAAGGCGGAATGCTGGAGGCGCTGGATGCCTGGGAAGAACGCGCCGGACGTCAGGCCACGTCTGACTACTCTTTTCACATGGCCGTCACCGGATGGAACAAGCAGAATTTCGAGGATATGAAGACGGTCACGGAACGTGGCATCAACACCTTCAAACACTTCATGGCCTACAAAGGCGCGTTGATGGTCAATGACGACGAGATGTATGCCTCGTTCAAACGCTGTGCCGAACTTGGTGCATTGCCGCTGGTCCATGCAGAGAATGGCGATGTGGTTGCCGCGCTCCAGCAGAAATACATGCAAGAAGGCATTTCGGGGCCAGAGGCGCATTCCTATTCGCGCCCGCCCGAGGTTGAGGGCGAGGCGACAAACCGCGCCATCATGATCGCCGATGCGGCGGGTGTGCCGGTCTATATAGTTCACACCTCCTGCGAACAGTCCCACGAGGCGATCCGCCGCGCCCGCCAAAAAGGCATGAGGGTCTACGGCGAGCCGCTGATCCAGCATCTGCTGCTTGACGACGGCGAGTATCAGAACAAGGATTGGCTGTATTCCGCCCAACGCGTGATGTCGCCGCCATTCCGCGACAAGTCGCATCAGGACAGCCTCTGGGCCGGCCTGCAATCAGGCTCGCTTCAGGTGGTGGCGACAGATCACTGCGCCTTTACAAGCGACCAAAAGAAATTCGGGCTGGATGATTTTACCAAGATCCCGAATGGCACCGGCGGGCTAGAGGACCGGTTGTCGCTTCTGTGGACCCATGGGGTGAAAACCGGCCGTCTGACGGAAAACGAATTTGTCGCCGTCACATCGACCAATATCGCCAAGATCCTCAACGTCTACCCGCAAAAGGGTGCAATCATGGTGGGCGCGGATGCCGATATCGTGGTCTGGGATCCGAGAATGTCGAAAAAAATTGACGCAGCAACGCAGAAATCTATCATCGATTACAACGTCTTTCAGGGTTTTGAAGTGACGGGAATGGCGCGCTACACAATCTCGCACGGCGAAGTCGTCTGGGGCGAAGACGGGAAAAACGAACCACGGCCGGGCCGCGGTGAGTTCGTCAAACGGCCGGTGTTTTCATCCGCCAATCAGGCGCTTTCGAAATGGAAGGGTCTGATCGCACCGCGCAAGGTAGAGCGCTCTGCAAAGCATATGCCGATCGGCGTCTGATCGCAGCCGCGCCAGCATTATGGCCGGTGGGGCATCCGTCGGCGGCGTCATTGATACCATGGCGATCCGCCGGCGGTTTCCATCGCCTGCAGTTTGATAATGAAGATGAAATCGTCTGATGCCGAAACGATATCAATGGGGTGATCAAGCCATCTAAATTCTTAATGTATTGGAATAATCGAGCGTATCATATTGCGCGATAATGATCGCAGATCTACACTAAGATCCAAGATGATCGTCTGTTTGACCGATTCCATCGGCCCTGCAAAGCTGCGGTTCTCCGGTTGTTGCAAAAGTGCATATGGGGCCAACTGTTCAGCATACGAAGATGTGTTTCAACAATAGTTCGTCTGTCAGGGGGAGAAACTAAGATGGCTAAAAAGGAAATCTATTGCGCATTCGGCACGGATATCGACTCCGTCGCCGGTTGGCTTGGCTCTTATGGCGGAGAGGATTCGCCATCGGATATCCAGCGGGGGGTTTTCGCCAGCGAAGTTGGCGTTCCGCGTTTGCTGAGGCTGTTCAAGAAATACGACCTGAGAACGACCTTCTTTATTCCGGGCCATTCGATTGAGACCTTTCCGGATCAGTGCAAGCAGATCGTCGATGAGGGCCATGAAATTGGGGCGCATGGCTATTCTCACGAGAACCCGGTTGCGATGACCCCGGCCCAGGAAGAAGACGTTCTGGTCAAATCCATTGACGTCATCGAAAAGCTTTCCGGCAAGTCGCCACGCGGCTATGTCGCCCCTTGGTGGGAGATGTCCGCTGCGACGCCGGGGCTGCTCCAGAAATACGGTTTCACCTACGACCACAGCCAAGGCTACCGCGATTTCCAGCCGTTCTATTCACGTGTCGGCGATGAGTGGACGAAAATCGACTACTCCAAAAAGGCCGAATACTGGATGAAACCGCTCAAGCATGGCAAGGAAATCGACCTCGTCGAGATCGGGGCCAACTGGTATGTCGACGACCTGCCACCGATGATGTTCATCAAGAAATCGCCGAACAGTCACGGTTTCGTCAACCCGCACGACATAGAGCAAATGTGGCGCGATCAGTTCGACTGGGTTTACCGCGAGATGGATTATGCGGTCTTTGCCTTTACCATTCACCCCGATGTGAGTGGCCGCCCGCAGGTTCTGTTGATGCTCGAACGTCTGATCGAATACATCAACGGCCATGATGGTGTGCGTTGGGCACCGTTTGAGGAAATCTGCGACGATTTCCGCACGCGTTACCCCTTTGCTGGCGGCAAGCGTCCGCCCGTCATTTAAGGCGTTCCGTGTTATCCTGAAACAAGGCGTATAAAGGTGTGGCGCAAAGGTGGGATCCAGAAATCTGGTGACTGCCCCGCGCTCCGCCGTCAGGGAGGACAGTTGCGATGTGTGCCAATTGCGGTTTTCCGGCGGCTCCGGGCCATTGGACCGAGGTCGGAATGGACGAAACCCATGATCGACTTCAGGCACGGTATCGCCGCGCCGGGCTGTTGCGTGCTGTGTTGCGCAACCATGGGCTAAGCGCCCATGACGATGCCACGACCCCCGGCATCACCATCTCTACCCTGACCGGCAATCACGAGGTCGCCCATGACCTTACGGCGGTATGGGAAGTGGCCGAAAAGTTGAGCGGCCGCCCCGTCGACCCCCTTGCGCCCGAGTTCATTGGTGACGATGAGGAAACCGCCGGGCAAGGGGCTTCAGGATGACCGCCAGCCCGGACTCGCGAATTCCGCTGACCCTGCTCGGCGGCTTCCTCGGTTCGGGCAAAACGACGTGGCTGCGCCATCAACTGCATTCCGGGGAAATGACCGAGGCGCTGGTGGTGGTCAATGAGGCCGCCGATGTGCCGGTTGACGACATGCTGCTGTTCAAGTCGTCCGAAATCCGCCTGCTGGCCGGTGGCTGCGCGTGTTGCGAGGGCAAGGAGAGGCTGATCGCGCTGTTGCGCCAGTTCTGCGATGAACGGGTCGATGATCGCTACACCGGCAAGCGGCACGAACATATCGTTCTGGAAACCAGCGGGCTGGCCGATCCGGGGCCGATTGTAGATGCAATCCGCACCGATTCTATTCTAATGCATCATATCGTGGTGCGCGAGATCATAGTCGCCGTCGATGCGCTGCATGGGATCGGCTACTTGACATCAGAACCGCTGGGCCGCCGACAGGTGGAAACTGGCGATCGGCTGATCATCACCAAGGCGGATGCCGTTGACGAAGATGCGCTGCGTCAGTTGCGCGCGACGCTTCAGTCGATCAATCCGGGGGCCGCGATTTCCGCGTCGGCCATGGGCAGCAAGGTCGCGCTTCCTGATATAAGTGATGCAAAGGCCGTCGATCTGCGGGTTCTCGGCGATGGCGATCCGAGGCCGGTCATTTCCACCTCGATCAAGCTGGCAGAAGGCACCGATTGGACCGCGTTCGGTCTCTGGCTGAGTGCGATTTTGCATGCGCGCGGCGATGACCTCGTGCGGGTCAAGGGCGTCATGCGCACGCCATCCGGGCGGCTGTTGTTGCAGTCTGTACGCAAGGTCGTGCAGTCGCCAGAGATTCTTCCGGCCTCCGTGGCAGCGGGAAAAGACGAAAACAGCATCGTATTTATCGGCCGCGGGTTCAGGCCGCGTGACCTGCGGATGTCGCTTAAGCGGTTTGCGGGTCTGAGTCTGGCTGACGATCCACCCCCCGACCATCAGGAGGCAATATGAAGATTATCGGCGTAGATGTGGGCGGAACATTTACCGACCTGATCCTGTGCGACATGACCAAAGGCAGCGTTTCAACCCACAAGGTTTCGACCACGCCGGATGACCCGTCGGTCGGCGTCATGCAAGGCATCACCGAAATTTGCCGGGATAATGCGGTTGATCCCGCCCGCATCGATCATGTGTTTCACGGCACGACGACCGCCACCAATGCCGTGCTTGAAAACAAGGGCGCGCTGACTGGCATGATCACCAATGAGGGGTTTCGCGACGTTCTTCATATTGGTCGCCATCAGCGGGTCCACCATTATTCGGTCATGCAGGAATTGCCTTGGCAGAACCGACCTATCATCGCGCGGCGCTTTCGTAAGACCGTTCCGGGCCGTCTCATTCCGCCATCGGGCGAGGAACTCGTGCCGCTGGATGAGAACGCCGTGCGACAGGCCGCCCGCGAACTGCGCGCCGAAGGGGTGGAATCCGTGGCGGTGTGTTTCCTGTTTTCCTACCTGAACCCGGCGCATGAGGATCGTGCCCGCGAGATCGTTCAAGAGGAAATGCCCGATGCCTTTGTGACGACATCCTCGCATGTGTCCTCGCAGTTCCGCGAGTTTGAGCGTTTCACGACAGCGGCCCTCGCAGCCTTTATCGGACCAAAGGTCGAAAGCTATATCGACCACCTGAACGGCGTGTTGCACGAGGCCGGGATGCGGGCCAAACTGCGGATCATGGCCTCTAATGGCGGGGTTGCCACCCCCGAAATGGTCCGGGCTAAACCCGCGCTGACACTGATGTCGGGTCTGGCGGCGGGGGTTCTTGGTGGTGCCATGGTTGGGCAACTGACCGGACGCAACCATCTGATCACCTTTGATATCGGAGGCACTAGTGCCGATATCGGCATCATGCTGGACGGGGAGCTGGCCGAGACCGACGCGCGCTCTACCTCGATTGCCGGTTTCCCGATCATGCTGCCGATGATCGACGTTCATACGATCGGCGCAGGTGGCGGATCTATCGCGCATGTCGATCCCGGCGGCGCGTTCAAGGTCGGGCCGCAAAGTGCGGGCGCGGTTCCCGGACCGGCGGCCTATGGCCGGGGCGGCAACTATCCGACCGTGACCGACGCCAACATCGTGCTGGGGCGGCTGGACCCCGACAATTTCCTTGGCGGCGCGATGACGCTGGACGCAGAGGCGAGCAAGCGGGTGATCAAAGAACTGGCCGCCAGCCTGAATCTGACGCCGGTCCAGACGGCAGAGGGGATCATCACGATCATGAATGCCAATATGGCCAATGCGATCCATTCGCGCACCGTGCAAAAGGGGATCGACCCGCGCGGTTTCGCGCTTGTAGCGTTTGGCGGTGCCGGGCCGTTACATGCGGCAGAGGTCGCGCGCCAGCTTGGTATTCCCGAAGTGATCGTGCCGCCCTATCCGGGCATCACCTCGGCGATGGGCCTGCTGACCACCGATCTGAAATATGACGAGGTACGCACCCAGTTCCAGAAATCGGATGCGGTAGATCTGGCGCGCCTGAATGCCGATTTCGCCGATATGGAACAGAAACTGGCGACGAATTACCACTTTGACAGGATTTCAAAATCAAACGTGTCGTTTCGCCGTTTCGCCGATCTGCGGTATGTCGGTCAGGGGTATGAACTCAAGGTTGCGGTTTCCGCGGGCGACCTTAGCGAAAAATCGATCGCGCGGACGTGGCAGGCGTTTCACAAGGCGCACAAGCGCGAGTATGGCCATGCGTTTGCCGACAGCATTATTGAAATCGTCAACATCCGGATCAGCGGGCAGGGTAAAATCCCGAAACTGACCCGTTTTGAGCGTCCCACCGGCACATCCCTCAAAAAGGCGCTGCGCAATACGCGGAAATGCATTTTCCGGATCGGTGGCGAGACTCGTGAATTCGAGACGGGCTTTTACCAGCGCGATCTGCTGCCGGTCGGGGTCAAGCTGAAAGGGCCGGCGATTCTCCTGCAAACCGACAGCACTACAGTGGTGCCGCCGGAAACCACCGCGATGGTCGATGACACCGGCTCTGTCATCATAACCTTGGGAAAAGGCAAATGAGCAAAGGCAAAACACCTGTAAAGATCGCCAATACGCGGGTCGATCCCATCACCGCCTCTGTCATCAACGGCGCGCTGGAAAGCATCGCCATCGAGATGGGGCACAAGCTGATGCGCATGAGCTATTCAAGCATCATCCGGGAATCAGAGGACTTTGGCGCCGCCCTGACCGATGCGGATGGGCGGCAACTTTGTGAATGCAAGATGTCGACGCCGTTGCAGTCCGGCCCGATCCCCGGCTACATCCGCGGCATCCTGCGCACTCTGGCAGCGCGCGGCGACAAGGTAGAGCCGGGCGATGTAATCATGCACAACGATCCCTACGGCGGTGCCAGCCACGGCCCCGATTTCGCGTTCTGCGTGCCGGTGTTCATCGGCAAGAAACTCGTCGGGTTTTCCGTCACCACGGCGCATCACCTTGATGTCGGCGCGCTGACACCCGGTAGCTGCGGCATTGTCGATGCGGTCGACACCTATGCCGAGGGTCTGACGTTCAAGGCGGTCAAGATCGTCGCGCGCGGCCATAGCAACGAAGCGGTCTGGCAAATCCTGCGCAGCAATATCCGCGCGCCGGATCTGGTTGTGGGCGACATGGAGGCGCAGATCGCCTCTGCCGAAATTGGCGCGCTGCGGCTCAAGGCGTTGATTCAGCAGTATGGTGAGGAAACGTTCGCCGGTGCATTCGAGGACCGTATGGACCATTCCGAACGGATGATGCGCCAAGCGATTGCCGATCTGCCCGACGGCGAATATTTGGCAACGACCTATATCGACGGTTTCCCGGATATCCCCGATCCGAAATATCACGACCTGCCGATCAAGGTGACGTTGCGCATCAAAGGCGATGAAATAGAGGTTGATCTGACCGGCACCGCGGATGAGATCCCGGACAAGCCGATCAACATGCCGCTTGAGGGAACGGTCGATTGCGCCATCTGGCTGACGATGCGCTCTATCCTTCTGGACAGTGTAATTTATGGCGACATATCGCAAAACTCTGGCCTGACCCGGCCAATCACCATCACCGCACCCAAAGGCTGCCTTGCCAACCCGAATTTCCCCGCCCCCGTCATCGCCCGTTTCTGCACCGGCAACCAGCTTGCCGATACGGTGATGAAGGCATTGTCACAGGCGGTTCCCCGTCAGGTATCGGCCGGCATCGGCAATCTGCGCGTCGCCGCCTTTTCCGGCCTGAACGCCGGAGAGCACTGGGTGCATATGGAAATTCTCGAAGGCAGCTACGGCGGTCGCTTTGGCCTCGACGGGATGGACGCGGTCGATACCCTCTATGCCAACACCCGCAACAACCCTGTAGAGGATATGGAATCCCACCTGCCCCTGCGCATCGATTGCTACGAGTTGCGCAATAACGCGGCCGCCGCCGGCAAATGGCGTGGCGGCGTGGGGGCAATTCGCGGTTTCACCTATCTGGCGGACGGCGGTTTTTCCATCGAGGGTGAGGGGCACATCTACCCGCCGTGGGGCTTTGATCACGGCAAGGACGGCACCACCGGCGAACTCAAACTGGTTAAAAAGGACGGCACCGAAAAAAGCCTGATCTCCAAGGTGCCCTACCACCGCATGACGGCTGGCGACAGCCTCATCACCTACGGCCCCTGTGGCGGCGGCTATGGCAACCCGTTAGAGCGCGAGCCGCCAAAAGTACTGGCCGATGTTCTCGACGGGTTCATCACCGCCGATATGGCCAAAGCCGATTACGGCGTCGTTATCCGCAACAAGGCGGTGGATCAGGCAGCAACCACCCAACTGCGAGCGGCAGGATGAACGCCACATCCGCCCGGAAAGGATCGCCATGCGCGCATTAGTGCTGGACCAGGCTGATGGTCGGCCCGAAAGCATCGTGATCAGGGATTTGCCCGACCCGCAGCCGGGCGCGGATGAGGTGGTGGTGTCCGTGGCCTATGCAGGCTGCAACTATGCCGACACCATGATGCGCAGCGGCATCTATCCTCATCCCAAAGGCTACCCATTGGTCGCCGGGATCGAAATGTCCGGTACGGTCTATGCCGTCGGCCCCGGTGTCACCCACCTCAAGCCGGGCGACCGGGTTGCAGCTTTCTGCGAGAACGCCGGCGCCTTTGCAGAGCAGTGCCTGATCGAGAAAAAACGCCTGGTCAAGATCCCGGCCAGAATGGGTTTCGATGTCGCGGCCGCCTTTTTCGTTCAGGGGCTGACCGCCTGGCACCTTCTCCATACCGTCAGCACCACGGGTCCCGGCGATGTGTTTCTTGTCCACGCCATCGGTGGCGGCGTCGGGCTCTACCTCACCCAGCTTGGGGTTCAGGCCGGGGCCACCGTTCTGGGAACCGTCGGCACCCCCGGCAAGGAAAAGCGCGCGCTGGAGTGGGGCGCCTCCGCCGTCGCGTTGCGCGCCAAGCACGATTTCTGCGCCATGGTGAACGAGTTTACTAAGGGGCAGGGCGTCGACAAGGTTATCGACTCTACCGGCGGCAGCATCCTTGACCAGAGTTTTGACTGCATCCGCACCCTCGGCCATGTGGTCAGCTATGGCGAGGCGGAGGGCAAACCCTACCCGAACCTGTGGGAACGTCTGGTGCGCAAATCGCTGACCTTCACGCGTTTGCATATCGGGCACATTGATTGCAACTCCGCCGCATGGCGGGAGGGCGCAGAAAAAGTCATGCGACTGATCGCCGCGGGATCGTTGCGGGTTCCCATCGAGGGGGTCTACGATCTTGAAGACGCCTATGAAATGTATCAACGGCTGGAATCGCGCAGCGTTGCTGGCAAACTGCTGCTGCGGATCGGATGCTGAACCGTTTCACGGATGATCGACGGCCAGCCCAAAATAAGGAAACAAAATGGTTACTGCAACATTTCCCAAGACCTTTTCCAAATTTACCCTCGGGCCTCTGAAACTGAAAAACAGGATCGTGATGGCCCCGCTGACCCGGCAGAATTCCGAAGACGACGGCACTCCAACCGCCGAGATGGCCGGGTATTACGCCCGCCGTGCAGCGGGTGGAGTCGGCATGATCATCACCGAAGGCACTTACCCGACGGATGAGTTGGGCTGCGTTGCCTACCTGTCGCAGCCGGGGATCGTGACGAAACGCCATATCGAGGGCTGGCGGCAAACCACCGATGCGGTCCACGCCCACAATGTTCCGATACTGCTGCAATTGATGCATGGCGGTCGGGTCAGCGATCCGCGTTGCCTTCACGAGGGCGAAAGCCCGGTGTCAGCCTCGGCGACCCATAGCGGTGGATGGGTTCTCTATACCGACTCGGACGACGAAAAACACAATCGTGGCCTGACTGGCGATTGGCCCAAGGTCACGTTCCCCCCCGCCCGCGAACTGACAGTGGCCGAGATCGAACAGATCGCCGATGGCCATGCGGCGGCGGCAAAACGCGCTGTCGATGCCGAATTTGACGGCGTCGAAATCCACGGCGCGAACGGTTATCTCTACTATCAATTCATTCACCCGAAAACCAACCACCGCACCGATGCCTACGGCGGCTCTGCCGAAAACAATGTCCGGGCGGTAAAACTCGCCTGCAAAAAGGTGCGCGAAGCAATCGGGCCGGATAAGATCATCACCCTGCGGCTCAGCCAGGACGGCGTTGACGACTTTGGCGGCGCATGGCCCGGCGGGGTAGAATATGCCCGCGAACTCGGCGCGACACTTGCCGATTGCGATGCGGACGCGCTCCATTGGTCCAGCTTTGACTGGAAGGATAACCGCGATCCAAATTCCGATATCCCGATGGCCAAGGCGCTGGCAGAGGCCAGCGGCAAGCCGATGATCGTCAATGGCGGCATCGCCGATGGTGCGGGGGCTGAAGAGGTTCTCGATAGTGGCGCAGGCGATCTATGCGCCGTCGGCAGGCCGCTTTTCGCGCATCCCGACTGGCCCCATATCATTCGCTCGGGAGAGCCATATAACTGGCTGCCGTTTGATCGCAAATACGTTATCAACGCGCCGGTAGATTATCGCCACGTCTATCCCGCCAACCTGCTCGTTCCGGTTTGGGATCCCGATATTTCCAAGCGACGCAAGCCGGGCTGGATGGACAAATAAGGTGTTTGCGAATGTTCCGGGTTCAGAGCGTGTTTCACCCTGAACCCTGAACTCCGCAGCAGCCCTCTTCAGGTCGAAATCATCTTTTTCTCGATACCGACACCGGCCTCCATCGCGCGCTTGTATTCCAGCGGAACGGTCGCTGAATCCTGCAACGCGATGCCGGTGGAATCGAAAATCGTAATTTCATCCTCCGATGTCCGGCCCTTTTTCTTGCCGGTGACGACTTCGCCGATTGATCCGGCAAGATCGGCCTCGGTGATCAACCCTTGGCTCAGCGGCACGTTGATCTCGCCATCGGTGCGGCATTGGCGGATGTCGTCAACGAAAATGCGCGCCTGGGTCAAAAGCACGCCCTCAAGCTCCTGATCGCCCGCCTTGTCGGCCCCGACTGCGGCGATATGGGTGCCCGGCGCGATCCACGCCGCCTTGATGATCGGCGCGCGCGCCGGTGTCAGGGTCACGACAACATCAGCGCCGCGTACGACCTCTTCGGCATTGGTCGAGGTCTTGATGGTAAAATTGTCGTACTTGGGTTGCTGCGTCTCAACGAAATGGTCAAGCGTGGCCTGCGATCTGCTCCAGATGCGGACCTCTTCCCACTTGAATATCTCGTTACAGGTGGCAAGCGCCCCCTCTGCCATATGACCGGCCCCGACGATGGCAAGTGTTTTGGAGTTCTTCCGCGCCATCCATTTCGCCGATACCGCCCCCGCAGCGCCGGTGCGCATGACTGTGTGATAGCTGCCATCGACAATCGCCAGCGGAAAGCCGGTTTCGGGATCCGTATAGATCAGGATCGAAAACACCGTTGGCAGGTTGTATTTTTCACGGTTGTTCTCACGGATCGAGACCCATTTGCAAGCGGCAGCGTGCGGCTCCTCGATATAGGAGGGCATCGCCTCCCATTCGCCGGGAAAACGGTCGAGCACGATATGGCCTTTGGGGTCCATATAATAGCGCCCTTCGCCATGCATCCGGTAGGCCTGTTCCACACAGTCGTTATATTCGCCCGGCGTCAAAAGGCCGATCATTTCAGTCCGACCCAGTATCAGTGTCTTTCGGTTCGCCCAGTTTTCCATGAGGTTCTCCCTTTCATCCATATCGTAGAAGTTTTAACCTAGGCAGAATCCGTTTGGTTTACCAACGCATTGGTTTTGTGATTCGGTGCTGGATGCGATTGCGGGAGGCACTGGTTGGCTGGGAAATCTCGGGTTGCGGCGAGCGAGACGCAACGTGTTGCTTTGGCAGCGCTTGCCGGGTCACGCGAGCGTGGCGAAGCAGACAGGGCGCGTGCCGTATTGCTCACGCTCTCGGGCTGGACCAGTCCGCGCATCGCCGAGGCGTTTTGCGTGCGTGAAGACACCGTCCGCCTGTGGCGCAGCGACTTTGCGCGCGGTGGTGTCGATGCGCTGCGGGCCAGCATCGCGCCGGGGCCGCCGCCGGTGAAAAGTGAAGCCGCGCTGCGTGTGGCAGCGCCGTTGCTCGAAGAGCCCGTAGCCGACAGGCCAAACTGGACGATCCCGCGGCTTCGCGCCGAGATCGAGGCGTCTGCGGGCGTGTGTATCAGCCGTTCGCAGTTGTCCAAAGCGTTGCGAAAAAAAAGTTCCGCTGGCGGCGGCCCCGGCACACGCTGAAGGGGCGGCAAAACGGCCGCGAGGTGGAGCGCATCGGCTTGCACCTGCAATTGCGTAAGCGCCAGGCCGAAGCTGGCGATATCGTGCTGCTCTACGGTGACGAGAGCGAGGCACTGACGCATCCTTATCTGGCGCGGGCCTGGGCGAAGTCCGGCGCGGACATGCGGGTGCCTGCACCCGGTCAAGCCAAAAAGGTGGCGATCATGGGATCACTCAACCACCTCAGCCGCGAACTCACGATCCATACCAGCCTGACCAAGCGCAGCAGCGACTTCATCGCACATCTGGAGCAACTCGATCAGATCTACGGTCCAAAGCCAGGACAGCCCATCAAGCCGGTTGTGCTGGTCGAGGACAACGGCCCGATCCACACGAGCAAGCTCACGCGCAAAGCATTCGCCGCCCGCGCGCATTGGCTCACCGTCGAGTGGCTGCCAAAATAGGTTCTGTCGCAAATTTCTGTAAGATGTTGAAAGGCTAAGTTGCGGACATGACTATGCCGCCAGCGCTGCAAACTGCTGAAAGGCAGATATTCCGTTTGTAGCAAACTGACCCTTGCGGATCATATGAGCGACTTCGATTCCGGCGATGGTTGCGGTGGCGGAGTGGAAAGCCTTGAAGCCTAGCATCGGCCTGGTAATATGCTTGATGAAGCGGTGATCCTGTTCCAGAATATTGTTGAGATACTTGACCTGCCGGATCGTAACGATGCTCCCCGTCCCAGTGAATTTCAAGATCACATTCACTGCGATCAGGCCGGCCAGATTAGCGCCGCGCTTGTCAATGACTACTCTGTCAGGGACGCCGTTTGTGCCGATAGCCTGCTTGAAAAACCTGCGAGCTGCGGCCAGATCGCGACGCTCGGACAGCATGAAATCAAGGGTTTGGCCATCTCGATCTACGGCGCGATAGAGGTAGGTCCACCTGCCCCGGACTTTGATGTAAGTTTCGTCCATCCGCCAGGAATTCGCCGCCGCCCGCTTCCGGGCTTGAGCGTTCACGGCAATCAACGGTGAGAATTTTACCACCCAGCGGTTCAGGGTGGCGTGGTCAACGTTGACACCACGTTCTGCCATGATCTCCTCAAGGTCTCGGTAGGACACGGCGTAACGAACGTAGAAAAACACCGCATGCAGGATCACCGACTTAGGATAACGCACTCCATTGAAATCAATTGCTATTCCGCTCAACCCACATGCTCGTTTCTCTCGACATACTCTGCAACATCAGCTGCCCGTCTGGAAGTCCAAAAGTTTGCGACAGAGCCCCCCGAAATGCGTTTGATGAACCGGTGATCTTGCTCGAGAATATTGTTCAGATATTTGACCTGCAATATCTTGATAATCCCCCCTGTGCCGGTAAATTTCAGGATTACATTCACGCTTTGCAGCCC